>Ga0335081_10000086_pt1 | contig 182586 bp, 167 predicted proteins | sample Lox_Sample_35_FD_206713 | JGI IMG/M metagenome (GOLD analysis project Ga0335081, IMG submission 206713) | Soil microbial communities from Loxahatchee National Wildlife Refuge, Florida, United States - Lox_Sample_3.5 | ecosystem: Environmental > Terrestrial > Soil > Wetlands | place: USA... | reverse complement strand
GAGTACAATTACGACCGGCCGCATCGCGGAGTCCACAATCGCACTCCGCACGAGGCCTTCTTGGCTTTTGCAACTGACCTAAACTCGGAGACCCTGAACGTCTAAATTAGCGGGGAGCCCTACAGCGACTCATTCTAATCGATACAGAATCCCGGGCCTGTTGGGGGTGAACAGGCCCGGGTTGGGGGTTGAGGGAAGAAGCAGGGCCGGGGAAACTCTTCAGATGCCTCTAATAATTCCAGCGCCGGAGCACCAGCATCGTCCGAAACGCGATCTGGATCATCAGGACGATCGCGATGTCGCGAACCGCGCGCACTGCCTCGTGCACCCGCTCGCTCGCTCCCGCCGATTCAATGGCCATGCCCTTCGCGACTGCTGCCGCGTCCGGGTTCCAGTTCCCGTTTGCCATCGTAGCCATGGCGCTCTCTTGTCGCTCGTCCTAATTCACTACGTAGACCGGATTATCGTGCTCGACCGCGATCACCATCGACTTGAAGATGTCGACATCCCAACTATCCGCGATGCGCAACCGGACCACATCGTCCGTCTCGGATATCAGCCGCCCGCGCAGCGGCACGCGGATATTCCCCGCCAAAACTCGCAACACCACCGGCTGCCCCATCCAGACCTCGTAGCCGCCTTCCATCGCATGCACCTCGGCAAAGACTGGCTGCGTCGAACAGCTCAATTTTCGGGCACGCGCTGGTACCGCGATATGGTACAGCGGGCTAGAATCGCTAGGAGCGAAGTACTAGGCCCATGCTCGACCCCGATTGGGAATGCGGGTTTCCGCCGCTTTTCTGATATTCTGTGGCTTCGCGCAAACAAGCGAACCCGGCCCTTCGTGGCTGAAATGGCGAAAAATGCTTGAATCCCTTAGGCACCTGCTGTCCCATCTCTATGATGTTAAAGGACTTATAGAGTGGGGCGGGACCCTGCTCGTCTGCGTCATCGTCTTCGTCGAGACGGGCATGTTCGTCGGGTTCCTGCTACCGGGGGATTCCCTTCTGGTCACTGCCGGCGTGTTTGCGGGAGCCGGGCAGCTCAAGCTCGCCGAGCTGCTCACGTTGGTCACCCTCTGTTCGATCATCGGTGACCAGGTCGGCTACTACATCGGCTGGAACGCGGGTGCGAACCTATACCGGCGCGAAGACTCGCGCTTTTTCAAGAAGCGCCATCTCGAGCGCGCCCACGAGTTCTACGAACGGTATGGCGGAAAGACGATCATCCTCGCGCGCTTCGTCCCCATCATCCGGACCTTCTGCCCGCCCGTGGCCGGCGCCGCCAGAATGAAGTACTCGCACTACCTTGCCTATGACATCGCCGGCGGCTTCCTCTGGGTTTGGAGCATGATTCTGCTCGGTTACACGCTCGGCCGCTCCGTGCCCAACATCGAGAAGCGGATCCACTACGTGATTGCCGCCGTGATCGTCCTGTCCCTGATACCCGCCGCCTACCACGCCTGGAAAGCGCGTCCGCGCAAAGGCGCCCCCGGACTCAAGAGCGTCGAACCCGAATAAAACAACCAATGATTTTGATTTCTGGCCGACCCGCCGCGCGAGCCATGCGCTCCGCATCACTCCGCGAGCTTTTTGCTTGGCGTGGCCTGCTTTTCGCGCTGCAGCTCGAGGATGTCGGCGTCCGTCTCGTCCCCGCCGAGCAGCCAATGCGCGAAGAAATCCCCTCGCCGCGCGATCACGTAGGTGTTGATCGGCATGTAGCTGTGACGCATCCCGGGGAAAACGAGCATCTCAAAACGCTTGTTGGCTTTGATCAGTGCATCCGCGACATGCATGGTATTCACCATGCTCACGTTGTTATCCATGTCGCCGGTTGTGAGCATCAGGTGGCCTCGCAAATTCTTCGCGAGCTCGGAGTTCTTGTCGATCTCATAGACGAATTTCTCCGTCCCGTCCTTTTGCGTCTCCTCGCGCACGCCGTGGTACTTCTCGCTCCAGGTGTTGTTGTAGACGTTGTTATCGTGATTGCCGGACTCGGACCACGCCGCTTTGAAGAATCCGGGATATTGAAGCAGCGCCGCGGTGGACATGAATCCGCCGCCCGAGTGTCCCCAGATCCCAACCCGCGACAGATCGATGTACGGATGCAGAGCAGCCAACTGCTCGGCCGCTGCTTTCTTGTCGGCAAGCCCATAGTCGCGTAAATTCCCATAGCCGTAGCTGTCGTACCATTTGTCGCGCTGCGGACTCCCGCCGCGATTCCCCACTTCGATCACGATGAATCCGAGTTGCGCCAGCGGAATGTTGGGGCTCTTCGGCGTAAACGTCTTGTTCACCGATTCCGTTTGCGGACCCGGGTACACGTACTCGATCAGCGGATATTTGCGATTCGGATCGAAGTCGAACGGCTTGTAGATCACGCCGTACAGGTCCGTGATGCCGTCGTCGGCCTTCACGCGAAACGTCTCCGGATATTGAAAGCCTGCTTCGAGCAGCCGCTTCACGTCTGTGGTCTCGAGATCGGCAAGCTGCGTCCCTTGGCCATCGAGCAGCACGGATTTCGGCGCGGTATCCACGCGCGAGTACGTATCGACGAAGAACTTGCCGGAGTCCGGAGCCTCCGCCGTGTGCGAGAAGTTGCCGGGTGTCAGCAACTTCAAACCTGCGCCGTCGAGCCCGGTGCGATAGAGATGCGTATAGTACGGATCCTCGTTCGGCTCGCGGCCATTCGCCGTGAAGTACATCACGCGCGCTTTTTCCTCGATGGAGATGATCTGGTCCGCCATGTATTCGCCCGACGTGATTTGATTCTTCAGCTTCCCGTCACCGTCGTAGAGATAGTAGTGGCCCCAGCCGTCGCGTTCGGACCACCAGATCAGCTCGGCGCCGTTGCCCGTCATGCGCAGCGGCCGCGTGTCCATCCACACGTTCGAGCGCTCCTCGATCAGCGTTTTCGGTGTGCCGCTCGTTGTGTCCGCGACGCACACGTCGATGCGCCGGAAATCGCGGCTCGTTGCCGCAAAGTAGAGCTTGTCGGAGGTGTCCGCGAGCCAGCGGTTCATTGGCACAATCAGCGCTGTCGGCGATTCATCAAGCTCGCGCTGCTGCCGGACATCTTCGCGGTCGCGCTCGCGCATCGGCGCATCCTCGATCGAGAGATATTGGTCGACGAAATTCTTCGCCGCCACTGTGACGTGCTGCTTCGAGGCGATGTCGAAGATCTGAATCTCCGGCACGCGCACATTGTCCTCGCCAGGCACCTCGTATGTATACGTTTCGAGCGTCGGGCGGGGGCTGGCGAGCGAGTGGATCACCCAGTAGTCCAGCACCTTGCGGTTGTCTTCGCGGATGAGCGCGAACTTCTTCGCATCTTTCGACCAGTGGATCGCCACGGACGGCACCCTCATGCCCGCTTTGTTCGTGTCGCCCTTGTCCTCTTTCTTGACAACCTCTTCTTGTTCCGGCAGCAGCACGCGCGCGTAGCTGTATTTGTCGGCGCCATCCGTCGTGAGCTGCGTTTCGACCACGCTCGCATCGCCCGGCTTCTTCGCTGCCTTCGCGTAATTGTCGCCGTCCATCATGTAGAGATTCTGACCGCGCGCGAAAACCACACTCTTGCCGTCAGGCGAAATGGCCGCCCACTTGGGCCTTTTGGGCGGCGCGTCAAAATTGTCCAGCCGCTTGACGCCGGCGGTTGCCAGGTCGTACTCGAAATACAGAGTGCGCGTGTCGGGCGGCTTCTCCTCGCCTTTCTCCTCACCCTCTTTCTTCTGCCCCTGCGCCTCGGTTTGCTGCATCTGCTTTTGGTTTCCCTGAGTCTGGCTCGCTTCCTCGGAGATGTCCTCCTGGCTCTTCTCCCGCTTCGGCTCATTCGGAACGACGGCGTTCTTCCGAATCTCGACTTCGAAACGCATCTTCGTGTCGTTGTCAGTCAACCGCAGATGCTTCACGGGCAGATGTTGGGAGTCGTACGGGAAATTCGTGAGCGTCGAAAGGGACGCCGCAATTTTGGCGTTGTCCCACAGCGGCGTCTTCGACCTCTTCGCCGGATCGACAACCCAGTAGCGCGTGCCGTCCGTTGTTTCGTAGCTGTACCAGAAACGGTCGGAAGACTCGAACCAGTGAGGCGTGACGGACGTGTCGAAGACGAGCTTTCCGATCCGCTCGGGCATGAACCGGGCGGCAAGGTCGTAGTTCGCGCGCACCGGCGCCAACCCTTGACTCGGCGTCGAAGCAGCGCCGGATGGCGCAGGGCCGCTCTGCGTCTGGCCTTGGATGCTCGCTACGAGAGCCAACAGGCAAACCATCAACGCTGCGTACTGCGCCCTCAATCCCCACGCACGACGATTCGCCCCAGAATTCTTTCGCTCCGGCAGTTTCATCGCCACCCTCTCCTTATCGTTTGCGCTTGGCCTCATTGCGGCGCGCAAATTCATACCCCAAAGACGGCACATAATAAACCAAGTCATGTGCCGGCGCAGCCATCGCAAGGTGCCTGCAGCTGCGAGCCCGCGGAAACCCGCAACCGCGAGGCGCTACGAGCCGTACTTTTCGTAGAACTTGTTCGTGAAGAGGCCGATGGGGTCGAACTTCTTCTTCGCCGCGAAGAAGTCGTCAATGCCAGGATAGGACCGTCGCAATTGCCCGGGCGAGTAGAACAACTGGTAGGGGAGATAGTATGTGCCGCCAAGTTCCTCGGCGACGTTGATCAGGTCCGACGTCGTCGTCCGAAGAATCTCATTGTCCTTCTGATTGAATCGCACATTGAAATAGAGCACGAAGCCGAACATGTCCTGCGTGGCGTACGGAAGGGCTGTCACGGTGTCTTTGTGAACCGTGCGGATCGTCACGTTGAGCAGATTCGCATGATTCTTCTCAACGGTCTCGCGAAGGCCGTCGACGAATTGGGCCATCCGGCCGTACGGAACAAAATACTCCTGCAGAATATCGGCGTCGCGCAAGCGATTCTCGAGATACGCCATGTTGTCGTACATCCCGTCGTTGCGCGATACCAGACACTCGTCCGTCGCATTCATCCCCTCGTTGCGCGTCACGCAGGCTTCGAGGCGCGGCGCGACATGCTTTTCAAGCTGCCAGCGCGTCCACCGTCCGAAACCGCCCGTCTTCGAGAAGTTGATGACGAATCGCTCGAAGGCCTCGTGCCGGTCGGGCGTGAGCGGCGGAAGCGGACCCTCGAACTGCGCCTTTCGGTAGATGTGGATGGCGGTTTCGCGCAAGAAGGACCTCGGCGCGACCGACAAACGTCCGAATGTAAGCCCGATCTCCGGGTTCCCTTCGATGTTCGCCTTGTAATAGTTTGGAAAGTCGGCGTAGTCCCTGTAGACGGTGTAACGCCGGTACATTTCGTTCTCCACGATATCGAGGTCCGCGTCGAGAATCACTCCGAACAATCCGTAGCCGCCGAGGACATGGCGAAACAGTTCGGCATTCTCCGCCGGGCTTGCTGTGACGATGTCGCCCTTGCTCAGCATGACGCGCAACGACCGGACAGTGGGCGCGACCGGGCCGGGGACTGGGTCAATTCCATGGGCGTTCACGCTCAGCGTGCCGCCCACGCTGAAGATGTTGATCGACTGCATGGCCTTCACGGCCAAGCCCTGCTTGTCCAGCAATTCCTGAAGCTGCCACCAGCGCGCACCACTCTGAATGTTCACCGTCTTGCGTTCCTTGTCCACGGTGATGCGATTGAAATCACGCAAGTCGAGCACGATTCCGCCGTGCGTGAACGTCTGGCCACCCATGGTGTGCTGCTGCCCCGCGCATGTGACCTTCAGGCCTTTCTCTCGCGCGAACTGGAGGGTTTTGCGGATGTCGTCCTCGTTCGCCGGTCGAACGATGCCGAAGATGGCGGTCTTATTGAGGTGGCTGGCGTCGTCCGTGAATCCGCCGCGCTGCTCGAACGGGATGGACGGCGACGTGGCCGACGCCGGCAGCGTTACAGGCTTTTCCTGGTCCGGGTTTTGCGGAAAAACGAAATCGCTGTCTTTAGGCTTGTCAGGAGCGGCCGAGTAATCGAAGATTTTCTTCGCGCCGGCAATCAAGAAGGCTGCGACAAGGAGCACGGTCGAGAGAATCCACGGCTTCTTGTTGCGCAAACGTCCCTCCCACTGGCCGCGACTTCGAAAGGCCGAAGAAATCCCTTGTACGTGTACTCTTGTTGTTGCACATTACCTGCACCTAGCGACCATGCCAAGACAATTCAGCAGCATTCAAAAGTGCGCGTTTGGTTTTGCTGCCCTCTTTCTCGGCGTGTATCTGCTCGACTACGTTCCGGGAGTAATGGACGCGAACGGCCTGATGTTCGGGCTGTTCCACATGAGCAGGATCATCGACCTGGGCCACCTGGGCGCAGGAACGCTGATGCTGATCGGCGCGCTGACTTCCGCAAAGGTGGCGCGAATCTGCTTTTGGCTTTTGGGGATTTGGTACACGATCGACGTCTTTACATACTTTTTCGGGCATCTGCAGAGTCTGAGCTTGAAGACGAATGTTCTCGTCAACTTGCCCCACATTCTGATCTTCATCGCCGCCTACTGGATCGCGCTTCGCGTCGGCACAGCGAAGGCATCGGCTCCTTGAAACGGCGCGCTTGGCTTCGCCGGGCCTTCAAGGTCCTGCTCGTTTTCTTTGCGCTGCTCTTCCTCGTAATCGCCATAGAAGTCGCTGCGTCGTGGCGATGCGACCTTCAGGGCGGCATCCATGAGCCGGTCCGACAGCCGAATGATCGAAAGACCCTCACCGCCGGAATCAAGGACTATGCGCGGCCCGAAGACGACACCTACCTGAGCTATCCCGAGTGGTACATCGTCTGGAGCTATCAGGAGAAGGCGGACTTTCAGCAGACGCACCTGCCCAGCGGATTTCCGTATTTCGGCGCCGTCCGCCAATACTGGGGCAGCTACTGCTGCATCTCGCGCCTGATGCGAGGCAAATATCCCTTCAACGGTGGCGAGCAAGTGATGCTCGTGGTGATCGGGACGAGTTTCTCCGCCGAGTACATCCTGAAGGGCGCATACGAGAACACAATCGGGCGATTGAGCGAATGGACGAGTGGCCATCAGCCGGTCGCGGAAGACGCCTACGCTTACAAGGTGGCGCGGGAGTACGCCGATTTCGTCCACATCCGTCCGTTCTACGAATTTCATTTCGCGCGCCACGTGAAGGGACTCTGGAGCGGCACGCCCCTGTGGGGCTCTCGCTGGCTGCGAAAATGGGAACGCAAGGCGTTCCTCACCCTCGATTACACCGTCGAAGCGTTCTACTGCTGGCTGATTGAGAAGGCGACGCACCTGACGTACGGATACGAACCGGCCGATACGTACGCGTGGATCGACACCGCGAACGAATCCATTTTTCAGCAACTACCGCGAATGAAGAACGTGAAGCAGGCGGGCCCTGGGGCGTTCATCGTGGACCTTCCGCGATATCAGGAGTTCACGAGCGTCGCCACTGCTCTGGCAGAGCGCAAGGCGCGCTTCGTGGACATGGCCGGCAATTCACAGATCACGCTTTCCGTTCTGGCCCCCTCGGGATGGAAGTATGGCGGACCGGACGCGCAGGTGCTGTTCTCGTCCCCCATCCTCACGAACACCGGGCTGACGCGCACCGTGCTCGGATGCGATGTGACGTCGCTCAACAACGTGCTCAACGCGCTGGCCGAAGAAAAGGTTTCCATCGAGCACGTGTACGACTACTGACTTGGCCTCGGCACGTGTTGCGACACGGAGAGAACGTTGCCCGCGGGATCTTTGAACCAGGCGACCTTGTCGCCGTTGGGCGCGGTCCATATCCCGCTCTTGTCCTGCGGCATTGGGTCGTAGCGCTCGAAGAAGACGCCCCGGCGCTTCAGTTCCGCGACGGTGCTCCCGATGTCGGCAACCTCCCAACCGAGGATCGTGTACTTGGTGGGCTCGAATTGCCCCGGCTTGAATTTTCCGGCGCGCAGCATCGTGCCGTTCGCGTCGAAGACGAGCGCGAAGCCGTCGTCGTGCAAAAACTTGAATCCGAGGCCATCCTGATAGAACCGCTTCGTCGCTTCGGGATTCGTGGTGATCACGAAGGCGACGATTTGCTTCAATTCGACCATGCAGCCCTCCCGGAACGAAAATAGTGACGGCAAGTCCAGAATGAAATGCTGCAAGGCTAACATGGAGAACAACAGGTTGAACGGCCCGCCGCGCGCAAAGCCGAGGGACGACTAAAACACAAACGGGGAGCCTGGCGGCTCCCCCGTTGTGTTCTTTCTCAGCCCGCGGTGAAGCTGAAAGCTTACGCGCGGTGCGCACCGCAAAAGCGGTGTGGAAACGGTGTGACGCACTCCTCTAGGCCCGGTGGAGTCATACCTTCCTTTCCGTGCACTAGTACTTCCAACTTCCTTGTACGTCCGTGCAGGGCACATTGCAAGAGAAAACTTCGGAGAGTATCTGGCATTGTGCGCCGCAGAGAATCAGCTCCGCAGGGCGCGAACGGGATCGGTTCGCGTGGCACGCCACGCCGGCAAGAAGCACGCGGCGAGCGACGTGACCGTCATCACGATAAAAGCCACACCAAAGGCCAAGGGATCCCGCGGACTCACGTTATAGAGCAAGTAGCCGAGGAGACGCGTCAGTCCAAGAGCGGCTGCGGCGCCGAGGGCGACGCCGCCCAACGTCAATACGAGTCCGCGCGACATTACCAGCTGGACCAAGTCGGATGCGCGAGCGCCGAGCGCCATGCGGAGCCCGAGTTCGCGCGCGCTCTGCGACACTGCGTACGACATCACGCCGTAGAGTCCGATCGCAGCCAGCACCAGCGCGAGCCCGCCGAAGACTCCGAGCAAAGCCACAGCGATGCGCTGCGATGAAGTCGAGCGCTCAACCTGCTCCCGCATGGTGATGACCTCGTAGACGCCCAGGCCCGGATCGAGAGCGTGGACCTCGCGTGCAACCTCCGTCAGGATTGTCTGCGGCGGCAATTTGGTTCGGATCTCCAGCCCGACCTGCCTCGAGAAATTCTGCCGGAGCGGCACGTAGAAGAATGGCCGGCCCGACTCCAGGAAATTGCCGTACTTCGCGAGCTTTGCGACGCCGACGATCTGCATCCAGCGACCTTTAACCTGAAGGCGCTTGCCGACGGGGTCCTCGCCGCGCCAGTACATCGCCGCCATCGGCTGATTCACGATGCACACCAGAGGAGCCTTTTCGTCGTCCGCGCGCGTGAACTCGCGCCCAGACACGAGCGGGATTTGCATGGTCGACAGGAATTCCGGACTCACCTCGTCGTAATCCGCGGTCGGTTGCTGGTCGGGCGGCGGCGTGTAACCATCGACGGCGATCGGAGCCGTGGAATATGTCATGTAGCTGAAGGGGATGATCCGCGAATAGGAGGCCGCTTCGACGCCGCTGATGGCTTGTACGCGGGTCATGAGCTCGTCCTGAAAAATCCTGGCGCGGGGCTCATCATAAGCGGCAGCGAACAAATTCACGCCCGTGACGAGCACGTTGTCCGTGGCAAATCCCGGGTTTGCGACGCGGATTCCGTGCAAGCTCTGAATCACGAGGCCCGCCCCGACGAGCAGCAAAAAGCTGAGCGAAACCTGAACCAGAACGAGACCCGAACGAGCCCAGGCCCTGCCGCGGCTGCCGACTCCACCCGCCGAATCGGCTTTCAAGGCGCCCGCGAGATCGATCTTGCTGGTTTGAAGCGCGGGAACCAATCCAAACAATAACGTCGAAACGAGGCACACACCGGCGCTGAGCGCAAGGACGCGCCAATCGATCTCACCGGCGACGTACATCGGGACGCCACGCCACGGAATCAGCCAAACGAGAACGTCGCGGCACCAGTGGGCGACGACGACACCGCCAAGGGCCGCAAATGCGGAGAGGATCAATCCCTCGGTGAGAAGCTGGCGCAGCAGGCGGGCGCGTCCGGCTCCCAGGGCGAGACGCACAGTCATCTCATGGCGGCGCCCGACGGACCGCACGAGCAGAAGATTGGCCACGTTCGCGCATGCGATGAGGAGAACGAAAACGACCACAGCGAACGCGATCCCAAGCGTGGGAAGCAATGTGCCCGCGTTGTTGAACGGCGTCTGCCAGAGGGGGAAAAGCTTCACCCCGCGGCCGCGATTCGTTGCGGGATAGTCGGCTTCAAGGCGCCGGGCCAGCGCCGAGATTTCGTCCTGCGCTTGCGCCTGGCTCACGCCGGGTTTCACGATCACGAAACCTTCCACCCAACGCGCGCCGCGATCTTCGAGCTTGTAGCCGTCGGTGATGAATGTCTCCTGCATCGAGGCCGGAACCCAGAATTGAAATGCGTAGCCGACGAAAGTCCCGAAGAAGCCTTTGGGCGCAACGCCCACAATTGTGTGCTGCACTCCGTTCAGGAGCTGCGTTTTGCCGATGATCCCGGGATCGCTTTGAAAGCGGTCGTGCCAAAGCTGATAGCTGATTACGACGACGGGGTGCGCGTTGCGTCCGGATTCTTCGGCCGGCTCGAATCCGCGCCCTAAGAATAGGTGGATGCCGAGAGCATCGAAGTAATTGGCGGACACGACGCTGCCGACGGCGCGTTCGGCGCGGTCGCCGATGCTAAGCGTCGTGCCACAGATTTTCTCGGCGATAAGGGCATCGGCCAGAGTCGAATTGCGGCGAAAATCAAGAAAATCGGGCCAGGAGATGTCTTCGTTCCCCGGAGTCCCGCGAGCGGCACCCGCGATCGCGAACATCCTTTCCTCGTGAGCGACCAGCGGGAACGGGCGCAGGAGAATCCCTTCGATCCAACTGAAGACCGCGGCGTTTGCGCCGATGCCCAACGTCAGGCAAAGAACGGCGAGGATCGAAAAACCGGGGCTGCGGCGAATCACCCGGAATCCGAAACGAATGTCCTGGAGCACAGTCTGGATCATGGGCAGGCTCCTCCATTCCCGATAAGATTGCTTAGTTTGCTCGACGCCGCTGAGGTGAAAGCGACACAGGCGCCAGGGCGCGTCGCGAGGGTGCAAAGCGCTTCCGTCAAGAGGCCGCCTTGAACGCACTACGGGTCATGGCAGAGATAGGTCCGCCCCCTTTAGACGGAAGCGAGGAAGCAGAGATAGCACGGTTTCCGGTCGAATCTCAAGCAGGATGCGGCGTGGGACGGCGACGCGGGGGCCGGCGCGAAACCGCACGACCCCGGCTACGATTTCACGAGGCCGAGGAATTGGCCCGGGCCGTTGGCGAAGCCGGGAAAAACAGCGTTCAAGTTGCCGTCGCCAAGGTGCTTGGAGATGATTTCGCCAAGGACGCTGCGATAATCCGTCGTGACGGCGAGGTCGCGGCCCTGGTACAACTCGCCTTCGCTCATCCCCGGCCAGCGCGTGTAGACCTTGCCGCCCTTGACGTCGCCGCCCATGACGAACATGCAATTGGCGTGCCCGTGGTCGGTGCCGCGGTTGCCGTTTTCATGCGCGGTCCGGCCGAATTCCGACATGCTGACGAAGACGACGTCGCTCATGCGGTCGCCCATGTCCTGATGAAATGCGGCCAGACCCTGCCCGAGGTCGCGCAGCAAATTCGCGAGCTGGCCTTGCACGCCACCTTCGTTGACGTGATGGTCCCAGCCGCCGCTGTCGAGGAACGCGACTTCGAGTCCCACATCCGCCTTGAACAACTCCGCGATTTCCATCAGGCTTTGGCCGAAACGGCCCTTGGGATATTCGGCGCCGTTTTCAGGCTGATAGGCGTCCGGATCGATTTTCTTGAGCTGGTCGATGGCCTCGAAGGTCTCGTGCCCGACGCCGCGAAGGGCTGCGTCAACCGTCTGCGCGTACATGGCTTCGAATCCGCCTTCTGTCGTTTGCGGCGGGCCGTACATTTTGAACTGCTTGAGGTCCGGGATTGCGACCGCGGGAACGCTTCCCTGCAGCGTGCGCGGCAGGTAAGGGCCGAATGCCACCGCGCGAAACGGCGAGGAGTTCTCTTCCCGCATCGATTGCATCGCCCGATTCAGCCAGCCGTCGTCGGTGGCCTTCACGCCGGGCGTGCCGGATTCCATGAAATCCTGCGCGTCGAAGTGTGACCGCGTGGGATCGGGTGAGCCGACGGCTTGAACGATGGCGAGCTGCCCGCTCCGGAACAGGGGAACGAGCGGCGCGAGGCTCGGGTGCAAGCCGAAGAAGCCGTCGATATCGATGGCGGCTTCGGCGCCCCCGCTACGTGGCTGCGGGATGGCGATTGTCGGACGCAGCGCGTAGTAGTTGGGCTCGCCGAACGGCACGACGACGTTCAGGCCGTCCATCGCGCCGCGCTGGAAGAGCACGACCATTTTCTTCTTGTTGGGCGAGGCAGTCGCGGCCACCGCGCGCTGGAGGAACGACGGCAGCGACGCCATGCCCAGCATGGCGATGCCGCCCGATTTGATGAAGTAGCGTCGCGAGATTTTCATGGTCGTTCTCCGTTCGCCGCCGGTCACCGGCGCTGGAATTCGGGCGTGCCGAGAACCAGCCCTGCGATGAGGCCTTCGTTCACCTGCTTGACCGGATCGTCGAGCCGCGCCTGCAGGATTTGCGGATCGCCCAGACGTGCTTCCAGGGTCTGCTTCGTTGCGTCCGCCACCTGGTCATCGAGAAAAATGTCGAGCGAACGCGTAAGGGCCGCGTTCGGATCAGTCGCCGCGGCGTCGCCGAACATCGTCTTGAGGTCGATTTCCGCGCCGCCCATGTGGTCGCTCGCAAACGCGAGCGCGAAGTTCAGCCGATTGAGGAGCGCGCCGGAGTTCACCCACGTTTCCGCTTTGTCCGAGTAGCCGGTCGGAGGCTGGCACTGGAACAACGGCTCGCCCATGCGCCCGACCCACTGCACCAGCGGCAGCGTGACTTCCACGTCGGCATTCACGGCGCGCGCCGTGCTCGCGACAAGCTCGAACGGCGTCTTCACCTTCGCGCGATAGGCTTCCTTCGACCAGAATTCCGGCGAATAGATCATGGTCTTGAGCACAGCGCGAATGTCGCCGCCGCTCGACTCGAATTCGCCCGCCATCCGATCGACGAGCGACTGCGGCGGATTATCCGAAACGAAATGGCGCGCTAGTTTGGCCGAAATGAACTGCGCGGTGTGGGGATCGTTCGCCAGCATCTTCAGGGCTTCTTCGCCGTCCTTCATGCCGCCGTAGTTGAAGGTGCGGCCCATGACGACTTTCTTGCCCTGCGCGTGAATGCGTTCGTCGAAGAAGAATTCGGGATCGCGGCGCGGCTCGTGCACCGTCCAGCCGGTCAGGCAGCGGGCCATCTCGATCACATCCTGCTGCGTGTAGCCCGCATCGACGCCGACGGTGTGAAGCTCCATCACTTCGCGGCCGTAGTTCTCATTCAGGCCGCGGTCCTGCTTTTTCGGCTGCGCGTTCGGGCGCTGCATCGGAAAACCGGGAGGCGGGCCGGGCGGCATTTCGCCGAACATCCCGTAGTAACGGCGGCGCCGCATCATCATCTCCTGCTGCATGCGCTGAAAAGCGACCGGGTCCGCGCTGAGCCAGTTGTCGAGATAGAAAAGCATCGCCGGGCTCTTCGCCGTGGCTATCAGCAAATCCTGGAACCTGCCCATCGCGTGCGGCCGAATCGTGTCGCGCACGTAAGCCGTCAGCAGCCACCTGTCCGCACCCTTCCCCGCGAACACGTTGAAATGGTTGAGCCAGAAGTCCTCCATCACAGCTTCGAGCTGGCGCTCGCTGTAGACGGCGCGATCGAGCTTGGCCATCGAAAGCTCCGCCGTGATTCGGCCGGGGCCCTGGAGCTTGGCGAGCTGGACGTTGGCCTTGTCGAAATTGTCGTTGCCGGTGGGCAGCATCTGGGCGACGGAGTCCTGCCGTTTTTCATCCATCTGTTGCTTGTATTCCTCTTTGGTCATGCCCTCTTTTTTCGCGGCTTGGTTCGGCGGAGGAAAGTCGTCGAGCAGCTTTTTCGACGACATCGTCAGCGTTGGATAGCGCGCGAGGCGCTGGTCGAGCGCGGAATCGTCGATCGACTTGGGATCGAGCTGGCGATCGATCCATTTCGCCAGACCCATCTGACGGATGCTCTCAATCTCGCCGGGGCGCGGACCATACCCGAGGCGGTTTAATGCGTGAAGCGTCGCTTCATCTTCGGTCAACTCTGTGATGGGGAGGCCGCCCTTGAACTTTTTGTCGAGAGCGATCTTGGCGGGCGCCTTCGCAGCCTTGTCGTTCGCGATGGCGCTTGGCGCGGCGATCGCGAAGAGCGCCGCGAGCATTGCCAGCAACGCGGCGGCGAGAAATGCCGCTCCGGCTGGATCGAGCCGCGTCGACGTTCGCAAGGATATCCGGGACTCGCGGCCCTGTGCGCGCCCAAGCCTACGGCGTTGCGATTCGGTGCTCGCCCTCATGGGTTTCGTTTCAGTGTAACCCCGCAGTTGCGAAAAAGTTGCGGGCGGAGCGAAGGAGTCAATGCCGGAAAACCTGACTCACCTTGCGGATTGTCACGCCTTCAGGCGCAGGAGAAGGGCCTTAAGGCGCTGTTCGTTTTCGATGCTGATGTTCGTGATTTCGACGCCGACGCCATTATCGGCCACGTGCCGGACCGTGCATTCGGCCTCGAAGGAAGCGACCGGATCCTCGAGCTTGAGTTTCAGCACTGTGCCGAAGGGCTGCGGCTTCGCGGTGCGGATGAACATGCCGCCGAGCCCTATAACAGTGACGGTGCCGTCGAGATGCGGCCCCGTACCGTTGGAGACGGCTCGCATGACGTGACCGGCCGGCACCAGAATGCGCTGATGGCGGCGCAAATCGGGCTTATGCATGTTTGTGCGTACGGAGTCAGCGCGCCGCGCGAAAGCCGTCGAGCGTCCAGGAATCCTGCGTCTCGTCATGGCGAAGAACGTAGTAATTGCCATCGTCGGCGCGGACCCGGAAGTAGCTTGCATCGGGGGAGTACCACCGGCCGTCCAACTCGTGGATTTCAAACTGCCGCCCCCGCAAGACGAAGCGGAGGGGCCGTTCGTCGGCACGGTGCCCCGCATAGCATTCGACGCGCATTTCACTCATCGCGCCTCCGCGGGGTGGAAGGGAGTCCACCGCAGGAGAATTCCGACGACCTCAGTTTACCAGCTTTGGACCGCCCGGGGAACGGCGGTCTTGCGAGGACATTTCCTATCGGCTACGAGTGACCACCTGCCGGCTGAGAATCGGCTTCTCGGAATGGCGCGCCTCTCGCGCCTCCGCATTGTAGGCCGCGCCGTACAGGACGATCATCGCCGTCAAGTACATCCAGAGCAGCAAGCCGATGGCCGCTGCCAATCCGCCATAGACGACGTTGTACGGAACGCGCCGGACGTAGTAGCCGAAGATAACGTCAGCAGCCCACCAAAGCACCGTGGCCACCGCCGCGCCCGGTAACACGTCCCGTATCCCAGCATGGCCCGGCCGGCCTATTCGGTAGACCAAAACAAGCACAGCCATCGCGAGCACGAACACGCCGGAAACGTACAGGACAAAAGAAAGCTGGTGCACCAGGAGGTTGGGCGCGCCGGTCCGCTGGATGAGCCAGGCACGCAACGGCTTTCCAAACGTCGTGAGCATCAAAACCGCCAGCGTGGGCACGATGGTGAGGCACAGCAGAAGGAGCGCGCGAAGCTGCCGCCGCCAATAGCCGACCGTAAGCAGATCGCCTTCGACCACGCGGAAGCCTTCGATGAACCCGATCATCACTTGCGAGCCGGCGACCAGCGTGCCGCCGAGCCCCAGGTAGATCCACCGAAGGGGATGGAGCCCACGCCGCAGAAAATACTCGGAGACAACTTGCGTGCTGCTGGAGGGCAAAATCATGTTCAGGCGCGCGGGAATTTCCCGCATTGCATCGTGCAAGAAGGACGTGCCGCTAAGGAGGCCGAGCGCCAAAAGCAGGAGGGGGAAAAACGCCAGAAACATGTTGAAGGCGATTGCCTGGCCAAGGGTCACACAGTCCGGAAAAATCCGGCCGAGACTGCGAAGGAGAATTCTTGTCATGCGCGCCATGGCTTGTCTGGATGGTTCTTGGACGTGCGCCTCATGCCGCCGGTGACAACTTTCTCGTTCGGAATCGCCGCACGATTTGTTCGGCGAATTATACGGAAGTTCGCCGCACAGCGCGACCTCGGAATCGAGGGGCGAAGCGCCTCTCGCACCGGCCTCTGTCGCTTGCCGGGCGTTGCGGCGCACGGTAAACTCCTCGCCGCGAGGCCCCTTCGATGACCACCACACCCCGAATCACCGAAACAATCAGCGACGAAATCGTGCGCAAGCACAAAGAATTCATCTGGCCGGCGGTGACGAACTACTACCAGAAGCCGCTCGTCGCCGACCACGCTTCGATGCAGTATCTGTGGGACATTGAAGGCAACAAGTACCTCGATTTCTTCGGCGGCATCGTGACGATCGGCGTCGGGCACTGCAATCCGAAGGTCACGTCGAAGATCAAGGCGCAAGTCGACAAGCTCCAGCACACGTCGACTCTCTTCCCTAACGAGCACATCGTCGCGCTGGCCGAGAAGCTGGCACAAATCACGCCCGGCAAGCTGCAGAAGAGCTTTTTCACCAGCTCGGGCACGGAAGCCAACGAAGCCGCGATCCTGCTCGCGCGTATGGTGGGGCAAAGCTATGACGTGGTCGCGCTGCGTCACGCCTATGCCGGCAGCTCGATGCTGGCGAAAAGCGTCACCGCGCAGGCGCCTTGGCGCAAGAGCGGCGTGATCAGCGTGGGCGTCGCGCATGCCGTGAACCCCTACTGCTACCGATGCCCGCTGCACTTGAAGTATCCAGAATGTGAAGTCGCGTGTGCGAACGACGTCGAAAGCGTGATTCAGACCACCACGAGCGGTTCGACCGCGGCGTTCATTGCGGAACCGATTCAGGGCGTCGGCGGATTCATCACGCCACCGCCCGAGTACTTCAAGATTGTCTACCGCATCGTGAAGAATTACGGCGGCCTCTTCATCTCCGATGAGGTGCAAACCGCCTGGGGCCGCACCGGCAAGAAGTGGTTCGGCATCGAGCAATGGGAGGTCACGCCCGACATCATCACGTCGGCGAAGAGCTTGGGCAATGGCGTGCCGGTCGGCCTGACGATCACCACAGCCGAGCTGGCGGACCAATTTCAGGGGCTGACCATCTCGACGTTCGGCGGCAATCCTGTCACGTCCGTTGCAGCACGCGCCGTGATTGAAGTGATCGAGGAAGAAAATCTCCGCGAGAATACGCACGTCGTCGGCGGCTACTTCCGCAAGCGGCTCGAAGAGCTGCAGGAGAAATATCCGCTCATCGGCGAAGTACGCGGCATGGGCATGATGCAGGCCCTCGAATTGGTGAAGGACCGCGCTACGAAAGAGCCTGCGCCCGCCGAGACGACGCAGGTGCTCGAAGGCGCGCGGCGCAACGGTCTCCTCATCGGCAAGGGCGGCCTCTTCGGCAACGTGATTCGCATGGCGCCGCCGCTGAATATCTCGAAGGCCGACGTCGACGAAGGGATCCGCCTCCTCGACAAAACCCTCAGCGAGGTTTAGGTCCAATTGAGTAATCTACCGAGCGAACCAAAGCGTGGCACGCCAAGTGGGCTCGTTGATTATCGGGCTGGGTATGTCTTAGGTCTTCTTCTAATGATAACTGGGGCTTGGGATGCGATTGCTCTGTCGCTTGTTGCCCTCGCGCAGTCGACTTTCGCGCCGAAACTGCCGCGTCCGCTAATTGTTCTCGGGCTGGCCTGCTCGGCAATTCAATTGGTCACCGGCCGAGCTCTTCTTGCACGAGGCAAGATCGGCTTGTGGGGTCTCTATGTATTGAGCACACCGCTCCTGGGACTTTTCGCATGGGAATTCGTGCAGATGGGACGGAACCGTGGCAACCTCGATCTGCTCGTCGGCTTCGGAGCAGTCCTGGGACTGTGGGCCTTGATCGTGCGTTACTTTTACGTAAGGCGCGAACAGTTCACGGGACTTTGGAGAAGTACAAGCTAAGGCGGAGAGGAACCGGCAACTATGGCGACGGCTACTGAAACAGCAACGATTTGCAGAAACTATGTCAGCGGGCAATGGGCCGAATCGAAGTCGCCAAAGATCGTTGAACGCCGTAACCCCGCAAACACCGACGATCTCGTCGCACGCATCCCGCTCTCGACGCGCCAGGAGACGAAAGAAGCCATCGTCGCCGCCAAGTCCGCCCTGCCTGGCTGGCGTGACACGCCGCCGCCCGCTCGCGGTAACATTCTCTTCAAAGCCACGCACCTGATGCAGGAACAGAAGGACGAACTCGCGCGCCTGCTGACCCGCGAAGAAGGCAAAACGCTGAAGGATTCCCTCGGCGAGGTCCAGCGCGCCATCAACATCCTCGAATTCATGGCTGGCGAAGCGCGCCGTCTGACCGGTGAAACGCTTCCCAGCGAATTGCCGAAGAACTTCTCGTACACGATTCGTCAGCCGCTCGGCGTGGTGGGAGTCATCACGCCGTGGAACTTCCCTGTCGCAATTCCCGTGTGGAAGATTGCGCCCGCCCTCGTGTGCGGCAATACGGTCGTCTTCAAGCCGGCCACGCTGACGCCGCTCACCGCGATGCGGGTGGTCGGAGTCTTCGAGCAGGCCGGGTTACCGCCAGGAGTCCTGAATCTGGTGATGGGCTCGGGCAAAGAGACCGGTGACGAACTCGTCCAAAACCCGCACGTGCGCGGGCTGTCGTTCACCGGCTCGAACGAAGTTGGCAGCCAGTTGTACGCAACGGGCGCCCTCGGGATGAAGAAGTGCCAGTGCGAGATGGGCGGCAAGAATCCCATCGTGATCTTGGCCGACGCGGACCTGCAGCTCGCGATGGAGTCGGCTTTGTCTGGCGCTTTCGCTTCGACGGGCCAGCGCTGTACGGCCACGAGCCGCGTAATTATCGAGGAGAAAGTCGCAGACCAATGGGTCAACATGCTCGTCGAGCGCGCGAAGAGATTCGCCGTTGGCGACGGGCTCGAACCCGGAATCGAAATGGGGCCGTCGGTGGACGAAAGCCAGATGAATACCGTGCTGCGCTACATCGACATCGGCAAGAAGGAGGCGGAGCTGAAGTGCGGTGGCGGGCGCCTCACCGGCCCGCGATACGACAAGGGCTGGTTCGTCGCACCCACCGTTTTCGACCATGTGCGAGCCGACACCGCCATCGCGCAGGAGGAGATTTTCGGTCCCGTGCTCAGCGTGATTCGCGTGAAGTCTTTCGACGAAGCGCTCGGAGCCGCGAACTCGGTCCGCTACGGGCTGACCAGCTCGATTTACTCGGCCGACTCGAACAAGATTTTCGAGTTCATCGACAAGGCCGAAACAGGCATGGTCCACGTGAATTCTCCGACCGTCGGCGGAGAAGCGCACGTCCCCTTCGGCGGTACGAAAGGGACGAGCGTCGGGCCGAAGGAAGTGGGGCGCAGCGCGCTCGATTTCTACACGGAATTGAAGATCGTCTACATCGACTACACCGGGCGCAAACGCGAATCCTCGATTTATTGAACGGTCCGCCGGCCGTTCCTTCCTAAGCCGGCTCGTTCCAGCTTCCATCCCGTCTGAACGATTCGTTCCTCGCGTGCCGCCTGTCAAAACTCACGTAGAATAGGGGCGAGGAAAACGACGATCACACGTGTTCCGCGAAGAATCCGTCTCGGCGTGACAAGGGGCTTACGAGCCACACTTTTGGCCTTGGCTGCACTGCCTGCCGTCGCGCTAGCGAATGACGCTCGAACCCACTGGAAGCCGGTGGCCCAGGCGCAGCTCAAGCTCGACGGCAGAACGCCGCTGACCTGGAACGTCTACCAGCCGGACAAGAAGAAGCAGTCGAATCTGGTTCTGGTGCTCCTCGGACACAGGTACCTCGCGCTCGATTTCAAAGCGCGCCTTGTTTACCTCGTGATGCCGACCGACCTGCATGCAGTGGGCAAGGACTTCGAGAGCGACGATCTGAAGGAGCCCGCGCGCCTGATTCCAAGCAAGGACTGGAGCGTGCGCGACGTCGGGCCAGCGGAGCAGATCAGGATGACGCTCGGCGACTATGGCCGCGTCATGGAGGTGCAGTTGCCGCACATGCCGGACCTGCGCGGCTTGTACTAGTCGCAGGCGGATCGTCCGCTAGCTTGCACGCGCCGTTCGCGTTCGAACGTCATTCAATCCGCGCCACAGCAGCCATATCATCACCGCGATCATCCCCAGCCAGCCGATGAAGCGAACCGCTCCCGCTATCTGCGTATCGTGCGGGAGCACGCCGAATTTCGTGAAAAGATAGTTCCAATCGTGAATCACATATTCCGCGTCGCCAACCGTCAGCAGCGGCAGCTCCTGGGCGCGCGCGTCCGCCATGTACGTAGCAATCGGCACGAATTGTTCGAAGAAAAAGAACATGCAGAAGGCCACGCCTTGGACTTGCCGCTCAAAAAGAAAATACGTCGCGAGCGCGAACGGGACAAAAAGCTGCAGGAATGTTCCGCCCGCTACCATCAGAAATTCGCCGAACAGGCGAAACAGCAAGTGGCCGCCTTCATGAATGGGGACGAAAACGCCGTCCATGAGCAAGAGCAGCCCGCTGCCGTGCGCCAACTGGTAGAGGAACAGCCCGAAGAAAAGCAGCCACGCCACAAGCAGTACGCGCGGAACGGGAGTCCACGGGTCCTCGAGTCGCTCGAGAAACGGCAGCCGCTCGGTCCACGAATCCGGCAGGTCCATTGAGAGTTTCGCTTCCCTGCGCCCTACTCGCTTGTCATCGCACCGAGACGCCGGCGACCCACGGGATTCCCACGAGGCCGTCTTCAACTTTCACGGCGACCACTTGGCCGGCGCTGAACCGTTCGTAGTCGCTGCGATCGACGGGGACGCGCTCGACTTGGTGGCCTTCACGCCAGGACGTCACGACGAGCCGGTGCGTCGGGACGGGGCCGGCCATCGCAAATTTCCCGACGATTCGCGCCTCTTCGATGTGCGGCCGTGAACCGTCCAGCGCGCCGTTGGCCAGCAGCAGCGCGGACAGCAGCCACGGGATCGGTATCAGGCCGTAGTAAACGCGCTTCAGCGCCTCGACCTCCCTGTGATGCAAAGCAAGCCGCTCGACCCAGATGGCGAAGCCAAGCGTCAGGAAGAACAGCACGCCGATGAAAATCAGGATGCCGTCGAGCTCGAGGGCCGGGTACCGGTTGCTGGCGACGACGAATGCGATCGCTCCCACCAGGAAAACCGCCGTCCGGTTCAGCAGCTTTCGCCGCAGCGCAAATTCCGCCGCGGACGAGCCGAGGCCGCACGACGCACAGATGTCCGCGTCGCGTTCCGATCCGCAATTCAAGCAGCGAGTCATCGCTCATCCGATCCGAAGAAAGTCGATGCTAAGCATCGCTGGCCGAAGTGTCAATTCACGGGCCGCAGAAGCCGGCGGACGCATCCCCGGATAATTTAGACACCGGGAACCGGTGGAATGGCCAACCTAGAGCCTTCCGATGACCTGGACACGTGCGAGCCGGCCTACTTGATCTCGCGCACGCTCGCTGGTTGCGTGTCGAGGCACACGATGTTCGCGTCGCGGCCGTCGGCGATGAGTCCGCAATCAATTTCCTGCGCGCTGCGGATCGCCTGCTCGGGCGTCGCGCCCTTCGCCGTAGCGCAGTGCGATTGTCCCTTGAACGTCATACACACCTCATATTCGTGCTGCGATTGCTGAAGTGTCACGTAGACGAGCACGCCGACGAACACCACTCCCGCCAGCGCGATCCACCGATTCTGATTTTTCTTTGGCATCTTTGTTCTTCCATCCGGCGCGCAAGCGAAGCTAGCGCTCGCGATCCCTTCCCGCGCGCCGCGCCAATTCCTGTTGAATATATTTTCGCGTATGCGGCGCGAGGCCCTCCAGGCCTGCCACATCCTTCAGATCGCGCAGCGTGACGTTCGGCAGGAACGCCAGCACGCGCGGAGGCGGCGTATGCGGATTGCGAATAAGCGCCACGCGAACATTGTACTGCGACGACCATTTCGGATGCTGCGCGATCGCCGCGACAACACGCTCCGGCACGCCGGCTTTCGCGAGCGCCTTCAGAACTTGCCCCTCCGTCAGGAACGCGTTGCCAAGCACCAGTGTTAGCGCCTGCGGATGCCCCTCCGCCAGCAAGGCGCCCGCCACCCGGGACGGCCCCCGTCGCGCTAGGGTCAGTTTTTCGCCCACGGGAAGATGGGGAGCGCGTGCGACGATCAACTCCTCGGCGATGCGCCGAATGTCCGCCGGCGCCGACGGAAGCAAGCTTACGCGCACGAGGTCAAACAAATACAGTTGGCGCAGCAGCGCGAGCGCGAACCGTTTCGGCGTGCGCGGATGCCGCGCGAGACGCAGACGCACCCCTTCGTGCGACGTCCACTTCCCTTGCCCGGCAATCGCGCCAAGCACGCTCGCGGGAAGATCGAGCCGGTCGAGCAACTCGGTCACGTGAGGTTCTTCGAGATTGGGATTCTCGAGCAGCGCGAGAAGCGTGGCTTCGTCCGCATTATGGAGCAGAAGTTTCAGCTCCTCCGGCGGAGCCGACCGTGCGCGCGTAGCCGAATTGCTGGTAGCTTCGGAACGCGCCTGTTCCATTTCATCCGATGGACGCGGCATTTCCTTTGGCGCGAGAGGCCATACGCACGGCAGCTTCTGCCGGACTCGTCGCGAGCTCGACAAGCCGCCATTGCGGGAGAAGCTTGCTCAGTTCGGCATCGATCGCCGCATCGAAGAACCGCGACCGCCGGTGCTCGCCGCCCAGCTTCGCGATCCGAACTTCGCGGTCGCGCACACCCAGCTTGTCCGCGACACAAGCGGCCAGCGACGCGAGCGACGCCGCCGCGCCGGAAAGAATTTCACGCGAGACCGCGTCCCCTTGATCCGCCAGCTCCGCAACCAATGGGAAGACCCTCGGGAACACCGAGTCTGCCTCTTTGGTTACTGCCTCGATCAGAGTGTCCCAGTCGCGCAACTGCAAGCTGGCAAACAGCCGCTCGCTCAGGGCCGTGGCGGGTCCGCGGCCTTCGTCCTCGCGCGCGACAGCCCGCACGGCCTGGCACCCGACGTCGAACGCGCTCCCCTCATCGCTGAACCACGGGCCACGCCCTCCCGCACGCTCCCGGCGTCCGCTCGCGTCGCGCCCGAACGCGGCCGAGCCGGTGCCCGCAAGCAGAATGATTCCCTCTTCCGAGCCGAACGCGGCCTCGAAAGCGATCTCGAGGTCCGTCGTCACCTCGATCTCCGCATTCGGGAAGCTGCGCTCAAGAAACATCGCGACTCTACGCGCGACGGAAGGGCGCCCGGCGCCTCCTAGCCCGGCGCAAATCGCGCGGATGTGGTTCGCGGTAATCCTCTGGCGGGCGAGCACGGCGTCCGCCGCTTCCCCCAGCGAAAACCAGGCTCGCGTGTATCCCGCTCGGAGGGGGTTGGACGGCCCCGCAGTCGCGCGCACCAGAACGCGGCCATCCGCCCCCGCAAGCACGCATTCCGTCTTGGTCCCGCCGCCGTCGAATCCGAGCAGGTAACCCGCTTCACGGCTGGAGGCGCTTTCGGTCATCGCGTCACCTTTCTTGACACCGTTCCGACCGGGCGGTTAGCATCGCGCGACCCGCCAAACTGGCCCAATGCACATTAGCCGCATCGACTTCGTCATTCTCACAGCGTATCTCGCCGGCATTACCGTTTTCGGCTCGCTCTTCCGCCGCGGCCAGAAGGATCTGCGCGATTACTTTCTCGGCGGCCGCACGGCACCCTGGTGGGCGCTCGCGTGCTCGATCGTAGCCACGGAAACTTCGACGCTCACCATCATTGGTACTCCCGGAATTGCCTACGGCGGAAACCTCGGATTCTTGCAGCTCGTGCTGGGTTACCTGGTCGCCCGTGTGATTCTCTGTGTGGTTCTGATCCCGCAGTATTTCCAGGGCGAATTCTACACGGCTTACCAGCTCTTGGAAAGGCGCTTTGGCCGGCGCATCAAGTCCGCCGCGGCGGCCGTATTTCTGGGTACGCGAGCTCTCGCCGAGGGCGTGCGCATATCGGCGATCGGCAAGGTTGTGAGCGTCGCGTTCGGGACCGGAGAGCGACTCTCGATTTTCATCATCACCGTGCTCACCCTTTTCTACACGTTCGAGGGTGGAATGCGCGCCGTGATCTGGACCGACGTGTTCCAGTTTGTGATCTATCTCACGGGATCCGTCGCGGCGTTCTTCTTGCTCCTGCACAAAATCCCCGGCGGCTGGCCCACCGTGACCCACGTTGCCGCAGCCGCGGGAGACAAGCTCTCGATCTTCGATTTCTCCCTCAGCTTGACGAAGAGCTACACGTTCTGGTCCGGTCTCATCGGCGGCACCTTCCTGACCATGGCCAGCCACGGCACTGACCAGACGATGGTCCAGCGCCTCCTCGCGGCGCGCAACGAACGCGATAGCAAAACCGCCCTGCTGGCCAGCGGCGTTATCATATTCGTGCAATTTGCGCTCTTTCTCGTGCTCGGCGTCATGCTGTACGTGTACATCGCGCACATGGCGTTTCCCCTCCCGACTGCCGATCCCGACCGCATCTTCCCCGAATTCATCGTGCGCGAAATGCCGGTCGGACTGGCTGGTCTTGTGATCGCGTCCATCTTTGCAGTTGCGATGTCCAACGCGAGCGGCTCGTTGAACTCGCTCGCGTCGTCGAGCATCATGGATTTGGGCAGAGGCCGCGCAAACGCCGGGGCAACCGGCGCACTTGCCCGGTCGCGGCAAATGACCTTGCTTTGGGGCATCGTCCTGGGAGCCCTCGGCCTCATTCGGTGGGGGCCGGTCTTGGTCGCAGGCCTGACGATCGCTTCCATCACTTACGGAGCGACTCTCGGGGTCTTCTTGCTGGGAACTTGGAACCCGCGTGCGAATGAAAAAGGCGCGATCGCCGGATTCGCTACCGGGTTGGGCGTGATGATCGTCGTGCAACTATTTCACGTGCCGCTCGCGTGGACGTGGTATGTACTGGCGGGAACAATCGTCACGTTTACAGTCGGCTCGCTCGTCAGCGCATTCTCGGGCGCCAATCCGGCAAAGACCGGCGCCGTACTTGCCGGGTGATTCGCTAAAGGAGACCACAATCGCACCCGGCCCGAAGCCAAAGGAAACGGTCGGCCTCGTTCGCGGCCTGAGCGGCTGGGCCGCAACGGCCATCGTAGTCGGCACGATGATCGGCACCGGCATCTTCATCGTCCCCGCCGACATGGCCCGCAACACCGGCTCGGCGGCGTTGGTAGCGCTGGTGTGGATCGTGGGTGGCGCGTTGTCGCTCTTCGGCGCCCTCGCCGCAGCCGAGCTGGGGGCTGCGCTTCCCGAGGCCGGCGGCACGTACGCATACATGAACCGCGGCTACGGCCCCGTTTGGGGTTTTCTCTTTGGCTGGATCTACGCGATGCTCGGTGCGCCGACGTCCATCGCGACCATCGCGGCAGGCTTCATGCGCTTCGTCGGCTTCCTTTTCCCCACTGTGGCGGCGCCTCTTTCCATATGGCATCTAAACGTGCCCTTCGTCGGCCATTCGTACATATTTACATTCACATGGGCTCAGCCGGGAGCTGTGCTCGCGATTGTGGCAGTTACATTCGTCAATTCCCTGGGTGTTCGGCTTGGCGGGCGCGTCCAAGTCGTCCTTACAATCATCAAGATCGCGGCAATCGTCGCTGTGATCGCCGTCGGGTTCTTCCTGGGCCACGGAACGATGACGAATTTTCGTTCCGCTTCTGCCCTTGGTACCGGCGCCTTGGGCATTTCAGGTTTCTTGACGGCTATGGTCGGTGCGCTATGGGCCTATGACGGCTGGATCAACCTGACCTTCGTTGGCTCCGAGGTCAAGAATCCCGAACGCAACATTCCGCTTTCGCTCATCGGAGGAGTCGCGTTGGTTTGCGGGCTTTACGTCGCCATGAGCGCCGCTTGCTTCTTCGTCCTGCCCTTTTCGAAGATCGTCGCCTCGCGCGTCGTCGCGGCAGACATGGTCGCCCGCGCTACCGGCACCAACGCAGCCTCCTGGCTGGCGATCGTTATGATGGTTTGCGCCCTCGGCACGCTCAATTCTTCGATTCTGACGAATGCGCGCGTCGACTACGCCATGGCGCGGGATGGGCGGTTCTTTCGTGTCGTCCGTGGAGTGAATCCCAGATTTCGCACCCCCGTTCGCGCCCTTATCTTCCAAAGCATCATCGCCTCCGTTCTCGCGCTGACGGGAACCTTCGAAGACCTCTACTCACTTTATGTCTTCACGGTTTGGATCTTCTATGGCTTGGAGACCTACGCGGTAATCCGGCTCCGCATGAAGGAACCCAACCTTCCTCGGCCGTACCGCACCTGGGGCTACCCCGTGGTGCCAATTCTGTTCATCATCGGCGCGCTCGCACTCACCATCAACATCTGGATCCAGCGCCCGCTGCCGTCAACAATGGGTCTCGGCATAATGCTCGTGGGACTCATCTTCTACCGCCACTGGCGCGGCCAGCCCAAACCCGAAGAGACGGCGCCGGCCGGCTAGGATTCCTGAACCTTTGGCGCCCACAGGAATGGCAACGCGCCAAGCGATAGCGCGACGCCGGGAACGACAGCCCACGACACGATATACAAACTCAACCCTATCAAACTGATTTCATCGCCGTTCGTGATCGCGTTCACCGCGATCTGAAAACAAAAGGCGGCGCAAAACGTCGCGACCATGGCCGCGGCAGGAAGCAAACCTGCCGTCAGCCGCTCGTGCCAGTCGCCGCCGTTGCGCCGGGAAATGTACGCTCCAATGGCTCCGAATGCTGGCTGCGCGACGAGCCACGGAATGTAGAACAGCAGGCCCATCCCTGAACGCATCCACACAATCTGAGGGCGCACACCCCAAACTTGAAGCAGCGCCAAAACGGCGCTCGCGACAGTCAGGCTGATAAGACCCGGTATCCAAACAGCCTTTGTTCTCTGGTTCATTTCGTTCTCCTTCCTTCGCGCGTGGACAATCTTGCGGCCCAATTCACGCCAATCGGAAACCTCGTTCAGAGCGCATCCGAACGCCCGTGATTCTGGCAGACCCTGCTCGCGATAGTGCTCGTACAGATCTTCCAGATGCCCCGCCAGCTCGGCGAACACCTCTTCCGATTCCGCGGTCGTCAGACCGAGGCATCCAAGCCGTCCGCGGGCAATCAGCCGCCAGTCACGCCTGGCACCCATAAGGCCCTCAAGCCGCCGCGCGCCCCTCTGGGCTGCGCAGGAACGGCAACGCACCCAGAAGCAACGCGACACCCGGAATCAGGACTCCTGTCACGATCGCTCGCGTGAAGATATCCATGTCAACGGAGCCGAAATCCGGCCGCCAGATTCCGGTCGCACGCACTACCCAACTGATTGCGGCCACCGCGATCATCGCCGTCAGCAGTATCGTCGACGTGGTCATCGCCGCACCAACCCGAGCCGGCCATCCGCCTCCCGCACGCCGGGATAGAGATGCCCCAATCGCGCCGCAAGCCACTTGTGCGATCAGCCAGAGGATGTACATCCACTGCGATACGTGCGAGCGAAACAACATCTCCGGCCGGTAGCTCAGGAATGCCAAACCGGCTTGAAAGATCACCGCCGCCGAAACACTCGCCAGCGCCGGTAGCCAAAGCTTTCGCGTTCTATCGTTCATCGGCCTCTCCTCGCGTTTTGCAATTGCGATTCGCCGCCTCAGTTCGTGCCAGTCCAACACTTCGTTCAGCGCAGCATTCATGGCCGCCGAGTCCGATAATCCGCTGCCGCGCCGTTCTTCGAAGGTGTCCTCCAGGTGGCTCGCCAACTCTTCCACAATTTCTTGCTTCTGCGCTTCTGGCAGGCGGAGACCGGTAAGTTTATCAGCCACGAGCTTCCGCCAATCAGGCACGCGACACCTCCGCCAGCCTGTCTAGCGCCTGGAAGAACGACCGCCACTCGCGCCGCAGCGGCGCCAGTTGCTTTTTCCCCGCCGGAGTCAGGCAATAGTAGCGGCGGTCGCGGCCCGCGCGATTGGACTCCCAGCGCCCTTTGATCCAGCCGCGCTTTTCGAGTTCGTACAGCATCGGGTAAAGCGACGCCAGATTGAACCGCAGCGCCCCGCCCGACTCCTCTTCGATCCGCTTCGAGATTTCGAAGCCGTAGAGCGGTTGCTTGGAGAGCAGCGACAGGATGGCCAGCTCGGCGCTGCCCCGTGCGATCTTCGACCGAATCCGCTTCCTCATCAGGAATATAGGAATCCTATATTGGCCCGCTGAGTGTCAATAGTACTTGCGAACCTATACTCGAGAGAGTACCCGGCGTCTTCGACGGGAAATATCGGCGTGACAGCCTTTGGAACGCCTGCGGCGTGTCCGGAAGGAACAACTCTGGATGGACTATCTCGGCGAGGACTCGGAAAGCTTTCCGGCCGCGACAGCCTGACACAGAAGATCAGCGAAAACAAAGCCGTCGCGCTCCACGATCTCTCCCACCGAGACACCAATCTCGCGCTCGAACATCGGCCCCGCATTCGCAAAGCTGTGGAACTCGCCGTTTTCTCCGCACGGGTCAACATTCGCAGGAAGCTCTCGCAGCAGGTCCGCGTCGAATCGCCGGCCCGCAAACTTCGCGTCAAGCTTCCGCGGGTCGACGCAGGTCAGCCATGCCGAAAGCCCCCCAGCCAGCATCTCTTCCGCGAGACGCTGTGTATCCCGCCTCCACAGCGGAAAGACGGGCGTCATGCCACAGGCGGCAAGATGCTTTTCGCGGTATGCCCGAATGTCCTCGAGAAATAGATCGCCGAACACGACGTGCTGAATGCCCTCCGCGCGAGCGCGCGTCATCGCCTCGCCCATCGCCTGTTCGTAGACTTCGTTCGGGCAAGGCGACGGAATCAGGACCTTCACCAGCGGCAAACGCGCCGCAGCCGCCTGCCGCTCGACCAATTCCTCTCGCACCGCGTGCATCGCAACGCGCTGATACGTCCGGTTGATTGTCGTCAGCAGCGCGACCACCTCGAATTCGCCGCCCTGGCGGATCGTGTGCAATGCCCACGCGCTGTCTTTTCCGCCGCTCCACGCAAGCCACGCCTTGGGACGCTTCATCCCTTGAGCCTCCGCCTACCCTGACGAATGGTAGAGGACGACGGCTCGCCTGTCCACGTGCCCGTGCCCGCCGTTCCGGCCGCCGCTGCTCCCCCTGCTTGGTTTACCAAGCAAGACCATCTTTCTCCCGCTGCCCTTCGCCTTTTGTGCTATGGACTACCACGGCGCGTTTTGGGGCTGAGGAGATGCGGAGATGGAGCCGGGGGGTCGACGGGTCGCGGGGCACAGGTCGCGGGACGTGGCGGTCCCTGGCCGCCCGTGGCGGCTAATATACAGTTGCGCGATTAGAAATCGCCGTAAGTTGTTGAAAACACTAGGCCGAGCGTGGTTCTAATATACAGTAACCGGGCTTACGGATAGAGGAGGTACTTGCGGCGCATCGCTTCGAACTTCTCTAGATCGGCTGACCACCCCGCGATGATGGCTCGCGGGTCGTCGCCGCGCTTCAGTCGCTCGACCGTCGACTGCGACCCGAGCAGCTCGATGGTCTTCTCAACCTGGAAGTCGTGGGGATAGAGCTTCTCCAGGGCTTCGATAATCTCGAGCCCCATCAGCATCGCCCGGAAGGATACCCGGTTGGTCACGGCCAGCGAGACGCCCTCGCAGCGCTTCCCCTTATACACGCCGTCGTCGGGCGTGAACTCGGCCGGTGCGACCTTCAGCCCCGGAATATGTCGCCTCTTCAACTCCGCCGCCAGCTCGCTCCCATGAATCCACGGTGCGCCAAAACGTTCGAACGGCGCATCGGTGCCGCGCCCCACGGATACCGCACCTGCCTGAAGAATCTCAATACCGGGATACAAGAATGCCGCGCGCAGCGTTCGCAGGTTTGGCGACGGCGCAATCCAGGTCAACCCGGTCTGGTCGTACGCCTCGTCGCGGCGCCAGTCTTGCATGGCGATAACGTGGAGGTCCGCGCCGATCTCGTTTTCCGCGTTGAACATCCGCGCCAGCTCGCCAAGCGTCATCGCGAAGCGCACGGGCAGCGGAAAATACGCGACGAACGAGAGCTTGTCGGGATCCAGCATCGGCCCCTCGATCACCTCCCCGCCGATAATGTCCGGCCGGTCGAGGACGAAGAAGGCAATATGCTGCTTCGCGGCTTGCTCCATGCAGTACCCCATCGTCGTCACGTACGTGTAGAAGCGCACACCAGCATCCTGGATGTCGTATACCAGGGCGTCGAGATTCGCGAACATCTCGGCGGTTGGCCGCCGCGTCTCGCCATACAAGCTATATATCGGAAGGCCCGTGGCGTCATCGGTCGCATTCGCGACGGCCGCGTCCATTCGGCCTGCGATTCCGTGCTCCGGACTGAACAGCGCGACGAGTTTCACGCCCCGCGCGTGCGCGAGCACGTCGATGGTGCGCCGGCCGGAAGAGTCGACTCCCGTGTGATTTGTGATCAGGCCGACGCGCTTTCCTCGCAGAGGAGCAAACTGCTGCTCTTCGAGAACATCAATCCCCGTCTTCGTGTGGCTGTTGCGGGGAGAATTGGCCTTGGAGCCCCGCGCGGCCGTGTTTCCGCCCCCCATGCAAATGACGAGTAGAGGCAACGCGAAAAAAGTGGAGAGAGGCAAACGAAACAAGCGCGGAGACGTTGGGTTGTGCCGCATGAAACCGTGTGCTATATACAGCCGCGGGATGCAGGCGTCAACATGGAACCCCGAGGACACAATCGATGCGTGAATTCGGGAGATTCGCGCTGGCGTTTGCCCTTCTCATGACCTTGTCCGCCCGCGCTCAGAAAAGCCCCACGACCAAACCCCGGCAGAAGGCCGCCAGTTCACCCTGGGTCGAGCAAACGCTGAAGAAGATGACCCTCCGCGAGAAGCTCGGCCAGATGATCATGGTGTATTACTTCGGCGTTTTCACCTCCACCAAGAGTCCGGACTACAAAGAGATGTTGCACGAGGTCGACGACAATCACGTCGGCGGCATTATTCTCGGGACGATCCGCGGACCGCTCGGAATCGAGCGCGGCCAGGTTTATCCGACGGCGGTCATCACGAACGAGTTTCAGCGCCGCGCCACAGTGCCCCTCTTCGTTGGCGCCGACTTTGAGTCAGGCGCCGGGCAACGCATCGACGAAGGAACCAACTTGCCCGCCGCAATGGCCATCGGAGCCACTGGCGATCCTCGTCTCGCGTATGAGGCGGGCAAAGTGACTGCCCGCGAGGCCCGTGCAGCCGGCGTCACGTGGGTCTTCGCGCCCGTCGCGGACGTCAACAATAACCCGGACAATCCCATCATCAACATCCGCTCGTTCGGCGAAGATCCCCAGAGCGTCGCTGCGTATGTTTCGAACTTTGTGCGCGGCATTCAGGAGAATGGCGCGCTCGCGACGGCCAAGCACTTCCCGGGACACGGCGACGTCTCCGTCGACTCGCACCTCACGCTTGCCGTTGTACCCGGCGATCGCAATGAACTCGAGAGCGTCGAACTTGTTCCCTTCCGCGCTGCGATCTCGGCCGGCGTTGGTTCCATCATGCCGGGACATCTTTCGGTTCCGGCGTTTGAGCCAGATCCAGACGTGCCCGCGACGCTGTCGAAAAATATCCTCACAGGCTTGCTGCGCGACGAGCTGAAGTTCCGCGGCCTGATCGTCACCGATGCGATGGACATGGGCGGCGTGACGACCCTATACCCTCCGGGAGAAGCCGCCGCGCGCGCAGTCGAAGCAGGCGCCGACGTGCTGCTCATGCCGCCGGTCCCTGACGCCGCCATGAAGGGCCTCGAAGACGCAGTCGCCTCAGGCCGCATTTCGGTGAAGCAAATCGACGCATCCGTGCGCCGCATTCTTGAGGCCAAGGCTCGCCTCGGTCTCGACAAGAAGCGCTTCGTCGATGTGCCCCGAATCAACTCTACGTTCGCGCTGCCGGAATATCAGAACGAGGCGCAATCGATCGCCGATCGGGGCGTCACGCTCCTGCGCGATTCCCAGAAACTCGTGCCGCTCGATTCCACAAAGCCGATGCGCGTCTTGCTGGTTTCGCTTTCGGCCGATCCCGACCCGTATCCCGGCGAAACGCTCGAGCCCGAGATTCGCTGGCGCGTCGATTCGCTGAAGGCGCTCCGCGCTGACACGCAATATTTCGGCGTCAGCCAGCTCAAGCTCCCGCCGCCCGACACGTACGACGTCGCCATCGCCGCGCTCTTTGTCCGAGTCGCGGACCGTAAAGGAAACGTCGGCTTTCCGGACGACGAACGAGCCCTCGTCGGTCAGTTGCTGGCTGCGGGGAAACCCACGGCCGTCGTCGCCTTCGGCAGCCCATACCTCATCGAGCGATTCCCCGACGCGAAGACGTTCATCGCAGAGTTCAGCACCAATGATGTAGCGCAGAGGGCGGCCGCGCGGGCGCTCTTCGGCCAAGTCCCGTTCCTCGGCAAGATTCCCGTCACGGTTCCGGGTACGGTCAAGCGCGGCGACGGCCTGCGAACGGAAGCCAATCTGATGACGCTTCAGCCTGCCTCCTCATCGATGGCCGACCGCCTGAAGCCCGTTTACGCCGTGCTCGACCAAGCTCTTGCCGATGATGCCTTCCCGGGCGGCGTGGTCGCGGTTGGATGGCACGGCGAGGTAGCTGTTCATCCGTTTGGCCATTTGACGCGCGACGCGAAATCTCCTGCCGTCACCGCAAACACGATCTACGACATGGCCTCCGTGACGAAAGTCGTCGTCACCACGACCTCCCTAATGATGCTCGTCCAGCAGAAGCGTCTTGATTTGGATGCGCCTGTCTCGCGCTATCTGCCCGAGTTCGCCACCGCTGCGAAGTCAGACCCGAATCCGGCCTGGCGCGCCCGCATCACCATTCGCAATCTCATGCTTCACGATTCTGGCTTGCCGGGCATTCGGCAGTTCTTCAAGGACACGAAAGGCTACGATGCCATCATTCACAGGGCGGTGTCTGAGCCGCTCGTCCACGAACCCGGCACGCAGGTCGAATACTCCGACCTCGGATTCATGCTCCTTGGAGAGATCGTCCAACGGCTGACCGGCGAGCGTCTGGACACCTTCGCGAAGGAGCACATATTTGAACCGCTCGGCATGAATGATTCGAGGTTCAACCCGTCCCGCAACTTGCGCTCGCGCATTGCTCCAACGGAACTCGACGCCGCCTACCGCAAGCGCCTGATCGTCGGCGAGGTCCACGACGAAAACTCCTGGGCGATGGGCGGAGTCGCAGGCCACGCGGGCCTTTTCTCCACGGCGCGTGACATCGCTGCCTTTGCGCAGGTGATGCTGAACGGCGGCATCTACGCATATCACCGGATTCTCAACCGGTCTACGATTCAGCAGTTCACCGGCAGGGAGGACATCGAGAATTCTGCCCGCGCGCTCGGGTGGGATGTGGTCACGCAGCCGTCGTCCGCCGGGCACGACTTCTCCCCCGGGAGTTTTGGCCACACCGGCTTCACGGGCACTTCGGTCTGGATCGATCCGGCGCGTGATTTGTTCGTCGTCCTTCTCACAAACCGCGTGAACCCGACCCGCGCGAACGAGAAGATTCGACAGGTGCGGCCGGCCGTCCACGACGCCGTCTTCCAGGCGCTCGGCCTAGCTCCTGCGCCCGCGACAGGGCGATAACTCCCTCGGCACAATGAACCTCCGAAATCACCTCCTGCTCAACGCTTCCGCAAACGAGCCGCTATAATTGAGTTTTGTTTTTCGGGGTCGCCTTGAGACAGCTCAAAACCGAACAGGGGAACTCTCGAGCGCGGAATCTCGAGCAGAAATCGACGCTTGAGATTCTGCGCATTGTGAATCACGAGGACGCTCGCGTCGCGTTGGCCGTACGCCGCGAGCTTCCCCGTATTGCGCGCGCTGTCGACGCCATCGTCCGAGCGTTTCGCGCGGGTGGCAGACTTTTCTACATCGGTGCCGGAACGAGCGGCCGTCTGGCCGTTCTTGATGCTGCCGAGTGCCCGCCGACGTTTGGAACGCCGCCGAGGATGGTCCAGGCGCTGATCGCGGGCGGCAGACGGGCGATGTTTCACGCTGTGGAAGGTGCGGAGGATTCGGCAGTGAACGGCGCACGCGATCTCGCGAAGGCTGGGTTGACTCGCCGCGACGCCGTGGTGGGCATCGCCGCAAGCGGAACGACTCCCTACGTCCTTGGCGGGCTTCGATTCGCCAAGCGCCGGGGAGCTGCCACGATCGCGCTCACGTCCAATCCGAAGTCGCCCCTCGCCCGGCTTGCGCAGATTCCGATCGCGCCTGCAACGGGGCCCGAAGTGCTTACCGGCTCGACGCGCATGAAGGCGGGCACGGCTCAGAAGATGGTCCTGAATATGCTTTCCACCACGTCGATGGCACGGCTCGGGAGGGTTTACGAAGGCCGGATGATCTACGTGATGCAGACAAACAAGAAGTTGCGGCGCCGAGGCGAGCAGATTCTAGAGGAAACCGCAGGCGTCAGCGCGTCCACGGCCCAACACACCCTGCGTCAAACGGGCCACAATCTTCCGCTGGCTTTGGTCATGTTGAAAGCGCGAACCACAGCCGCTCGCGCCAGGCAATTGCTGCGAAGCTCGCGCGGCGACGTGCGTCAAGCCTTGAACGCGGCCCGGCTGTCGGTTGCGGTGCCGCGCCGCCGGAGCAAATAGCATGGACCGATTCAAAATCCAAGGCGGCCGCCCGCTCGAGGGTACCGTGCAGATCAGCGGAGCGAAGAATGCCGCGCTCCCCGCGATGGCTGCCGCGCTCCTTACCGCGGACGCGGTCCACCTCAAGAACATACCCCATGTCCGCGACATCATCACAATGGCAAAGCTGCTCGCCCACATGCGCTGCCGCGTCGAAAGCCCAGACTTGCCTCCGAGCGAGTTCACGATTGAAGCCAAAACCGTTTCTCACGCGGAAGCACCTTACGAACTCGTGAAGACGATGCGGGCATCTGTTCTGACGCTGGGCCCACTGGTAGCGCGGTTCGGTTACGCGCGCGTTTCCCTTCCCGGCGGCTGCGCCATCGGCGCGCGCCCCATCGATTTGCACATCCAGGCGCTCGAGAAGCTCGGCGCGCATGTGGCGGTCGATCACGGATATGTCGAAGCCCGCGCGAAGCGCCTTCGCGGCACTACGTTTCGATTCCCCAAGATCACGGTCACCGGCACGGAGAACATCCTGACCGCGGCAGTCCTGGCGGAAGGCGAGACGGTTCTGGAGAACGCCGCACTCGAACCCGAAGTAGCCGATCTCGCCGACCTGCTCATCAAGATGGGAGCGCAAATCGAAGGCGCCGGCACCTCCACGATTCGAGTCCGCGGCGTCGGCCAGCTTCACGGCGCCACGCACGCCGTCATCCCCGATCGCATCGAAGCCGGCACTTTCCTCGTGGCAGGCGCAATTACCGGCGGCGACCTGGTGCTCAGCTGCTGTGAGCCGCACCACCTGGACGCCGTCGTTGCAAAGCTTCGCGAATGCGGCGTCGAAGTGCGCGGCGAAGGACCGCGCGCCCTGCGCGTTCGCCCCGCCAAAAAGCTGACCGCCGCAGACATCATCACCGAGGAATATCCAGGCTTCGCCACGGACATGCAGGCGCAATTCATGGCGCTCGCGACGCAAGCGAACGGCGTATCCCGAATCCGCGAGACGATTTTCGAGAATCGCTATCTCCATGCCGTCGAGATGATGCGCATGGGCGCGAACATCTCGATTGACGGCAATCTCGCCATTGTCACCGGCCCAACGCCGCTCAGTGGCGCGCCGGTGACCGCCTCCGACTTGCGCGCCAGTGCGGGCCTGGTTCTGGCGGGACTCGTCGCGGATAACACCACCTGGATCGACCGCGTCTACCACATCGATCGAGGCTATGAGCGAATCGAGGAGAAACTCCTCAAGGTTGGCGCCCGCATCGAGCGCGTCAGCGATTCCCACCCTGATTAGGTGGGAAAAGAAGGTCCGCAACACCTCTCCCTGGGCGAGTTTCCCGAAGGGTCGTACTGGATTTACCCGATGGCGCGCCACCTGCGGCCTGTCTTAGCCTAGCCGGTCGGTGGAAGGCTTGATGCTGTCCCCCTCAATCTTCGAGTCGATGCGAAGGCGGCAGTGCCCCTATTGCCACCACAAGAAGTTCCGGCGGTCGCGGCCACGCTCCTTCGAGAGGCTCCTCTATTTCGCGGGAATCCGCGCGTACCGCTGCCACGCGTGCAGTCGGCGGTTTTACGGGTTCGTTTCGGGAGCCCATTCAGCAGCACCGGCTTGACATTCCAAAAATGGGAAGGATCCCCGACCGTCGAGCGCGCTGTGTTCGTTCTCATTGTGAAAATTTGGTGAGTACTATTGATTCCGGAGCTTTCGGCGCCTAGGCTATTTGGCAGCCAATAATCAGGCCTAAGGGGAGAGCCCATGGTCGAAAAGCGCCGCTGCAAACGCCTGCCGCTGTCGATTCCCGTGCAAGTCTATGGACGGACGCCCGAGGATCACCCATTTCGCGAGGCGACGGTGACGAAGGCCGTGAATCTTCATGGCGGCTTGCTGCCGCTGGAACCACGTGTGAAGCGCGGCCAGAAGATTCTGCTGGTCAATCGCGTCACGAACGAAGAGCGCGAAGCGCGAGTGGTATATGTGAAGGCAAACGGGCGCGGCAAGAAGAAGGTCGGAATCGAATTCACCGACGTCCGGGGCGATTTCTGGCACGTCTTCACGCCCGTCGTCGAACTGAAGCGCGACCAGCAGGGCGCAGCCTAGAATCCCTCGCCTGCCCCTTGTGAGGGGCGCCTAAAACGCCGTCGTATCCCCTACGCCGGTTCCTCATCCTCGGGATCAAGCGATCGGTCGAGGTATATCCACAGGACGCGTCCAAAGCGTGTGACCGTGGGAATCGTCGGCAGGAAGATCAGAAATGCCACCAAGGCGGCTTTGTCCAGCGGCCAGTGCGTGAAATACCACAGGGCGTACGCGATGGCCGCCGCAATCGCCAGGCCGATGCCATAATCGATGATCATCGCCCCCACGAAGTAGCCCTGCTCCCTTTCAAACTTTAGGCCGCAGAGAGAGCACGTTTCCCGCATTGGGGGGAACCCACGGAAAATCGAGTAGCGGAAGATGCGTCCGATGCGACAGCGCGGGCAGAGCTGATGCGCGATGCCATGAACCACCGAAGTCACGGACCTGATGCTCATTGCATTTGGACGTAGTCTACGGCAACTGGGCGCTGCTGGGCGCAGGGAATTTCTTCCGAGAGGCCCGGCGCCACCCGGCCAGCGAGGTGTGGCGCACCACTAGACCATCGTCTCGTAGTGGCAGGGCCGAGAAAGAACTGCTCCCGCACTGCCAGGAAGCTAGGTGTGATGGGCCTTTGGCGGAACACATATCTTCTCCTTGTGGTAGATCATCTATGGGAGTAGGATGTCCACCATGCCAAAACGCGGCGCACCTCCTCTCGACGGCGAACTTTTGCAGGGCACGCTGGACATGCTGATCCTTCAGACGCTCATCCTCGGCCCGGCGCACGGGCACACGATCGCCTACGCGATCGAAAGGCGGTCCGAAGAGGTCTTGCAGGTCGAGCACGGGTCCCTCTATCCCGCGCTGCATCGTCTGGAAGCGCGCGGATGGATCGCGTCATTTTGGGGAACTTCCGAAAACAACCGCAAGGCCCGCTACTACCGCCTTACGAAGGTCGGCCGCAGCCGCTTAAGCGCTCAAACGAGCCGGTGGGAACAGCTGGTTCGGGCCATCAATCGCGTGCTGCGTCCCGTCACGGACTAAGCCATGGAATGGAGCCGGTTCTTTCGCCGCCACCGCGTGGACGAAGAGCTCTCGCGCGAAATCGACGCGCATATCGAAATCGAGACAGAGCAGAATATCGCGCGCGGCATGTCGCCGGAGGAAGCGCGCTATGCCGCACGGCGCAAGCTCGGGAGCACCCGCCGGATTCGGGAGGACGTCTACAGCATGAACACCGTCGGTTTTCTCGAAACGCTGCTGCAGGATTTGAAATACGGGCTACGCGTGCTGCGGAGGAGTCCCGGCTTCACGGCGGTGACCGTGCTGACTCTGGCCCTCGGCATCGGCGCGAATACTGCGATTTTCTCGATCGTCGACGCCGTCTTTCTGCGCCCGCTCCCATTCCCACATTCTGATCGCATCTTCGTCGTCGACCGAGTCGGTAATCGGTTCGGAGGCCATTCCCTCTCCATGCCAATGTTCCTGGCTTGGCGGCGCGACAGCCAGATGTTCGAACACTTTGCGCTGGTGAGCTGGCAAGGACCCGAAAGCCTATCCGGAGACTCCGGCGAACCGGAGAGGATCAGAAGCATCGGAGTTTCCACGGAGTTCTTCCCGGCGCTCGGTGTCCAGCCGGCGATCGGCCTCGGATTTCAGCCGGATCAGGGCCGAGTTGGCGGACCGCGGGTGGCCCTTCTAAGCGACGGGCTGTGGCGGACGCGATTCGGCGCCGCCCCCAGCGTGATCGGGCGCACGGTGCGAATGGACGACGAGTCATACACGATCATCGGAGTAATGCCGCGCGACTTGGAGCTGCCGCTTCCGGGAATGCGCAATGCCCAGGTATTTGTGCCAATTCGGATTCCTGACGATAGCCAGGATCCGAGTAACGGGGGGCTTCTGTGCGTGGGGCTGCTGAAACCGGGCGTCGCGCCGGAGCAGGCGGCTTCTGCGCTCACGCCCGCGCTTAGTGAGCTGCGAACCAGGTTCCCGAATATGTTCACGCCCGAAGAGAAGGCACACCTGGAACTCCTGCGCACGTTCATTGGGGACTGGGCAGGACCCGCCCCTCTGCTGCTGTTCGGTGCAGTCGGATTGGTGCTGCTGATCGCCTGCGCGAACGTCGCAAATCTGAGCCTTGCTCGTTCGACCAGCCGGCAACGCGAGATCGCGGTTCGAGCGGCGATGGGCGCGGGTCGGCGACGGATCGTCCGGCAACTTCTAACGGAGAGCACGTTGCTCGCGATACTGGGGGGACTTGTCGGCCTGGCAGTCTGTTACGCGAGTTTCGGCGCGATCATCGGGCTCGTGCCGACGTCCATCCCCCACGTCGGGGCGTACCAAATTGATCTACGGGTGCTAGCCTTCGCCCTGCTTCTCAGCTTAGTAACCGGACTTCTCTTCGGTCTTGCACCCGCGGTGGGTGCGTCTCGAGTCGGATTAAGTGCGTCATTGCAGGAATCGAACACCCGCTCCGGAGGAGGGCGCGGCCGACTGCGGAGGGGACTCGCAGTCGCCGAGGTGTCTATTTCCGCTGTGCTGCTGATCGGGGCGGCGCTCGCGCTTGAGAGCTTTTCCTCGGTGATGCATGTCCCTCCGGGATTCGACGTAAACAATTTGAGCAGCGTCGATTTTTCTCTTTCGCCGAAGCAATACGACACGCCTGAGAAGCGGGCGGCATTCATCGGCGACGCGATAACGCGGCTCGAGGCGCTCCCCGGCGTTGAGAGCGTCGCGATGACCAGTTCCCTGCCGCTGCGCGGAGGCCCTGACACGTTGTTCAGCATCGTGGGGCGCCCCGAACCCACGAACCTGAACGAAGCGCCCGATGCGCTCTTTCGCGTGGTCAGCCCCGAGTATTTCCATACCCTCCGGATCCCCGTGGAACGCGGGAGAATGTTTGCGGACAGCGATAACGCCAGTTCGCAAGCCGTGATGATCATCAATCGAGCGATGGCGCAATGGTTGTGGCCGGAAGGCGACGCACTGGGTCAGCACATCTGGGTGGGAAAGCCGATGGGTCCGGCGTACACGGAGCCGAGCGCGCGTGAAATTGTGGGGATCGTCGCGGACGCCCGCGAGATGACGCTGGCGGAGCCACCGTTCCCGACGATGTATCTGCCCGCCAGCCAGTCGCCGGGAACCAACGGCGGCAGCTTCCTTGTTCGCGCAGGCGCCGTTTCGGCGGCATCGATTCGCTCCGTCTTGACTCAATTCGATGCCCAGCATCCCGTGGGACAGGTCCAAACGATGGACCAGACTCTGATGGCGTCGGTCACGGACTGGCGGTTTCGAGCGATCCTGCTGACGCTGTTTGGGGCGCTTGCCCTGTTCATCGCCACAATCGGGGTCTACGGCGTGATTTCCTACTGGGTGGCGCAGCGAACTCACGAGATCGGCATCCGCATGGCGCTCGGGGCGACGCGGCGCGACGTCCTCGGTCTGGTCATCGGACAAGGGGTTCTGCTTGCGTTGATAGGAGTGGTCGTTGGCGTGGTCGCTGCCGCTGAATTAACGCGGTTTATGGCAGACATGCTCTACGGCGTGAAACCCACGGATCCCCTGACCTTCGCGGGAATGTCGTTGCTCTTGATTATTGTGGCCCTGCTCGCTTGCTACGTGCCCGCACGCCGCGCTATGCGCGTCGATCCGATGGTCGCCTTGCGATACGAGTGAGCGGGATCGTGCGCCCGGCACGAGGATACCGCACGCCTACTGCACGGTGATTTCGAACGTCGCGGTCGTCCGCCCGAATTCGTTCGTCGCATACAAGGTGTACGTCGTGGTCTGCGTCGGGACAACCGTCGCCGACGAGCCGCGCACCGCGCCTACTCCCGGCGAAACCACGAAATACGAAGCGCCGGTGGCGCTCCAGCTCAGCGTGACCTGCGTTCCCGCGCTGATCGTCGACTGGTTCGCCGTGAAGCTCGTGATTACCGGAGCTGACCCCTGTGGAAGATTCGTCTGCGTGTAAACGGGGCTCATATCGACCACTTCGAAATCCGACGCCGTCACGGTTCCCAGATTGTGCAGATCTTCATTGTTCCAGTGATCGTCCGGTGCGCCGCTGATGTACATGTTCGAGCCGTTGTCGGCCATGATCATGCCGTACTGTTGCAGCGCGCGCAGAATCACCTGATTCGTCGCCGAGAATCCGGAAATGTTGAAGCTTGATTTCAATCGCAGCCGCATGCCCATGGGCGCCGCCAGGGAATTCGTCGTAGTGGCCGCCCAGTGCGACGCGGGAGGCGTAAACGCCGCCTGGCTGTTCTGCAGCGTGAACCGGATGGCGTGGTGAATGGCTCCGGCCGCAACCTCGTCGTAGCGCACGAGCCCGGGGAAAATTGGCAAACCGGCCGCGTCGGCCGACGTCCACGTCAGCGGGCGCTGCTCATCTGCCGTCAGGTCCCAGACGGCTGCCGACCCGACGTTCCAACTGCCGTCGTTCTGCGGATACGAGCTGTAAAGCTCGTATAACCAGCAATTGCTGTTGTCGATCACGAGGACGTGCCGGTCGCCGCTCCCCGGCGCAGGATAGCCCTCGATCGGCGCTGTCGCCGGAACGGGCATCGGACCGGGATCGCTCTCGCTGCCGTACGCCGTGAAATTGATGTCGACGAAGCTCTGCGTGGAGCTCACCACGATGTACGGGATGCCCATGCTCGAACCGTTGTACAGCCCGGACCCGAAATCTGGATGAAGAGCGTCCGTCGCACCGATAAAATTGATGATGGACGTCGAGTTCGGGTCCACCGACGCATTCGCGATGCTCCTGTTCCACAGATTATCGGCCGGAAACGGGACAAATCCGTTCAGGCTTCCTCCCTGCCCCACGATGATTCCGCCGCAAGTCCCGGCCTGCCCGCCGCCGCCCGACGAAGTGACGCTCACGTTCACACCACCAGACGTGGCGCTGCCGGGGTTTGGGTTCGTCACCGTGACCGAGACGGAGCCCGCCGTCGACGCCGTTCCGGACGCCGTAAGCTGAGTTGACGAAACAAACGTCGTAGTAATCGCCGTTCCGCCGAAGGAAACCTGCGCGCCGCTTACGAATTTGCTTCCCGTCAACGTAATCGCGAATGGGCCCGTCGGGAAGGTTGAAGGTGCGACGCCGCTGAGCACCGGGACTGGATTTTCGACGTTGACAGTGCTGGATGATGCCTCACTCGAATCCGCCGCGCTCACTGCTTTGACCGTGACGCTATTCGGATTCGGCACCGCCGTTGGGGCTTGATAGAGCCCTGTCCCGCTGATTGTCCCCGTGCCCGCGCTCCCACCCGCCACTCCGTTCACCAGCCAACTGACGTCGGCGTTCGAACTCCCGGTTACCATGGCGGTGAACTGCTGCGAGGCTCCCGCGCGTACGTTCGCGGAAGAAGGTGCAACCGTGACTCTGACGCCGGATGGTTTTGTGCCGCCTCCGCCCGGCGACGTTCCGCCGCATTGTACCTGTGCGCCCGCAATGACAATCGCAGCCAAGACAAGGATTGGGCTTCGCATGTGTCCCTTCACCAGAACGGATTCCCGCAACGGGCTGGTTGTCCGTTAGTATGCGATGTGGTTCACACGGGAACAACTGGACGAAGGTACAACGGTAGGACGTAATCCGTAAGCCTCGTAATTACAACGCGTTACGGTCTCTTGTTGACGTTGGTCAGAACCATTTGATACGCTTTTGCCTCTCAGCCCCGGCGGAGGCCAGATAGCGACATCCTTCGCACCCTGGAGGCATCGTCATGCGCCGGGTTTCCGGCCGCACCCTCTGGATCATTTTCACTTGCGCCGTTGTGGTGATGGTTTCCATTGCCGTCGCCGCCGACCTGACAACGGCCCGATTCGCATCCAGCGAATACTGGGTTTCGCATACCCAACGGGTGGAAACTCGGCTCGTCGAACTGCGGGCCGACCTTCTTTCGGCTGAAGCTGCACGGCTCATCTACGTCATTTCGACCGATCCGGAGGAGTTGGCCGCTTACCAGGAGTCCTTACGCCAGATTCCCCAGGATCTCGATGAACTGAAGACCCTCACGTTCGACAACCCCGGGCAGCAGCGGCGCGTGACCGAACTTCGCCCCTTGATCGAGCAGAGACTCGGCGTGCTGCAGGAATCCGTCGAGATGGCAAGCAAAGGGATCGTGAACCGAGACCAGCAGCGCGAGTACACGAAGATGGGCGGCGATCTGATGCGCCCGATTCGCCGGATCCTCGACGACGCGGACGCCGACGAACGCGCGGTTCTGCGGCAGCGGCAAACGATTTCAGAGGAGACTTACCGCTGGGCTCGCGGCGTCCTGATCATGTCGTTCTTTGCGTCCGTACTGATCCTCTGTGCCGCCTTCGCGAAGCTCCTGGCCGAACTCCGCAACCGCGAGCAAGCCGAAAGCGCCGTCAGATCGCTCAGCGCGCGGCTTCTCAAGGTGCAGGACGAAGAACGCCGTCGAATCGCGCGCGAGCTGCACGACAGTCTCGGGCAGCTCCTCGTCAGCATCAAGATGAATCTGGATCATCTTGCATCCCTCCGCTCGGCCGGCCCGCTCGCTGTTGACTCGGAGCTCGTTGACGCCTCTCTCGGCCTCGTCCAACAGAGCATCGACGAAACGCGCACGCTTTCCTATTTGCTTCATCCACCCCTGCTCGATGAGTTCGGCTTCGCGTCGGCCGCAAAGTGGTATATCGAGGGCTTCTCGCAACGGAGCAAGATCGACGTGAATCTCGACGTGCCGGACAGCCTCGGCCGCATGCCGGAGGAAGTCGAGCTTGTGCTGTTTCGCGTCCTGCAGGAATGCCTCACCAACATCCATCGCCACTCCGGAAGCAGCACCGCGCAAATCCACGTGACACGGACCCGGGATCAGTTGTTCCTGGGGGTCAGCGATCACGGCAAAGGTATGCCGCCCGAGATCCTTGATAAATTCCGCGGGGCGCGGGCCAGCCTCGGAGTGGGCTTGGCAGGAATGCGCGAACGCGTCCATCAACTCGGCGGAGACCTCGAAATCACGTCCGACGGTGCGGGCACGGTCGTTAACGTCCGCATTCCCCTCAGTGGCGGAAGCCCACAGCAAGAACCAGACTCGCAAGCCCGCGCGCGTCCGCGGGCTGCGGCGAAAAAGGCAAAAGGCTCGAAGGCGGGCGAGAGCGACTGGAACTACACAGCCGCCTCTTGAGGTCCACGTCGCTCACTGTTTCCGCGTCCGGTGGATTCTTGCTTACTTCCGCGAGCCTCAGGAGATGTTTTCCAGCACATGGCGTTCCGCGAGGTAGACGCCCACGAGAACCAGTGCACCTCCGCCCAACAAGTGCCCCGTCGGATGCTCGCCAACGAATTTCGATGCGAGCAGAATCACGAGGATGGGCTGCAAGTAGTTGATCGTGGCGAGTCGCGAGGGCTCCATGTGCCGCAACGCCCAGTAAAAGATCAGGTAGGCCACCACGGAGCTGAAAAGCGCCATATACAGCATCCCGGCCCACCCGGCCCAGCCGACGCTCTTCCAATCAAGGTGAATCCCCTGCCGCACGGCAAGGGGCAAAACCAGGATCGCAGCGCCGACGCAATTGAAGGTGTTCAGTGCGATCGCGTCGTATTCCTGGGATATTCGCTTCGTGAAAACCGCGTAAACGGAAAAACTCACGGCCCCGCCGAACGAGAGCAGATCCCCCAGCAAACGCGGGGAGTTCCCCGACGAGCCGTGCTCCATTTCAAGGACCAGAATGCCTACGAATGCAATCGCCATTCCCGCGACTTTTCCGGGCGTAAGCGATTCAATTCCGATCGCTCGAGCCAGCGCCAAAATCAGGATCGGGTCGATTGCCACGATGATGGCCGAATGAGCGGACGTGGTGTACTTCAAGCCCATCGTGAATAGCCCCTGGTTCAAAACCACGCCAAGAAACGCCAGGTAGGCAAACGTCCACAGATCGCCGCGCCGGAGGGAGACGCGCCCCGCCTGCAAGAAGTAGATCGCGAGCATCACGGCTCCCGCCACTTCGAAGCGAAACGCCACGAGAGTTGTGGGGTCCATATGCAGTAGCGCGATTTTGCCGAAAACGTAATTCACCGACCACAACAAAAGCATCGCCGCCAGCGCGGCCATCAAGAGCAGCGCGCTGGGTCGTTGTGACTGTGAGCTGGAAATCTCGGCGGAAGGCGGGTTCAAGATTTACTCGAGGACTTCGCGACGGTGCGTAAGCGAGTCAATCCGGTCGATTCGAGGTGCATAGCCGATCCCGGGCGCCGTCGGAATGCGAATGGTTCCGCGCGGCGTCACCTCTACCTCCGGCTCGATAATGTCCTCCGCCCAATAGCGGCGGCTGGCAGAGACGTCCCCGGGCAACGAGAAATTCGTCAGCGACGACATCGCGATGTTATGCGCCCGGCCGATCCCGGACTCGAGCATCCCGCCACACCACACGGGAACCGACTTCGATTCGCACAGGTCGTGAATGCATCGGGCGGCAGCGTGGCCGCCGACGCGCCCAAGCTTGATGTTGATGATTCGGCAGGCCCCGGTTTCGATCGCCGCACGCGCCTGCTCCACTTCGTGGATGCATTCGTCGAGACAGATCGGCGTCTCGAGCTGCTTCTGGAGCGCGATATGCGAGTAGATGTCGTCCCAACCGAGCGGCTGCTCGAGCATGATCAGGTAGTACGCGTCGAGTTGCTTCAGCAACGGGGCGTCGGAGAGCGAATACGCCGAATTTGCATCCGCCATCAGGCGAATTCTCGGAAAGCGCTCGCGCACTGCCCGCACGCGCTCGACGTCGCACCCCGGCTTGATCTTGACCTTGATCCGCTGGTAGCCGGCGCCAAGCTCGCGCTCTACTTTGGCCAGCAGCGCATCCGTCGACGGCTGAATTCCAATCGAAACGCCGCACGAAATCTCGTTGTGCGTGCCTCTCAGCAACTTTGCCAGCGGAAGATTCTTCTGTTTTGCTTCCGCGTCCCAAATGGCCGTTTCGACGCCGCCCTTCGCCATGTTGTGGCCGCGAATGCGTGAGAGCAGGCCCCAAGCCTCCGCGGCGGATGCCAATTCCCTGCCGCGAAGAATTGGCCAAATGAAATCCCTGATGATGTGCCAGGCGGTCTCGACCGTTTCGTACGAATAGAAAGGATCTTCGCCCGCCGTGGATTCGCCCCAGCCGGTCACGCCGTCCGCGTCCACCTCGATTAGCAGAATTCGCCGGTGCATCGACGTGTCAAAGCTCGTCTGGAACGGCTCCAGAAGCTCCATGTGAATTTCGCGTAGCGTGAGCCGCTTTATGCGCATCGGAAAATTCTCGCCCCTTTCGCTGCCTGTCTGGCCGCGTTCATTCCGCGTGAGACTCCGGCAGTTTCAATCCTGCAATCTCAGTTGCCGGCTCCAGAATGTAGTCGGTCAGCGCGTCATGCTTCTCGATGCCGGTCGCGACCCGTCCCTGCTCGAAGTGCTTGTGAAATTGCTCCCGCGCCCGTGCCTGGATCACAGTCGCCACGTCGCGGTCGGTCGACTTGATTTCGGCCAAATTCGACGGAAGCGAAACGCGCGCCGCGGTATCTTTGGGCGGATACGGATTATCTGCAAGAATATTCTTCACGCGGTCGGAGTCGAGCCACCATTCGGCCACCAGCCGGTCCGTTGGAAGACCCGCGTGAAGCGGGCTGTCCGTCGTTCCGTAACAGTCGGGAATGAACCGCCGCGCCACCGCGCCGAGACGGACCAGATTGAAGTGCGCGTTTTTCAATTCCAGCGGATCAAACGTCCATTCGACCAGCCGAATCCCGCGCTTCAGCGCATCCTGCCGTTGGAAGAGCTTCAGCCGGCGTCCCACGCCTCGATCGCGGTACGCGTCTACGACGGCGGTCATGTGTGAATGAAGAAACACTTCGTCGCCCCGCCTGCCTATCAACGCCAGCGTGAAGCCCACGATCTTACCGGCGTTGAAGGCCCCGATGACCTGCCCTCCGGTGTGCTGCGCCACGACGAACATACCCGACGGAACCGTAATCGCCACTCCCCAGACGAGCCGCTCCAGTTCAACGCACTCGGCATATTCCGCCAGCGTCGTGCAGCGGCGAATCTCAACCTCGTTAGGCACCGGCCTCCCTGCCTTTGGAGCCGCCCGGCTTCTCGCGCCCGCGCGATTTTGCCCCGTTCCACAGCTCCTCCATGCGCTCGCGCGGTAAATCGGCAAATCGACGGCCTTCGCGCTTCGCGGCCGACTCCATCCACTCAAAGCGCTCTTTGAACTTGCGATTCGCTGCCCGCAGCGCGATTTCCGGATCGACTCCCAGAAAGCGCGCCACGTTCACGCCCACAAAGAGCAGGTCGCCAACCTCTTCTTCGAGCCGCTCCGGCTTCGCTCCTCGCGCAGATGTCTCCGACTCCAGTTCCCGTCTCTCTTCGTCGAGCTTTTCGAGAATTCCTCCGAGGTTCTCCCAATCGAAGCCCACATTCGACGCTCGGCGCGTTAGCTGGTAGGCCTCCAACATGGCCGGCAGGGAGCGCGGAACGCCCGCGAGCACGGATTCGGTTCGTGTGCCGCGTAGGCCGTTCGCTTCCTCCTCCTCGGCCCGCTCTTCCGTCTTCAGTTGTTCCCAGTTTTTCAACACGTCGGCGGATGTCTTCGCTTTCACCGCGCCGAAGACATGAGGATGTCGCCGCACCATCTTCGTGTGCACGGATTCGATAATGTCGGAAATTCTAAAATCGCCAGATTCCTCGGCGAGTATGCCGTGAAAGACCACCTGCAGCAGCACGTCTCCCAACTCGGACGCGAACTTCCGGCGGTCGCCTGAATCCATGGCGTCGAGGACTTCGTAGGTCTCTTCAATGAGGAACTTGCGCAGCGATGCGTGCGTTTGCTCGTGATCCCATGGGCACCCGCCCGGCCCGCGCAGCCGTGCCTGCAGCGCCACCAGTTTCGCGAACCACTCGCCCGCAAGTTTGTCCCGCCGCCTCAGCGGAATCCCCGGCTCCCTGGCAACTCGAGAGTCGACCCCTTTCTTACGGCGCGCTGATGTCCGGCGTGCAGAGGTTTTCGCGTTAGGCAATGACAGGCCCGCTTTCTGCGCTTCCACGCAACCCGACAATTTACGGTAGGCGGCACGAATTGACAAGGATGCTATTCCCCCTGTTTCCGCTTGGTGTTCGCGAGCCGCTTCAAATCTCCTCTCATGGGTGAGATCGGAGTGTGTTGCCGGCGGCCAACGAAAAACATCTAACTCGACAGGAGGTTTCGTCTCGATGGCCCTTCAGTTCGTCGCAGTGTTAGTGCTTGGACTGATGTGTGGAAGTGAACTAAACGTCGCCGTGTTTGCCCATCCGATGCTCGACTCGCAACCGCTGCAAACGCACATCCTGGTACGCTCTTCGTTTGCCTCGGTGTTCGGCCATGTAATGCCATTCTGGATGTCGAGTTCAGCTTTGCTCAACCTCCTTCTGCTTCTCCCGTTCGAGCACCTGAATGACCACGCATGGCGGCTCGCCGCTGTCGCTTTCGGCATCCAGGTCCTTGCCATCGTCTTTTCGCTCGTCGGTCCCGTGCCGATCAACAACCGGATCATCAAGTGGACGCCGGAAACTCTCCCGAACGATTGGAAAGCTCAGGAACGCCGGTGGGATTCGTACCACCTCGTCCGAACCTGTGGCCTGGTGATCTCGTTCGCTCTTCTTGTCCTCTGCCTCCGCACTAGTTAGGAGGCAAGGCAGCGAGCCAGCCAACCCGGCAGCCAACGGCGCTCTCCTTGTGGCGGGCGGAATTCGGATGTTACACTTGGCTTTTGCGTCCAACGCGGTGAAGACGCAAGGGAACCGACGCCGGTCGTGTGTGACGCGGACGGCGTCTCGCGCCGGAATTTCGAGGCTGACTCGTGGCAGATTCAAAACAGGACGATACCTTCAAGGTTGTTGACCGGCGCCTGTTCACTCAGGACGGCGAACTGCGCAAGGACGTCGCCGAGCAGCAGCAGCGCGACGAGGAGGCTTCCGCCAAGGCGTCGAGCACCGCCGGATCGGCGCCGTCCCAATCCGCTGCGAACGCACGTGCAGGGTCACCCGCCGCCCCCGCACCAACCGCCACTGAGCCCTCGCGCGGATTTCAGATGCTCGTCGATTTCCTCACTCGCAATGCTGCCGCCATGCTCGGCGGTGTCGCCGACCCGCGCACAGGTCAAGCCTTCCTCGACCTGGAGGGTGCGCGCGAGTTGATCGACATGCTCGACGCTCTTCGCGAAAAGACCAAGGGCAATCTCGCTCCCGTCGACGATGAGTTGCTCGTCGAGGTTCTCGGCAGCCTCAAGTTGACGTTCCTGGAGGTCTCCAAAGCCGCCACGGAGGCCATGAACAAAAAAGCGAAGGGGAAAACTTAGCCTCGCGCCGGTTGGCGCGACCAGCCGATCCCGGCATACTAGCGACATCGTGCTTAGCCCGCCTCGCCCTTTAGAACTCCGCGCTCTGGAAGGCTGGCCGATCTCTGCGCCGGTTGCAGCGGACTCAAACTGGGACGGCACAAGAAACCTATGCCCACGATGCAACTGACGATGCTCGGCTCCGGCACCTCGATGGGCGTGCCCACGCTCGGATGTCATTGCTCCGTCTGCGAGTCCGCCGATCCGAAGGATAAACGGCTGCGGCCGTCCGTGCTCCTCGAATACGCGGGCCGCACCGTTGTGATCGACACGACGCCCGATTTCCGCTCCCAGGCCATGCGCGCGAAACTCGAGCGTCTCGATGCGGTTCTTTTCACGCACGGGCACGCCGACCACATTCTCGGCCTCGACGACGTGCGCCCTTTCAACCTCAAGCAGCGCAGCGCTGTCCCCGTGTATGCGTCGCAAGACACGCTCGCCACGCTTCGCCGTCAGTTCGCCTACATTTTCAGTCCCTGGCCGGCGATCAGCTCCGTGCCTCAAATCGATTTGAACCAAGTCGACGGCCCCTTCGACTTGTTCGGCGTGAAGATCATCCCCATTCCCGCGGTGCATGGGCCGATGCCGGTGCTTGGTTACCGGTTCGGCAACGCCGCCTACTTGACGGACTTCAGCGCCGTGCCCGACACTTCAAAAAACCTGATGGGCGGGCTCGACCATCTGATTCTCGACGCTTTGCGGTATACGCCGCATCCAATGCACTCGACCGTCGACCAATCGCTGGCCCTCGTCCACGAGTTGAAGCCCAGGCGCGCCTGGTTCACGCACATCTGCCACGACTTGGGCCATGCGGAAACAAACGCCAGGCTGCCGGAAAACGTGCAGCTCGCGTACGACGGCTTGAAATTCGAAGTGGAGATTTGATGGCGCACAGCAACAGAGAGACGTCGCCGCGCGCGCAACAAACGGCCCCGCACATCGCGGTAGCCCGCTCGATCGAGGAATGGATCAAGCAAGTTGGCGCCTCGAGCGAGACGGCCGTCACGATCGGCAATTTCGACGGCGTGCATCTCGGCCACCAGAAGATTTTGCAGGCAGCCGTCGACTACGCGTCCCTTCGCCGTTCGCCGCAGCAAGGTCCAACCGCATTGGTGCCCGCTGTCCTCACCTTTTATCCGCACCCGGCGCGCGTCCTGCGCCCGGAAGTGGCTCCGCCCCTGTTGATGACCATGGACCAACGCCTCGCCGCGTTCGAGGCCGCGGGTATCGGCGCGGTGCTCGTCTTGCCGTTCGACCGCGAACTCGCCCAGGTCTGCGCGGAAGATTTCGCGCGCCGCTACCTCGTGGAGGCCATGCGCGCCCGCGCTGTGCTCGTCGGCGGCAACTTCCGCTTCGGCCACCGCCAGGGCGGCGACGTAAATCTCCTCCGCCAGCTCGGCGAACGTTGGGGATTCGAAGTCGAGATCGTGCCGCCGGTCACTGTGGACGGAATGATCGTGTCGAGCACAGCCGTTCGCAAGGCGGTTTGCGAAGGCCAGGTGGAAGTTGCGCGCCAGCTCCTCGGCCACGCCTACGTGCTTGCGGGAGAAATTCAGCCCGGCACGAACCAGGGACGCAAACTCGTCGTGCCCACTCTGAATCTCACGACGCAGCAGGAACTGCTGCCGAAACTGGGCGTGTATGCAACCGAGGTTTTGCTGGACGGCAATAAGCTCTATCACGCCGCCACAAACGTGGGCATGCGGCCCACGTTCGACGGCTCGCGCCTCACCGTCGAATCGCATCTCCTCGATTTCGCCGACGATCGCGCAAGCGGCCCCATGGAGGTGCGCTTTTGTACGCGCCTGCGGGATGAGCAGAAATTTCCGAATCCGCAGGCGCTGCGCGCCCAGGTGCTCGCGGACATTGAACGGGCGCGTGACTACTTTCAGGCTGCTGGAGCGAAGACGAAACAGGATTCCTGAAGGCTGTTTGCTCTACGCGTTCGCGACTGCTTTGCGCCGGCAGTCGGCGCAGATGCCGCCCACTTCGGTGCGGCTCACGGTGATCTCGATTCCCGTGTCGCGCGAGATCTGCTTCTTGAGGTCTTCGTAAAGCTCGCTCTCCACCTCGCGCACCTTCCCGCAGCGAATACAGGCGACGTGGATGTGGTCGCGCGGACCGTGGCTCTCGTAGAAGTGCCGGTCGCCCCGAAGATGCAGCAGGTCCAGCTCGTCGATCAACCCTTCGCGCTTGAGAAGATCGATCGTGCGATAAACGGTGACGCGTGTGATGTTCGAGTCGATCTTCTGCGCCCGGTCCAGGATTTCTCCGGCGTCCAGGTGCCGCCGCGCCGTCTCCATCACCTGCAGCAGCACGCGCCGCTGCCGCGTCAGGCGAATTCCACGGGCCCCCAATTCCCTCTGGAGCCTTCCGGGCGGTTCGTGGACATTGATGCGCTCGCCGGTGGAAACGCGATGTGCGGGTGTGGCAGACATGGTGGATGCAAGCCGGATTATAGCAAAACCGCGAAAACCTTCTACCGCTGGAACAGCCGAAGGATGTCGCTGTACATCACGAACGCGAACACGCCCAGCAGGAACACCAACCCCACCTGGACGAACCGTTCCTTCGCTGCCAGGCTCAGATCCCGCCGCAGAGTGCCTTCGATCGCCAGCAAGAGAACGTGCCCGCCGTCGAGAATCGGTATCGGCAACAGGTTCAGCAGGCCCAGGTCGAGGCTGATGTACGCCATCCATTGCAGCAGCGTCAGCGGCCCTCGCTTCGCAGCCTGGCCCGACAACTGCACGATGCCGACCGGCCCCGCGAGATCTCGCACCGAGAGCCTGCCACGGAACAACTGCCCGACGATGTCACCGATCAACCGCGTGTAGAACAGCGTCTGGGCGCCTGCATCTCGCACCGACGTTGTAAGGCTCTCGCGCTCGAACGATTCCTCCGTCTTTGGCCCTGCGCCAATCATCCAGGCCATTTGCCCGTCCGGGCTCATCGTGTGCTTCGGCGTGACGTCGATCGGTATCTCTCTTCCATCCCGCCGGACGACGAAGTGAATAGCGTGGCCATCCGAATTGCGAATGGTTTCGGGCAGTTGCGGCCAGGTTACGATCGGTTTCCCGTTGATCGATACGATCAGGTCGCCGGACTTCATCCCGGCCTTCTCAGCCGGAAATCCTGGCTGTATATCGTCGGCCACAGGCGGCAGCGACGGGTAGCCTACGACCGCGTCCGCCGTAAATTGCCCATTCGGCACAGGCACCGCGAGCCTCACGTCTTGGCCGTCCCGCACCACCGTGATCGAAAGTACGTCGCCCGGATTCGCCTTCGCCACCTGCTCGAACACCTTCCGCCACGTCGGCGTTGCCACGCCGTTCACTTCGGCGATTCGATCCCCCGGATGGACCCCCGATGCACCGATCGTTGACGGCACCGCCGCCACCACCGCAGACTCGCGCTCATAGGTTGCGGTCGGCATCCCCACGGACACGATGATTCCCCAGAAGATCAGGAAAGTCAGAAGGATGTTCGCCGCCGGTCCCGCTACTGCGATGATGAACCGCTGCCACCGCGGCCGCGAGAGAAACTCGTACGGCTCGCCCGTGCGCTCTTCCGCCGGGTTGTCGCCCGCCATCCGCACGTATCCGCCAAGCGGCAACGCGCTCACGCGATAGTCCGTATCGCCCCGTTTCACTCCCCACAAACGCGGCCCGAATCCAATCGAGAAAACGTCTACTCGGACGCTGCAAAGCTTGGCAGCGACGAAGTGACCCCACTCGTGCAGCAAGACCATGGTGCCCAGCACCACGGCTCCCGCCACCAGGGAAAAGAGGAAGTTGGACATTCAGCCTCGCTGATTGATTCTACCCCGAATCGCGCCGCCGCTCTAGCAGTGCCTACGCGTCCGGTTTCCTAACCCCGACAATTGACTTTTCGGGTCCGCGAGCGCATAACTCGACGTACGGGAGATGACCGTGAGAGATGCACATAGCGATCCTGCCTCGTCGGCGGTTCCTGAGCCTTTCACGCCGTTGCCGCACTTGGTATACCTCGGTAGGCTGATTGCGAACGCCTTCCGTGCGATTGCAGCGCGCTTCCGCTCCCGGCAGAACTAACCACCTTCGCATTCTGGCAGTCCCGGATTCCCAGCCCCCGGCATTACCGGCGCCGGCCAAACCCCTGCACCTCTTCGCGAGCTAGCCGTCGCGCCTCGCCATCAGCCGCCAGGACGTCGTCGATCTTCCGCAGCGGCGTTCGCGACATGCGTTCCAGGACGCGCTCAATCACCGCCGCGATTCCCGGAAACGGCAATCGCCTGTCCAGAAACGCCGCCACTGCAATCTCATCCGCCGCGTTCAGCGCGCACGGCAGCGGCCCGCCTTCGCGCAGCGCCGCCTTCGCCAGGCCCAGGCACGGAAACTTCTTCACCGGAACCTCGTCGAAGTTCAGCTCGCGCAGCGTCGACCAATCGAGCGCCAATCCATTCGACGGAACTCGGTCAGGGTACGTGAGCGCGTACTGAATTGGCATGCGCATGTCCGTCGGCCCAAGCTGCGCCAGAATCGACCCGTCCACGAACTCCACCATCGAGTGAATCGTCGACTGCGGATGAATCACCACCTGAATCCGATCGAGCTCCATGCCGAACAACCACCGCGCTTCGATCACCTCAAACCCTTTGTTCATCAGTGTTGCCGAATCGATCGTGATTCGCTGCCCCATCTTCCAGTTGGGATGCGCGAGAGCCTGTTTGGGTGTCACTTTGGCCAGTTGCGAGACGGGCGTCTCGCGGAACGGACCGCCCGAGGCCGTCAGCACCAGCCGTTTCACTTCGCGATGCTCGCCTGCGCGCAGGCACTGGTGAATCGCATTGTGCTCGCTGTCGACTGGCAGCAGTGCCACCTTGTGGCGCTCGACCGCCGCCATCACCACTTCCCCGGCCGCCACCAGCACTTCCTTGTTCGCGAGCGCAATGTTCTTGCCGCACTCGATTGCCTTGTACGTCGCGGGCAATCCCACAACGCCAACCGCAGCCGAAAGGACCGTATCCGTCTCCGGATGCGTCGCAACGCGTTCGATGCCTTCCGCGCCGAACACGATTTCCGGCTCCGGCCCTTGCTTCTTACTGGCGCGAGGCGCTTTCAGCGCAGCCTGCAACTCCCGTGCGCCTGCCGCCGTCCCCACCGAAACCAGCTTCGGCCCATGCTTCGCCACCTGTTCCGCCGCCAACGCGACGTTCGATCCCGCCGCAATCGCGACAACCTCAAATCGCCCCGGCAGAGACTCCACGACGCTCAGGCACTGTCGCCCGATCGACCCGGTCGATCCCAGAATCGCAATTCGTTTCATGCGCAGTTGATTGTACTCAGAACGGACGGCCTACGAAGCACCCTTCATTTTCGCCAGTTTCCCTTTTGCGTACGGCACCGCGTACGCCGCCGGAGGATTGTGCGCCACACCTCCCGCCGCCTTCCGGTAATACTCGATCGCCTTGTCCTTTTTCCCCAATTTCCCGTAGGTCCGCGCCATCATGCACTGGATGAACGGATCGTTCTGATTCGCCTGCAAAAGCTCCTCGCCAGCCAGCCCGTAGTTTCCGGCGTAGAACGCAACATATCCTTCCAAGTAGGGGAGAAATGGCTTCTGTTCGGGAATACTTCCTTTCTCGACAATTGCCTGCGCCGCCGAAACGTGTTTCAGCGCTTCTGCCTTGTCTCCCCGCCGCGCCGCCAGACGCGCCTGCGCGTGCTCCCATCGAAAATTCCACAAATCCACTCGCGCCGACTTGATGTCCGGCTCCTTCAGCCCCGCGTCGCGGCCTGCCTGATACCATTTCTGCGCGTCTGCCAGATCCTCTTTCGCCTTGCTCGGATGCAAATCATCCGACGCGTCTATGCACACCCGCGCGCCTTCGTCCAAAATTTCGCCTTGCTGGTAGAAATTGTTCGTGCTGCGGTAATACTCGAGCACGCGCGATTCGTGTTCGAGCGTCTTCGCGCAATTCCCCTCGAACGCGTACGACATCGCCATCGACCGCTCCGCCATCGCCTTCCGTTCCGGCGTGTCCGCCTTGTCGATAGCCTTCTGAAAATATGTGCGCGCTTCTTTGCTTCGTCCCATCAGGTCGAGCACGCTTCCGGCAGCCACGTTGGCCGGCAGAGAATCCGGCGACGTCTGAAGAGTCTGGCGGTACAGGGCAAGCGCGTCTTCAAGCTTTCCCGCGCGCATTAATTCTTGCCCCTGCTTCACGAACGCCGGCTGTTCCTGCTGTCCCGGGCCCTGAGCAAGCGCCGCAAGGCACACTGAAAGCGCGAGAACGAATAGAGGGATGCTGCCGCGAAATCCCGCTCTCATGCCGCCGATTATCTCACGAACTCACGCGCGCGGCGCCGATCAGCAACGCGCGCTCAATCCGGCGCCAAACGCTCCCGCTTTCTCTACTGCGCTGCCACAGGCTGTGGCACCTTCTTGTCTCCGTGCATTTCCGCCGCCACGTCCAGGATATTCCGCGTCGCGAAGTGCTTGAAAATCCCCCACTCCCCGTATTTCTCCGTCAGCCCCGGCATCACAGCGGCCACGAGCGCGTCGCCCGACTTCCCTTCCTTCACCGGTCCGGCAACCATGGCCCGCAGGTCCACCAGGTACCCGCGAAACGCTGCCAGATCCTCGGCATTGCCCACATCTCCATGGCCGGATACGAACACCGTGCCGGGACGTGGCGCCCACTTGGGAAGCTCTCCGAGCGTTTCGACCCACGTGGCCGTCGTCGCGTCGATCAAGTTCGGCAGCGAGTGTCGCCAGAACAGGTCCCCGCAGAAGACCACGTCGTGGCCCTCGTCGTCGCGGATCGCGACCACCGAGTCGCCGCCCGTGTGCCCCGGAAACACTCTAACGTCAACCTCAACCTCGCGCTTTCCCAGATAGAGAGTTACGCCCTGATCGTAGACGACCTCCGGCGCGAACAACGCCTCGACCATCGCCTTCTGCTCCGGCTTCGCATTCGCACCGCCGAAGAATTTCAAATTCTCCGTGTTGATCCACGCCCGCACGTTTCGCTGCGCCATCACCACTGCCCCCGAGTCGTTGAACAGGCGATTCCCGGCGACGTGGTCGATGTGATGGTGGGTGTTGATCACGAATTTAATGGGCAGGCTCGTCTTCGTTCGGATCTGCGCCAGCAGCGCGCGCGCCGCCTGCGGATATTCCAGCGTGTCGATCACCGCGACGCTGTCGTCCCCGATCACGAACCCGGCGTTCGAACCCGCGTGCCCGTCGATATCGATCGCCGCCCATATGTCCCGGTCGACCTCCTTCAGCGTGAACGGCAGTTGCGCCGTTTCCGTGGCTGCGCCTTGCCGCGTCGCCGGAACAGCCTGACTCGACTGCTGCATCCTCCGATTGGCCTTTCGCACGCTCCCTCCCCCTAATACATTTTCTGAATACGAAACCAGCGTCACCGCGGCAAGCAAGCCCACCGCGAACGCGACTCGCACATTTCTTCGCATAGGTCCGTCATCCTACTACGGTTCCTTCGTTCCTCATCCCTTTCTCTGCGTCGCCAGCTGTGTGTTGCCCCGTCTTCTATCCGTTGGTCCGGTGGTTCCTGTCTCCTTTGTTTTGGCCTCCCGTTCCTCTGTGCCTCGGTGGCTCTGTGGCAAATCTTCCGTCTTGACTCTTCGCCTTTTATTCGCCTATACTTCCGCTCTCAGCTGCGCATCCCAATTTCTCTCGGAGGTACCCCAATGTCGCTCAGTGAAGCTCTTCTGCCCGAGTTCGACCAGGAAATGGCCAGCGCCCGCAAGACTCTCGAGCGCGTCCCCGACGACAAGCTCTCCTGGAAACCTCACCCGAAGTCCGGCTCATTTGGCTGGCTCGCCGGACATCTCGCCAACATCCCCGGCTGGGCCACGACGACGATCAAGGAAGACGGTTTCGACATGGCTCCGAAGGGCGTCCCCATGACGCCCCCGCCCGAACCGAAGTCGCGCAAAGAACTCCTCGATCTCTTCGATAAGAACGTCGCCGAAGCCCGCGCCGCGCTGGCTGCCGCTTCCGACGCGCACCTGTATAAACCTTGGTCTCTGCTCAACAACGGCCAGGCGATGATCACCATGCCCCGTATCGCTTGCCTGCGCAGTTGGGTACTGAACCACCTCATTCACCATCGCGCACAGTTGGGCGTCTACTTGCGGCTCAACAACATCCCCGTCCCTTCGATCTACGGCCCGTCCGCCGACGAAGGCTCGATGTAACCCCACCCCAAAAACAGAAGGGCCTCCGGAACCGTTCTCCGGAGGCCCTCAAATGACTGTCTCTATTCCCGAATCGCAGCGGCCATGCACCGCCAAACATTACACGCTGAATGAACTGCCGCAGCCGCAGGTGCTCTTGACGTTCGGGTTGTTGAACTTGAACCCCGACCCCTCTATCGTCTCGATGTAATCGATCGACACGCCGTCCAGATACATCTCGCTCATCTGGTCGACCATCACCTTCAGCCCGTCGAACTCGTACACGTTGTCGGCGCCTTCGTTCACCGCGTTCTCGAAGGCCATGTGGTAGCTGAACCCCGAGCAGCCGCCGCCGACCACGGCCACGCGCAGACCCACCGGCACCGGCGTCTGCTGCGAAAGAATCTCTTTTACCTTGTTGACCGCTACCGGACTCAATTGAACCATTCTCAGTTCCTCCGGGTTTCACACCCTGATTTGAAGAAGCTCGCGCCCCTCTTGAACTCCAAGTACATTATATCAGATTCGCGCAAGTCCTCGCCGGTTGCGGGAATGTGTGTGCGTTTTCTCCCCCCAACGTCGAACCGATCCGCCACCCTACTTCGCCTGAAGTGATCGGATGTAGTTCTTCAGGTTGGTGATTCGGAGAATCACCTGCGCTTCGTCGAGCCTTTCCTGCGCCCTGAACTCCGCTCCCCACACGGGCATTTCCGCCGGGCCGTGCGCCGGAAGCGTCACGCCATTCCGCAGCACGTCCGCGACATAATCATCCGGAAAGTCGCCGCCGTGCCGCTGCGCCAGCGTCGTCAGGTCGGGCGTCACTTCTCGGAACGGGTATGGCGCCGGACCGGTGCCCTTCAGGTCCTCTCCGTGGCACGCCGCGCAGTGTTTCTTGTAGAGTCGCTCGCCGGAGACGGAACTCTCAGTCGGCTCCTTCGTGGCCGGCTGCTCTTCAGCGGAATGGACGGACTGTATCGACTCGAGGTACTTCACCAGGTTCTCCCCCCTGACGTTTCCCCGGTCCACGTCCCACTCGATCTGGTGAAAGATCGGTCCCCACACCGGCATTTCCCGTGACCCATGCGAAGCGAACATGTCTTCGCCCATGATCGTGTTCCGCACGCGGTTGTACGGAAACCGCCCTCCGTTATTCCTCGCCAGGAGGGTCAAGTCGGGCACCTTCGCCCTCAACGCCGCAGCAGCAGGGCCGTGCCCCCTGCCATCCAAACCGTGGCACGACGCGCAATATGCGCGAAACAGGTCCGGCCCCTCCACCGAGCGAATCAAATGTTGATATTGCTGCTCCGATGCCGTCGCTCCTTGAGCCTTGGCTGTTCGGGTGCCGCGCAATAGAACGCCGATCAGCGCCGCTGCCAGCAAGAGGTACACGACAATTGGAGCTTTTCCGCCTCGCACTCTCATAGTGGTGGATACCTCCCAAGAGAAGGGGCCTGCGCAGGCGTCAGCAAGTCTGCTCGGTCTTCCAGACGCACGACTCAGCCGTGGAGCGGAACGCGTCCCGTGTCCGGCAATCCGAGGGGAAGAAAACCTCGGCGAACCATGGCCGCCTGCTTTCCCCTCTCTCGTGTGCAGTTTCGACCCTTCCTTCGGGCGCCGATGTGACGTGAGTGACGCCTGCGCGTGACCTAAGTCACCGCCCGCCAGTCTAGGCCAGAATATGCGTGTAGAGAAACAGAAGAACCAAGGAGGCTGCGACGCCGAGCAGAAACCCGCCGAGATGTGGCCGAGGGTGGACGGTGCGGACATAACGTATGGCGGCGAGGAGAAACACCGCGTTGGACAGGACGGCGAAGGCCAGTCCCGCCAGGACGACGATCTCCGCATAGAGCGCGTTCCGGTCCCAGCCGGCCGGCTCCACGACCACGAAAGCCAGCGCCGCCGAGCCCAGCGTCACAATCGCAGCGGTCGTGACCGCGTACCCGCTCGCAAAACCCACGTTGGCGTGCAGCACCAGAACCAGGAACACCATCGCATACTCGATCAGCACGACGAGGGCAATCAAAGCGCGGTACCGCGGGTCGGTATGTCCGAAGAGTTGCGTCTCGGAAAAGAAGACCGCTGGAACCAGTGCGTTCGCGATCGCCGCCACGCTCAGCGCGGCGCATAGAGAATTCCGCCGCCAAAGGCAGCTCGTGGCGTCCGGCGTTGGGCTCGTTGAGATATCTGCGCTCACGGGAGTAGTCGCGCGGATTATACAGCAAGGAGGACTGCGCAAACGCTTCCTGTTTCGCTCTTGCCTTCACTTGCCGTGATGGCTCGCCGTCGTCACGGATGCCGATGCAGCACGTGCTGCGCGATGTCCGGCCAGTATTCGCGAAAGGTATTCGTCAGCGCGTCGCGTCCCAACGCGTAGGCATACTTTGACGCCAGCGCTCCGATCGTCCGGTCGCCCTTGGGGTAATACGAGATCGAGACGCCCTGCGCCATTGCGCGTCCCAGCAGCTCCGACGCGTTGAAGCTGTCGTGCCCGTGGTAGTCCGGCGTAATCAAAATGCGCGACGCCGCGTAAATCCCGCGCTTCCAAAAGTTCCCCTTGCCTTTTGCGTAGTAGCGCTCGTCCTGGTGAAAAACTGTCGGCAGCGCGAAGATCACCAGGTAGTTTCCGTCCGTCTTGTCGAGGAATCCGCGCCAGTAGTATCTTCCGAATCCCGCAACTCCCTTGCCCAGGTCCGGGTGCGCGTCCGTTCCCTCCGCCAGCATCGAAGTAATCCCGACGAAGATGAACGACGAATAGTCGAAGCTGTTTTGCGTCGCGATCTTGAAGCTTTGCTTCGGTGTCGGAGGCGGCGGCAGCGCCCCGGCGCTGACGGCGCGAAAATTCGGCATCACGCCCAGGATTCGCTTGGGCTGCTGCCCCGGCTGCGTGGTGCCCGGCTTGTTCGTTCGGCTGCCGCACTGCTTCGCTGGCGGCGTGCCCTGCTGCTGCGCGTCCTTCTTCGCCTCGATGGCCTGCGCGCCGCTTGGATTCGCCACCTGTTGCGGCGGATTCTGCTCGTGGCTCTGAGCGTCGGCGCACGATGCGTCCATCAACTCCGTAGCCTCAGCCTGTCGCGAAGGTGCCACCTGCAGCGGCAAATCCAGCGCGAGCGGCGAGTTTCCGTCCACCGCAAACGCGCTCGGAGCGAACGCAACCGTCGCCAACATCGCCATCGCAAACAACGAGCTTCGCCATGACCCCAAGGACCCCTCCCCTTTCGCGCAGCCCTCTTCGCGCCGTTACTCAGATGCTTGAAAGTCTATTAGGTTTCCTCGGCTTCTCCGACTGTCTGCGGCGCCGGCGTTTCCCAACCCGCACGCCGCACCCTGCGTAGGGCGCCCGTGTTATGCTCCGCCCCAATGAACCTTCCAGGCAAAGTCGCCATCATCACCGGCTCGGGCGGCGAAGGCTCCGGGCGCGCCGAAGCGCTTCGCCTCGCCTCGGAAGGGTGTCGCGTCGTCGTTTCAGACATCAACGAGTCCGGCGGCCTGGAAACCGTTCGCCGCATCATGCAAGCGGGCGGCCACGCTGCCTTCTGCCGGTGCGACGTATCGCAAGCGCACGAAGTCGAAGCCCTCGTCAACTTTGCCGAGCGGACCTTCGGCGGCCTCGACATTCTCGTCAACAACGCCTCCGGCCCCGGCTACAAACCGGGTGCGCCCCCGGAGGAATGGCTCGCCACGATCGAGATCGACCTGCTCGGCGCGATGTTCGGCGTCCGCTATGCACTGCCCGCGATGCGCAGGCGCCGCGGCGGCGCCATCGTCAACGTCGGCTCCACCTCGGCCCTCACGCACGGCCCCGGCCACTCGAACATGGTCCCCTACGACATCGCCAAAATTGGCGTCCTTCGCATGACTACGACGCTCTCCGCCCTCCGCGACACCGACAACATCCGCGTGAATTGCCTCGTCCCTCACTGGGTTGCCGTGCCGGAAGTGAAATCCTACTGGGAGGCACTCACACCGGAGAAGCGCCGCGCGAATCCCCGCATCCCGTCAAAACTCATCGAACTCGACGAACTCACACAGGCCGTCGTCCGCTTGATCACCGACGAAAACCTCGCCGGCCGCGTCCTCATCCTCTGGGACGGCCCTCGCGCGGAACTCATTTCCGCCGACGATCGCGGCTACGTCGCCACCGAGCCTTACCAGCTCTGATCCCAAGACCGCTGGCCATCGCATTATCAACGCTATGCTCTGCATCCATGAACCGGCCCAACACTCTTACGCCAGTTTCAGATTAGGTCATTCCACATCCAACGGACCGCCGATCCGGCCCAAAACGGTTCGCGGAACCTCTTGGGGTCGGCGCCGCGCGAAACTCTCGAAACATAACCACCTGTGTCGTTTTGAATGAGCGTAGACTCAAGTCACCATGGAAAACCTACAGGCATTCCAGGACGTTGCTCTCAAGAACGGCTTCGTGGACGCTGAGGAAGCGGGCGACGGAGACGTTTTGTGGCTGAAGAAACAGACGGCGAACGCCGAAGACCGCATTTGTATCGACCGCCTCGCAAACAACGCAACGATCTTCTGGGCCACGATTCCGTGGAAGATTAACTCCAAGACATTTCGTACCGCCTCCGCGCTGCAAGACTGGCTTATTTCGGCGCGTAAAACACGCCCCATCATGACGAACCGCGAGGCTCTTCTGCGGCTCGCCGCCAACAAGAACGACCGCCTTGCGCTCACGTCGCTGTGCGAGAGCAACGCCGAACTCATCCGCGTGGCTGTCACGCGCTACTTCGAGGCCGCGCCCGACTTGGAGAAGGCCCAGTCCATGGTTATGGACCGCGTCGCCGATCACGCCCGCCTGTACGAAACCCAGGAGGACCCGGACGAATGGCTCACGCAGTCCGTCAACTCCCAATGCGACCGCCTGCGGAACGAACTCATTCAAGAGAAGGCCGGCAGATAACTGCCGTTTAAGGGCAGCTCGAAGCGCAAAAGCCGCTGAAGGCTCCATGTCGGCTTCAGTTGCTGCCTGGCTTGCGCGGCGATTCGGGCGCACTCTGCAGCCTCGTGATGAGCGCTCGCACCGCCGGCGCGGCCGGATCGCCGGGCAGGTCGCGCAAAAAGCCTTGCAGCGCCTTGATCGCTTCGTCGCGCCGCCCCAATTGCGCCAACGCCTCGCCCTCAATCAATTCCGCTTTGTTCGCGGCGCCGTTTGCCAATTCCACGGCCGCCTGCGCGCTCCTCGCCGCTTTTTCATATTGCCCGGTCCGAAGATACGCGTCGGAAAGCACCCACCGGGCCAGCCACTGGCTCTTGTCGAGCGTTGCGGCCTTCTCCAGCGACGCGATCGCGGCCTTGTAGTTTTTTTGTTGATCGTGCAGTTGCCCCAGCGCCACCAGCGCCTGCACATTGTCCGGGTCAATCGACGTGGCCTTCTCGAGATACGTTTGCGCGCTCTTCAGGTCGTTGCCCTTCTGGTACGCCGCGCCCAGCAGGTAGCAGACGTTCGAATTTTCGGGCGCCACTTTGTGCGCTTCATTCAGCTCCTTCTGCGCGTCCTGAAATTTTCCCGCCTTCATGGCTTCGAGCCCTTTGTCCACATGCGCCTGCGTTTTGGGATCGAGCGGCACTGGCACCGCCGCGGCACCGCCGGCTCCCGCAAGCGGATGCATGATCACATCCACTTCAACGCGCCCGGAGGCAAGGTCGTACTCGAAGTCCCTGCTCGCAGTTTGATACCCGCTCGCGCTCACCGTGACCGTGTACGGCCCGTACCCCGGCATCCCCGTAAGCACCGCCTCCGAGGAGACCGTCGTCATCACGGTTCCCAGCTGCATCGTCGAACCTCTCTGGTACAGCGTAACGAACGCTTGTTGCTTGAGCGGCCGGTTGTCCGGCCCGTAGATCCGCACCGTGATGTTAGCGTCGGACAGTGCATCCTCGGCTGCGTGAACCTGCTGCGCCGCCGCGCTCCTGGCCGTCCCCAAAAGCAGAACGACGGCCGCAAGAATCACCACCCTTTGCCGACGCATGATGTTCACCTCCTGACAGCCCGCACCCGATTTTACATCTCGCCGCTCCCGCCTGCCACGCGCACCTCCACCAACCGCAGACTCAGCACAATCAGCATGTCCGGTTCTGGTCGAATGGACAACCTGTTGAAAGATCACGGTTAGTGGTGAGTGGCCCCTCCGTTCCGCTCGGGGCAAGCGAGTGGCTAGAAGCGACGGGGCGAGAATTGCCGCCGGGGAGACGGATAGATTAGAATGGGTCGCCATCCTTTGTTTTCTATGAGTTAGAGGCATTTCTAATATTTTCCGTATAGATTAGGAATAGATTGCGCCGCTCTGCGCCGGGGATGTGCCAGAGAGTCGCAGAGGCACGGAGCCGAGGAAGAATTTGTGCACTGACGAAACCGCGAATTTTGGCGATTAGACAGGATCGCCGTCCTTTGTTTCCAATAACTTAGACCCGGTTCTAATATTCGAATTTGGCGATTAGGATTTGCCACAGAGGCACAGAGACACCGAGACGAGGTTGCGGGAAGGCGCTCGCACTGCCGACCAAAGCGTACTCTGCCCGTCACGCTAATGTCCTCCTCCGCCAAACAGCTGGCGGACGCAAAACCGCGCTTTCCCGCCGACTGCGTGCCCGTATGGGCACACGTCTAGCGTCTTCAGCTCAGGGTTTCCAAGTACAAACCCTGATGCGTCTTCAGGTTAGGGTTTGCAAGTACAAACCCTAATACCCGGCGCACACAAAAACAATTATTCTGATTGTCAAGGATAGTTTACTCATATCATAGGTGACGGCAAAAGTCAAGCAGAATTGGGGTAACGCGGAAGTAGGTGATAAGACGGGGTTTAATCGTGACGGAAAATCCGCACCCTTGCGAAAACCGCAAGGCATGCGGCACCCGCAAAGTCCGGAGACTCGCTGCGGGCGTTGAAGGGCGGCCCACCCGCCTAAAGCCGGAAACCGTGCGTGCAGCGCTTTCCGCAGCGCTGAAGCGCTGCTCCCCCCGCATAAATGCGCCCTTCCGATGTCAGGGCAAGGAGGGCTCCCACCCAAGTGCCGAGTGCGAAATCAGGCCGGGAGAACAACCAAAGCCCGCGGCTAAAGCCGGAAACCGTGCGTGCAGCGCTCTCCGCAGCGCTGAAGCGCTGCTCCCCCCGCATAAATGCGCCCTTCCGATGTCAGGGCAAGGAGGGCTCCCACCCAAGTGCCGAGTGCGAAATCAGGCCGGGAGAACAACCAAAGCCCGCGGCTAAAGCCGGAAACCGTGCGTGCAGCGCTCTCCGCAGCGCTGAAGCGCTGCTCCCCCCGCATAAATGCGGGGGCTCCCACCGAAGACCGCTTTCCCGCATTCCCGGTACGAGCAACCGGGACGCAAACGGCGCGAAATGTGGGGGCTCCCACCCAAGTCCAAAATCGGGCACTGCGTAAAAGAGCCCCGACATGCCTGGGGCGATCACGAAAACAGCCACATCCCGGGGCTGAAGCCCGCGGTCTTTTGTGTGGCTTCCTTCGGGAGGCCTGCCCTTCCGAGGTCAGGGCAAAGAGGTCTCCCTCCCCCGACTGAAAGTCGGGGTCCCACCGAACGCGATCACGAGGTCGTAGAGTGGCCTCAAAAGCGCCGGCCCTCGGTTGTAATGCTCGACGTAGCGTTCCCTCGCTTCCTCTGCTTCCCCTGCTTCCTTTGCCAAGCACCGACAATTCCCCTACAATGAGCGTCGGACCAGGGTTTCAGGGTTTGTACTTGCAAACCCTGACCTAACAATGCCCCATACCATTACCCTCATTCCCGGCGACGGAATCGGTCCCGAAGTCTCTCACGCCGTGAAACAAATCCTTGATGCAGCGGGAGTTGCCATCACCTGGGATGAAATCCCCGCCCGCGCCGAAATCGAGCGCCGCGGCATCGACTTCATGCAATCGGGCGTCGTCGACTCGATTCGCCGGAATCGCGTTGCGCTCAAGGGACCCATGACCACCGAGGTGGCCGGCGGCAAGCCCAGCATCAACGTCGGCCTGCGCAAAGCCCTCGACCTCTACGCCAACCTCCGTCCCGTGAAGAATTTGCAGGGCGTGCAGGCGCGTTACGACGGAGTCGATGTCGTCCTGATTCGCGAAAACACGGAGGATCTCTACGCCGGGCTCGAGCATACCGTCGTCCCCGGCGTCGTCGAGAGCCTGAAAATCATCACGGAGCGCGCATCGACGCGCATCGCCCGCTTCGCCTTCGAGTACGCCCGCAAGCACGCCCGCAAGAAGATTCACGCGATCCACAAAGCCAACATCATGAAGCTCTCGGACGGCCTGTTCCTCACATGCACGCGCAAGGTCGCACCCGAGTATCCCGAAATCCAGTACAAGGAATTGATCATCGACAACGCCTGCATGCAGATGGTTCTCGATCCACACCAGTTCGACGTGCTGCTGCTCACCAATCTCTACGGCGATATCATGAGCGACCTTGCCGCCGGGCTGGTCGGCGGGCTCGGCGTCGTCCCGAGCGGAAATATCGGCGACGGCGTGGCCATCTTCGAAGCCGTGCACGGCACCGCGCCGGACATCGCCGGGAAGGGCGTCGCGAATCCCACCGCGCTGCTGATGAGCTCCATCATGATGCTCGATCATCTGAACGAAACAGCGGCCGCACGCCGCGTCGAAAACGCTTTACATAGCGTGTATCGTGAGGGCAAGTCGCTGACGCGCGACGTCGGCGGCTCGGCAACCACGGAGCAGTTCGAGCGAGCCGTCATCGGAGCCCTCGCATGAGAAACCAGACCGGCGGGGACCTTTCTTCTCTGCGCCCGCGGGTTCTTCTCCGTGTTCTCTGTGGTTCAGCTTTTGTTCGTAGGGTCGCGCTTATCAGCGCTCATCTGTGTTCGTCCGTGGTTCCCAGGGTTTCTCGCGGTTCCGAGGAATAACATGGCAATGACTAGCGCAGGCGAATCAAACGTGGTCGGAACGGCAGCCCACACCAACAAAGCTGCCATGACGATGGTGACCACGCTCTTCTTCATGTGGGGATTCCTCACCGTCCTCAACGACATCCTGATTCCCCACCTGAAGTCGATCTTCACCCTGAACTACGCGGAAGTGATGCTGATTCAGTTCAGCTTTTTTTCCGCCTACTTCGTCTTCGCCTTTCCGTCCGGCAAACTGATCGAGTGGGCCGGCTACAAGAAAGCCATGGTCGCGGGCCTGTTCACAATGGGCGCCGGGGCGCTGCTCTTTATTCCCGCCGCGAGTGTCCCGTCGTTTCCGCTGTTTCTCACCGCGCTGATCGTTCTCGCCGCCGGCATGACGATTCTCCAGGTGTCGGCGAATCCCTACGTGGCTGTGCTTGGCCCGCCGGAGACCGCCTCGAGCCGCTTGAATCTCGCGCAGGCGTTCAACTCGCTCGGTACGACGATCGGCCCGAAGGTCGGCGGCTTGCTCATCCTTGCCTCCGCGCCGTTAGCCGCGGACGTTCTCGCGCGCATGGATCCCCAGTCGCTGCACGCCTACCGGCTCGAGCAAGCCTCTTCGGTGAAGGTGCCGTATCTCTTTTTCGCTCTCACCCTGATCGTTCTGGGAATCGTCATGGCGCTATTCAAGCTGCCGGATATGTCCGCCGAGCACAAAGGTGATGCGTCCGGCGCCCACGGGTCCGTCTGGCGGCACCGCCACCTGGTTCTTGGCGCGCTCGCTATTTTCGTTTATGTGGGCGCGGAGGTTTCCATTGGGAGTTTTCTGGTCAACTACTTTGGCCAGTCCTACATCGGCAATCTGTCGATGAAAGCCGCGGCGGGATACGTCTCGTTCTATTGGGGCGGCGCGATGGTGGGGCGGTTCATCGGCTCGGCGCTTCTGCAGAAGATTCGCACCGGGACGCTGCTGGGCATCTTCGCCATCATGGCGTGTCTGCTCGTCTGTACTTCGATGCTGACCCTTGGCCACCTGGCGATGTGGAGCATCATCGCCGTCGGCCTGTTCAACTCCATTATGTTCCCCAGCATCTTCACGCTTTCGATTGATGGGCTCGGCCCGCTGACCGGCGAAGGCTCCGGCGTCCTCGTCGCGGCGATCGTGGGCGGCGCGATCATTCCCGAGCTGCAGGGCGTAATCGCCGACCACATCGGCATCCATCACGCGTTCTTCTTGCCGGCCATCTGCTATCTCTACATCATGTATTTCGCCTTCAAGGGTTCCCGGCATGATTCATGAAACGCAACGCGGGCGATTGACTTCGGCGCATCGGATGGAGAAAATACGCAGGAAGTTCCCCAAAGCGGGAGGGCTCCTTGGCTGAGGTCACGGTCGAAGTCGCAAAGTTCGTGAACGGCGAGATTCAGAAGGCGCACCCGATCTCGCAGGGCGAGACCAAGCGCCGCAAGCGCAAGCCGCACATCGTCGCCGTCATCAACGAGATGTGCACCGGCTGCTCCGGCTCGCCCGCCTGCGTCGACTACTGCCCCGTGGCCGACTGCATGTTCTGGGTTTCCGATCCCGACCATCCGCCGTTTGGCCATATCCGCGTCGACCCCCTGCTCTGCATCGGCTGCAAACTCTGCACCAGCAAGGGCCCCGATGGCGCGTTCCTGGAAGGCTGCCCCTGGGACGCCATCGACATGGTCCCGCTCGCCGACTTCGAAGCGAAGTACGGCTCGATGCCCTACTAGTTCGTCAGGAATATCGATTCTTTCGCGTTACAACGTGAAATGGTGGAAACCGGCTGTTTCGTCTGCTGTTCGCCCGATGGACGATTGAGCACGGCGCCCGATGCCGCCCGGACGGCCTCGGCCCGCATTGCTAAGCTGGATGCGGGAGCCATCATGTCCAATTCCTCCGGTTTCACCCTTGCTTACAAGATCTTAAGTTGGTCCAGCTTTGTTGGTCTGATTCTGGTCGTAATCCTCGTCCTGCACAGATCGCCCGCACCGAACGTACCGTACGACAAGGCTGCCAGCGCCCGCGTCGACCAGAAGTTCGCCGCCGCCGACCAGGCGAAGGCCGCGGGACAACCGAGCCAGGTGCAACTCGACCGCACCGAAGTGAACTCGGTGATCCAGGACAATCTCGCCGCCAATGCGCAGGCCCAGCCGACGAACGCGGCGCCGCCAGCCGTCCCCGCCGCTGCGTCAGCAAGCCAGGCGACACCGATTCCGGACGGCACGGATCCGAATAACCCGTTGGCTGCGCTCGAAGGAAACGACCCGCAATCCATCGAACAGATGCAGTCCGCCGTCAAGGACGTGAAGGTGGATATGGACGGGGACCTGGTGAAGGCATACGTGATTTTCGATTTTCACGGCAAGGACCTGTCGCTGGAACTCGACGGGCATCTAGGCACACAAAACGGGTACGTCAATTTCGTGCCGGTGGCGGGAAAACTGGGATCGCTGCCGTTGCCGCAATCGGCCTTGAATGCCGCGATGCAGAAGATCATGGCGTCGCCGGAGGCTCGGGAGAAGATGAAGCTCCCGAACGACATCAGCGACATTCAAATCGTGAACGGGCAGGCCGTGGTGAAGTACAAGGATCAGTGAGGCGAATTTCGACGCTGCGGCTATGAGCCAGGCCGCGAGCGGATCGCTTGCGCCGTCGCTTGCGCTTGTTGCGCCACTTGCGACGACACGCCATCGACACCGCGCGCGAAGCGCTCCACGTCCGGCAAGTCGTCGGCGCGGCCCACGAGGTACAGCGCGCGCAGCGCCTCCCACACCATGCTCTCGCTGGGCGCGAGAACGGCGATCGGCTGGCCCGACGCAACCGTTGCGCCGTTCGTGACGAGCCAGTGATCGAGCGCGCCCGGAACGTTGGCGCGCACTTCCCTGCTCTGGCCCTCCGATTCGATGTGAGCGAGCAGCGTTCCGGGATTGACCACATCTCCCGGCTTGAGCCGTGTCTCGATTTTTCCCCCAAACGGCGCTCCCATTGCGTACGGCCGCAGCATCGCCAGGATTTGGGCGTGGCCGGAATCATCGTCGAAGCGAACCAGCGACAACGCCGCATTGCGCTGCACCATCGGATTCGGATCGGCGAGCAACTGCAACAGCGTCCTATGAAAATCGGCGGACTTGTTGTCCTGGCCCATCACCCAGGCGTCGGTGAGACGGATCTCGTCGACCGGATCGGACGCCAGCGCGACGACCTGCGGATACCATCGCCGCACGGCCGGATCGCCGGATTCGATGCGGGACTCAATCTGCGTGAGGGCGTGCTGAATCTCTCGCGGGTGCGACCGGTCAGCCAGGGCCTTCGCGATCTGATCGTCCGTCATAGGGCGGCCGAACCAAGTAGCATTCCAGAAGAGGAACGGCATCAGGACGAAGAGGAACGCCAGGATGAGAATCGCAAAGGTCCATTTTGCCGCGAGCGGGACGCGCGGCTTGGGTTCGGATTGAGATGGGCCCGACACGCGCGGGAGAGATTACAGGGGCGGGCGCCGAGTGACAAGGGATGGTTTACACATTGGCGCTGCGGCGTCCCGGGAGAACTTCTCGGCTGTGAGGGTGTAATATGATTAGGGCGTTTAGCGGACTAGGAGCGGGACAATGAAATCCTGGCGTGTGAAGCTGTTTCCGGCTTTATTGGCATTAATCGCAATCGTTGCAGCGGCTGGTCCGGCTGCGGCCGCGCGCCACCCGCATCATCCGCATCACCGATATCACCATCACAGGCACGGCCACCGTCACCGCGGATGAAATCAGACTGAGATTCAGGCATGCACGCCCTTAAGCCGTCGAGCCAAGCGAAGGTACAGGATCAGCGGCATCAGAGGGCCAAGCAGGCAGCCCCCAAGGAAACAGACCAATTGCCTGCTCTCACCATAGCCTAGTTCGAGCGCCCACCGCGCGGAGACAACCGCGCACAGAAGTAGCGCCGCTCCTCCCCCTCCGTATGTTGCGTACGTCATATACCGGCCTCCCTTCGCCAGCTGCAATCTGCTGCGTACGTCTTGGTTCCGGCGCCACAGAAGACAGCCCGCGCGCCACTTCCACGACCCGAGGTGGTCGCGGCAATTCACGGCCTCTGGGGTGGCTGAGTTAAGAGGCCCTACGGCCGCCCCAGGCATTCTTTCCGGCAGTTAACCGGTCCGCCGCCGAACAAGGAGCACCGCTTGATGTCAAACACCTGCAGCCCGGCATAAGAGGGCACGAACTCAGCCTCTCTCTGTATCGCTACGACCTTCGCCTCTTTCTTGTAGACCGGGCACCAAACCTTCCATGTTCTTTCGCCGGGGCCCCATTTCCAGATTGCCCACGTTGCAATCGCCCACGCCGCCAACACTGCCAGCACCGCAATCATGACACTGAGCGCCATCGGGGGACCCTCCCTTCGGGGAGCACGATACAGGTGCATTCGCACCCCGTTCTCTTTTTAGCCCCGCCGAGCAAGCGAAAAAATGACCGGGGTCACTCCGCCATGTGAGGGGCGTCACGCCAGTTTGGGGCTTCGTGTCTAGGTGGGCGCGCCGATGGGCGTGTAGGCGATATACAGGAGCCAGTAGACGATCACACCGGTGACCGAAACGTAGAGCCAAATGGGAAGGGTCCAACGGGCGATGCTGCGGTGCTTCGCAAAGCAGCTGCCCAGCGCGAACGAGAGGGTGACGAGGACGAGCGGGACATCCACGATGGCCAGAATCGTGTGCGAAATCAGGATCGTGAAGTAGACGGGACGAATCCAGCCCTGGCCGCTGAAACGGATGATCCCCGCGTGCAGATGGAAGTAGACGTAGAAAATGAGAAACACCGCCGAGCAGGCAAAGGCGGACAACATGCAGACTTTGTGGGGCAAAACCTTGCCTCGGAGAATGAAACTGAAGCCGATGATCAGGAGAACCGCCGAGGTCCCGTTCAGAACCGCATTCAACGCCGGGATCGCAGGCAGGGGGATGAATGGCATCGAGGAATGAGCCGCGGCCTACTTCGTTTGCGCGGTCGGCTGAGCCTCCGGCTGCGGCTTGGCGGCGGGCGGCGTGGCCTTGGCCGGGGCCGCGGCAGCCCCTGCGGCTGCCTTTGAACTCCCGAAATGCGGCAGGATGGCCGCTTGCTGCAACTGCAGCACCAGCAGGAGCGAAAAGATGCCACCGGTCATCAGGCACACGAACAGGAGCATGATGCCGTCAATACCGCCTGCGAGAAGGCCGCTGGTGATGTCCCAGATGATTCCCCAAACGGAAAGCAGGACAAAGAGCGCGGAGATTCCGACGAGCTCAATCCAGTTTCCCTTTGGACTCATTCCTGGTTCCTCCTTGCCGCAACTGTGAAAGGCGCTTCCTCCGGCGCAGAGATCAGCGTCCGAGCTTATCTACGATCATCCAGACGAGCAGCAGCGGAATGTGCGCAACCGTGGCGTGCATCAACCACTTCGCGCGAACGTTGGTGCGCGTCCGGTTGGCCCACAGGCCGACCTGAAACAAAATCATCCCCAGCACAAGCGCGCCGAAGAAATACCGGATGCCCGCGATTCCTACGAGGGCCGGCAGAAGACTCGCCGGGACCAGGACAGCGGAGGTCCAGATGATCTGCGCAAACGTCGCATCGCCCTTCGGATCGACGACGGGAAGCATCTTGATTCCGGCGCGGGCGTAGTCTTCACGGTACATCCAGGCAATCGACATGAAGTGCGGGAACTGCCAGAAGAACAGAATCGCGAAGAGGGTCCAGCCACCGAGCGAGACGGAGCCGGTCGCAGCGGCCCAGCCGATGAGCGGCGGCAGCGCGCCGGGAAACGCTCCGACGGCAGTGGCCAGCGGCGTGCGCTTCTTGAGTGGCGTGTACGCTCCGAGATAGAGCAACGAGGTTGCCAGGGCGATTGTGGCCGCGAGGGCGTTGACTTCGAGCGCCAGCCAGGAGCCGCCAACCACAATGGCGCCGATCCCGAACGCCAGCACCTGGCGCGGCTGCAGCTGCCCAGAGGGCAAGGGACGCGCGGCCGTCCGGCGCATCACCGCGTCCATATCGCGCTCGACGTACTGGTTGAGCGCGGCTGTTCCGCCGGCGACGAGCATCGTGCCGCAGAGAGTGTGGATGAGAAGCAGCCAATCGAGTGGTCCGCGCGAACCGAGGTAGAAGCCTGCGACGGTCGTGATGACGACGAGGAACGTGACGTCGGGCTTCATGAGCACGACGTACGACCACCATTTGCCCGCGGCAGGAATCGCGGCGGTGCGAGTGGCGCTCATCGACCACCTGCCTGTGAATGCGCCACGGTCGAGTCCGCAGCGAGAGATTCCGCCGGGCGGACCAAGCGGAAACAAATCAGAGTGAGGAGAACGCTCGCGGCGAGCGTGAGCGCTCCCACCAGCACATGCGCGACGGAAAGAATCACGTACGTGAGGCCGGGCTGCGGGGCGTCGCGCGAGGCGAGAATCGCCCAATAGGCCGCGCCGCCGAGCAAGATTTGTGTGCCGAAGGTGGCGTGAAGCCAGATCACGGAGCGGCGAATCGCGGGGATTCGCGCGAAACGCTTCTTGGCCGCGCGACCCGTCCAGACGACCATCACCGTAACAACGCCGGCTCCCACGATGTGAGGCGCAATGCCAAACGCGCCGTGCCGGAACGCGGCACCGAGAATCAGCTGGGCGAAGATCACGGCGGTGGTCCAGGCGGCGAGGCGCCGAAGACCGGGAGATCCGCTGTCGTCCATCGGAGGAACATCGACTTGCCACCACTCGCTGGTAAAGAGCGAAAGGCTGACCACGGTGATGAAGAATAATTGCGCCAGGATCGCGTGACTTGTGGCGGTGACGGCCGGATGCCCCTCGAGGACCCTCAGAGCGCCCAGGAGCGCCTGCGCGACGACGAGCGCGAGGGCCGTCCAGCCAAGGCGGCGGGCCCAGCGGCGCGTATCGTCCCGGGCAAGCCAGATGGCGAGAACGAGCGTAAGAATCGCGACGAGCCCTGCGACGACGCGATGCGTAAACTCGTAGCGGATGCCACCAATCAGCGGCGGAATGATCTTCCCATAGGCAAGCGGCCAATCTGGAACGGAATCTGCCGCGTCGTTGCTAGTAACGAGTGCGCCCGCCATGAGCAGAAGAACGGTGCAGGCGGAAGTCGCCAGCGCAAAGCGATGCACAGCGCGAAAGCGATAGATGCCGGACATTACGAACGTCTGCCCTTCCTCAAGAAGACATCGAGAGTCGAGTGTGCGCGTCCCTGCGCGGGACGCGCACACAATTGCATCAACAGCGAAACGGACGAATCAGTCCCCGGACGGCCCGGACGCCTTGAAGGTAAACGAAACGGCCTTCGATTCCTTGGGGCCGATGGTTACCGTCTGGTCCTGGACGCCGTACTTTTCCTGCCAGGCTTCGATCGTGTAGGTGCCGGGCGGAAGGTTGCTCAGCTCGAACTTGCCGTCCTTCGTCGTGACGGCAAAGTACGGATTCTTGAAGACGAAGATATAGCTCTTCATCCACGGATGAACGTTGCACTTTACCGGGATGGCCATTTCAGCGCGCGCGAAGCTGTCGTCGATGGGCGAAGCGCCGGGCGGCTGCGACTTGTTCCACTCGCGGTTGTCCTTCGGCATCGGGTGGATGTTATGCGTGGTCTGGTCGTCGTTCTTCACTTCGAGCGTCTGGCCAGCCATCAATGCGACGACGTGCGGGTCATACATGCAGCCCTGCTGATTCAGCGGGACCGATTGGCTCGGCGCCGGGAAGCTGTACTTGCTCATGTCGTCCTTTACATAGACGACGACGTTCGCGAGGGCGCCACCCTCGCCCGTGACCACTTCAGGTGGAATCACGGGGCTAGAATGCGCTTTCTGGCAATAGGGTTCGGCACTCATGTTGATGGGTTTCGCGGCCGGGGCCTTACCGTCGAGCGTGATCGTGCCGGTCACCGATCCCGCGGTGGTGGCATCGACCGCGGCTCCGGTGGCGGCCGGCGCCGCCGGCTGTTCGGATGATTCGCTGCTCTTGTTGCCGCCGCAACTCGTGAAGGCAATGGCGACTGCGGCTACAAGGGCGAGATGCAAAAGCCTGGTCTTCATGTGGAACGATTCCTCCCTTCAAGAAACAGAATATAGTAACAGGACCGCACGGTTTTCGAGCGCCATTCTGCGCGAAGACTCTGAGGCGCGAGCCGCGGACTACTGACCGCTTGGCTTTGCCCCGCCGGCGCCGCCCGCAGGCGTGCGCCCGACGAGCGCACCTTGCTCCTGCGGCGTGAGCGTGAACATGTAGCGCACGAGCAGGTCAGCCTGGTCGCCGTGATATTGCTGCAGCGACGCCGGCTCAGGCCCGCTGAACACCCAGTGGCCGTCCTGCATCTTGAACAGGCCCGAAGGCATCGCGGTTCCCGGGATGATCTTCGCCGGATCGGTGATCCAGCGGCCGACCCACGCCGGCTGCAAGCGGTCACGCGCGAGCAGGAAATTGGGCGCGGAGGCGTTCTTGTCGTGCTTCGGGCTGCCCGTCATGTGGCACTTCAGACAAGGCGCCGCAGGGCTCGTGAAGAGGCTACGGGCCATGGCACGCTCCGTATCCGTGAGGGGCGCGACCTTCGGCGGAATGAATTGCTCGGGCTGCGACGACATGGCCTTGAAAAAGAGCACGAGCGTTCGAATTTCGTCGTCCGAGAGATAAAACGTGGGCATGCGGACCTGCAAGTATTGGCGAACGCCGTTGCGGTTCGTGTCCGTGGTGCTGAGCGACGGATTCGCGAGGAACTGGCGGAGCCACTCCGGATTCACGCGGGCGCCTTCTGTAGTGAGCACAGGCGGAAGGTTGACTTTGTTCTCAGCCTGGTAGAACGGAAGCGTCATCAGCACGGACTTCTGCCCGACGTCGATCTGGTGGCAGCCGATGCAGTTGTATTTGGTGACGATCCACCAACCCTCCTGAATGAATCGATGGCGGTCGGACGGCTTGTACATGTAGTCCGGCGGGAGGGTCGGGTCGGTACTGCCGAGAAGCATCGTCACAAGCGCATCGACATCACCCGACTCGTAAAGGTTCGGCTTCGGCATGCGAAGCGCATCCATCGGATTCGCGTGGTACTTGCCGGTGTCATAGATCGCCGGGTTCATCAGTTTCTGCTCGAAGAATCCCTTGGCGTCGTACCACGGCCCGCGCGGCGAAGGCTTGCCATCGGGCAAGATGCCGCGCTTGGCGTCTTCCGTGAAGCGCGCGAAATCGAGACGTTCGATCGGCTTCGAGCCCTCGTTCGTCAACTCCGTGCCGATGCGGCCTTCGTCTTCGAGGCCGCTGATCTCATGGCAGCCCGCGCAGCCATAGTGACGGACCAGTTCCTTGCCGTCGGCGGCGCGCTTGGGATCGTCCATGAAGCTCACGTCGGCCGAGAGATAGCTTGCATCGGAGTGCTTGAGCGTCATCAGATACGAGGCGATGTCGCGCGCGTCGTCCATGGTGAGGCGGAGGTTCGGCATCACGGTCGGCTGCATCACGACGAGCTCGTGGCCGTCGTTCGGGCAGCGCGAGTGGTCGAGGTCGAAAACGTACGGCAGATTGTGCTTGGCGTAGTCTTCGGGACCGAGATCGCGCTTTTCGTACGGGCAATAGGGCCGGGTGCGCTGGCGCGGATTGTGAACCCAGCGGACGATGTAGTCGTAATTATCCTTCTCGCCGACGCGGCTCAGATTCGCGGAGAACGTTCCGCCGACCAGCGCGTCGCCCTCGCCGACCGAATGGCAGGCCAGGCAGCCGCGCGATTCAAGAAGCACTTTGCCGTGCGCTGCGTTGCCGGGCTGCTGATGTTCGAGAGGCGGACCGGTCAAACTCTGTTGCCAGATGAACGCGGAGATGCTCTGGACTTCATCCGGCGTCAGACGGAACTGGGGCATTTTCGTGGTCGGGCGGAATGTGTGCGTGTTCGCCAGCCAGTACGGGATCCACTGCTTGTGGATCTTCTGACGCACTTCCTTGAGGTCGGGGCCGACTTTCTTGATCTCCTGCAGAAGATCGTGGCTGCGCTCTTCGAAAGTTTCGCTCTGCGCATCCAAGCGGCTGACTTCGACAGTCAGGTTCGTAGCCTGCGCATAGAGTTTATTGGCCGTGTCGTTGTCAGGCGCCTGATCGCCTAGCTTCTGGAGCCGCGGAATCTCCAGCTCATCGTCGGCCTTTTGTTTCGCGAGCTGGAGAATCTGCTGACGCATGTTGATGAGCTGCTCATCCTGGCTATCGAAGCCCTGGAAACGGTGACACCCGATGCAGCCGCGCTGACGATACAGCTGCTTCCCCTGGTTCAACACCGGCGCCTGCTCGGTGACCATATCGGCGGCGTGGCACTGCTGACACCCGGCATCGAAGTTCTCGCGGTAATACAGCGGCCAGAGCCAGTGCTCGTAGCGGCCGTGCCCGCGCGTGATGGAATCGAGAGCGCGCCCATTGCCGCCGTGGCAGGGCGAACAGCCGAATTTCTCAAGCGGATGATCCTGGATGAGTTCGGGGTCCGGATGGCTCGTGAAAGGCGCGTCGTGGCTCTTGGCCATCCCAAGATCGGCCTTCGTGAGCGTCATGCCGAGGGGGACGAGCGTCGGATCCATGCCAATGTGGCACGATTGGCAGCGATCGACCAGCCCTGCTCCGCCCAAGTAATTGATCGAAGCACCGGGAGGGCTCACATTGATCTGCAGCAGGGTTTCGTCCCAATTCCGCGCGGTGTGCTGGAGCCCTTCCATGGTCGCGGAGTTCAGGCCCGGCAGCTTTTCGGAGAGGTACGTCGCCAATGCCGTGCGCGCGTCCTTCGTGGGCTTGTCGATGTCGCCGCGTTCAGCAACCAGAGCCGCGCGCTTCCCGAGAATGTCGGTAAACGTGCTGTTGAGGTCGTCGTAGTACATCGTGCGGCGTTCGATCTGACTTTCGGAGACGGGCCAATCAACCGTGTAACCGTGGTTCTTTCGCGCGTCATTGACGGCCGCCATTCGCTTTGCACGGAGCGCCTTATCGCTCGGAGGCACCTCTTCGTAGTCGTAAATCAGCGCGCCGACGTAGCCGCGGGCGTCCTGGTAGGAATCGAGCATCGCGGCGCGCTGACGATCGAGGAGGGCGATCTGCTTTTCGATCGCCGCGTCTTTCGGCGCCGCTTCTTTCTCGAGGCGGTCGACGGTGTTGCGAAGGTTCCTGTAGTCAGACGACGAGTAAACCGCGTCCTCGGCCTTCTTCTGAGCCGCAACCTGCTTCTGCAGATACCCCGCATAAGCCGACGCGAAACGCTGTTGATAGGAGCGCCATGGACGCAGTCCAAAGACCTCGTCATAGAACGACCACGCGACGGTGAGAATCAAGAGGAACGAGACGATCAAAAGCGGAAAGGCAAACGAACTCGTAGTGATCGGATCGTCCGGCTTCGAAGCCGGTTGCGAAGGAGGAATTTCAGGCACCCGGAACCTCCGGCAGCTTAGCAACAAGGAGCAGGAAGGCGAACGTCGATGCCGCCGCGGCAGCGCGCGGCTGGAATGACGATCCTCGGCGAACGGTCAGACGCTGAACCATGGAGTCACCCAGACGTACTTAACGTTCAAGAGCAAGCGCAGCAGGATCTTGATCGGCAACGAGAGCATGAGCACGAGGAAAACGTACATCGTGACCAGCTGAACCAGGCTCATGCGCCTGTAAATCTTCCGGCTGAATTCGGTCCGCATGCACACCCAGTGAACGAGCAGCGCCGCCAATATGAAGTAGGCGACAAGCGGGAATATCCCGAAAATGATGCGGGCGAGGATCGGCGCGTACGTCGGAGTCACGCCCGGCAAATGCGCCACAAGCGAACCATTGATATGCAACAAAGAGAATGGAACCACCTGGTCGAGGTTGCGGTTCACCGTGTACTGAACCGCCTGCGCGTCCCAGGTGTTTCCCAACGAGAACCACATCCACCCCGGGCCCCGGATAAAAGTCCCAATGAAGATCATCGCCACCCAAAGGCCAACGAAACCCACCAGGAAGGTCCAGATCGAAAACCGTCGCTGCTGATACGTGTAATAGCCGTTGCCGAGAGGATTCGCGTCGATGTACGGGACCACCATCAGGCCGATAATGATCAGAGTGGGCATCACGACGCCTGCGATCCACGGATCGAAATAGACGAGCATTTCCTGCAACCCGAGGAAATACCACGGCGCTTTCGCGGGATTCATGGTGACGTTCGGATTCGAGGGCTCTTCGAGCGGCGCATTGAGCGTGAGAGACCACACCATCAGCAGGATGGTCACAATAATCGCGACGAGCAGCTCCATGCGCATCAGGTAGGGCCAGGTGTGGACTTCGCGATCCCAGGAGGGATCCCACGGCTGCGTCTTGCGGTATTTCGTCTTCGCGGCCTGCGCGTCCGCTTCCAGCATGGCGATGAGGCGGTCGTTCTCGATGCCCTGCTTCAGGGCATACCAGACGTAGAAAGGCACGAGGAACAACAAGGCAACGATCGGAACGTTGTCCGGGGCCGAAACGATTTCCCAGATTTGGTGCCAATCCATCTCGCGTAGCCCTCAGCGTCCGTGCTGGTCCATTCCCGACGGCTTCAAGATTACCGGCCGCGGGCTGCGTTCTTCCTTCACTTCCGACTCAAGCATCACCGGAGCAGGGCCGGAGATGCCGCCGTCTTTCCTCACGCGCCAGAAATGCACACCCATGAAGATCGCCGCGATCAGCGGGATCGCGATGCAGTGCCAGATGTAGGCGCGCAGCAACGCGTTGGCATCGACGATCGAGCCGCCGAGCAAGGCGAAGCGCACGTCGTTGTACGGCGTCATGCCCAATTGCGCGCCGAACGGACCTTCATGGCCAAGCAGCGGCGTTGCGCGGGCCATGTTCGTGCCAACGGTGACGGCCCAGAAACCGAGCTGATCGTCCGGCAGCAGATAGCCGGTGAACGAAAGCAGCATCGTGAGCACCATCAGCAGCACGCCGACGCACCAATTGAACTCGCGCGGGCGTTTGTAGGAACCAGTCATGAAGACGCGGAACATGTGCAGCCACACCGCGATGATCATCAGGTGGGCAGCCCAGCGGTGCATGTTGCGCAGCAGCTTGCCGAAGGGAACGTCGTTTTCGAGATAGAGAATGTCGCGGAAGGCCTGAACCTTCGACGGATGGTAGTAGAACATCAGCAGGACGCCGGTGAAGGTGAGCACGATGAAAAGATAGAAGGTGATGCCACCCATGCCCCAGGTGAAGTTGTACTTCGTGGCGTCGCGGTTGACCTTGGCCGGATGCAGGTGGAAGAAAACGTTCGATAGGACACTCAGCGCGCGGTTTCGCGGCTCCGCGTCGTGCTTCACGCGGAACATCGAGCGATAGAGCTGGGTCTTTTCCGGCTCTTTCAGCTCGGTGATCTGCTGCTTGCCCTTTTCCTTCAGCGTTTCACGAAGGGCAGCCGCAGATTCCCCGACCTTGTCTAGGACGCCCGTTTTCTTGCCGTTGTTGCCGTTCTCTTCCGGCATCGAAATGACCCCGCTCTGCGCTTTCGCGCCTCTGCCGTGTTACCCCGCAGACAGCTTCGTTCGCCGCCTATACGTTCAGATACGCGCCCGGATCGCCAAAGTGATTCACGCCGGCGCGCGGATCGTCGATGAACAACCGGCTGGTGTCGACCACGATTTTGCCGGTCGGATCGAGCTGGACGAACGCCCGGTCCATCGGGCGCGGCGCCGGCCCTTCGAAGTTCACGCCTTCGCTATCGTAACCACTGCCGTGGCAGGGGCACTTGAACTTGTTCTCGGCCGCCTTCCATTCCGGTGTGCAGCCCAAATGGGTGCAGCGCGCGAAAATGACGAAAATTCTGTCCGGCTCGCGGACCACCCAGACCCGGTTCGTCATCAGGAACCGCTGATCGATGCCGAGGCTGAAGTCCGCCGGATAGCCGATGTTGAAGACAGTATTGGGCTCGTAAAGGGCTCGCGGGAAGAAGAACCGGAGGAACATCAGGAAGTTGATGCCCAGATAGCCCCAGATACACGCCCAGACGATGCGACGACGACTGGTGTTTATTTCCTTGGCTACCGCTTTGGCGTCTGGGGCAGGTGCGGGCTGAGCTTCCGCAGCCTTCCCGTCAGGTTGTTCGGCCATAGACCCCGTTTACTTGGTGCGTTGAGCCTGATGAAGAAATAAAAACCGACCAAACAAAAACAGATTATGAATGCCAACGAGCGACTTATATGACGACGACGTGCCGGTGTCAAGAAGGAAGTGACGCGTATCACGACCAGCTTGTAACCTTGATCACGTTTCGTCGGCAAGGAATCAGCCGCTTGCCCCTTACGAAGCGAGCGAGGCTACGCCAGACCGCATCCCCACGGCTCGCAGAACCAAGTCAGCCAAAGCGCGAATCAAGAGCGGCGAATCGTTGAGCGCCGGCATCATGTGGAACTCCGTTATCCCGGCGGACTCCGCCTGTTCGCGGGCCTCGATATCAATCTCATGAAGGGTCTCGATGTGCTCGGTCACGAAGGAAATCGGGACGACCAGCACCCGCTTGGTCCCGGCGCGGGCCAGCTTCTCAATTGTGTCAGTGAGGGACGGCTGAAGCCACTTCTGAGGGCCAACGCGGCTCTGGTAGCACAGGATATGTGGATTCCGCCAGGCGCCCAACTGCCGCACGAGCGCGACAGTCGTCTCGATTTGGCCCGGATAGGGATCGCCCTTCTCGACCAGCGCAAGCGGAAGGCTGTGTGCGCTGAACACGAGGTGAACATCTTCCGGATTCGGCAACTCGCTCAGCACTCCATTGATTCTTTCCACGATTCCGGCGATGTAGTCCGGATGATCGAAAAAATGGTTGATTACGCGAGCCGGCACCCTCGATTGGAAGATTCGGTTCCACTCCTTAAGACTGCTGCCCGTAGTAGCAAACGAATAGTGCGGATAGAGCGGCAAGAGCACGAGTTCCTCGAACCGCCGGCTCTCGAGCGCATCAATCGCTTCCCGCGTGTCGGGATGCCAGTAGCGCATGGCAATGAGGGTACGCACCGATACATGTGGGCGCAGAACCGCCTCCAGAGCCGCTCCCTGCCGCTCGGTGAGCCGACGGATCGGAGAGCCGCCGCCAATTTCGGCATAACGCTGGCGGACGGTCTTGGCGCGGTTGTGCGAGATGAGGCGGGCAAGCGCCTTTCGCGCCAGAAATGCACCGGGGAAATTGATGATATCCGGGTCACAGAAGAGGTTGTAGAGGAAGGGTTCGACCGCAGCCTGCGTGTCGGGACCGCCCAACTGAAAAAGAACAACGGCGACTTGCTTTGCGCTCGGCATGTGTCGGGCGTAAAGGTTAACCCGGCAGGCCGAAGAATCCAAGATTCAAACGGTCGCGGCGCCCTCGAACAACCCGCCCCATCACGCGTCGGCTATTTGTTCTGGAGCTGCCGCTTCAGGTCTTCCATGTCTTGACGCAGGCGCGCGATGCGGCGCGCAATCGAAACCTCGTAAACGAAGAATATCGCCCAGACAAGCATCCATGCCGCGAACAAATTCCCGAAGTTTTTCATGATGGCGCCTTCGTCGATAGGGATTCGGAGCCGAGGGTCCTCGATTCAACCTCTTGCCGCAACTCGTCGGCTTCATGCCGCAGGCTTTCCAAGCGGTAGCGGTCGGCCAGAACCAGAACGATCAAGCACAAAAGCGAGACGATACACAGCCCAAGAACCTTCCCCATGGTCGGGTCGAGGCCCGAACCCTCGCCTCCAAAAATCACGGGGGCCGGGTGCTGCGTCCGCCAGAGGCGGTTGGACATGTAAACCAGCGGCACGTCCAGGAACGCGAAAATGCCGAATACCGCGGACAGCGTGGCGCGCCGCCCGGGTTCTTCGATCAGGCCGCGCAACAGCAGATACGAAACGTAGAGAAGCCACAGGATGAACGTGGTTGTGAGGCGCGGATCCCACGTCCACCACACTCCCCACACTGGTTTGGCCCACAGCGGTCCGGTGACGAGGCCGATGGAGCACGCTACAACGCCCACCTCCGCGCCCGCAACGCCCAGCCAGTCCCAGTTGATTTTGCGCGTCGCAAGATAACCGACGTTCCCGATGAACGCGACCGTGAACGCCGTGAAGCACGCGCTCCAGCTCGCAACGTGGAAATAGAAGATGCGCTGGACCTCGTGCATGGTGCGTTCGTCGGGCGCAATGAAGAGAGCCGCATAACCGGCAAAGCAGACCAGCGCCACCACCAGAAACGTCGCGACGATGCGCAGTTTCATTCCCAAGCCCTACTCCTCTACCAGAAAGTCAGCCAGAAGCCAAGACGCCGTCAAGAAGACGATATCAAAGGCCGCCAAAAACGAAACCCAAGTGCGATCCAGCGTTGCCGGCGGGCTCAGAAGCGATGCCGTCGCCTCGACCGCCGCGATCAGCAGCGGCGCGAGAATGGGAAGCAGCAAGAGGGGGAGCATCAACTCGCGCATACGCGTGTGCGCGGAGATCGCGGAGAAGACGGTTCCGGTCACAACCAGGCCCAGCGTGCCCAGGACAAACACCAGAATCAGGCGTCCCACGACACCCGAGAGCGACACGTTGTACAAGACCGCGAACACCGGAACGAGAATCACCTCCGCCACAAAGAGAAAGACAAAGTTCGCCAGCATCTTGCCCAGCAGGATGGCGAAGCTCGAAACCGGCGCCAACCGGAGCGCATCGAGCGTGTCGTTCGACTGCTCGCGCGCGAACGACGGGTGAAGCATCAGTGATCCCGCGAAAAGGAACGCGATCCAAAGCAATCCCGGGCCATAACGGCGCGATTCGGCAACGGTCGGATCGAACGCAAAACTGAACAGTACGACCACAATCAGCGCAAATATTACCGTCGCAGTCAGCAGCTCGCGTGTGCGCAGCTCGAGGCGCAGTTCCTTCGCGAGGATAAGGGCGGCCGCGCGTGCGGTGCTCATTTCGTCATGCCTCGGCGCGCAGGTTCGCGAGCAGCCGCTGCGCGTCGCCGCCCGGGCCGGAGTCCTGCTCGACGCGCCCACCGGAGAGCGCAACGGCGCGCGTTGCCAGGTCGAGCGATTCGTTGCGCGCGTGCGTGCTCATAATGATGGTGCACCCCTCGGCGCGCAACCGCGCAAGCGTCTCGCTGAGCCACGCAAGCCCCTGCCGATCGAGGCCCGCGGCCGGCTCGTCGAGAAGCAACAGGCGCGACCCATGCAGGAGCGCCCGGGCAATCGCAAGCCGCTGACGCATCCCTCGGGAAAGCGTCTTCACGATACTGCCCGAGCGTGAAGCAAGGCCGCACGCACCGAGCGCGCTCGCAACCCGCGCCGCCGTGCCGTCGAGACCGTATAGTTGCGCGAAAAACGTGAGATTCTCGGCCGCCGTCAAGTCGTCATAGAGCAGGGTCGTGTGACCGACCATTCCCACCAGCCGTTTCGCGATCGCAGGCGGAACGCTGTCGCCGGAAGCCGCCGCATCACCCGAGCGTGCCGCCGAACCGAGGAAACGCACTTGACCCCGCGAGGGATTCATCAGGAGTGCGGTGATGCGCAACAGCGTGGTCTTCCCCGCCCCGTTGTGGCCCAGAAGAACGACGAATTCGCCGGGAAGAATTTCCAGCGAGATTCCGCGAAGAGCCACAAATGAGCCGAACCGCTTCTCAACGCGATTGAAGGAAACGCCCAGAGACTCGAGCTCCGAAGATCGGCTTGAATCGTTGCGAGCCGGCCCCCGCGCACTTTCGGAAGCTACCAATGTTCCGCTCAGCCGCGCACCAAGTCGCGGAGAAGTTGCTCGATCCGCTGGCGTTCGACAGCGTACTCTGCTTCGCTGATGGTTCCGGCCTGACGGCGAAGCTCAAGGCGGAAGAGCTTCTCCTTCATCTCATCGAGACTTCCGGTGACTTGGCGCTTCACGTCCTCGACAACGCCAGCGCTCGGCGCAGCAGCGGCCGGTGCCGCCGATTGCCTTGGGAGAGAAGCTGGCGCCGCCGCAGTTGGCGCAGCAACCGCTGGACCAGCCGCCACCATTTGCGGCCGCCGCCACAGATAGACGAATCCCAGCGCGAAGATGGCCACGAAGCCGCCGACCAAAATCCATTTGAGGCTGTCCAATCGCGCGGGCATCGTCGTTGCAGAGGCCGTCGCGTCCGGCGCGCCTTGGTCAAGGCGCGAATTCGCCGATGGATTCTGCGACTCGTCGCCGCCGGGCGCACCGCCCTGCCCGGTGGGCACTGGCGCGCCAACGCCCGAAATAGAGACGTTCAAAGGCGTGTTGGCAGCCACGGACTCCCGCATGTAGACCGAGAATCCTTGATCCGAGCCCGCGGCCGAAAGGCCCTCGCCGGACACTTGGACGCCCGGCGGCGCAAAAATCGCGACGCGCTCCGCCGCATACGGCGACACGAAACGCAGCCGCGCCTGATTGCCCGCGTAGGGGAGTTTGTACGAAATGCGCACGCCGCTATCGCCCGGCCGGAACGGAAACGCAATGGCCTCCTCGTTCTTGCCCTTGTCGATCGTCCCCTGCGTGACCGGCATGCCGGAAGCTCCCTGCGCGGAAACGTCGCCGAGTTGCGCGCCCTCCGGCAGCGAAAAGACGAAAGAACCGTCCTCGCGGAAATATGCCTTAGGCGGCTGCGTCTGGTTCGTGACGTTGTATATCTCGCCGATGCTGAGCTCGTTGCTGCTCGGCTGAACGACGATGGCATGAGCCGTGACCGAGAAGGCGTCCGGCTTGTCGGTCGGTTCAAAAACTTCGACGTCCGCCGTGGCCTTCCCCGGCGGGACCGGCTCATGGTAGTTCACGCCGCGATAGACGGCGCGGATCAGCATTGGGGCTTGGCCGAGGCCGGGATTATCGAAGTGATAGCGGCCCTCGGAATCTGTCTTCGTGTTCGCGACGGACTGCATGCCGCCCTGCAATTGAATGAGGATGACGTCGACGCCCGCCGCCACCTTGCCCGTGGTCCCGTTGCGAACTGTGCCCGAAACGGCGCCGGCAGAAACGGCTGAGGCAAGAAGAAGCATTCCCGCAATCAGCGAGGTGAATCTCATGCGCGGCGTCCTCGCTGGGCGGCTTGGCGTGTAGCGGGCGTGGGCGTGCCCCCCGTAAGAAGATCCATGTCTGCCAGGACGCGCGCCGCTTCAGTCTCGAGCGATTGCTTGATCTCCTCGTAATCCTTTTCGGAGTACTTGCCGGCTCGAAACTCGAAGCGAAGGTCGCGCAGATTCTCGTAGATGGCGTCGCGTCGCTCGATGAGCTGGTCGAGTTTGGTCCGATGCGGCGCGGAGTCAGACGCTTCCGGCCGGACGCCGAAAATAAAGATGATCGCCGCCGCCGCAAGGAGCGCGCACGCCGCCGCTATGTCGACGCCGCTCACGATTCGTCCCTGCCTGCTTCGTGGTGGACGCGCGCGAGCAAGTCCGCGGGCACATCAGGCGCAGGGGGCAAGAGCGCGGCCCGACGGCGCCAGCGGCGAACCACTTCCCACACCGCGATAAAGGCGATCAGCGGGACGGCCACGGGCATGATCCATGCGGTCAAATCGAAGCCGCTCTTGGGCGGTTCCATCAAAACGGTCGGTCCGTACTCCTTGACAAAAGCCTTCAGTATCTCGTCGTCGGATTCATTGCGCGCCACGCGTTGGTCGATCTCCTTGAGCATGCCCAGCGCCGCTTCACACGGCCCCGAGAACTCGCCGCCCGAGTGATAGCAGGCTCCCGCTGCATCGTTGCACCCGCCGCACATACATTTCACGCGCAGGCCCAGCGCCTTTGCACGGGCGGTCTGCTGGGCGGACGCGAAGGGCGCAAGACACAGCAGTGTCGCCAGAATCGCCATCGCCAATGTTGCGCGACGGCTAATCATCCGCGTTCGCTCCCCTGGCTACACCACCGGTGGTGGGCGCGCTCGCGGGCACGGCACCACCCCAGGATTTTTCGGGAACGGTCGAAAGCACGAGCGCGGTTCGGCGATTGGGCATCAACGCCAGCCCCGTGCCGAGGATCACCACGATTCCGCCGAACCAGATCCACTTCACCAGCGGATTCAGGTACGCGTGTATCACCGGATTTCCGTCCTGCGGACTGCGCCCTGCGTAGACGACATACAAATCACGCAGCGGCGATGTCCGAATGGCGACGATCGTTTCCGTCTCTCCGCTGGCCGGGAAGAACCGTCGCTCCGGGTACAGCATCATTTCCGATTTGCCGTTACGAAAAACCTCGAGAGTGGCTCGCGCCGATTGGTAGTTGTCGTTCGCGGTCGAATCGAAGTTCTGGCACAGAAGCGTATAGGGCCCGACCTTCAGGCTTTGGCCCACGCTCAGCTCTGCCTGCGCGTCCTTGTTGAAGGCAGACCCGGTGATGCCGATGAAGATTAGGACGATGCCAAAATGAATCACATAGCCGCCATAGCGCCGCGTGTTTCGCATCGTCAGCTCGCCGATAGCGCTCAGGAGATTGATGTTCTCCCGCGCCGCGATCACACGCGCTCCCCGATAGAACTCGGAAAAGATTGTCAGCGCCACGAAAACCGAGAGAATCAGGCACATCAGCGGATAGAATTGGCGAAAACCGAAGGCGAATGCCACGATGCCCGCAAGCACTCCTCCGGCGAGCGGCCAGGCGAAATTTCGCTGGAGGGCGTCAAGAGACGTCTTGCGCCACGCCAGCAGCGGACCCACGCCGGTGAGGAACAAGAGGAACAGCGCGATGGGGACATTCACTTTGTCGAAGAACGGCGGGCCCACGCTCACCTTGCTTCCGACCACCCATTCGGAAAGAATCGGAAACAACGTGCCCCACAGCACCGCGAAGCATGCCGCCAGGAGAATCAGGTTATTGAACAGGAAGCTCGACTCACGCGACACGAGCGAATCCAGTTGGTTGTCGCTGCGCAGGTAGTCGCGATTCTTCCAGTACGCGAGGAAACACACCAGCAGCACGATCACCAAAAACGTCACGAACCAACTGCCAATCGACGACTGCGCGAACGCGTGCACCGAGTTCACGATCCCCGACCGCGTCAATAGCGTCCCCAAGATGCACAGCATGAACGTGACGAACACCAGCCACACGTTCCACACCTTCATCATCCCGCGCTTTTCCTGCATCATCACCGAGTGCAGGAACGCCGTGCCGGTGATCCACGGCAGCAATGACGCGTTCTCCACGGGATCCCATTCCCAGTAGCCGCCCCATCCGAGCATCGCATACGCCCAGTGCGCACCGAGCAGAATGCCGATAGTCTGGAAGCACCAGGCCACCATCGTCCACCGCCGCGTGATGTGAATCCATTTCTCGCCCGGATAGCGGCCCAGCAAAGCAGCGAGCGCAAAGGCGAACGGAATCGTGAAGCCTGTGTACCCGAGGTACAGCATCGGTGGATGAATCACCATCTCGGGGTACTGAAGCAGTGGCGTGAGGCCCCGCCCGTCGGAGAGAGACGCTACGCGAAGCACGCCCGTGGCATCGGGCGCGCCGAGCACGTTGAAGGCGCTCGCCACGAAGTTGTTCAACGTCAGGAAGAAGATCTGCACACCTGCAAGCACAACTCCCACGTACGGCATCAACTCCGGATGCTTCTTGCGGTTCACAAACAGCACGAGGAAGGCGTAAACGGAGAGCAGCCACGACCACCAGAGCAACGAGCCTTCTTGTCCCGCCCAGAGTGCCGCGAACTTGTAGAACAGCGGCAGCGCCCGATTGCTGTGTTCGGCGACGTACGCCAGAGAAAAATTGTCGGTGAAAAAGAAGTATTCGAGGGCGCCGACCGCGAACGTCACCAGGAAGAACACCGCCATGCCCGCGTTCAGAGCGCTCTTTGTCAGCAGGCTGCGGCGCGTCAGGATTCCGGCGATTCCGGCAAGGAAGGCGTAGATGGCGACGATGAAGGCGAGAAGTAACGCAAACGAACCAGCAATGTCCAAGGTGTTCCCCTCAGCTCCCGCTTCCGTAGGAAGCGCCGGAGCCCTTGTCCTGCGGCTGCTTGGCGCCGGTAGCCGCGGTCGGACTGGCCTGGTACTTGGAGGCGCACTTCGCCTGAACCTGCTCGGCGACAAAGTGGCCGTCCGGCATCAGGTTGCCTTCGACCAAAGCCTGCGCCCCATCCTTAAATGTATCGGGCAAGGGATCGCGGCCTATATAGCTGACCGGCATCGACTTCCCTTCCTCTTCGAGGACGAAGTCAATTCCCCCCGGCACGTGTTGGATCGTGCCGTTCCGGACGTTGCCCGAAACGCGCATGCGCTGGTGAAGAGCGGAGCCCTGTAGCGTCGAAAGTTCCGCGATCGTGTGGTAGTAGGTCTTACTCTGTGTAAAACCGACGTAGGCCAGCGAAATCAATGTCACGACGATAATTGCCGAACCAATCAGAAACTTCTTTTTCGCCTTCATCGGGTACTCCCCCGGGTAGCAGGCTGGAGCAAAGCGAATTCTAACACATCGGCAAGAGGCCGCAGACCTGAGTTCGATCACAGGCGCCCGTGACTGTGAACACCACCGCTCGCCCGCCGACCAAAGCTACCTCAATTGTGATACCGCGCTGAGAAGGCGGTCGCCCAGCGACGTACCGAATTCCGCCTGATTTTGTGGGTCGCCGATGAACGGGTCGACGAACGGCGCGCCGTCGCTGAGAAGCAGCCGATCGCTCAAGCCTGTCATCTGGAACAGTTTCACCAGTTCCTGAGTCGCCTGCGAGATCGGAGCGATGTATTTCGGCTGATAAGAGGACTGAATTCGCTTGACGACGGTCGGTGCCAATCGCCGGACCGCCGGCGCCAGATCATTGTAGTCTTCCACGGGACACTCTACGGCGTACGCCAGGAAGAATCCGCGCCGCTGAAATTCGGCCAGCGTCGATTCCTCCGGCCCCTCAAGCCCTGGCTTCACTCCCGCCAGTTTCGCCAGTTCGCTGAAGTACATTCGTGCTGCGACCGAGCGCGCCGCGGGCTTTGAAACTCGGTAGAAGAAGTCTTCCATTCGTGAGGGCGGCGCCGCATCAATCAGGAGAAGATGGATATGGATGGGGCGAAATCGCGTGGCGAGTTCGAGACGCTCGATGCGCTGGCGAATGTGAGCGTCGTCAACGCGCGCGCCGCAGCCATCGCAAACCGGCATCCGTTCGCCTCCAGAAGCGCAAAGGATGGCACGGCGCGGGAGCGATGGCAAGGGTGGGAACTACGCACTGAGCAACATGGTCAGGCGAAATTGAAGATTTTCGCCCTCTCGTCACGGCAGTACAGCCAGTAGTTTTCGGATGCGTTCGCCATAGGCGGTACCGAACGTCGCCTGCTTTTGCGGATCGCCCAAGTAGGGATCGTCAAACGTTCCTCCTTGATTGAGAATCAAGCGGTCGCCCCAGCCAACGAGGCCAAACAGACGAACCAGGTCCCGCGTCGAGCCGGAAAGCGGAACAATATAAGAAGGGGCGCAGTCCGTTTGCACGCGCTTCACCGCCGTCGGCGCGAAACGCCGGATCGCGCCTTGCGGATTGGCCTGCTCTTCGAATGGACACTCAACCGCGTACGTAAGGAAGAACCGCTGCCGCTGGAATTCCTTGAGCGCCGCCTCTTCCATCGTGGGCGTGGCGCCCGCGCATTTCGCGAGTTCGTCAAAATACATTCTGGCGGCTACAGATCGGGCCGAACGATCGGCCGCAGCGCAATAGAAATAGTCTTCGGGACGCGGCGGCGGAGCGCCGTCGAGGAAAAGAACCTTGATCGACGTCGGACGATACTTCGCCGCGAGTTCCAGACGCTGGGCGCGCCGTTGAACATGCCCCTCGTCGGTACGCGTGCCGCAGCCTTCACAGACCGGCATGATCCACAACTCCGCACCGAGAATGGCACGGGGCCGGAAAGAATGGCAAGGGCGCAACGCGGGATGGATGTTCTCGGCGGCGCATCAGCAATCGGAGAATTTCAGAGGCGATGGGGACCTGAGGCCGGACCGCGCTATTGGCCGAGCTTGCTCCGCAGGCATCCGACGAGCTCCGGCGCCATCTCCGAAATGTTCATGCCGTCAGAGACCAGGAATTTGCAGCTCAGGATGGGTCGGGCTTGATCGTCGTCGGCCAATTGACAGCTCACTTTGCAATACTGGCATTCCTGATTCCAGCAGAACCGCCCGTACGGAATCGTTTCCGGGCTGATGAATTGAAACGCGCGCAGGAGCGAATTCCGCTCCGGCACAAGGAATGTCTTGCCCAGAATGGTGATCTCCACGAGCTTTTCATACGGCCTGAAAATATCGCCCATCAATGGTTCCCCGGCCTCTGACATTCGGCTTGCCCCCATCCTGCCAAGGTAAAGCAGCATGCGAACTGCAGCAACGGGAACAAATCAGGAAGGTGCTCAATGTCTAATGGCAGAAGAACGGCGAACGCCGGAGACTCGAACGGTGCCCGAAGACGGGCTGCTCGCCATCCGCGTCGAGGCTGATCCCTGCCGGCTCCAGAGGGCTTCAGTGCAGAGCAGGGGTCGAGGTCAGTGTTGTGCGCGCGCTCGCGAGACGGTCATACTCCTGCCCCGAAACGCTGGGCAGCAGCACCCACAGTGTGTAGATGCCGAGTGCAGTTCCAAACGGGAAGCGAAGAAGCGCGAGGAATCCGAGGACAAGCACGAGAATCCTCGCCCACGGCCGCCGGTCGAACAGTCCCCACGCCGCGAGAATTTCGATTGCTGCAAAGGCGCCGGCCCAAAAGCCCGCGAAGACCAATCCGCCCGAAATGATGCGGCTGAGCGGGAAGCCGTAGGGAAGCCCACCCGTCCCCGAGACGATGTCCTGAATTATCGAGGGGAGAAATCTGCGCCCAATCAGGAAAATCCAGGCCATCTCCATGAGCCGCAGGATCCCATAGACCATCCACAGGGACGCCACGACCTTCAGGTGGTGGGCGACGCGCCCATCGCCCGGCGATGACGTCCGGGCCTCGACGAACGGCACGGCCAGATGCTTTCCGCAGGCCGTGCAGAATTGTGCGTCGTCCTTTAGTTGGTGACCGCAGCTGTCGCAATACATGTGTCGCTCCCGTCTGATGCCTTCCATTAGTTGGTACGCAAGAGACGAGCGCCGAGTTCCGCCGCGGTCGGCATTTTAGGACAACCGCAGCGGCGGTGTTGCGACAGATGTGCGGATCGAGTCTGGATCAAGCTCAGGCGAAGTACTGGCCCATGCGGCGGAATTTTTCGTACCGTTGGTCGAGCAACTGCTGCGGCGTCAGGCGCGAAAGCTCGTCAAGCGCACGAGTGAGGTACGGATCGAGAAGCTTGGCCGCCGCAGCGTGGTCGTAGTGCGCGCCGCCCTCAGGTTCCGGAACGATCTCGTCGATTAGTTTGAGGTCCAGAAGATCGGTCGCCGTGATCTTGAGCGCCTCGGCGGCTGTTTCGGCCTTGCTCGCGTCGCGCCACATGATTGAGGCACAGCCCTCCGGCGAGATCACGGAATAGATCGAGTTCTCGAGCATCAAGACGCGGTCGCCCACCGCCACCGCGAGCGCTCCGCCCGATCCCCCCTCGCCCGTGATCGTCACCACGATCGGCACCGGAAGCCGCGACATCTCTCGCAGGTTGTGCGCGATCGCTTCCGCCTGCCCGCGCTCCTCGGCGTCGACACCCGGGTACGCACCCGGCGTGTCCACAAACACGAGGATCGGGCGTCGAAACTTCGCCGCAAGCCGCATCGCGCGAAGCGCTTTGCGATAGCCCTCCGGCTTCGCTTGCCCGAAATTCCTCGCCAGGCGCTGCTTGGTATCGCGCCCCTTTTGCGAGCCGATGATCATCACCGGCTTTCCGTGAAACCACGCCATCCCCGTAATCAGCGCCGGATCGTCGGAAAAGCCCCGGTCGCCGTGGACTTCGCTGAAATCGTCGAACAACATGCGGATGTAGTCGTCCGTATACGGACGTTGCGGGTGCCGCGCGAGCAGCAGCCTTTGCCACGCGCCCAGATGCGTGTAGAACTCGCGGCGAAGCTCTTCCACCTCCCGCCGAATCCGATCGATGTCTTCCGCCGTCGCATCCGTCGGATTCGTGAGCCGACTGAGTTCGAATACGTCTCGCTCGAGTGCGTCGATTTGACGCTGCCGCTGCCGGTCCCGCTCTCGGCCCTCTTCTTCGGCCATCACGGGATCTGGCTCACGCTCCGATTCCCTCGGGGCCACGCTCGCCTCCAGCCGTTGGTCGCGAATCGCGCTTGGCCGACCGCCACTGGCCCTCGAAGATGCCGCAGGCGAAGTTGCCGTGCCCTCGGCACGCTTGGGCTGCGCAGATCCCTCGGTGGACTTCTTCACAAGCTTCTTCTCGGCTTCCTCACGTTGCTTCGCTCTCTCGCGCATGCGACGCAGCCGCTGCCGGGCTGCTTGCCGCCGCTTTCCGTTCATTGCAGCACCGCGCTCGAGTCCGCCCCGCAGATTTCGCGGACTCGTGCAACCAGGTCGGTATCAGCTCGCACCGCGCTCGACGACTCGATCGTCGCTTCGCTTCCGTCTTCATTCACCAGTTCAAAAGCCACGCGGCAACGTCCGGGCCGGCTCAGAAAGAGTTCACCCAGCCGGTCCAGTACGCCGGTATCCAGCGCGCTGCGGTTGACGCGCACGCGCAAGAAGCTCGGCGGCGCATCCGCCACCTGATCGAGAGTCCGAGCATCGGAAACAATCAATCGCGTGCCGACGTCCTCTACAGCCACGCGGGCCTTCACCAACAGCGGCGTCGCCGCCTTCAAAATCGGCTCGAGCTTCTGAAAAGCCTCCGGAAAAGTCAGCGCTTCGATCACGCCGGTGCGATCCTGCAGCGTCAGGATCGCCCAACGCTGCCCGCGTCGCGAGCGCATCGGCCGCGCTTGCACGATGATTCCGGAGACCGTCAGCTCCTCTCCGTTGCGCCGCCCTTCGATCGACGACAATTCCACGGCCCGCAGATCCTGCAAACGGCCCGCATACTTATCGAGCGGATGCCCCGAGACGTAAAATCCCAGAACCGAATACTCCGCGGCGAGAAGCTCGTGCTCGGGCCATTCGCCCATTTCCGGCAACACTTCCGGCTGCAACGCCGGAGCCGCCGCGGCCGCCGCGAGTCCGCCGAACAGCCCGTGCTGCCCGACTTCCCGCGCTCGCTGCAGTGTCTGGCCCCGCTCCATGCCTCGGTCGATCGACGCTATCATCTGCGCGCGATTGGCGCCCAGGCCGTCGAGCGCGCCCGCCCGCACCAAACTCTCGAGAACACGCTTATTCAGCAGACGCGAATCCACCGACTCGCAGAACTGGAAGAAGCTGCTGAACCGTCCCAGGGACTCGCGCGCCTGGAGAATTCCCTTCACCGTGTTCTCACCCACGTTCTTGATCGCCCGCAGCCCGAAGCGAATTTCGTCGCCGACCGGCGTGAAATCCACATCGCTCGAGTTCACGTCCGGCGGCAGCACCGTAATTCCCATGCCCCTCGCTTCATTGATGTACTTCACCACTTTGTCGGTGTTCCCCGTCTCCGAACCCAGCATCGCCGCCATGAATTCGACAGGATAGTGCGTCTTGAGCCAAGCCGTTTGATATGCCAGCAACGCATAAGCGCAGGAGTGCGATTTGTTGAAGCCGTAGCCCGCGAACTCGGCCATCAAATCGAAGATGCGCTCCGCTTTCTCTTTGGGCACTTTTCTCGCATTGCATCCAGTCAGAAATTTCTCCCGCTGCGCGGCCATTTCCTCAGGCTTCTTCTTGCCCATCGCCCTGCGAAGGATGTCTGCATCCCCGAGCGAAAAACCGGCCAGCCGGTTCGCAATCTGCATCACCTGCTCTTGATACAGAATCACGCCCCATGTCTCGGCTAGAATCTCAGCAAGTTCCGGCAAGTCGTAACGAACTTTCTTCTTCCCATGCTTCCGCGCGATGAAATCATCGATCATGCCCCCTTGGATCGGTCCGGGACGGTACAGCGCGTTCAGCGCCGTCAAATCTTCCAGCCGCGTCGGCTGGTAGCGCTTCAGGATGTCCCGCATCCCGTGCGACTCAAACTGGAAGATCCCGGTCGTGTCGCCGCGCGAGAACAGTCCATACGTCGCAGGATCGTCGAGCACCAGTGTCGAAAGATCGACCTCGACGCCGCGGTTGTGCCGGATCATGCGGACGGCATCCGTCAGCACCGTCAGCGTCGTCAGGCCCAGAAAATCCATCTTGAGCAGGCCGATGCGCTCGAGCGCGTTCATGTCGTACTGGGTCGTGATTTCATCCTTGTTCGACTTGTATAGCGGAACGATCTCCGTCAGCGGGCGCGGCGAAATCACGACTCCGGCCGCATGCGTCGATGCATGTCGCGCCAGGCCTTCGAGCCGCAGCGCAACCTCCACCAGTTCCTTTACGCGTTCGTCGGACTGCCGCAACGACTCAAGCTGCGGCGATTGTTTCAGCGCGTCCTCCAGCTCGATGTTCAGCGTGTTGGGAACCAGCTTCGCGATCTTGTCGACTTCGCCGTACGGCAGGTCGAGCGCGCGCCCCGCGTCCTTCAGCACCGCCTTCGCGGCCATCGTCCCGAATGTGATGATCTGCGCCACGCTCTTCTCGCCATATTTCTGGCGCACGTAATCGATCACTTCGCCGCGGCGCCGCATGCAGAAGTCGATATCGATATCGGGCATCGAGATGCGTTCCGGATTCAGGAAGCGCTCGAAAAGCAGATCGTATTGCAGCGGATCGACGTCCGTGATTTGCAGCGAATAGCCCACCAGGCTGCCCGCCGCGGAGCCGCGTCCCGGCCCCACCGGCACTCCCTGCGTCCGCGCGTAATGGATGAAGTCCCAGACGATCAGGAAGTATCCCGCAAACCGCATCTTCTTGATCATCTCGATCTCGGCGTTCAGCCGGCTTTCGTACTCCGCCAGCGGATGCCGGAGACGGTTGTCCTTCGCCAGGCGTTCGAGTTGCGGAAGCCGCGACTGAAAACCCTGCCGCGCAATCTTCTCGAAGTACGAATCGGTCGTCTCGCCCTCGGGAACCTTGAATTCGGGAAATGGATCGTTCACTCGCTGGATTTTCATGTTGCACCGCTCGGCAATCGCCACGGTGCGCTGCACCGCATCCGGCAGTTCGCGAAACACCTGCGCCATCTCTTCCGCGGTCTTGAAATAGAACTGGTCGGTCGCGAACTTCATCCTCTGGCCGTCGGACATCGTCTTGCCCGTCTGGATGCACATCAGGACTTCCTGCGCGTGGGCGTCGGACTTGGTCAGGTAGTGCGTGTCGTTCGTGGCGACAAGCGGGATGCCCGTCTCGCGGGAGAGGCTGACAAGATCGCGGTTGATGCGCTTCTCGATTTCCAGCCCCTGGTCCTGCACTTCGAGGAAAAAGTTCCCTTTCCCGAAGATGTCGCGCAAGCGGTACGCGTTCGTCCGCGCCTGCTCGTATTTCTCCGCTACCAGCGCGTCCGCCACTTCGCCGCGCAGGCACGCCGAAAGCGCGATCAGGCCCTTGCTGTGCTGCTGCAGGAGTTCGTGATCGATTCGCGGCTTGTAGTAGAAGCCCTCGAGGAAGCCCGTCGACACCAGTTGGATCAGATTGCGGTAGCCCTCTTCGTTCTCGCACAGGAGGACAAGGTGGTTGGACCGCTCCGCATCGCTGCCGCGATTCTTGTGGTTGTCCGGCGCGACGTACACCTCGCACCCGATGATCGGCTTCACGCCGTGTGTCGTGGCCTGATGGTAGAAGTTGGCGGCCGCGAAGAGGTTGCCGTGATCCGTCACGGCGACGGCAGGCATTCCACGACGCGCGGCTTCGGTGGTCAGTTCCCCGATTTCGCAAGCGCCGTCGAGAAGAGAGTAATCCGTGTGGAGATGCAGATGTACGAAGTTCTGATCCGCCATGCGCAACCCATTCTACCAGAAACGCGACGCGCTATCCGAACTTGCCTCTTGGCTTACGCGGCCGAAAAAATCCTCTAACCGTTTACGTTTGAAAAGCATCTTACGTATGGGGATTCCGGGTCTCAGGAACAAGCTTCGCGAGGGGTGCCCGGCTAAAACCATTTCTCAAGGAGATATCCAAATGGCTTGGCGCAGAGTTCTCTTTTTCGTCTTCCTATTCTCCATTGCAGGCGTGTCGAACGCGTGGGCGCAGCACCAAATCGAGCTTACGCCGTTTGGTGGCGCTCGTTTCGGCGGCGTCATCGACGTCAATACGACCGACGTGGACTATCTGCCGATCAAGAGCAGTTGGAACTACGGAGTCATGGCGGACTACACCGTCTGGCCGCAGTTCCAGGCTGAATTCATGTTCAACCACCAGCCGACGGACCTAGATCAGCACGTGATCGCGACGGACTCGAGACAATTCCTCACCAGCGCGGACATCGACATGTACCAGTGGGGCTTCCTCTTTGCACTGAAGCCGCCCGAGGCCAGGCTGCAGCCATTCATCGTGGGCGGGCTCGGATTTACGCACTTCAAGGCGGGCGGCGACTTGCCCTTTACCAACCGCTTTTCGTACAACCTCGGACTCGGCGCGAAGTACTTCTTTAACCGCCACGTGGGCCTCCGAGCCGAGGCGCGCTGGTCCCCGTCGCGCACCACGACGCAGCAGGGGACGTTCTGCGATCCGTTCTTCGGTTGCGAAATCGTTCCGGTCGCCAGCCACGCAGAGCAAGGGCAGGCGAATATCGGTCTGATCTTCCGTTTCCGCTAGATTGGGATGATCGGCGAGCGCGCGAGCGCCCGGCCGTTTCATCGATGTGATTTTTTCGCGTGGCGCGGTTTTGCTTTCGCGGCTGCGCCGCGCGGGGGTTTCGTGGCGGACCGCGCCGCGGTTCTTTCATGCTTAGCAGGAGCTTTCGCGTCGCCTGCTGGTGCAGCCTTTGACTCCGCATGCGCTCCTGCGGCGGCGGCGGCCGCATCCTGCCTTCCCTTCTCCTGGTGTTTTGCCTCCGCGCCTTTCACCAGAGCTTTCGCCGCAGCTCCCTTCCGCTTTTTCTTGTCCTTTTCTATCTTCTTCGGTTCGTCCTTGATGCCGGCAAGCTGGCGCAGCAACTTCGTTCGGCTCTCCGGATCGCGGCCGCGTCCGCGCAATTGCGCATCAAAGAGATCCTCGAGGACCTTGTCGAATTTCGGGCCGCGCGGAATGCCAAGGGCGTCAAGCTCCGCCACGGGAAGAGCCAGCCGCATGGGCCGCCACTTCTGGACGTAGCCGCGAATCTTCGAAAGCGCCTTCGGGTTGGGCATCTCGACTTCGACGAACGCCAGCATTTCGAGGGGTAGCGACGCGACGTAAAGGTAGGCGTCCTTCGGCGCGTTCGTCTTGCGGCTCTTCAGCATTTTGACGATCTTCTGCGCCTCGGGAACCAGCTTCGTAATCGCTTCCACTTCCGCAGGGCGGAACTCCATGTCGCGCATCGCCGCCGCGGCCTCGCGCGACTTCAGCCGGCCCAGAATGTAATACATTACAGGGACGTGCAGCCGTGGCCGGAGACCCGCGGAGAGCAGATTCATTCGCACCTTCGACAGCTTGTTGAGGCTGTCGTAGTCCGGCTTCCGGCGCTGGAGCTGCGGGTGGATGGCACCGAGCAGCTTGTGAGCCTCCCATTGCTTGAGCGCGCCGACCGCGTTGTCTTCGCGCGCGAGGCTGCGGATTTCGTTGCCCACCGCCGGGCCTTCGAAGTTTTCCTGCAGGCCGCGCTCCATCGCCAGGTCGAACCACTCCTGGGTCCGCGGCTCCATCTTGAATCCCATGCGCGCGCAATAGCGAAGGATGCGCATCAGGCGGATGGGCTGGTTCGTGAACGCGTGGATCGAGAGGGCGCGGACCTCCTGCTTTTCGAGGTCCGCCAGCCCGTTCGTGGGATCGAGAAGCAGGCCCCGGGATTGCGTGTTCAACGAGATCGCGATTGCGTTGATCGAAAAATCGCGCCGCCGCAGATCCTCCATGATGCTCGAGAAGCGGTATTCCGGCTTCGTTCCGGGGCGCTCGTAGTAATCCTCACGGGCTCCCGAGATCGAGCCGTCCACGTCGCCCGCGAAGATCACCTCGTAGTGGCGCAGGCGCTCGCTCTCGAACGTCACCCGCGCGCCGCCTTTGACGAGTTCAGCGACCATCCTCCCCGGATTCCCCTCGATCGTGAAATCCAGATCGCGGATCGGCTGCCCGGAAATCAGGTCGCGCACTGCGCCGCCGGTGAGGTAGATGTTCACGTCCTGCGTGCGGGACAATTCCTGCACGCGCTCCAGCACTGCCCTCTGCTCGGGTGAGAGCCGGCTTTCCAGCAAGAACATGTAGTCGGGCATGAGGTTCTAACCCTCCTCGAATTGCCGCGCGAATTCCTCAGGCGCGCGGGTGATGCGCCTTGTAAACCTGCTTCAAACGTTCCTCGACCACGTGCGTGTAAATCTGCGTCGTCGAGATATCCGCGTGCCCCAGCATCATCTGGACGGAGCGAAGATCTGCTCCGCCGTCGAGCAAATGCGTCGCGAAGCTGTGCCGCAGCATGTGCGGCTTCAGCGATTCGCGCAGCCCCGCCTTCTCGCCATACTTCTTCAGAAGCATCCAGAAAACGATCCGGTTCATCTTTCCGCCTTTCCTGTTGAGGAACAGGAAGGGCGAAGAACCGTCGCGAAGAAGCTTCGGCCGCGATTCCCGCAGGTAGGTTTGGATCAGCTCGAGCGCTTTTCGCCCGACCGGCACGATCCGTTCCTTGTTTCCCTTCCCGATGCAGCGCAGGCTCCCGGCGTTCATTTGAATGTCGGAAAGGCGGAGGCCGCACAGTTCGGAGACGCGAAGGCCGGTGGAATACATCAGTTCGATCATGGCCTTGTCGCACAAGCCGCCTGGGGTCGATACGTCGGGCTGCGCGAGCAACCGCTCCACCTCCGCCACGCTCAGAAAGTGCGGCAGAGTGCGGCGCACCTTGGGCGATTCGATCGTGGCGGCGGGGTCTTCCTTCACCAGTCCCTCGGTGACGCAAAACCGGTAGAAATTCCGAATCGTGACCAGGCTTCGCGCAACCGTCCGGCTGTCCAGGCCCCGGCGATACATGCCCGCGAGAAAGTCCACCACATCGCTGCGAGTCACCTCGTCGAGCGGAACGTAGCGCTGGGCCATGAACTCGGCGAACTTCTCCATGTCGCGGCGGTAGGCCATCATCGTGTTGTTCGACAGCCCCTTCTCCACGCGCAGATAATGCAGAAATATGCTGATTTGCGACCCCAACGATTCCCCCCGATCAGCGAAATCCCGCCTTCAGGAATCCGACGCGGGCGCCGCAATCGCAGCCGGCTCGCCCCGGCGCAAGAGCAGCAGAAACTCGGGAAGCTCCTCGCAGTGAAGCATCCGCGCCAACCCGAAATACACGAGCACCGCAGCCGCGATCATCGCGGCCAGAACGCCGGCCTGCGGCCCGATATGCTGAATCGATTCCCACTTCGAATAGCGCAGCCCCGCGAAGCACACCGCGCCCATTCCCGCAGCGCACGCCGCCATCTTGGTCAGCGAAGCCACGATCGCCTTGCCGCCCAGTCTTCCAAAGCGCTTCCTGAAGATCACAAATAGAGCCAGAAAATTGAAATAGGCGGAAACGGAACTCGCCAGCGCGGGCGTTCCGTTCGACAAGTAACGGAACAAGAATACGAGGAAGCAAGCGTTCAGCACGATGTTCAATCCGAGCACCCACAATCCGACTCGCGCCGGCGTGGCCGTATCGCGCGTCGAATAGTACATCGGCGTGATCAGCTTGATCGCGGCGTACGCCGGCAACCCCAGCGAATAGAACAACAGCGCGTGCGCCGTCAGCGCCGTGGACTCCGCCACGAACAGCCCGTGCTGGAAGAGGACTTGAATCACGGGCCGCCGCAGCAGAATCAATCCCACCGCAGCGGGAATCGTGATGAACGAAACCACGCGCAGCGAAAACCCGAACGCCTGTTTCATCTCGCCGAATTTGCCCGCGGCCGCCTGGTGCGACATCATCGGGAGAAGGGCCGTCGACACGGCGATGGCGTAGCTGCCCAAGACTAGCTCCATCACACGGTCCGCGATGTACAGCGACGCCACGCTGCCGGTCGGCATGCGCGACGATGTTGCGAAAATCGTGTCCACGAAGAAATTGATCTGATAGACGCCCATGCCGAAGGCCGCCGGGCCCAGCAGCCGCCCTACTTTGCTTACTTGCGGATCGCTTATGGACAACGCCGGCGCAAACCGCATGCCCCGCCGCACGAGGGCCGGAACTTGCGCGAACAACTGCACGGCGGTGCCCAGCAGCACGCCGACCGCGAGCGCCACCGCGGGCGTTCGGAAGCGCTCCGGAGCCCATCGCGCTATCGGTCCATACACGAATCCGAAGGAAAACAGAATCACCACCAGGTTGAAGAACACCGCCGTCGCCGCAGGCAGACCAAACACCTGAAAGCTGTTCAGAACTCCGGTCGCGAGGGCCGAAAGGCCGATGAATACGACGCATGGGAAGATGATTCGATTCAGGAAGACCGCAAGATCCCAATGCGCCGTGCTCCCTCCAAAGAGCGTGAAGATATAGACGACCTGCTTCGAGAAAATGCAGCCCAGCGCGCCGATCACCGCCATGACGGCGGCTATATCCCAAAACAGCTTCTGGGTGAAGGCCAGCGCGTCGCGCTGCGACCTTTCGCGCAGAGATCCCGTGAATACCGGTATAAACGACGCCGAAAGCGCTCCGCCGCCGGACATCCGACGAAACAGGTTGGGTATGCGGAAGGCGAGGATGAACGCATCGGCGGCAGGAGACGTTCCGAGGAGAAGCGCTACGCGTTGATCTCGTAAGTATCCGCAAATTCGGCTGATAGCGGTGACGAGGGCTATGACGGATGCCGACTTCAGGATCTGTCGTTTGACGGTCAATCGGCAGGCGCTCCGTCGCTAAGTCTTTATTTATCAGTATCTTAAAGGCCCACGAAGACGGAGAATAACATAACTCCCGCGCGGAAACAAGATTCGCGGCCAAGAACCTGAAATCTTCGATGGTCATGTGTGATCGAGGGAGGCTGAAGAGCTAGGGCCTCAGCTCCAGCACGTCTGCCGTCTGGTTATCTACCGCCGTCTTCGAATAGCTCAGCGGGAAGTAGCGACCCGTATTCCACAGGGGCACGAGATCGTCATAGTGAGGACTCCCGGGCTGGCCGCTCTGGCCAGGGACGTTGACGCCGACCGAATTGTCCCAGTCGCTCAAGTCAAAGATCTCGCGGTAACTTGCGCCAGCGACCTGCGCCCAAGAGGAGCTTTCGAACCCGGTCGCATTGACTGTGTAGCCGTCGCCGGGGCGCGGCAATGGGCCGCGGTCGAAAACGGCGGCGTCCTTGCCCAGCCGGCCTAGGGGATGTTTGAAGCTGACGGTGTGCAGCTTCCCCCACGACCATTTCGTCATGTCTTCACCCTGCAGGGCCTCGAGTTTCGCTTGAGCGCGGCGCAGCGAATCGAAGAGCACCCTGTCGCGCGCGACCCTCGGATCCTTGGGAAACGCCGGCGCCGCCGGGTGCGACAATGCCTCGACGGTGGCCGGGAGTGAGAGCGACCCAACGACTTCGCGCGCCTTCTCGGCCACCTCCAGCTTCGATACCGCCGACCTCAATTCCACGACCCACAATTCGTACAGTGCGGCTGGGGCAGAATCGGCGCCGACGACGCAATTCCAATTCAGCAGCAGCTTCTCGGCCGGTGACGGGTAACTCACAGGGGCCCTGACTGCAGCGCGCAACAGGCTCTGCAGTTCGCGCGCCGGGAGCGAGAGCACATCGCTCTGCAAGCTCTCCATGTCCGCAAGGCTCAGTTTGTGCCCGCTCTCCTGGGCATGCTCGATGAATTCCTTGATGCGCAGGAAACGCTCCGGCGAACCCCATTCGTACCCCACCGCGTACGGATAGTTTTCCGGAAGCATCTTGTGGTTCGCAGTCGCCACGAACCCTGCGGCTGGGTTGAAGGAATGCGGAAGTTCGGAGTTGGGAACGAAGCCGACCCATTCGTAGCCCCCGACACCCGGTACCGGGAGCAATCCACTCCAATTCTTGCGCAGCGGAGCCAGGCCCGTGGAATGCTCGCCGATGTTGCCGCTGCGGTCGGCATAGACGATGTTTTCCGACGGCACTTTCCATCGCGCCATCGCGCTCTCGAATTCCGTCCAGTTCTGTGCGCGGTCGAGCGCCAGCGAGCCGAGATACCCCGCCGTTCCGGGTTCCGCGCCAACCCAGCGCAGGGCGAGAGCGCGTTTGCCGTCTGACCACAGGACCGGACCGTGGCGCGTCCATTTCAAGTGCACGGTCACAGGCGCGGCGCCACGGACCGGAATGGTTTCGGTTCGCATTTGGAGCGGCGCCCAGCCGTTCTCCGTGCGATATTCCGAGGGATTCCGGGGATTGAGTTCCTCGATATAGAGATCCTGCTGATCGAGGCCGAAAATTGTGAAGCCCCACGCGATGTTTTCATTGTGGCCGTCAGCGACTCCGGGAAGGCCGGGCTCGCCCGCCCCGATGACGTCCCAGCCCGGTGCGACCAGATGCACGATGTAGCGCAGCGACGGCTCCGCGATCACGCGATGCGGATCATTTGCGAGCAGCGGCTTGCCGGTCTTGGTCCACGCGCCGGAGATGGTCCAGTTGTTGCTGCCTTCGATGGCCTTCGTGCCGAATTGAATTCGCGTATCGCTCCCCACCAGGTTCTCAAGGAGTTTGGGCGAGAGCCCGGCGAAATCCACACCCGGCGCAGGCGCGAGCGGCACAGGAGGATCGAGTTCGAAGAGCAACGATGCCGCCCTGGCGCCGACGAGCGCCTCGACTTCCGCGTGCCTGAGTTCCTCCTTGGCATTGCCGGTCATCGAAAACGCCGCCATCCGATTCAGGCAATCCTCGGGCTTCCACGGTTCGGGATGAAATCCAGCGATCTGAAATTCGATTGGGAGATTCTTCCAGTTCGACTCTTCGAGCTCGCCGATGTAGGCGTTGATGCCGCTCGTGAAGGCTTCGAGGATTTCCTTCGTGTCGGGCGCGTAGCTCTTGTACTCGGCGTCCATGTCGCCGTGATATTGCAGGAGCCGCGCGTTGATGTCGCGCTGCACGGCCGACGGACCGAGAATTTCCGCGAGGCGGCCTTGTCCAGAGCGTTTCCAGAGCTCCATCTGAAAGAGGCGGTCCTGCGCCACGACGAAACCTTGCGCGAAAAACAGATCGTGCTGGTTCCGCGCGTAGATGTGCGCGACGCCCCAATGGTCGCGCTGGACGCGCACGGGCTGCTGGAGGCCCTTCACTTCGAGGGTTCCGCGCGTCTGGGCGAGTGCGGCCTGGGCACGGACCTGAACGTCCTGCGGGGACGATTGCGACCGGGCGGGCTGCGGCCCCCCGGCGACGAGCGCGATTATGACGGCGAGTGGAACGATGAACCTTCGCACGAGGCACTCCCTGAAGCGGAAGTTGACGCCAACGCGGGCCGAGTCTACATCATTTTGGGAGCGAGGGAGAATTCGAGCGAAGGTCTCGAAAATGTATCGATTAGAATGGGCACCGATCCTTTGTTTTCTATGAGTTAGAGGTGCTTCTGTTTCCACTTGTGTATCGATCAGAATGAATCGGGGGTGAGGAGTGAGGGGCGAGGGCCGAGAAAGAGAAGCCGAGGCCGAAGAGGCGCGGAACTGTATATTAGACATGGTGCCGGGCCTTTGTTTTCAATGAGTTAGAGGGATTTCTAATCGCGGAACTGTATATTAGGAAGCGGCGAGCCGCGGCCCGTGGTCGGTGACTCGTGAACTGCACTTCCATAGTCGCCCCTTGCACCGCCGTCGTCTCCTTTCTCCGGCACGCTCAAAGCGTGAGCCTCTCTTTCTCGGCTCAGGGTTTGCAGGTACAAACCCTGAAACTTCCTTAGGCTCAGGGTTTGCAGGTACAAACCCTGAAACTTCCTTAGGCTCAGGGTTTGCGAGTACAAACCCTGAAACTTCCTTAGGCTCAGGGTTTGCAAGTACAAACCCTGAAACCCTGTGCGCTCGATTTCGCTGAGCGCGAAAACCAGACACGGTAGCATAGAAAAGGAACCTTGAACAGGTTCAAAGACTATGTAGTACGGCTAGAACCAGGCGCAAGGCATGTAGCGGGTGAGGGGTGCCGACACTGCGATCAGTCGGGCTGCGTGATGGGCTCGAATTGGGGGTTGATGACGCCGAGGAGGGCGTAGGCATCGTCGAGCTTCTGGACGACGTGGAGGTTGGGCCGTGTGTCCTCGCCGTGCGCCGCGAACAAGCGCGCGAGCCCGAACATTTTGGCCGTGGGCGCCACGATGACGCGCAGATGGGTAACGTCAGGGTCCGCGGGAGGCCCCCAGGCCAGGCCGCGGATCGTGTCGGCAGTCGCGTCGAAAGCGGTTACCTTCGAGAAGTCCGTGACGGTACCGCGAATCGTGATGGCGGCGATGACCTTGGGAACCACATCGCGGAGAAACTGGGTAAGCAACCGATCCGTCACCCGACCCTCGAAGCGGCAGGCAAGTATCTGATTCTTGCGATCGAGCTCGAAGCGAAAAGGCATTTCGGCAGCCTGCGGGTCTGCTCGTCCGCTATACTAGAGGGACTTGCTGGCAATGTCAACTCCGAGACCGCGACATGCCGGCTTCCCGTGCCGGCTCGCTGGCGTCAGGGGCCGGCTGCCGCGTTCAACAGAACCCGCTGGCGAATCCGTCATATACTTTGCGCCGCACGCAATCTGTTGAGGGCGAGAAGATGGGGAGGGTTCAATGGCGAACACATTTGGCACGGACATCTTGATTCAGGCCGAAGATCCGATGAAGGCGGCGAGCTTCTACGTGAAGGAACTGGGCTTCGAGATCACGGAGAAGACGCCCAATATGATCAGCCTTCACGGCAAGAACATCAATTTTTTCATTGAGCGAGGGCCAGCCCTCGGGCCCGTTTTCGAAGTTACGGTCAAGAATGTGCAGGCGGCCAAAGCGAACCTGACGAAGAAAGGCTGCAAGATCGTCAAAGACGAGCCTGAGTTTCCACGGGTTTACGTCCAGGATCCGAACGGGCTTATTTACAATCTGACGGAATGACGGGCTCCTGGCGGGGCTCATTCCCAAATTGCAGGGCACGTCCTGAAGTCGAATCGGAGATTCACAACACCGTTCTTCGCGTCCTTCTCCAAGCTGGCATTGTACTGTGCCGAAGCGCCAGGGAGAATCGATTCATTCTCGGCGTAAAACTGCTTCAAGAGATTTGCGTTGAAAGGTTCCCCAGCCTTAAACGTCGACATCAAGACTTTCTCTACGACGCGGTTGTCGCCCAAGATTTCGATCTTGCCGACGCGATATTGGATCTCTTGGTCCATCTCGAGGGTGAGATTGATGCGCTTGGCGGCATCATCAATGTCGAAGCCAGGTGATGGCGTGAAATCTATCCAGCCCGAAGACGCGTAGAGCGTTTTGAGAGCGTCGAATCCTTCACGGAGCTTAGACACGTCAAAAATCTCGCGGTCGCGCATCGGAATCAGTTTGCGCAATTGCTGCACTGGAAAGGCCAGTGGCGCGCCCGGGTCAATAGAGCGGAACCGCACGCTTCCCAGCGAATATTGCGCACCGGGGTCAACTCGGATGGTCAAGGAGACGTGCTCGTACTCGGCATCTTGGTGAAGTATCCTCGCCTTCGCGCTGACTTCGGCTCGAAAATAGCCGTCCTGTTGTAATGCGCCACGCAACGGGACCTCCGAAAGCTCGTCAGTCCAGCCTGGGTACTCCTCGAGGGACTGGCTCCGAACGGCCCTGACTAGAAGCCTTTGGACGTGGTTAGGGACCTCCGAATTGTTCTCGAATCTTATCGCGTCAAAAGCGATTTTGCGCTCAGGCGATTCCGCCTTCGTTTCTCCCAGTTCGTCACCGGGGGGAGGGAATGGAAGACATCGCTCAAGAGACGGCGGCAACTGGGCACGGACAAGCGACGAAGAGACAAAAGCCAGCACAATGGCGGGCAGGACCGACCGGAATGCGGTCCGAGCACCCATAATCAAGCAATATAGTCCGGCGCGGGCCTCGGGAACAAGTGCACGTCAACAGGCGCCTGATAGATCAGATTGTCGACCCTGGCCCTGCACGGAACGGGCGGACCGGCGATGCTGTGCTCTCCTGGGCGGAGCTGGTGCGTCTACCGATTCATGGAGACGGCGCGTTCCGTTTGCCGGAGCCCGCTTTCCATCGTTGAAAATTCCGAGTTCCAGGCGTAAGACTGCATAACGGCTCAGGCGCGTTCCAGGGAGGCTCCTGATGGGCGACTTCATGCAGGATGTTCGCTACGGACTCCGCGTGCTGGCCAAGGCGCCGGGGTTCACGGCGGTAGCGGTGCTTTCGCTGACGCTGGGAATCGGCGCGAACACCACCATCTTCACGCTGACGAAGGCCGTTTTCCTGCAGTCGATCCCGGTGAAGGACCCGTCGCGCGTCGTAAGCCTGTTTTCCACGGCGCAGAGCCGGGGCGGCCCGCTACAAGAGTACCTGCCGACTCCCTACCTGAATGCGGCCGATTACCGGGAAAAGAACGACGTTTTTTCGGGCTGCGCGATTGCCATCTTCACAGGACTGAATCTGACGATTGGCGGCAAGGAACAGCAGGTATTCGGCCTGGTGGTGAACGGAAACTTCTTCGACGTCCTGGGCGTGCAGCCAGCGCTGGGGCGCGGATTTTCGGCGGAGGAAGACACTTCGCCGAGGCCGGTAATCGTGATCAGTTACGGGCTGTGGAGCCGGCAGTTCGGCAAAGACCCGCAAATCCTGGGCCGCGCGCTCCAGCTCAACGAACAGGAATACAGCGTGATCGGCGTGATGCCGGCCGATTTTCACGATGTGGGCGACCTCGATAGTCCGGACTTCTGGGTTCCGATGGCAATGCACGATACGGCTCTGATGCCACCGGCGAAGGACTGGTTCAACCAGCGCGGCTTCCGCCTGACGAACATGGTCGCGCGGCTGAAGCCAGGCGTGACCGTGGCGCAGGCCCAGGCCTCCATCCACACGCTCGGCGTTCAACTCGAGAAGGAATACCCGAAGGACAACGGCGGGCGGAACGAAATGCTCGTGCCGATCGACCAGACCTCCATTCCTCCGCAACTGCGGAGCGTATTCGTGCGCGCGGGCACGCTGATGACGCTGATCGTCGGCCTGGTGCTGCTAATCGCTTGCGCGAACGTGGCAAACCTGCTGCTGGCGCGGGCCACGCAGCGGCAGCGCGAGATCAGCGTGAGGCTCGCGCTGGGAGCGTCGCGGTTCCGACTGATCCGGCAACTGCTGACGGAGAGTTTGCTGATGGGGCTTCTGGCCGGGGCGCTCGGTATCGTGCTGGCGTATTGGGGACGCGCGCTGCTGGCGGCGCTGCTACCGCCGGGCCTGGGGAATCTGGACCTGTCGCTCGATGGGCGCGTGCTGCTCTTCACGCTGGGGCTGGCGCTGGTGGCGACGATGCTGTTCGGGCTGGTTCCCGCGCTCGAAGCCTCCAAGTCCGACCGCATCGCGGCGCTGAAGGACCGCACTGGGGCGCAGACGGGAAGCACGCGCTGGTACGGCTTGCGCGGAGCGCTGGTGATGGTTCAAGTGGCGCTGTCGCTGATCGCGCTGGTGGGCGCGGGACTTTTCATCCACAGCCTGAGCAACGCGCAGAAGATCAATCCGGGCTTCGAAGTGCAGCACGAGATGATCATGCTGGTGAACCTGGGGGCCGAGCATTACCCGCAAGCGCAGGCGGAGCAGTTCTACAAGGACGTGGCCGAGCGGCTGCGCGAACTCCCGATGGTGGCGGATGCGAGCATGGCGGACACGCCGCCGTTCAGCGGCGGGCTGGCTCGGACGACGTTCACGGACGGCGTCGATGCAACGGACCCGCGAAACGGGAAGCTGACGCCCGTGGTGGCGACGGGAATCGGGTATTTCGAAACGATGGGAATCCCGATGCTGCGGGGGCGCGACTTCAACGAACACGACGACGCGCAGGGGGCGATGGTGGGGATCGTCAACACGGCGATGACGAAGCAGATGTGGCCGGGCGAGAACCCCATCGGGAAGCACATGCACTTCCTCGGCGAGACGTGGGACGTGACGGTGATCGGCGAGGTCAACACGGTGAAGTATCAGACGCTGGGCGAAGCGCCGCAGGCGATCGTCTACTTTCCGCTGAAGCAGCACTACTCGGCGGCGGCGTTCCTGTATGTGCGGACGAAGGGCGAGCCGGAGAAGGCGCTGCCGAGCATACGGAGCACGGTGCAATCGCTCGCGCCGTCGGTTCCGCTGTTGAACGTGCGGACGGTTGGGGAAGTGTTGCTGCGGTCGCTCTCGGCGCCGCGCCTGGGAGCGGAACTGCTGGGCGGGTTCGGGCTGCTGGCGCTGGTGCTGGCGGCGATCGGGACCTACGGCGTGATGTCGTACTCCGTGAGCCAGCGCTCGCAGGAGATCGGCATCCGCATGGCGCTGGGCGCGCAGCCGGGCGACGTGCTGCGCCTGATTCTGGCGAACGGATTGGCGATGGTCTGCGCGGGCGTAGTCGTGGGGCTGGGCCTTTCCTCATTGCTCGCGCGCAGCATGAGCGCGCTGCTCTACGGCATCGGCGCGTTTGACGCACCGAGCTTCCTGATCACGGCGGCGCTGCTGATCGGCGTGGCGATGGCGGCGTGCCTGATTCCGGCGCGGCGCGCGATGCGCGTCGATCCGATCATCGCGCTGCGGTACGAATAGCCACCGGCTATGGAAGTCGAATGGGTTCGCGAATTCTGCCTTTCGCTGCCGCACACAACCGAACACGTCCAGTGGGAAATCGACCTGGTGTTCAAGGTCGGCGGGAAGATGTTCGCGGTGATCGCGACCGAGCCCGCGCGCGTATGGATGTCGATGAAATGCGGCGACGAGGAGTTCGCCGAGCTGATCGAGCGCCCCGGAGTGATTCCTGCGCCGTATCTGGCGCGAGCGAAATGGGTGGCGCTGGAATCGGAGGAGTCGCTGCCGCGCGATGAGGTCGAGCGGCTGCTGCGCGCGGCGCATGACATTGTGTTTGCAAAGCTGCCGAAGAAGGTGCAGGCGCAATTGAACCGGCCGAGCAGCTCACGGAAAAAGCGAAGATCGATACGTCAGGGGTTGAAACCCCTGACAAAGGGGAAGCTCTAAGTCGGAGCCAAAGCTCCGACCCCCTAAACTGCAGCTATTCCCCCGTTTCCTGCGCGAGATCGACGGCGGAAGCGCAATGCGAACCGGCAGGGCGGCGCGGGCCTTGACAGTGGGAGGTGGTCCGCCGTATCGTCTGGCGCAAGATCCTTCCCGGCGGTGTGGCCATGAAAAGGTTTTTCCTTGGAGTGTTGTTTGCGGGCGCTCTGTGCTCGCTTCACGCAGAAAGTGCGCTGGCCGATCCTGTGCCCGTCGCGGGAGTCCTTTTCAAAACGACGGCGTCCGGCCTCAATTCGATAGTTCTCAACACAGAGGGAATCTTCTTTGCGCCGGAGAGCGACGATGAGGTCCTGGTTTCGTTCGAAGAGGGCGATCCGCGAAGCCCGGTGATCGTCGGCAGCCTTTGGGACGGTTCGGACGCGCCGCCGGAGACGGACATTGCCGACGTGCCGACCGACGTGACGGTGCTTGGAATCACGATTTCCGGCACGTTGAAGACGACGATCCTGGGCTCGGACGGCTTGCCGGAAATTGTGACGACATCCTTCTCGATTCACATCACGCCGCCAGACGGCGAGACCAGCCTGGCGCCCTGTGCGCCCGGCGCCGAGTGCACGCCGTATACGGTGACCGCCGACGTGGTCACGACGCCCGCCCCTGAGCCGGGAGGCGCGCTATTGCTCGCGATGGGTATCGCGATCGCGTGCATCGCGCGGCGGCCTGCCGGAGCAGGCGCCCGCGAACCAGCCTAAAGCAGACTCACGGTAAACAATCGGAGTGCAGGTCGTAGCTGCCAGCGCGGTTGATGCCGACAAGCACGCGGGAGCCGTTCTCGGCGGGGCGGCCCGTGACGCGCCCTTTGTCGACGAACGTCCAATTCTGGTTCGGGCAGACCGGCATGGAAATCAGCGCGTGGACTCCCGGCGGAATTTCGATCCGCGCGTCGAGGCCTTTCGCGGATTTGTAGTCTAGGCGAATCAAGCCGGCAGGCGTGGGCACCGCGCCGCGTGCCCACTCAAGCCCGGCGAGGTCCGGACGAATCGTGGCCTCGAGAAAACCTCCGGCGGTGGGACGAACGCCGAGGATTTCCTCGGAGAGCCAGACGGTAGGTCCGCTCGACCAGCCGTGAGCGAGGCTCGTGTAGTAGCCCTTGCCATCGTCGGCCTGCAAGTTCGCGTGGAAATCGTCCTTCGGCCACGAGGGATCGTAGCCCTCCCAAAAACTGGTGGCGCCTTCGTCGATCATCCCGCCCCAGTACTTGCGAATCCAATCGAGAGTCTTGCGGCGATGCCCGGCGTGGGCCATCGCGGATATCGCGTAGAAGTTGTAATAGGGCGAGATCATGAATTGCGGAGGATGCGAGAGGACCTGCGCCCAGATTGCGGCAGTCTGTTTTTCGTCAGCGACGCCGGAGTAGACGGCCATGGCATTTTCCTGCCAGCGGGAGCCGAACGTGCCTGTCTTCGGGTCGAGCAGGAATTTCTGCGCGGCCTCGCGCATGGACTGGGCGCGGGCGCCGTATTTCGACGCTCCCGCCGCATCGCCCATTTCGGCGAGCAGCCACGCGCCATCCGTAAACGCGCGATAGAACTCGAAGGCCGTGGCAGCGCGGGCTTCGGGCGTGTCTTTCTGAAAATCGGGTGACCAATCGACGAACGGCCAGGCCTTTCGCGTGTTCGCGAAGAGACCGCGGTCGTCGAGTTCACCCTCCATGTAGGTGAGCAAGCGTACGAGCGAACCGTGAAGCGACATGAGATATGTTTTGTCGCCGATGTGCCGGTAATAGTCGGCCTCGCCCATCACCCAGAAGGCCGAGTAGCCGGGGATGGTGTTGACGTCGCGATTCAAGGGAACGCCCGCTTCGTCAATCAGGCGACTCATCGAGTCCCGCATGAGGAAGCGGTCGGCGAAAACGGCGTCGATCACGTGGCCCGAGACATCGAGGTCGCCCATCCAGGGCATGCGGTCGCGCTTCGGCGCATCCCAAATCGCGTCCTGCATGCAGAGGTGCGCCGTGTAAGCGCCGACGGCCCAGATGCGATTCAGAACAGCGTCGGAAGATTCGAACGAGCCCGAGTAGCGGACAGGGTAATAAATCGAGTCGAGACGAATCGACTTGAAGCGAAGCGGCGCAGCAGCCGCAGGAAACTTCAGGATTGCGTAGCGGAATGCGCTCTTCGGGCCGTGGACCGTCGCGTATGGCGGAACGAGAATCTCGTTGACGCCGAGGTAGGGCTCGTTCCGCGCCTCCTGCAGCGATTCGCCGTACTGCGAGGTCAAACGAATCGGCTCCGGCGAATCCGACGTGATTTCGAGCCGGCCGTCGGACTCGCGGCCGAAATCGAGAACGAGGCTGGGCGCGGCGCCGGCCGATGAGGTGGCGGGCACGTGGACGACGAAGCCGGCGGCGGGATTAGCCGCGGTGAGCGACGCGACGTTTTCAAAGTGCCCGGCGCCCTCGGAGACATTCGTGACGGCCTCGGCGAGCACCGGAAGGTGAGCGAGGTATGACGAAATGCCGTCGTAGCCGGGCCAGCGATACATTTCGGAATCGGAATTCCATTCGAGATTGCTCGTGGTCATGATCCACGGGCGATAGCCGTCGACGCGCGTGTCGATGCTGCCCAGAGCCTTCGCGTGCGGCCACGCCGCGTCGCGGAAGGTTGGCTCCTGCCAGCCGGACTCTTCGCGCACACTCGCTCTCCAGAACGGGCCCGACGTCACGAGCGCCTGCGCGAGAACGCCCTCCGCGGCGGGCACAATCTTGACGGCGAGCGGCGAGCCGTCGCTGCCCTCAATTGCGACAACGTTCTGGCCGAACTGCAATTCCTTGGCGACGGGCACGGCGAGGACGAGGGGATACGTCTTCGATTTCGGATCGCGGTCCGCGGCAGCGACGGATTTGCCGTTGACGTATGCGTGCACGTGGTCGGGTCCCGCGATGTACAGCGTCGCATCCGCGGGAGGCTTTTGCAGGCGAAACGAGAAGCGGAAGAAGCGCGGCGTCACCTGGTCGGTCTTTGCGGGCGTCCCGGACGGCATCGCGAGCCAGATGAATTGCTCGGGCAGGGCCCGGTGGACGTGGGATTCGAGAACCGGATGTTCGATGTCCGCGGTGAGGTCGAGTTTGTCGCGGGCGCTCGGCGTTTGCGAAAACGCGGAGGGCGCCATCGCGGCCAGTACGAGGATGAGAAAAATGCGTTTGGGGAACACGTTCGACTCCTTCTCTAAAACTCAGTCAGCCGCGCTGCGAATCACGGCGAACAGCGACCCATTCGAGGAAGCGTTCCATGCGCGCGCGTTCGCGCCACAGCAGTGCGAAGAATTTTCGCGCGTCGAGATCGGCGGCGTCCTTGCCGAAGAATGTTTCCAGGCGCCACCGGATGTAGGGCGACTTCCACGGGCACAGCCGATAACCCTTCGCCGTGATCCAGTAGTAGCGCAGCGCGTTCAGCATGTAGGACGGCGCAAGCGTACCACGCGCCGGAGAGGACGGCGAAACACGTTCCTCAGATGTTATTCGTCAGCCGTAAACTGCGGCTCGACGCGATCTGACGCCGATGGACGCGGTGGCGATCGGGCAGCGTCTGAAAAAGGCAAAGGCGCCAGCGCGTGGATCGCATCTGGCGCCCTTGAATGAATGTTGAGTTGCGAATCGAGCGACCTCGAAGACGTCTATAGCGCCGCGCAGATGGCTTTCGTCTCCGTGTATTGCTCGAGCACCTCGTGGCCCATCTCGCGGCCCCAGCCCGATTGCTTGTAGCCGCCGAACGGAAGCGCCGCGTCGAAGATGTTGTAGCAGTTGATCCACACGGTTCCGGCGCGGAGCTTCGACGCGAGCGTGTGCGCCTTCTTGATGTCGCGCGACCAGACGCCCGCCGCAAGTCCGTAGACCGTATCGTTGGCCTTCGGAATCACTTCTTCGGGATCGCGGAACGGAATCGCGGTCACCACGGGCCCGAAGATTTCCTCCTGCACCACTTTCATTTTTTCGTTCGTGTTGACGAGGACGGTCGGCTTCACGAAGTAGCCCTTGTCGCCGTGCCGCGTTCCGCCGACTACAGCCTTCGCGCCTTCGGAGAATCCCGATTCGAGATAGCCGCACACGCGATTGAGCTGCTCCTGGGAAACGAGCGGGCCCATGTCACTGACAATTTCGAGTCCCGGGCCGACGCGGATTTTCTCCGCAGTCCGCGCGACGCCGTCGACGACCTTGTCGAACACCTTCTCCTCAACGTACAGGCGCGAACCGGCGCAGCAGCACTGGCCGTGGTTGAAGAAGATGGCGCTGGCGGCGCCGGGAATCGCGCTATCGAGGTCGGCGTCCTCGAAAACGACGTTCGGCGATTTTCCGCCCAGCTCGAGCGACACTTTCTTCAGGTTGCCGGCGGCGGCATTGAGGATCAGCTTGCCGACTTCGGTCGAGCCGGTGAACGCGACCTTGTCGACGTCCGGATGCGACGCGAGCGCGGCGCCCGCCGTTTCGCCGTAGCCGGGCACGATGTTCACCACGCCGTCCGGGATGCCCGCCTCCTGCAGCAACTCGCCGAGGCGCAGCGAACTCAGCGGCGTCTGCTCGGCCGGCTTCAGCACGACCGTGCAGCCCGTCGCCAGCGCCGGTCCCAGCTTCCACGCCGCCATCAGCAGCGGGAAATTCCACGGGATGATTTGCCCCACGACGCCGACGGGCTCGCGCACCGTGTAAGCGAGATACTTCGCGCCCGGCGTGTATGGAACGGAGATCGGAATCGTGTTGCCTTCGATCTTCGTCGCCCATCCCGCCATGTAGCGAAGCAGGTCGACCGCCAGCGGCACGTCCGCGCCGCGGGCGATCTTGAGCGGCTTGCCGTTGTCGAGGCTCTCGATTTGGGCGAACTCTTCGGTGTGCTTCTCGAGCAGGTCGGCGAGTCTCCAGATGGCGCGGCCGCGCTCGGAAGGCGTCATCTTCGACCACGGGCCGGATTCAAACGCGTGGCGGGCCGCTTTCACCGCACGTTCGATGTCCTCGCGGTCGCCTTCGGCCACTTGCGAGAGAACTTCGCCTGTGGCCGGGTTGTACGTGGGAAACGTTTTGCCGGACGCGGAATCCACCCACTTGCCATCGATCAAAATCTTGTGCCTTCGGGAAACGAAACTCGAAACGCTGGGCTCGATCGTCGCGGATACGGGTGCTGCTGTTGCCATGTGTCCTCCTTACCTGGGAGAGATGGAAAGCTTCTGCTCGGGAGTTGCTTGCGAATCCCGCTGGGGGTTGCCGTGATACGGAAAGCTGGCGCCCATCCTGCCTCCATTGCGTCGGGCGACGGGGACCGACTGGGACCGGGGTGCTCGGACGAAGTTACTCTCGCGCGGTGCCGATTTCAAGTAGCACGGGAAGGGGCTTGGACCGGCTCTTCGGCTCCGGTGCTTTCGCGAACAAGCGCCGGCTGGTAACATTCGCGAAGAGCTCGGTCAGCACGGAGGACGCGTCATGCTTCTCGGTCTGTTTTGCGCATTGATATTCTCCCACGCCAATCAGCAAGCGCCGACTCAGAAGTCTTCCCCGCTGCAAGTTCCCTGGCAAACGGAACTGCAACTCTGGGTTTCTGGAAACAAGCCGGCGTACCCACAGATCGCGACGCTCGCGCAGGTCGAAGGAGTGGTCCGGGTTCGGGCGACGGTAGCCACTGATGGTTCGACCAAGGACCTGGTGTACCTCTCGGGTCCTCCAATTCTGATGAAGTCGGCGATGGACGCGGTTCGCACGTGGCATTTCAGACCAACAATCGTCAACGGCGTACCGGTGGAAGTAGAGGTCACGATGATGGTCGACTTCTTCTTGGTCGGCCACGATGCCAATACGCTTGTGTCCGAGAGCCGCAGGAACGTGGAAAAGAAACCCAACGATGCCAAAGCGCACGCGGATTTTGCTTTCGAGCTTCTCACCGTGGGGCAAGCCGACGAGTCGGTGGCCGAGTTTCGAAAGGCGCTGGCGCTGCGGCCAAACGACACCAGTTGTGACTTCGGCCTGGGAAATGCGCTGGAGGTAGAAGGCAACTTGACGGCCGCCATTGCCGCATATCGCCAAGGACTCTCGATCAAACCCGGCGATACCGATCATCGGACTGAGCTCGCAAGCCTGTTGGAGGACGCGGGCGACCTTGATGGCGCGATAGCGGAATACAAAACTGCGATCGAGCAAGAACCGCGTCAACCCACGTTGCACTACGAACTCGGTCTCGCGCTAAGCAAAAAGGGAGATTCCAACGCGGCCATCAGAGAATTCCGACATGCGATTCATGAAGGGTTCGGCACTGCTGAAACCCATTACCAGCTGGGAATAGCGCTTGAAAAGCAAGGCAACTTGCACGACGCGCTGAAAGAGTACAAAGATGCCGTGTCGCACGCGCCCAATGAACAGCGATACCGCGACGCGCGCGACCGCTTGGCGCAAAGTTCACACCAGTAGTCTTCGAGAGCCACAAATGGATCAAGGAGGCAGCATCGTGAAACGCACAATGGCTCGATTTCTCGCACTGGCAATCGGCGCTGGTGCGCTGGCGCTAGCAGCGACGACAGCGGCTGCGCAAGAGCACGCCGGAGCGACCTACACGCTGAAGCCTACGCCGAGCACCATCGAGTGGGGGCACTACGACGCAAGCGCGCCTCCGGTGCTGAACATCAAGTCCGGCGACACCGTTGAAATCCAAACGCTGCTGACGAACGAGCCGGACCGGCTCGAGGCGGCAGGCGTGCCGCCCGATCAGGTGGAGCCGTCGCTGCGGGACATCGTCGCGCAAGTGAAGGACAAAGGCCCGGGCGGGCATATCCTGACGGGCCCGGTTTACATCGACGGCGCGGAGCCCGGCGACGTGCTTGAAGTGCGCATCCTTAAGATCAAGCTCGCGATTCCCTATGCGTACAACGGGTTCGGCCCGCGCAGCGGCATTTTCCCGAATGAGTTTCCGTACCCGAAAATCAAAATCATTCCGCTCGACGCGAACCGGATGGTCGCGCATTTCGCGGACGGAATCGAAATTCCCCTGCACCCGTTCTTCGGCAGCATGGGCGTCGCGCCGCCTTCCGGACGCATCAGCAGCGGGCCGCCGTGGATTCACGCCGGGAATCTCGACAACAAGGAACTCGTCGCAGGCACGACGCTTTACATTCCCGTGCACGCCCGCGGCGCGCTGTTTGAAGTAGGCGACGGTCACGCCGGGCAAGGCGACGGCGAAGTGGACGTCACGGCGCTCGAAACATCGCTGATCGGCACGTTCCAGTTCGTGGTGCGCAAGGACCTGCACTTCCACTGGCCGCGTGCCGAAACGCCCACGCACTTCATCACCATGGGCCTCGATCCGGACCTGAACGAGGCGACGCAGATGGCGGTGCGCGAAATGATCGACTACTTGACCACGGAAAAGCACCTGAGCCGCGACGATGCGTACATGCTGTGCAGCGTCGCCGCCGATCTGCGGATCACGCAGCTCGTCGACGGCACCAAGGGTGCGCACATGATGATCCCGAAGGATATTTTCGTTCCGAAGTAAGCTAGGCCGAAATGCGGCGGACCCAGATGCGCTGGGTTGCCGGCTTGCCAAGGTGAATGTTCGCAGGACCGTGGCCGTTGACCGAGAGCGTCGTGGTTTCGTCATACTCGCGGCTATGCAGGCGGAGCCGCGCGCCGGGCATCAGGTGCAGGCCGCTGAGAAACTTGAGGAACTTCGGATCCTTCTCGTAGACGCGCAGCACCTCGTACGATTGCCCCACTGCAGCATCGGAAAGGAGCACGGCGCCGAAATTGCGGCGGAGCCGCCGCAGCCCGCCGAAAAGCGGCACTCCGTGAGGGCATCGGCTGTCACGTCCAAAGCGCTCGAGCAAGAGGTGCGCGACTTCGGCCGAGATGCCGTGCTCGAGCCGTTCCGCCTCTTCGTGCGCGCGCGACCATTCGAGGCCGATCACGTCCGTGAGAAGTTTCTCCGCCAGGCGATGCCGCAGGACGAGTTGCTGGGCGATTCCCTTCCCCTTCGACGAAAGCTCGATGCGGCCGTCGCGACGCAGGCGCAAGTAGCCACCGCGCGTCATGCGCTTCAGCGCCGCCGTGACGGCGGGCGGCGTGACGCCTAAATCCTCGGCCAGGCGGGCGCTGATCGGGACCTGTTCCTCCTGGACGATTTCCCAGATGGCTTTCAGGTAGTCTTCCTGCGAAACGCTGGTTTGTTCTCGGCGCATCGTATTCCCTGCTCTCGCGCGACGTGCGTTCTACGAAGTCGCCGCAGGCACGTCGTCCTCTCGGGCTGCGCGCAAGCGCTCCGCCAGATCTTTCACGCGCGACTCGATATCATCGAAAGTCCGGCAGTGCGCTTCCAGACACTCGCCGAACGGGTCCTTGACCGGCCAGTCCTCGAACACCTGCCCGCGGAAAAGATGGCGTCCCGGCATCCCGGACATATTGACGATCAGGTCCGGCGACGCCAGCGTGTGGTTGTGCAGCCCTTTCGAGAATTGGCCGTCCGTCGAAATGCCCCGGTCGGTGAGGACCGAACGAGCGGTCGGATCGACGAAGCCCAACGGATGAAGGCCCGCGCTCTCAGCCGCGATGATGTCAGCCGCGCAGTGGCGCGCGATTGCCTCCGCCATCTGGCTGCGCACACAGTTGCCGACGCAAACGAAGAGCACCTTCACGGGTCCGGACATGGCGCCAAAAGAATCCCATACTTGCCCGGCAAATTGAAAGCGGGAGTGCGATGACGTCTCTTGCCCGCGCCGGGATATCACGGCGGTTAGGTCAGGACCTGACGACGCCACAGGCCGGGCAGCACCAATGGGACGAGGAAATCAGCAGTTGCGTTCCACAGAAAGGACATACCGTGTCGGCTGCAGGCTCAATCGTCAGGAGCCTTTCCTTCAACGAACGATCCCTGGGCGTGCGGAGCAGGTGCGCCAAAACCAGGATCGCGCCCAATGGCGCACCGATACGAATCACCCAAGTGCCAGCGACAATATCCGGGTCCACTGGCATGGCCCAGAAAGCTACCGCGAAGATCAGCAGGACAAATAAGCCGAGCCATTTGAACGTGCGCCGCGTCCTTTTGTTGACGTGCGGCTGGTGGCCACAAACGGAACATATCCACCGGTGCCTCCAACCCAACGGCACCAGTGGGATCCAGAAGACGTGCCACACGTCGAAAGTCCGAATTCTTATGGACCGGCGAGGCTGCTCGCATGTAAAGCAGAAATCGTTGCGAAAGGCCAAGCGCTTCGGTTTGAAGCGGTACATCCCGTGGAGGACGAGCATGGCTACCGGCCGTTCGAGAGTTTCAGGAAATATTCGTGGATGGTGGTATCGTCGGTCAATTCGGGATGAAATGTCGCGGCGAGGATGCGGCCCTGCTGCACCAGCACGGGATGGCCGGCATCAGAGGCCAGAACCTCGACGCCCTTGCCGACCGACTCGATGATGGGCGCGCGGATAAAAACCATTTCGAGCGGCTGTTCGCGGAGCTTGGTCGGGCCTTCGTGAACGTCGCTCGCCAGTTGCCGCCCGTAGCCGTTGCGCAGAATCGAGATGTCGAGCAGGCCGAGCGACTCCTGCGCGGGGCCGTGAACTTCGCGCGCGAGCAGGATCGCGCCGGCGCACGTGCCGAAAAATGCGCCGCCCTCGCGCGCAAACTGCTTCAGCGCATCGAAGAGGCCCTCTTCGGTCATCACTTTCAGGTGCGTTGAGCTCTCGCCGCCGGGAAGTATCACGCCATTGACGCCCGCGAGATCGGCAGGCGTTCGCACGAACTGATGCGCGACGCCAAGGCGGTCAAGCGCCTTGGCGTGCGCCTCGTAATCTCCCTGGATGGCAACGATTCCGATCTTCATTGTCCGACTCGTCTTCATTCCGAGGCTCGAGTGGCTCGCTCGGGATTCGCATCCTCGCCGGATGCTCACCACCCGCGGGTCTGCAGCAAATCCTTCTCGTCCATCTGCCGCACGTCGAGGCCCTTCATCGCCTCGCCCAGCTCTTCGCTCGCTTCGAGGACGATCTTCGGATCCTTGTAGTGCGTCGTCGCCTTCACGATCGCGCGCGCGCGCTGCGCCGGATCGCTCGACTTGAAGATGCCGGAGCCGACGAACACGGCTTCCGCGCCGAGCTGCATCACGAGCGCCGCGTCGGCGGGAGTCGCGATGCCGCCCGCCGAAAAATTCGGCACCGGCAGCTTGCCGTGCTTCGCCACCCACGCGACCAAATCGAGCGGCGCGCCCAGATCCTTCGATTCGTGGACGAGCTCTTCTTCGCCGAGGGTCGTCAGTTTCTTCATATGGCCGACGATTGCGCGCATGTGGCGCACCGCCTCAACGATGTTCCCCGAGCCCGCCTCGCCCTTCGTGCGAATCATGGCGGCGCCTTCGGCGATGCGCCGCAGCGCTTCGCCGAGGTCGCGCGCGCCGCATACGAACGGCACCTTGAAGGCGTGCTTCCACACGTGGTGCTCTTCATCCGCAGGCGTCAGCACTTCGCTCTCGTCGATGTAGTCCACTTCGAGCGCTTCGAGCACCTGCGCCTCGGCAAAGTGCCCGATGCGCACCTTCGCCATCACCGGAATCGACACGGCGCCCATGATCTCGCGGATGACGCGCGGCGACGCCATGCGCGCCACGCCGCCTTCCTTGCGAATGTCCGCGGGCACTCGCTCAAGCGCCATCACCGCGCATGCGCCCGAGTCCTCCGCAATTTTGGCCTGCACGGCCGTGGTGACGTCCATGATGACGCCGCCCTTCAGCATCTCGGCCAGCCCGACCTTCACGCGCCAGAGACTGTTCGTGCCGTTCGTTGAATCCATGTTGCCCCCTTGCGCCGCCCCGCAGGCGCCGCTCGTTAATTTCAACGCAAAACCTTTTTTGTGACGTCCACGAAACGCCCGCGGCCGCGCGCCAGCACGTCGCCCTTCGCGTTTCGAATCTCGCCGACGCGGTGGAAATTGCGCCCCTGCGCTTCCACTTCGCGGCCCTCGACGACGATTTCCTGGCCGACCGGAACGGGCCGCAGATATTCGATGTTCAGCTCGGCCGTCACGGCGCGCACGCCGCGAAACCGGCTCGCCTTGCCCATTGCTTCGTCGAGCAGTGTAGCAATGATGCCGCCGTGCAAAAATCCTTCGGCACCGGCGTACTCAGGGCCGAGGCGAAACGTCCCGCGAATGCACCGCGCCGCGTCGTCCTGCTCGAACGTCAACTGCATTCCGCGCGCGTTCGCGCCGCCGCAGCCGAAGCAGCCGTTCGCCGGGTTGGGCTCGAGCCGCACCGTCGAACTCAAATCAGCGCCACGCGGGCGGGCGCATCGCTCCGCGCGCCGCGCTGCCGCTTCCGCAATTCCGCCTTCAGCAATTCGCCGAGGGTGTGAATCCCGCGCGTGATTTCCGTCTCACCGAGCGCCGCGAAGCTCAGGCGCAGCGTGTTCGGCTGCGGCTGCTGGAAGTAGAAGTAGCGCCCCGGCACGAAGATCACGCCGCGCTCACGCAAGTGAATCAGCAGCTCGCCCGCATCCACTCCGGTCGGCAGCGTCACCCACACCGAAACGCCGCCTTCGGGCTGCGTCCACGACGTCCCCTCGGGCATGTGCTTTGCGAGCGCCTTCTGAATCGCCTCGAGCTTCCGCCGGTAGACCTTGTTCATCTTCGCGGCGTAACGCGCCAGATAGCCGCGCCGCAGGAATTCCGCCATCGTCGCCTGCGCGAGCTGGTCCGTGTGCAGGTCTGTCGACTGCTTCAGCAGCCGCAGGCGCTCGATCACGCTTTCCGGACCGATGCACCACCCCACGCGCAGGCCGGGAAACGCCGTCTTCGAGAAGCTGTCGATCTGAATCACGCTGCCGGTGCGGTCGAGCGATTTCAGCGACGGAACCACCGGGCCGAGAAAGCGCAAGCGCCCATAGATGTGGTCCTCGACGACCGGAACCTGGTAGCGCGCCGCAATCTCCAGCAGCCGCCGACGCTGCGCGATGGGCAGCGTCGTTCCCGTGGGATTGTGAAAATCCGGCGTGACGAAAATCAGCTTCACGCGATTCTGCAGCAGCACCGTTTCGAGCGCGTCGAGGTTCAGCCCGGCGTAGCCTGTACGCGTGGCATCCGCTTCAACGGCTACCGCCAGGGCGCGTACGCGCGCGCCGGCAAAAATCGCAATCGCGCCGGGATACGCGGGATTTTCGAGCGCCACCGCGTCACCCGGCCGCAAAAAAGCTTTGCAGATCAGGTCGATCGCCTGCTGGCAGCCGTCCGTGATCAGCAGCTGCTCGTTGCGGACGTTCAGGCCCTCGTCGCGGAACATGTCCATCAACCCGCGCTTCAGCGGCTCGTAGCCGTCCGTCGATCCGATTTCGAGGATGCGCCGGCCCTCGCTGCGAACCACGGCGTTGCAGCAGCGCCGAAAATCCTCGACCGGGAACATCTCACCCGACGGGCTCGCCTTCGTGAACGCGATCGTTCCCGGCGGCACGACGGGCATCAGCCGGCTCAGACCCTCGTCGCCGCGCTCGTCCGCAAACAGCGCCTCCCAGCGCAGCGCGCCGTTCCCATTTCCGTTTCCGGTCGACCGCGGCGGCGGCGAAAACTGCTTCACCGGCAGATCGCAAATAAACGTTCCGCGGCCGACGTGCCCCTGAATCAAGCCTTCGGATTCGAGCTCGGCGTAGGCGTTAGCGACGGTGGTGCGATGCACGCCCAAGTGCGACGCCAGCTCGCGGCTCGCGGGGATGCGATCGCCCGACCGCAGTTCGCCCGACGCCACCAGCGCGCGCAATTGGTCGCGCAGTTGGACATACAGGGGAATATGGCTTTCCGGCTGCAAATGAACGGGCAGCATTGGCTCACTCCTGGCGGCCAATATACATGCAGAATTATAGCCGTAAAGAGCCAATTTGTCTTTAATCGCAAAACGGGCACACGCTGTACCGCCGTCGTCGGGAGTCGCCTCGTTCTCTTGCCTCAACCCGAGATTTCGCGTAACCTCAAGTCCATGGACGTTCATTTCACACCCGAGCAGGAAGCCGAGCTCGCGCAGATCGCGACCAAGGAAGGCACAGAAGTTGAACTTCTGGTGAGAGCCGCCGCGCTAAAGCTGCTTGAGGAGGACGCGCGCTTCCGTGCCGCCGTTCGAGAGGGGATCGCACAGGCCGACCGGGGAGAATTCGTCGAGGAGGCCGAAATGAATGCCCGGCTGGAGCAGATGTTGCGCGCGTAAATGCGTATTCGCTGGACACCAGCCGCCGCTACGGACCTGGAACAGATCAATCGCTATCTCAAAGAACGCCACCCGCAATACCAGCACGCAACCATACGCAAACTCTACGAGACGATTCAGTTGCTGAAACAGTGGCCGCTGCTTGGCCGCATCGGGCGCGAGGAAGGGACCCGTGAGGTCTTGTTTCCTCCCCTGCCTTATGTCGCGGTTTACCGGGTACACGAGGAGACCATCGAAATCCTCCGCATTTACCACGGTGCGCAGGAGCGGAGTTAAGCGCTCACACTCAACGCGTCTGGCGCAGAAGGAACCGCTGAATCTTTCCCGTCGCCGTCTTCGGCAGCTCCGCGACGAAATGAAACTCCTGCGGGCACTTGAATCCGACCAGCCGCGTGTGCAGCCATCCATTCAGTTCGCTGTCGAACCCGCCCGCCGGCGCCGTCACGTCCGATCGCAGCACGATGAAAGCGACCGGACGAAGCAATCCCACGCCGTCGTGCCGCCCAACCACCGCGCACTCCGCCACCGCCGGATGCGCGAGCAGCGCGTTTTCCACTTCCCCGGGCGACACCCACATCCCCGACACCTTGATCATGTCGTCTGACCGCCCGCAATAGTGATAGAAGCCGTCGGCGTCGCGCATCAGCTTGTCGCCCGTTGAGAACCACTTACCCTTGCGCACGATCGCGGTCAGCTCCGGATGGTTCCAATACTCCGCGAACATGCTGCCGCCCGCGACCCACAAGTTGCCGGCCTCGCCGTCCGGCACGTCGTTCTCGTGCTCGTCGAGGATTCGCACTTCGTATCCGGGTACCGGCACGCCGCACGAGCCAGCCCGCGCGTCTCCCGGCCGGCAGGCGATGTACATATGCAGCATTTCGGTCGAGCCGATGCCGTCGACGATTTCGATCCCGAAGCGCCCGCGGAACCGCTTGAAGATTTCCGCGGGCAGCGCTTCTCCCGCCGACACGGCCAGCCGCACGGACGAAAAATCCATGCGGCAGCCGTTGTCCGCCTCGCGCAGGAGCGCCGCATAGAAGGTCGGCACCGAGAAGAACACCGTCGGCCGGTGCCGCGCGACGAATTCCGCAATGCCATCCGGCCGCGGCCGCCCGGGATAGAGCAGCGTCCCCGCGCCGACCGAGAGCGGGAAATACATGCCGTTGCCGAGGCCATAGGCAAAGAACAGCTTCGACACCGAAAACACGCGATCGTCCGCACGCAGCCCCAGGACGCCCTGGGCGAAACCACGCGACGTGAACAGCATGTCCTTGTGGCAATGGACCGCCGCTCTCGCGGGGCCACCGGTGCCCGAGGTGTACAGAAAAAAGGCCGGATCCGTCGGCGCCGTCGGATGCGCCGTGGCGGCGTCCGCCGCGTTCGGCAGCCAGTCGTCCCACCGCAACGTCACGCCCTGATACGTCGCCTCGATCCGCTGCGCCGACCCGGCCACAATCGTGTATTCGAGCGACGAGCTTCGCACTGCCGCCCTCACGGCCGCGTACGGCTCCACGTGCACAATAGCGAATCGCGCGCCCGAATCGCGCAAGTAGTGTTCGTAGTCGCCCTCGCGCGCCATCGAGTTCACGGGCACGGCAATTGCGCCGATCTTCGCTGTGCCGAAAAACGCCGCGATGAACTCGATCGAGTCAGGCAGCACGATCAGGACGCGGTCGCGCGGCTGGCATCCCAATTCGCGCAGCGCCTGCGCGACGCGGTTCACTTCGTTCTCAAGTTCGGCGTAGGTCGCGCGCCTCTCGCTGCCGAGGACGGCGGCCCTCTGGGGATGCTCGCGCGCACGACGCGCAATGAACTCGTCGGCAATATTGAATCGGGCGGGAACGGCGGGCAGCGGCTCCGGCATGGCGGGATTCTACCGCTTGTGCCGACGTCCGTTGAAGGGCACAGTTGACGGGCGCATGCCGGTTGGCGAACGGCTACTTTTTCACAGGCTGCCCGAAGGTAATCCAGAATCCATTGATATCGCGGATGATGAACTCGCGCATCCCGTAAAACGTCTCATTCATGTCTACCACGACTTCGACTCGATCCCTGAGCCGCCGGGCCAAAGCGTCGACGTCATCCAAGTAGATGTACAAGTCGACTTCGCGCCGATGGGCGGTGCTTGGCTTCCCGCCGATGTCGAGCATCAGTTCGCTGTTCCCGAAGGACAGCAACGCCCAGACGACCTCGCCGTCTTCCCTTCCGTCCTCTTTGCCTTCATTCACTACTTTGAATCCCACCGAGGCGTACCAGTCGATGGTCGCCCTCATGTTGGGGACGTGAATCAGCGGGACGATTTTCTGCGTCATGGTTTGCTGAGATGTCGCTCAGGAAGTTTCTGGGCCAACTTGCGCAACCGGTCGTCGCCGGCGCGGTCGTCGCAGTTATTGCGTCGCCGACTTCTCGCCGAGCCGCCGCATGCGCTCCTGCAGCTTCTTCCGGAGCGGAGCCGGCGCGTTCGGATTGAACGCCACCAGGTACCACAGCGGCTGCGTGCGGTCGCGGCTCAGGCGCGTCAGTGTTGGCGCGTCGCTGTTCGGGTGCCGCGCGATGTTCTCGCGAATCGCGGAATAGGGATGGTGCGACAGCCGGCTGAGCGTCTTCGACGTGACCTTCGGGTGCTCGCTGATCAGTCGCAGCAGGTAGTAATCCTCCTTGGGCGCCTGCCGCGAAAGCTGGTCGAGCAAATCCGGCTTCACTTCGGCGCTCAGCACCGTGCCGACTTTCTCGTCCCATCCCGGATTGATGTGATTCAGTTCCTGCGTGCGCGCGTGGATCAACTGCTCGATCACGCGCCTTTCTTGCTCCAGGCGCGGAGCCGGCAGCGCGCTGCGCTCCACGGAATCGAGCACGCGCAGCAGATGCTGCCGCTCGCCGAAAACAATCTGAGAGGTGCGCACGGTCTTCCCCTTCGCAGCATTTCTCACCAAGTCGGAACGTCTCATGGCTTGTTCACTCCAAGAATCGCAATTCGAAAATGACGCCCATGGCTGGCCGGTTTCACAGACCACTCCTGTTGCCGCATCAAAAAGTGAGGGCCCAAGTGATGTTCCTCGAATTCACTCCTGCGCGCGCCGGCCAAGCGACGAAGATGGAAACGCGGAGACGGATGGCAAGCTGGCGCTGTGATCCCCCCGGAACGGCTGCATTATCGTGCGCCAATCGCAGCGAGTAAAGCGAAGTGCGCATGCCCTGTTCCATAGCACGCAACAGATGGTTCTAGAACTACTGGCCTTGCCTTGCGTCGCCTCTTCATCAGGTTGGCCGCGCGAGACTGCCAGGGCGTCGCTTTGGGGATCCAATTAGGGTGCCAAACTGGGCGGCGTCAGTCGCTGAAGGCCGCGTTTTGCCCTGCCCTTTTCCCTCATTATTTCTTCTTTTTCCACTCTACACGGCTGTCCTGCCGGTCAGCTAACTCATACATCCCGCTTGGCTTAGGTATTACAGAACTATTACAAATCGGCCGCCCTTTCCCTGCTAAGCTGGCCAAGCAATCAAGAGAAAGCTGAGGGCCTCCCACACATGGATCTGCAAGCCTTACACAAGAACGCGGCAGCCAACGACCAGGTCAACTGGGTCACCGCCATCTTCACCGCGCTCTTCCACATCGGAGCGGTAGTTGCGCTGTTCTTCTTCACTTGGAAGGCCTTCTTCGTGGCGGCTTTTCTGTGGTGGCTCTCGACCAGTCTTGGAATCGGGGTCTGCTATCACCGCTTGCTCACGCACCGCGGCTTCAAGACACCCCAGTGGCTTGAGTACGTCCTAACGGTTTTCGCAACCCTCGCTCTGGAAGGCGGACCCATCTTCTGGGTTGCCACGCACCGCATCCACCACCGTTTCTCCGACCAGGACGGCGATCCGCACACGCCGCGCGACGGCAAGTGGTGGGCGCACATCGGCTGGATCTTGATGGGCAAGTCGATGCACCACGACACGACCACGCTCGCGCATTATGTTCCGGACCTTGCAAAGGACAAGTTTCACGTATGGATCACGAAGTACCATTATGTTCCGATCATCATCCTCGGCATGATTCTCCTGGCGATTGGCGGCCTGCCGTTCCTTCTGTGGGGAATCTTCGTTCGGACCGTCGTCGGCCTGCATTTCACGTGGCTCGTCAATTCCGCCACGCATTCGTGGGGAACGCGTCGGTTTGCCACGCGCGACGATTCAACGAATAGCTGGTGGGTGGCTATGGTCACGTGGGGCGAAGGCTGGCACAACAATCACCACGCGCATCCGACGTCGTCCGCGCACGGCCTCCGCTGGTATGAAATCGATTTGAACTGGTACACCATCTGGACGCTCAACAAGCTCGGCCTCGCGCGCCAGGTCTATCGCCATAAGCTCACGGCCAAGCATGCCGTGAACCAAGCTCCTGCGGCCGAATCCACCGGCCCGGTGCTTGCCGTCACCGCCGACGCCCAGCGCGACCTCGTCTCCGTTTAGCCGACCCGCGATTCGTCCGAAGCCTACTCGTGCCGCAATGCCACGATCGGATTCACGCGCGTGGCGCGTCGCGCCGGGATGTAGCACGCCGCGAGCGCAACGACCGCGAGGACCGCGGCGGCCGCTCCCAGCGTCACCGGATCGTTAGGTTTCACGTTAAAGAGCAGGCTGGCCATCAACTGAGTAAGCGCGAGCGAAGCCAGGATGCCGGTCGCCAAGCCGAGCGCCGCGAGACGTCCCCCTTCGAGAAATACCTGCTTCAGGACGTCCCCCGGCAACGCGCCCAGCGCCATGCGGATGCCGAACTCCTGCGTCCGCTGCGTCACCATATAGGCCATCACGCCATATACACCAACCGCCGCCAGCACAAGCGCCAGCGCCGCAAACGCAACGAGCAGGGAGAGATTCAGCCGCGGCTGCGCCACCGAGTTCGACACAAGCTCGTCCATCGTGGCAACGTGGTAGGCGGGCAGGTCCTTGTCCATGGCGAACACCTGCTCGCGCACCGCCCCGGTCACGCTGGCCGGGTCAAGCGAAGTGCGCACCGCCAGGGTCATATCGCGCGGAGCGTAACTGCCGTAGAGCGGCTGCGCGTGAGGGAAGTAAATCTGCTCCCTGCCTTCAACGTCCAATCCATAGTGCTTCACATGCCCCACCACGCCGACAATCGTGCGCCAGCGCGGCGTTGGCGGCTTCATGCCGGACACCGTATCGACGGCCACACGCTGGCCGATGGCCTCTCCGTGAGGCCAGAAATCTCGCGCGAAATCCGTGTCCACAACCGCGACGAGCGGAGCGGTTGCGGTATCGCCGTCGTTCAGCAACCTTCCGCGCACAAGCGGGATCTGCATCGTCCGAAAGTAGCCGGAGGTCGCCGAGCGTTGGTCGATTTCCTGGTACGGAAGATTACCCAGTTGCGGAAGTCTCGGGAGATTGGGTATCGATGTGTCCGCGAAGTAGACCGAGCCGGAGGTATAAGCATCCGTCAGCGGCATCTGCGAGACGGCGCCCGCGGACTCAATCCCCGGCAGCGCGTTCACACGAGCCATGAGCTGCGTGAAGAAATTTTGAACCGGCACGCCGTCCGGATAAGCCTTCTCCGGCAGCGATAGCTCGAGCGTCAGCAAGTGTTGTGTTTGGAAGCCGGGAGAGACGTCGAGCAGGCGGCTGAAGCTGCGGATCAAGAGGCCCGCGCCGACCAGCAGCAATACCGCCAGCGCAAGCTCCGAAACCACCAGCACAGCCCGCAGGCGGCGGCTGCCTCCCGCCGCCGACGTTCCGCGGCTGGCTTCACTCAGCGTCTCCCGCAGATCGGTTCGCGCTGTGTGCCACGCCGGCGCGAGTCCGAAAATCACGCCCGTCAGCAGGGAGATCCCAAACGTGAACGCAAGAACCAGAGGGTCGAGATGAACTTCGTCTATGCGCGCGGTGTTCGTTGGGACAAGGGCGCGAAGCGCTTCGATACCCCAGTAGCCGAGCGCCAGTCCCACCAATCCGCCTGCAAGCGCCAGAGTCACGCTTTCGGTCAGTAATTGACGAACAAGGCGCCCGCGGCCCGCGCCCATCGCCGCGCGGATGGCCAGTTCCTTCTCGCGCGCGGAAGCGTGAGCCAGCAGTAGATTTGCGACGTTGACGCAAGCGATCAAGAGCACGAACGCCACGGCGCCCAGCAGCACGAGCAGCGCCGGCCGAAGGCCGCGAACCAACTGCTCCTTTACCGGCACTATGTACACTCCAAAATCCCCGGCCATGCCTCCGCCGTAGCTGTTCGGATAGGTGCGGCGGAGATCGTCCCCGAAGCGCGCAACTGCCGCCGAAGCCTGCCCGAAGCTCACGCCAGGTTTCAGGCGCGCGACGACGTGCAGATAGTGGGAACCGCGGTCCTGCGGCTTGGCGCGATCCAGTCCGAGTGGTATCCAGACGTCCTGCTTGCCACCGAGGGCAAACTCCTTCGGCAGGACACCCACCACCGTGTACGTCTCGCCGTCGAGGTGAATCGGCTGCGTCGCGATGTTCGGATCGGCGCCAAACTGGCTTTGCCAAAGCGAGTAACTGAGCATGACGAAGTGAGAATGTCCGGGCTGGTCCTCGTCGGCGCCGAAGTTGCGGCCGAGGACCGGCGCAATTCCAAGCATCGGGAGCACGTCCGCCGTGGCGCTGGCTTCGGACACTTGCACGGGCTGCGCGCCGGCGCTGGTCAGATTGGCGCTGCCGCCCAGCGCGTAGGCGGCAATCTGCGAGAACGATTCGTTGTGGTCGCGCAGGTCCCAGTATTCCGGCTCAGAGATCCAGTTTTGCGGGATTCCCTCCTTGTCGTATTTTCCCCATATGTTCACGAGGGATGGAGAATCCTTGTAACTCAGCGGGCGCAGCAGCACTCCGTTCACCATGCTGAAGATTGCCGTGTTGGCGCCGATTCCGAGCGCAAGCGTCAGCACCGCAACGATCGTGAAGCCCGGCGCATTCGCGAGCATTCGCAGCCCGTAACGCAGGTCCTGCCAGAGCGTTTGCATGACCACACCCCCTGCAACCTGTGGGGTGAGTGCATATAGTCTTCCAGACGTCGCTCGAGTCAAACGTCTGTGCTCTCGGGGCTTATCAACTTGCTGACAGGCGCGACCGCGCCGACATCGTTCATTCGCGGGACGCGGCCGTTGCGGAACCGCGCAAGCGCCGCCTTTCCCAGCCGCTTATTCCCTGCTCACGCCTCGCCGGCCGCCGCGTCCAAGAAGTACGAAGATTTTCGTTGACAATACGAAAGGCTTCGTAGTATGGTGCCACCCATGTCGAACCAAGCCACTCACAAGCCGACTGCTTCCGAGTTCGAGATCCTCCGCATTCTGTGGTCGCGCGGGCCTTCGACCGTCCGGGAAGTCTACGAACTGCTCAGCGAGAAGAAGCCCATCGGCTACACCAGCATCTTGAAACTCATGCAGATCATGACCGAAAAGGGCCTCGTCCGCCGCAACGAGGACCAGCGCGCGCACGTCTACGAAGCCTGCGAGCCCGCCGAAACCACCAAGCAGCAGATTGCGGGCGACGTGCTGCAGCGCATCTTCGAAGGCTCGGCGCGCGAATTGATGGTCCACGCGCTCGCCGGCCGGAAAAGCTCCAAGCAGGAAATCGACGAACTCCGCCGGCTGCTCGATGAGCACGAAAGGAAACAGCGATGAGCCACTTCGCCAACTGGATCTCACCGGACGTGATGCGGACCCTCGGCTGGGCGCTCGTTCATTTTCTGTGGCAAGGTATCGCGCTCGCCGCCCTTCTCTCGGTGGCCTTGACGATCTTTCGCAGCGCGGCGGCGCGATACGCGCTGGGCGTCGGAACGCTCGTGCTGATGCTCGCGGCTCCCGTGATCACCTTCACGGTGCTGTGGCAAAATCGCGCGACGACGGACGCGTCGGTCGCGCAGCCGTCCTTTGAGTCGGCCCTGCCAGCCGCATTCGTGCAGCGCGCTGCAAGCATCGTCAGCGCCGCCACGCCCTCGACGCCTCGGCCCACCCCGAGCACCGACGCCCTCTTCTGGTTCGTCGAGATTTGGTTTGCCGGCGTGATCATCCTCAGCTTGCGCACCGCCGGCGGCGTACTGCTGATCGAACGCATGCGCCGCAAGGACGCGAAGCCGGTCGACGCCCGCTTGCGCGAGCTCTGCGCCGCGGTTCAGCAGCGCCTGCACCTCGATCGCGCGGTGCGTTATTGCGAATCGCGCATCCTCGACGCCCCGGCGGTGATTGGATGGCTTCGCCCGGCGGTCCTGCTCCCCGTGACGGCGCTTACGGGCCTGTCCGATGAGCAGCTCCAGGCCGTGATTGCGCACGAACTCGCCCACATTCGCAGGCTCGACAATTTTGTCAATCTCTTCCAGGTGCTCGTCGAAACTCTACTCTTCTACCATCCGGCAGTCTGGTGGGTTAGCAGGCGAACGCGCGTCGAGCGCGAGAACTGCTGCGACGACGCTGCGATCTCCGTATGTGGCGACGCGGCGCAGTACGCCCGCGCCCTGGCGCTGATGGCTGAGTTTCGGCAGGCTCCGCAGTTCGCGATGGCCGCGAACCGCGGCCCGCTCGCCGCTCGCGTGGCGCGTCTGCTGGGCGTCGGGAACGCCCGGAGCAGTGTCCGCAACGCGGGGATTGCGGCGAGCTTCGTCCTGCTCATCGGCGCGCTGGCCGCCGCGAACGCCTTCTTCGGGTTCGCGCACACGGCGCTCGCGTCTGCCGTGCCCGCGCACACCTATAATTTCAACGAGCCGGCGAATCCCGGCGCACAAGGGCAGAACGCTTCTTCGTCAGCTTCTTCGTCAGCCTCTTCGTCGTCATCGGCTTCTCGCGCTGTCTCGTCTTCCCCTTCGTCCGGTCGCGGAGTTGGGTCGTCTGTTGGGAGCGGCGTCTCGTATTCGACTTCGCGCGCCGTTTCGACGTCGGTCGCGGCTGCGACGAGCTATGCCGTGCGTGCGGTGGTGCGTGAGTTTCAGCAGGCCGAGCAAGAGTCCGCCTCTCAGGAGAACCAAGCGCCAAAGGGCTCCTACATCGAGGGCATGAAGGCCGCGGGCTTCGACAATCTCACGGCCGACCAGCTGATTGCTCTGAAGATTCAAGGAGTTACGCCGGAGTACGTGCGCGCACTCCACGACCTCGGCCTCAAGCCGGATATCGATGAACTGATCGGCCTCAAAGTGCAAGGCGTCTCGCCCGAATACATCAAGGGGATGCGCGCGGCCGGCGTCAACGCCGATACCGACAAGCTCATCGGCATGAAGGTGCAGGGGATCACGCCGGAGTACATCCGTGGCATGCACGACGCCGGAATCGACGCGAACAACGAGGATGAATTGATCGGGCTCAAAGTGCAAGGCGTCACCCCCGAATACATCAAGGCGATGCGCGCCGCGGGCGTGACGGTTAACGCCGACACGGTGATCGGCATGAAGGTGCAGGGCATCACCCCGGACTATGTCCAGCAGATGCACGCCCTCGGAATCGACCCGAAGAGCGACGAGCTGATTGGCTTGAAGGTCCAGGGTGTCACGCCCGAGTACATCAAGGAAATGCGCGCGGCCGGGCTCGACGTCGACGCCGATCGCGCCATTGGAATGAAGGTTCAGGGCGTATCTCCGGAGTACGTGAAGGCCATGCACGACCTCGGCATCAAGACCCAGGCCGACGAACTGATCGGCATGCGCGTCCAGGGTGTGACGCCGGAATACATCCGCGATATTCGCGCCACGGGCCTCAATCCCACCGCAGACCAGATCGTTGCCATGCGCGTGCAGGGCGTCACGCCGGAATACGTCAAGGGATTGCAGGCGGCGGGATTCAAGAATCTCACAGTGCACGAAGTCATCTCCGCCAGGGTTCAGGGAGTCACCCCCGAATTCATCGAAAACGCCCGGAAGCATGGCTTTCAGAATCTCGATCTCGAGAAGCTGATTGAGCTGAAGCGCGCCGGAATCTTCTAGAGCGAGGAGGCACGTTCATGAAACTACGCGAAGCGTTCGCCCTGATCCTGGTCGCCACCTGCGCGATCATCGCCGTGCGCAGCAGTCACGCGTCGGACACGCAAACCGGAAGCTGGACGATCGCTCGCAGCGACGAGCCCGGCAAGGTCCAGTTCGGCCTCATCGTTTCGCGCGAGCACTACCATTCGCAGCACGAAAGCGATTGGCCCGCCGCCGCGTTTCAGGGCGTGGACTTCTCGAAGTCCGGCCGCCAGGATGTTCGCTTCACGATTGCGCGCGACGCAGGCAAATTCGATTGCGAAGGGTTTCTCGACAACGGCGAGGGCGCCGGAGTCTTCCACTTCACTCCTGACGCGAATTACCCGCGTGAGATGAACTCGCTCGGCTTCAGCGATATCGACGCCGAAAGGCAATACAGCATGGCAGTGATGGACGTCAGCCTCGACTTTGCGCGGCAGATGAAGAACGAGCATATCGAGGGTCTCGACACCGACAAGCTGATCGCCTTCCGGATTCACGGAGTCACGCCCGAATTCATTCATGCCATGCGCTCGGCCGGGGTGAATGAGTCCGACGCGGACAAGCTCATTGCGTTCCGCATTCACGGGGTTTCGCCTGAATTCGTCGCAGGCATGCGTTCCGCCGGGCTGAACGTAACCGACAGCGACAAGCTCATCGCCTTCCGCATCCACGGCGTGTCGCCGGAGTTCGTCTCCAATATGCACGCCGCGGGATTGAACGTGACCGACGGCGACCAGCTCGTCGCGTTCCGCATTCATGGCGTCTCACCTGAGATGGTCACGGAGTTGCGCAAGTCCGGCTACACGCCAGACGCTGATTCCCTGATCGCCATGCGCATTCACGGCGCATCGCCCGAATGGATCAGCCAGTTGCGCGGCATGGGCTACGATCACGTCGCGCTCGACGAGCTCATCGCATTTCGCATCCACGGAGTCTCGCCCGATTTCATCCAGAAACTTCAGGGCCTCGGCTACAAGCACCCCGAGCCCGAACAGCTCGTTGCCATGCGCATCCATGGCGTCACGCCGGAGTGGATTTCCGGCCTCAAATCGCGCGGAATGCAAAATCTCAGCATCGACCAGCTCGTCGAGATGCGCATCCACGGCATCGACTAGCCTCCGCTTCAATCATGCCTAGGGGCGGGCATCAGACCCGCCTCGCTGGGCCCTCGCAGTGGCCCATGAAAGTCGCCCCGCCGCTCACGCTGGTTCAGTCCCCTGCCGCGATGCGATAAAATGGCTCGCTCGGACTCGAGGAGACACACGTTGCGCCAAGCTGCTCTCGCGATCGCGTGCATTTTCGTGACGGCCTCCTTGCCTGCCCTTTCGACGGCCGACCGCGCTCGCGCTTTGCGCAATCCCCGCGATCGGTTGTGGAGCCAGCCCGCGCCTGACGTATATCGCGTGCGGATTCGAACCACGAAGGGCAGCTTCGTTCTCGAAGCCACCCGCTCGCTTGCGCCGCGCGGCGCCGACCGCTTCTATCACCTGGTGGAAACTGGCTTCTACGACGATTCGCGCTTCTACCGCGTTATCGCCGGACGCTTCGCCCAGTTCGGCATTGCCGGACATCCGGAGATTGCGAAGGTCTGGCAGAACGAAAGCTTCCCCGATGATCCCGTCCGAGCCAGCAACGTTCGCGGGACCTTTGCCTACGCGATGACAGGGCCAGATGCCCGCACCACTCAGATCTACATCAACACGGGCGATCAATCGCGCCTGGACGCGATGGGCTTCGCTCCGTTCGGAAGAGTGGTGGAAGGCATGGACGTGGTCGACAATCTCTACGCGGGTTACGCCGAGCGTTCCGGAGGAGGCATGCGCGCAGGTCATCAGGGCAAACTGTTCGACGAAGGCAACGCCTATCTCGACCGCGACTTCCCTCTTCTCGATAAACTCATCCGCGCCGAAATCGTTTCGCCGCACTGACCGCGCGGGAGCCGCCGGGCCCGCCAAATCTGCGACCGTGCCCCGAGTCCGCGTAACAGGTACACTCTCTTGAGGTCCGTGGAGCCGCTCGTGCCCGACCCTCGCGCCCAGTACACAAGCCGCCTCGAACGCCACCGGCAGATCGCTGCGGCGAAAGAGCGCCTGCACATCCGCTGCGGCAATCTCAAGCTCGCCACGATTGTCTTCGCGATCGTCCTCGCGCTGCTGGCGCTCGACCGGCGGATCTCGCCCTACTGGATTCTCGCCCCCGTCGCATTGTTCGCGGCTCTCGTTGTCGTCCACGAGCGAATCCTGCGCGCCCGCGACCATGCCCAGACGGTTGTCGCGCTGTATCGCCGCGGCATCGCGCGCATCGACGACAATTGGGCCGGCACCGGCTCTTCCGGCGAGCGTTTCCGCGGTCCGAAGCACGTCTACGCCGAGGACCTCGATCTTTTCGGCCGCGGTTGCCTCTTCGAGCTGCTTTCCACCGCGCGCCTTCCGATGGGCGAGGAGCGCCTCTCGCGCTGGCTTCGCGAGCGGTCGCCGGCGTCTGACATCGTCGAACGCCAGCAGCTCGTCGCGGAGCTTCGCGACAACCTCGACCTGCGCGAGGACATCGCCGTCAGCGGCGAGGATCTGCGCCCGCGCCTCGATCCCGCGCCGCTGATTGCCTGGGCCGAAGAACGCCCGTCACTGACGTCTGCGGCGCTGCGCGTCGTGTTCGCCGGATTCGCGGTCGCAGCCTTCGCTGCGGTCATCTACTGGCTGCTGCGCGAGACGATTCTTCCCCTTGTAATCGTTCTCGCGCTCGAGTTGGTTCTCTATTCGCTCTGGCGCCGCCGCGTAGACGAAGTGCTCGACGCCGTGCACTGTAACGCCGAAGGCCTCATCCTTCTCTCGCAAATCCTCGCTCGCATCGAGCGCGAACGGTTCGCGTCAGCCCGCCTGCAGGCGCGCACCGCCGAATTGACCTCTGGCGCGCTATCCGCATCCCGCGCGATTCGCGATTTCGCCCGCATCGTTTTCTGGATCGACAGCCGAGAAGGCCTCATCGTGCGCATTCTCGAGCTTCCGATGCTCTATTCGCTTCAGGTTGCCTTCGCCGCGGACTCCTGGCGCCGCCGCTGGGGCTCGCACATGAGAACCTGGCTTGAGGCTGTTGGCGAGATCGAAGCGTTGCTCTCGCTCGCCACCTATTCCTTCGAGCATCCCGCCGATCCCTTCCCGGAGTTTGTCGACACGCCCATTCCCGTTTTTGACGGCGAGGATCTCGGCCACCCGCTCATTGCCGCATCGCGCTGCGTCGCCAACAGCGTCCGGCTGGATGGTGAGACCCGCGTCATGCTCGTCAGCGGCTCGAACATGTCCGGGAAAAGCACGCTGCTGCGCACCGTGGGAATCAACGCCGTGCTCGCCATGGCGGGCGCGCCGATTCGCGGAAAATCGCTGCGCCTCTCGCTCGCCGCGATCGGAACGCGGATTCGCAGCGGCGACTCGCTTCAGGAGGGCCGCTCCAATTTCTACACTGAGATTCTGCACATCCGGCAGGTCTTCGAGCTCGCCGACGCCGGCACTCCGCTGCTGTTCCTTTTCGACGAGCTCCTCGAGGGCACCAACTCGAAAGACCGCCGCGTCGGCGCGGAGGGCCTGCTCCGCGCGTTGATCGCCCAAGGCGCCATCGGAATCGTCACCACGCACGACCTCGCTCTGACCGCCGTCACGGCGCCCCTCGGCTCCATCATTCGCAACTTCCATTTCCAGGATTTCGTCGAGAATGGCACAATGCGCTTCGATTACACGCTGCGCGAGGGCGTCGTCGCGAAGAGCAACGCCATCGAGCTCATGCGCCTCATCGGCCTCAAGGTTTGAGCGAACCTCGCGCCTCGCGGCGTCCAGCGGTTCAGTGCCTCATTCGAATTGGAGCAGCACGATTTCCGGATTCGTCCCGACGCGCATCGGCGGTCCCCACGTCCCCGCGCCGCTCGACGTGTAGACCATCATCTCGCCCAAGCGGTGCAGCCCGTACGCGTACGGCCCGAAGATGCGCCTCACCATCCACGTGAACGGCGAAATTTGCCCGCCGTGCGTGTGCCCCGAAAGCTGCAGCGAGATTCCCGCGCGTTCGGCGATCGGCAGCCGGTGCGGCGCGTGAGTCAGCAGGATGCTGGCGCGGCTCGGGTCAAGTGCGGCATTTTGCAGAATCGACTTGAACTGCTCCGCGCCGAGCGATGAATGGTACGGCACTCCCACAATCTGCATCCTATCCACCACCACCTTCTCGTCGTTCAGCACGCGCACCCCGGCGCCCGCGACCGCGTCCAGGTATTTTCCGGGATTCGTGAACTCCTCGTGATTGCCCGTGGCGAAAAAGACTCCCAGCGGCGCCGCGCACTCCTTCCACGGCTCTGCGAGCCGCGCCAGGTCCGCCGCCACGCCGTCGTAGAAATCGCCCGCGATGAACACAACATCCGGCCGCAGCCGCGACACCATCTCCACAATTTTTCGCGCGAACGCGTACCCGCGCACGTGGCCCAGGTGCGTGTCGCTCACCAGCGCCGCCGTGCGCCCGCGCCACGATTCCGGCAGGTTGGCCAGCTTCACGCCCACGCGCACCACACGCGTGCGCGCTGCGTTGACCATCCCGTAGGCTCCCGCCGCAATCGCCACGCCGAATAGCACCGCCACTAGCATCTTTGCCGCCTCGCGCCAGCCCACCAGCCAGAACGCGCCGCCGAAAATCCAGCACACGCAGCTCGCGAAAAACAGAAAGCTCAGGAAGCCGATCCACGTCGCGGACGCCGTGTAAAGCGCCCGCACGACCGGGTTCGAATAGCGAAATCCTACGATCGACGCCGCCACAAAGCTCACCGCCAGCACACCCAGCACGATTCGCACGACGAAGCCCGCGCGCGCGCCCGGCGCATCCCAGAAATCAACCCACGTCCGGTAGACGACGACGTGCCCCAGAATCACAACCGACTGGATGATCGCGATGAAGACGGCGACTCGAATTCGCAAGCGGATGAGCCCTCGGAGATACGGGATGAATCTCGCGGCAACCCTTCAGACTAACACGCCTCTGCAATCGGATGCTCGCGGTCACTCCAGGTTTTACGCGCCGCCACCCACCGCAACTAAATCGATCGCTCCGGGTTTAATGTATTGCGATGGGGTCTGCCTCGACAATGGCCACTCGCTCATCGCCCCACGGTCGCCAAGCAACCAACTCTGTGCGCCGGGAGTCAAAAGTAGTAGGACTTTCCGGGCTCCCCGCCCTGGAAGGCTCCGGCCATCGTCGGTGGAGGATACAGAAATGAGCCATTCCACCTTCCTGAAGTCCTTGTTTTCGATCTTCGCACTCCTTGCGTTGGCGTGTGCGCCATCCCCTGCCTTGGCCCAGCGTGGCGGAGGTCACGGCGGCGGAGGTGGCGGCTCCCACGGTGGTGGAGGCGGTGGCGGGTTTCATGGCGGCGGTGGCGGTTTCGGCGGCGGCCATGTCGGCGGTGGCTACAGCGGCCACATGAGCGGCGGCTCTCGTGGCGGACGTTCGATGTCTGCCCCGCGCTCGTACGGTGGCGGCGGACGCTCCTCCGGCGGATTCTATCGAGGCGGCGCAGCGCGGCCGAGCAGTCGCGACGCGTACGGATCTTACGGGCGCGGCGGCTACGGCTCCTATGGTCGCGGCGCATATGGCGGCGAACGTTATGGTTCGAACGGCTTTGCCGGCCGTTCTGGCGCAGGCTCGCGCTCGAATGCGCATTTCGGCTCGCCCGCGGTCGCCGACGGCCGCTGGCACAGCTTCGGCAATTCAGCTCGCGTAACCAACGCCTCGGGAATTCGCGGATTTGCGGGTTCACCGGGCACGCGCGGCGCCGCGACCGGATCGCGCATAATGTCGACCGGCTGGCGTTCGTTTGGCGCTGGAGCGGCTGCACACGGCTCCGTCGCAGGCAGCGCCACAACCTCCAGAGGTTTCTCCGCGGGAACTCGCTCGTCAGCCTTCGGCTCGTCCCACGCGATGAATTCTGCGATTTCCTCGTCCCGGGCGGTTTCGAATTTCGCGGCGCGCGGCTCGGCCTTTCGTAGCTCCACTTTTAGCGATTCGCGATTCGGTAATGCTGCCATGCGCGGCGGATTCTCGAGCTCTCGATTCAGCCACGTGACGCTCGGCAATTCGATGTTCGCTTCAAACCGCCTCGGCGGCGCGTCCGCGTTCGCCGGCTCGAGATTCAGCGGCGCCTTTGGCAATCGCTTTGGCACCTCCAACTTCCGGTTTGGAAGCTCGTTCGGACGAGGCGGCGACTGGCGTTTCGGCGGTCGGTTCGGTCGTTTCGGCGGCCGTTTTGGTGGATTCCGTGGCGGCTACGGCTGCTGGGGATGCGGCTGGGGACTCGGCCTCGGTTGGGGTTGGGGAGGCTGGGGATGGGGCGGCGGCTGGGGCTGGGGTCTTGGCTGGGGTTGGGACTCGTGGTACGACCCGTTCTGGTATGACTCCCCCTGGTATGACCCGTGGTGGGGCTGGCCCGGATACGGCTACTACTCGTACCCGCCCCCGTACGGAGTCTACGATTATCCGCCACCCTACGGTCCTGGCGACGACAGCGATTCATCGGGCACGTATGACAGCGCGCCTGCTCCCGATGCACAGCCCGCTCTTCAGACGCCTGCGCCGCAGACGGAAGCTCAGCCGTCTCCCAATCCGAGTCCGCCAACGGCGAACGTCGCTGAATCCCGGCCAACCGTCCTGCTTTACCTGAAGGACGGCACCAGCCTTCCCGCCACCGACTATTGGCTGGCGGATGGGAAGCTGCACTATCGCGTCAGCTACGACGGCGAGAGCGTTCTCGATATGGATCAGCTCGATTTGCAGCGCACGGTCGACGAGAACGCCAAGCGCGGCGTGCGCTTCACTCTCACGCCGCAGCCTTCGCTCTTGACTCCGCCGCCCGCGCCGGCTGCCGCCACGCAACCCCCCGCGACCACGTAGCCGCAACCTGGTCGAGCGCGAAGCGCCATCATGCGAGTGCCCGCGGCGCTTGCGGGCGCTGCTCTACGGCAAGCTAGTTATACTTCCACTCGATCTTGCTGAAATCGAGACTAACGCTCTCGGCCGGGACACTGCCTTTGCTAAGCGGCTTGACCTGCTGCAACGCCTTTCCCTTCTTAATCCGGTTAGACCTCTTCGTTCCCGTCGACTTCCTTGCTTTCGTCGTAGCCATGTTTTCCTCCCTCGGTGAATTCGCCTGTAACGGCGTTCCCAACTTTATAAGCAGGTCCGCGGCCAATGCCCGTAACTCTATCCCAGATCGGCTATCTCCTTTGGTATCAATCGCACGTATCTGCCGGCGTTCGGTCGGGGCCGGACAAGGCGTTGAAGAATTCAACGAATGTTTACTGGTTCAACGCCGATCGCCTACCCCTGACACGTCACGCACATTGGAAACGACCCACTGCTAAAATTGCCAAGAGGTTGCCTCGCACCCCGAATTCTTTTCGGAAATTCTTTTCCCCCGCAACCCCCTTCCCAGCATCCCAGGCATTCCCCGCCTCATCCCAAATAGTAGGAGCGTTGTAAATGAGCATCGAGGGAGCACGATGAGTACGTTGGGCACCATTTCAATCGATCCGATTCATATCAGCCGTTCGCACTTTCTTCGAATGACGATTCATACGACTATGACAACTCAGACGATGATAGAAACGACCACCACCCGCCGACGCTCGACGAGATACAGATTCGCGCGTATCGCGTTCATTACGAGCACGGCGGAATCTATGGCGGCTACACGCTCGACGAATGGCTCGAAGCGGAACGAAGGTTCGATGAGGAGACCGACTCCAGCTCTCCGCCGGACAACGACGACGATTTCTGATCGTCAGGCGTAAATCGCTCTCGCACGAAAAGAACGTCCTCAGCACGGTGTTGCCGCAGTGTGTAGACTCGAACACTCTTACCTGCAACTTTGCGCGAGCCCACGCATCTGATTGTATAGGCTTTACCCATACAGTTTTGATTCGCTTAAAACCGATGCCACAGCGATTCCCGTTTCGGCATCGGTTTTGCGGATGAAACGGATTACAACTTTGACGCGCGATTAGCCCACTCGCAATGCGATGCTGGTAGCGTCCAGCAAGAAGGATGGTACCAGTGCACATACACACGGATGTTTGTTTATCTTTGCGCCAGAGGAAACGGATCCACATGAATGACAAGCCGTTGAAGCATTACCTGTTCGCGAGCGATTTCGATCAGACGCTCACGTTCAACGATTCCGGCTACGTCTTGAGCGAGATTCTCGGCATTCCGACCGAGGAGTTCAAGCGCCGGGCCACCGGCATGGCCAAAATCAATCTCGTTCAGCAGGGGGCGGAGCTCGCCTACTTGCTCCTGCACGACCCCGAATTTCGCACGCGCGTCCGCCGGCACCATCTCTTCGAAGTCGGGAAGAAGATTCGCCTCAAGGACAACATCGGCCTGCTCTACGAAATCCTCGATCACGGCATCGAGGGCTACCAATTCGATTTCTCGATCGTTTCCGCCGCGCCCGTCGAGGTGATTCAATCCGCGCTCGAAGGCATCGTGCCGCCGGAGCGCATCTACGGCACGCAATTCCAGTACAACAGCGCCGGCGAAATCGAAACCATCGTCCGCGCGACCGCCGGTTACGGCAAAGTTGCCGTCATCGACGAGTTGCAGGCCAGCCTGAAGATCGGCCCCGACCACATCGTCTACGCGGGCGACGGCAGCTCCGACATCAACGTGATGCTGCACGTGAACGCGCGCGACGGCTTCACCATCGCGGTTTCCGAAACCAAGCAGGTCGCGCACGTCGCCAAGCGCACCGTCCTCGGCAACAGCGCGATCGTGGTCCTCGCGCCTATTCTCGAGAACATCGTCGGATGGTCGCGTCCGCACATCCGCGAGTTCCTCGAGTCCTACGGCTTCCTCATTCAGGAATGGGATACCGTCCGCACGGACTGGCTCACTGTCCGCGCCGTCGACGAAGGCATCGCCGAACCTCGCCCCGAACCCAAGGCCGAACCTGCTCCCAGCCGCCTTCAGTAGGTTGCTGCTCCTGACGCTGGCACATGTTCGATTTGCGGAATTTTGGCGATTAGAACGGGTCGCCGTCCTTTGTTTTCTGTCACTTACGGTGCGTTCTAATATTCGAATTTGGCGATTAGGATTGGCCACAGAGACACAGAGACACCGAGCCCGAAGGGGAACGGATGGCCCCCTCTTGGCAAGCGGCACCTCGTGCAACCGTATATCAGACATCGTGTCGGCCTAGTGTTTTCAACGAGTTAGCTCGATTTCTAATCCCCGTACCGTGGATTAGAACGGGAACCGTGGCCGGGTCCGTCTGCCACAGAAACAGAGAGCGCACAGAGACAAGCAAGTGCGGTCTGATGTCATCACCTGCTCCGTTCACCGTTCCTCCTTTTCACTTTCACCGCGGTCCCAAAGGGTCCTAAACCCACCCCTGCGACAGCCGACGGGCGCCGCGTGCGTACAGACACACCCGTCGCGGGGCACCCGAAACGTCCGGGCACACAATTAATTATTCTTATGATTAGTGATCGCCTTGTATAACATAGTTCACGGCGATTGTCAAGGACTAGTACTCACTTTTGGAGTGCGCAGGGGTTGCCGGGAGGCTGCGCACATACCCGGGCATGGGAACCGGAGGCCGGGGCGACGGCCCGACCAGCTCGCAGCGTCCTCTACCTCCTCTACTTCCTTAGCCTCCTTTGCTAATCTACACGCCGCTCTCGGCATCCCTATCTCCTGGGAGGAAATGTGACCAAGCCCGTACGCCGTGCCAGATACCTGCTTCTCGCTTCTGCTTTGATCCTCCTGGCTCCTCCCGCATCCTTGGCGCAGGGCACGCCCGGAGGCGCCGCCCAGCCGGCGCCCCTCCGAGTCGCGATTGCCGGGCTGGTTCATGGCCACGTTTTTGGATTCTTCGACCACTATCTTCATTCCCCCGCGATCCAGATCGTCGGCATCGCCGAGCCTGACCAGGATCTCGCCTCGCGCGTCTCGACGCAGTACAAGCTCGACAGAAATCTCTTCTACGCCGACGTCGACCGCATGCTCACGGAAACTCACCCGCAGGCCGTTCTTACCTACACCAGCACCTTCGACCATCGCAGAGTCGTCGAGATTTGCGCCCGCCACGGAATCGACGTGATGATGGAGAAGCCTCTCGCCGTCAGCAACGCCGACGCGCGCGCGATCGAAAAAGCGGCGCGATACGGCCACATCGAGGTGATGGTGAATTACGAAACCGCCTGGTACGCCAGCAATCGCGCCGCGTACGACTTGCTCCACCAGCACGCCATCGGCGATTTGCGCAAATTCGTCGCGCGCGACGGCCATAACGGTCCCAAGGAAATCGGCGTCGGCCCGGACTTTCTTTCCTGGCTCACCGATCCGAAACTCGACGGCGGCGGCGCGCTCTTCGATTTCGGATGTTACGGCGCGGACTTGATCACCTGGCTGCTCGACGATCAGCGGCCGCTCAACGTCACCGCCATCACGCAGCACATCAAGCCGGACATTTATCCCAGGGTCGACGACGAGGCAACGGTCGTGCTCGCGTATCCGAAGGCGCAGGCCATCATTCAGGCTTCCTGGAATTGGCCCTTCGGCGTCAAAGACATTCAGGTCTACGGGCAGACCGGATACGTCAAGACCGTTCAGGCGGACAAGATTCTCGTTCGCCGGGAAGGCGAAAAGCAGGAGCAGGAAATCGCCGCCAAGCCGCTTCCCTCCCCCGACGACGACGAAATCTCCTATCTGCGATCGGTCGTCCTGGACCACCGCACGCCGGGCGGGCCCACTTCGCTCGAAATCAACGTGATCGTTACCGAGATCCTCGACGCCGCGCGCGAATCCGCCGCCACCGGCAAGACCGTCCAGCTGACGCCCGAAAGATAATTGCGAAAGGTCTGACAATGCCCAACGAAACAGAATTGAAGGCCCAGATCGAGCGCGTCGCTCTCGAGCTGATCGACGGATGGGGCGCTCACGCCGATCCGCTCTCTTGCGTCGAAGATTTGCGCGCCGGCCTCGCGTCTCGCAAGCCGCCGGGCTTCACTCACTCGGTCTGCGAACTCCTCGCGCACCTGAACTACTGGATGGAGTACGACTTGACGCGAATGCGCGGAACGCCCGCGCCCTATCCCGCGCATGCGGCCGAGAGCTGGCCTTCATTCGATTCCATCGACGAGGCTGAGTGGAAGAAGATCGTCGCCCGGTTTCGCGAGTTGCTGGACGAACTGAGAGCGGTGTGCCGGTCTGGCGTCGAGGCATGGATGAAGCGGGCTCCCACGACTCACCCGAGCCACGAGAGGAACGCGTCCACGGTGGGCACCATGATCTTCCAGACCATCACGCACAATAGCTATCACCTTGGACAGATCGTTGACGTCCGGAGGGCTCTTGGCGCGTGGCCGCCCGCAGGAGGCGGAGATACGTGGTGAAGACCGCGAGGAAAATTAAACCGGCCGCGGCCGCCGCGCCCAAAGCGCGTGGCCGCGGAAATGGCGACGGGCGGACTTCACGCCCGCCCGCGCCGAGTGCCCTCGATCAGTGACGCCCTCTTGCTAGTCCGCGGCGCCGACCAAAGCAGGCGCTTCCGCGTTCGCCGTCGAAGGCTGCTTGGTGCGCTCGATCTCGATGCGGCCCTTGAAGTAGGCGCCGTCCTCGACGCTGATGCGCGCCGTCGTGATGTCGCCCGTCACCGAGCCGTCCTTCTTGATCTCGACACGATCGTTCGCGTGGATGTTGCCCGTCACGTTGCCGTAGACCACCACGTCGCGCGCGAAAATCTCGGAATGGAGCTGGCCCGTGCGTCCGACGGTGAGCCGCTGGCCATTCAGCGCCACCGCGCCTTCCACCTTGCCGTCGATTTGCAGGTCTTCGTCGCCGGAAATCTTGCCCTTGACCTCGATACTCGCGCCGAGGCACGAAAGGTTGCGGCTCGCCGGGCTGCTGCTGCCGCGCGCGCTGGGGGCGGCTGCCGGAGACTGCGACGACGGCTGCCACTGAGAGGGCGCCGGAGTTTCGCTCTGCGACTGCTTATTCCACATAGTTCCTCCTCATTCGATCGAAAGGGATGTGTTCCCCGATGACACTCACTCTAGGCGCGCAGGCTACGACCGGCAACGCTGAACTCGGAGCGGTTTGTTCACTTCGGAACCTGACCGGACGGACAGGCTCCGGCAGCGCAGGGACGGGGTGCCGGCCATCACCTGCAAGAGTGACCGCCGGCACTGCAGAGTTGACTCGCGCGCTGGCAAATGGTGCCGCGGGGGACGGATTGAACTCCCGTGTCTACGCCTTCTCGGGTGGAAACGTAGGCCGCCAGTGGCATCGCCCCTCCGATCGTACGAGAAGGAGAACCAATATGTTTGCACGCCACATCACCCTTCAGTTGAAGAAGAATTTTGAGAAGGAGTTCCCGATCACGTTTGAGAAGGAAGTCCTCCCGATTCTTCGCCGCCAGAAGGGATTCCTCGAGGAACTGCTCCTCGTGACGCCGATGAAGAATGAAATGGTCGCCATCAGCCTGTGGGAAGAGAAGGAATTTGCCGAGGCCTATCATCGCCAGGTGTACCCCGAAGTCGCAAAGATGATTGCAAAATTCGTCGAAGAGACCCCCGTCGTCAAGACGTACGAAGTGGAGTACGCAACCTATCGGAAGTTCGCAACCGTCGCAGTCTAAGAGAGCGGCGTCATCTTCCGAACAAAAGCTTTTTTCTCAGAGGGGCGAGCGAGTTCTCGCCCCTCTTGCTTGTTGGGAACTCGATTCAATCTCACACACCTGCACCTGTTCACTTTACGGAACCGAACGAACCGCGCGCCCGACGCCCACGATAGAATGAAATGAATGTCCTCCGCGTGTGGCGTCTGCAACACGGTACCGCCCAAGGGCGCCCTGGTGTGCCCATCCTGCGGCGCGCCGACAAGAAGCAAGCGGTTGAGATGGTTCCTGTGGGGCGCGGGACTGAGCGTAGTCCCCGCCATCATCGGCGCCGCGTGGATCTGGATCCTCGGCGGCGATTTCATCGTGAGATACGCGAACCGGCATGGCTTCGACGAGCGCCTCGTCTACATCTACGGCTGTTTCGCTGCGATTGTCGTCGAGTTGTTTTCGATGTACGTGCTGGCGCGTTTCCGGAAGGAGAAGTTCGACTTGATTTACCTCGGGTGTCTCGCGTTCACGCTCATCGCCGTTCTATTGAGCGTTATCGAGTTCGGGATGATCGCCGGAATCGCGATGTGCTGCAGTTAGTCTCAGGCGTTGTCGATCTGCGCGCGCTGCAGCCGGTCAGAGTAGTCGATGTAGACCGTCTTCCACTCCGAATAAAAATCGAGCGCGGCATCGCCCGATTCGCGGTGCCCGTTGCCCGTATTCTTGATTCCGCCGAACGGCAAGTGCGTTTCCGCGCCGATTGTCGGCGCGTTCACGTAGACGATTCCCGTTTCGAGGTCCCGTTGCGCGCGAAATGCGTTGTTCACGTTGCGCGTGTAGATCGCCGCGGACAATCCGTACGTCACTCCGTTCGCCACCGCCAACCCTTCCTCGAACGACTCGAACGGGATCACCGAAACCACGGGCCCGAAAATCTCCTCCTGGCAGATCCGCATCTTCGGATCGCAATCGGTGAAGATCGTCGGCTCATGGAACCAGCCGTGCGCATACTTTCCGCCTTCGAGCCGATGGCCTCCCGTCGCGAGTTTCGCGCCTTCGTCCTTGCCGATCTCGACGTACTTGATCACCGTGTTCAGCTGCTGTTCGTTGATGCAGGGCCCCATGTTCGTTCCGGCGTCAAGACCGTCGCCGACCTTGAGCGATTCCGCGCGGGCCACAAACCTGTCGACGAACTGCGAGTAGACCTTCTTGTGCACGGCCACACGGCTCGCCGCGGTGCAGCGCTGGCCGGTGGTGCCGAAGCCCCCCCAGATCGCGCCGTCGACGGCGAGATCGAGATTGGCATCGTCCATCACAACGATGATGTTCTTGCCTCCCATTTCGAGGTGGCACTTCTTGAAGGTGGGCGCGCATGCCTGGCTGACAATGCGGCCGACGTCCGTCGAGCCCGTGAAGCTGACGAGGTTCACGTCCGGGCTGCCCAGAATCGCCTTGCCGACGACGATTCCCTTTCCGAACACGACGTTCAGGACTCCGTGCGGCAAACCCGCTTCCTCGAGCACCGCTGCGAGGTTGTGCGTTGAAAGCGGAGTATCTTCCGCAGGCTTGATCACCACCGTGTTCCCGCAAACCAGCGCCGGCATGATTTTCCATGACGGAATCGCCATCGGGAAATTCCAGGGCGTGATCAAGCCGGTGACGCCGATGGCGCTCCGCACGGACATCGCGAATTTGTTCGGCAGTTCCGACGGCGTCGTGTGGCCGAAGAGGCGGCGGCCTTCGCCCGCCATCAGGTAGGTCATGTCAATCGCTTCCTGCACGTCGCCGCGGGTCTCGTCGAGGACTTTGCCCATCTCGCGCGTCATATCGCGCGCGAAATCCTCCTTGCGCTCGATCAGGATTTGCGCCGCGCGGTACAGAATCTCGGCGCGCTTGGGCGCGGGCGTGAGGCGCCAGTCGTTGTACGCGGCGCGCGCGGCTTCGATCGCGCGATTGGTGTCCGCTTCGGACGACGCGGGGAAGATGCCGACGAGTTCCGTGGTGTTCGCGGGATTGCGGTTCTCGATCGATTGTTTGCTGCTCGCTTCCACCCACTCGCCGTCGATATAGTTCTTGTAGGTTTTCAGGGCGTACGACGTAGCCATTTGCAATTCCTCCGTGGTCGCTCGAACCAAGGCACCGGTGTCAGTCTTGGCGGCCGGATATGCGCGAAAAACCGAAGGTTCAGGGTAACAAGCGCGCGCCCGCCGCGTCAACGAGGGGGCGGCGACGCGCCGCCACAGATTCGCGCGCGACTCAACGGAAGACAGACGGGAGAGATGTCCGGTGCAAGGATTTCGATGCGCTACTGCTGGGGCTGCGGCTTCGGAGACGCTGCGGGCACCGCGGCGGACGCCGACACAACCGCGGAAGCCGACGGTGTCCCGGTTGGCGCCGTGTCAGGCGACTTGGGCTCCGACTTGGAAGAAGGCGTGACGGGCGACGGCGCTGACGCGGGCAGGACCGGCCTGGGGGCAGAGACGCCCGCGATGGCAGAGCCAAGGCCGAGCTTCTGCAGACTCAACGCGTCGATCTTTCCCGTGGAATCAAGACCGTGATCCGCCTGAAACTTGTGCATTGCTGTAACTGAGCTGGCGTCCCATTTACCGTTGGGATCCCCGTGGTAGTAACCGTTGCGGGCCAGCGCGGCTTGAATTTCGGAAATCCGGTCCGGCGTGGGCGCCTTTTGGAACGGCTGCCGGCGCGAGTAGTGTCGCCGCCTCTTCTTCTTGGTGCTTTGCGCAGCCGAACTCGAAGCAGGTCTCGAGGAGAAGGCCGAGAAACGGGCGCTCGCCGGCCCGGACGCAGACGCGGCCGAGATGGGCGCGCATCCAAGCGCAAAAGACACGACGATCGGCAGCCACTTCATAGATTCTCTGGCGCTCACTCCGGCAATTCCAGCGTCCGACGACGCTCTCAATCCATTATGCCGCGCTTCGCGCCGAACTCAATCGATACGGCAGGAAGAGGCGGCCTATCGTGTACGGGGAACGAGCGCGTCAAACTACGCTGCGTTGGCAGCGCGGCTCAAGACGTTACCCCTGCTCCCGCTGAACCAAGCTGAGCGTCACTTCGCCGTCACAGATGGGACCGTGCCCGCGAGGAACGTCGTCAGCACGCGATCGCTGTCCGAACGGCGCGCGACCTTGAACAGCACGTCCTGGCCGGGCCTGAGCTTGGCCATCTCGCGACGATAGTCGACCATCGAATTCACCGTGACGTGGTTGACTTCGGTGATCACGTCGCCGCGCGCAAAATTCAGGTCTTCGGCAAAGCTCGCCGGATCGACTTCGGTCACGATTACGCCCGCAACCTTGGGCATGCCGAGCTTCCGCGAGAGTTCGGGAGTCAAGTCCTCGACGTGGAGGCCAAACTGGCTCGGCTCCTCCACCTCGTCGGGCGAAGAATCGGTGTCCTCCGCCGTCTGCGGGAAAATTTTCGAGCGGTCCGCAACCGTAAGCGTGGCGTCCTTCGCCTGTTTGTCGCGGACGTAACGGACCTGAACGGACTGGCCGATCGGAGTCTGTGCAATCGGGTTCACCAGATCGGAGCCGTTGTGCACCGGCTGGCCGTTCACGTGGGTGATCACGTCGCCGGGCTTGATGCCGACCCTCTCGGCCGGGCTGCCGGGCGCAACATCTTCCACCACGATTCCGTAGGGCGCGCCAAGCTCCTTCATCAGAACCGGGTTCGCGCTGTTCTCTTCCTGGAAGGTGACGCCGATGGAACCGCGAATCACTTTGCCGCTGGTGACGAGCTGGTTGTAAACCGTAATCGCGGTGTTCGACGGCAGCGCGAAACCTACGCCTTCAAAGCCGCGGCTGCCCGTATAGATTGCCGTGTTGATTCCGATCACTTCGCCGGCGAGATTCGCGAGCGGGCCGCCCGAATTTCCCGGGTTAATCGCTGCGTCCGTCTGGATGAAGCGCTGAAACTGTTTGCCGACGGTGGAACGATCCTTCGCGCTCACGATGCCCGCTGTCACAGTCGAGTTCAGGCCAAACGGGCTTCCGAACGCCAGAACCCAGTCGCCGACCTGCACGCCGTCCGAATTCCCGAGCTTCGCGACCGGCAGTTCGTGATTCGCTTCGATCTTGATGACTGCGAGGTCGGTGTCCTTGTCCGTCCCGATCACTTTCGCGCTGTAGTGCTCCGGATCGCCGTCAAGCGCCACTTGAATTTTCGTGGCCTGGTCGATCACGTGATCGTTCGTCAGGATGAAGCCCTTCTTGTCGACAATCAAACCCGATCCCAGACTGCGCTCAGCGTCCGGGCCGTTATCCGGCGAATCGAAGAATCGGTCGAAGAAATCCTGGAACGGGTCGTTGCGCCGCTGGTGAGGGTTGCTCGTTTTCGGCTTGTCGAGGACCTGCGTGGTGGAGATGTTGACGACCGCCGGCTCGAGCCTCTTCGTGATTCCGGCAAAGCCGTTCGAAAGCGTGACCGGATCGGGAATCGCGAGGAGCGTGGCGCCGGTGGGGCTCATTTGGTCGTGGGTCGCCTGCGCCCGGCCGGAGAGCAGCGTCCCAATGAAGATACCGACCGCCAAAGTGACGCCTACGAGGAGGAACGCAAAGACCTTGCGCCGTCTTGCCCAACTCAGTATCTCTTGAAACTGTAGGCCCATCCTCGTGCTCCTTTGGATCCCAGGTGTCCGAAAGTGCCGAATCTTACTAAGTATAGCATCCCTTCCAAGCCCGCCAAGCTTGGACGACGGGCCCTTGCCCATGTGAGCAAGGCTCTAGAGGTCAGATGGCGCGAGAGGCGCCACAGTCTCCTGATTGCGGGCCTTTCGCAACTCTGCAGGATGGGAACTTCGACCGGGGCAATCAGCCCAGTCGCCGCAAGTGCCTCTGGCTTAGTGCTTTACACCCTCGAGTTCCTTGGCGGCGGAATTGATCAAGTCGCTCTCGTTGTTCAGAACCGAGGAGATTCGCACGATCTCCGAGTTGGCCTCGTCCCAGTGCTTCTGCTCGATGGCCTCGCGGACCCCCGGGATGGTCTTGGCCCCGTATCCCGAGTAGACGCCCGGCGCATAGATCATGTGCTTATACCAGCCGCGACGGAGAACGCCCTCCTCGGTGGTGAGCCGGTGCTCGCTGTCCATCAGCTTGCGGTTGATTTCCTGGAGCGTGGCGGCTGGGATACCACCGGGCCAGGCCTTGCGGACAGCATCCTGATAACGCTGCGCCGCCGTGGTCAAGGCGTCGGCAGCGTTGTCGAACGGAGCGAAATTGAGGTGGGGAGGAACCTCGTCGCGCGGAGGTGCAAAGGTCGGATGCTTGGGATCGCTCACGGCGCTGAACAAGCCTTCATCCAACTCCTTGTCGCGCTCGATCGTTTCCTCTCTGGCGTCGTCGGCTGCCTTCTTGAGCTGCTTCAGGTACATGTGAATCGTGTCCGCGAGATCGGTGAACTCGAACGGAAGCAGGTCCGCATCCGCCAGACGCATCACCGCCGTACCTACCGTTTGCGAAAGCGCGCGCCCGTAGACGAAGTCCGTGTCCGAAAAATGCGTGAACCAGTAGAAATCATCGTAAATCGAGTGGTAAATGCCGCCGCGATCCTCACCGCCATAACCGAGGTTTGCGGACGCGATGCCGAGATGGTCGAGGAAGACCGTGTAGTCGCTGCCGGAACCGAGCGCGCCGATGCGCAAGTCGGCCCGACTGCGAATCTCCTTGCGATTTTCATCGCTGCGCGCGCCGGAGATTTCACCGAACAGAAGACGCTGCCGCACCGGGATGCTCTTCTCCGGGTCCTCGATGTCACGAGCCACACCGTTGAAGAAATGCTCGAGCGTGTGCGAGCCTTCCACGCCGAGGTACCCGCGGCCGGTTGCATCCGAATTTATATAGGCGACTGCGTGCTGCTTGAGTTCGGCATCGTGCGCTTCACCCCACTCGGTCGAGCCCAGCAGGCCCGGCTCTTCCCCGTCCCAGGCGCAGTAGATAATGGTGCGCTTCGGCTTCCAGCCCTGCTTGAGGAGCTCGCCGAACGCGCGCGCCTCCTCGAGTTCCGCAACCTGGCCTGAAATCGGATCTTCCGCGCCGTTCACCCAGCCATCGTGGTGATTGCCGCGAACAACCCATTCGTCCGGTTGCTCGGAGCCGGGAATCCTGGCGATCACGTCGTAGAGCGTTTTTATGTCCCAGTTCGACATCACCTTGAGGTGAACCTTCGCGGCCGGACCAACGTGATACGGAATCGCGAGTGAGCCACGCCATTCCGGCGGAGCGATGGGTCCGTCGAGCGCCGCGAGCAACGGCTGGGCGTCACCGTAGGAAATGGGAAGCGTCGGAATCTTGGTCAACGCCGGATTGTCCTTGATCGGGAGGCGCTTGGCATCCGGCGTGGCGCCGACGCCGGGAGTAAGCGGATCGCCCGATTGAGTCGAGGCAAAATCCATCACGCTGCCGCGCTGGACTCCGTCCGGCGGACGCATCGGCCCTTTCGGGAATACGTCTCCGTCCGCGTATCCGTCATCGTGCGGGTCGGAGTAAATCAGGCAGCCCACAGCGCCGTGCTCGGCCGCGACTTTCGGCTTGACTCCGCGCCACGAACCGCCGTAGCGCACGATCACGATCGCGCCCTTCACGGAAACACCCAGGCGTTCAAGCTCTTCGTAATCGGAGGGAAGGCCGTAATTCGCATAGACCAGCGGCGCGGTTACATCACCATCTGCGGAATAGGCATTGTACGTGGGTAATTGCTCGCTCTGCTGGTTGGACGTGGGATCGCCGGGCACCGGCGGCTCCTGCAACTTCGCGATGAACTTGGCCGGCGCCACCAGTTCGAGCGCGCGCTCCTTCGGCGTGGGAAAGAGCACGTCGAAGGTCTCGATGTGCGCGTCCCAGCCCCACTGCTTGTACTGCGCGAGAATCCATTCGGCATTCTGCTTGTCGTACGCAGTCCCGACGTTGTGCGGGTGCGCCGCAAGCAACTGCATGTCGTCGCGCTGGTTCTGCGGGCTGGGAATCGCCTTGAATTTCGTTTCCCACTGGCGCTCCGTGGCGGAGCTGTCGCGCGTGAACCCCTGCAAAGGTTCCTCGTCCGCGCTGATGGGAATCAGAACGCAAAAGGAAAACAGAATCGCCAGAATTGCAAACCGTCGCATGTCGCCCCTCCGCAAATTGAAAGAAAAAACGCGCTCCCCGTATAAATCACCTGATGGGAAGTTGCAAGGAGGAAATCCCCGGACCGAATGAGCACACCGTTGAATGGCGGCCGCGGCTTCGCTACAATGCGCCGCATGTCTTCCGGTGCCTTCTCGGTGAGTGGGCGGCAGGGTGCGAGCAAGGACCTCCGCATCCTGACTCCGAAGGGTGCGATCTCTTTTTCGAGCGGCCCCGCGTTTCGCGAAGCCATCGAGGCCTCGGCTGCGCCACGCCTGATCATCGATATGACGGAGGTTCCGTCGATCGATTCCGTTGCCGTCGGAATTCTGGTCCGAGCCTTCGTCTCGTGCCACAAGTCCGGCCGCAAACTCGCCCTCGTCGGACTCGGGCACCGCGTGAAAAACGTTCTTCAGCTCACCGGCATCGATCCCCTCTTTGACACCTACGCCACCGTGGCGGACGCAGAGCGCGGCCTGGGCTGAGCGCCCAACTCCGTGCACCATTCGGCAGCCATAAGAAAATTTCGCGTCGCAGTTTTCAAGGACCGGGAGGCTACCGGCATGCAACGTCCCAGGAACGCCGCATGCCGGCGGTCCGCCTGCGGCTTACAACGACCGCAGGAAGTTGAGAAGGTTCTGCTTCTGCTGCGGCGTGAGCGAATTGAAGAGCGAGATCACCGTGTTGGCCTCCGAGCCGTTGCTCGAATGCGCTTCAATTGCGTTCATCAGCCCGCCGTTCGCCGGTGTTGCCCGGCCGTCATGAAGGAAGAAGATCCGCTGCCCGAGCCCCCATAACGGAGCCGTGCGGAACTCGTCGGGACCCGCGGAACCCTGCGAGATCCTGTCCGCCAATCCCGATCCCATGTGGTGCACGAGCAGGTCGGAGTAGAGCGCGGCAGCCTGGTTGCTCAGAGCGGGCGAAAAATTCGACACGGACGTCTGGAGCGTGGGCGTGTGGCATGAGTCGCAGTGAACCTGGCTGAACAGCGCTTGCCCGTTTTGAATCGATTGCAGCGAAGGGTTGCCGGGGATTCCCTGCGTCGACGGGGCCGGCGGCGCGAGAAACCGCATGAAGGTCGCAAACTGCACCGTGTCGCTCGGAATTGAATAGCCCGACTCGTCGAAATTGGTCTCATCCTCGGGAGTCCCGTTGAACATGCATGAGATCGGAGCGCCGCCCCGCTCGTTGGAGAACATTTCGTTGCTGACGCCGATCTCGACGTTGTAGGCTTCGCCGGCGAATACCTCCAGCGACTTGTTCTGCGCCTTCCATCCAAATCGCGTGATGGTCCCGTCGTTGCCGCTCACGTTGGGATGGCCCGAGATTCCGAGTTTGCTCTTGAGCTGCGGGTTCGCGTTCATGTTCGCGAGGATGGTGGCGTCGGAAATGTTTTCGATCAGGCCCGCACCGAACACCGGCGTCGGTATGCGAAAGATCACGTTCCCCAGACTCTGCATCTGCTGGAAATTCGGCTGGGCCATCGAGCACGTTTGCGGCTGGTCCGTCACACCGACGGCGTTGGTGGCGTCTGTGCGTCCGGCAATCGTGAACAGACCGTGGACGCCGCCGTCCGGCGTCTGCGTGAGCCGGCCGCTGGAATTTACAACGAAGGGAAAGCGCGCTTCGCGGACGGGACCGTCCGCAGTAATAAAGGATGGAATGGCGTTCGTCGCACCGGCATCATTCGCCGCCAAAATCTGCGGGTTCTCGCCGATGTTCGGAAACTGACTGGCGCTTGGACTCGTTCCACCCACCGCGGGCTGCGAGTGACATCCGGCGCAGCTCGTTGCGTTGAACGTCGGCCCCAGCCCCTTGCCCGGTTCTCCGGAGACGGTGCCGCTCACCGAATCCACTTCGAGGAACCGGCTGAGTCCGTCCTGAAAGTATTGGGCCTGAGACGCGCTCAGACCCGCAAGCGCACCGCCTGCGTTGACGCTGCCCGCACGCACTCCCGGATCGCGGGCTCCCCCTGAGGTCGACGTCGTCGCTTGTCCCAGGAGCGCCGTGGCGAATGACAGTGCGCCAAACGCCGCGGCAAGAATCACCAGCTTCGGACTTTTCATTGGACCTCCTCCTTTGTCAGCCGAGAGCAGACACACCTCCAGCTCTCGTTTTTTCGGGGTTAATCGCTCCTGGGACGGTTAACCTGACGAACCTCAACGCGCCGCGAGACGAATACGTCTCACGAGCAAGGCTTCTACGGCACCGAAGTCATGGAAGCAGCCTCTGAATCGCTCCTTTGGCGCGGGCGCACTTGCACCCGTACCCTGAGTGACGAAGGCAGCTAAAGGACCGGGGGAGCTGACCTCTCCACAACGAGAACGAAACCGCTGAAGAAACCTGCTATCGCTGAGATTCGCCTTTTTTTGCGGCTGAGTTGCGCGAACCTTACGCCCGCGCCGGTGTGGCGTCAATGGCGAAAAGAAAAATCTTGCAGTTGAAGATTTGGACACAATTTTCAGCGCCGGGACAGATGGGTTCAGGTACTCAGGTACAGCGAAGGGCAAGCGGCTTTTCGCCAAGCGCGCGGGAGTCAGCGTGCGCGCCAGTCGGCTTGGGTCCGGCGCCTCGATTTCGCTTGACGCTTCCTTTGAACGGCATTATATGTAGAACATCTATGCGTCGATATCCTAGGTGTGAATCATGAACGAAGACCGCTCCGAGTTCCTGAAGGGCACGCTCGACATGTTGATCCTGAAGGTCGTCGCGCTCGGGCCGATCCACGGCTACGCGATCGCGCAGCGCATTCGCCAAATCTCCAAGGACTTCTTCCAACTGCAGCAGGGCTCGCTTTATCCCGCCCTCCATCGGCTCGAAGATCGCGGCTGGCTGCGGGCCGACTGGAAAGAGTCCGGCACGGGGCGCGACGCGAAGTTCTATTCGCTCACAGCGAAGGGCCGCAAGCAGCTCGAATCCGAGATGCGCACCTGGGGAAAACTCGCTGACGCCGTCGCGCTGATTTTGCGCACGGCCGAGTGATCGCCGGGAAGGACCGCCCTCATGCACTGGCTTCGCCGCTGGTTCCACAAGTCGCGCGCCGAGAAACAGCTGGATTCCGAGCTGCAATTCCATTTCGAGCAGCAGGTGGCCGACAACATCGACGCCGGAATGCCTCCCGACGAAGCGCGGCGCCGCGCGCGAATCGAATTCGGCGGCCTCGACCAGGTGAAAGAAGAATGCCACGAGGCGCAACGCGGCTACTTCGTCGAGACGCTCGTTCAGGACATCCGCTACGGCCTCCGGATCCTGCGCAAGTCTCCCGCCTTCACTGCCGCGGCGGTTGTGACTCTCGCCCTCGGCATCGGCGCCAACACCGCCATCTTCAGCATGGTCGACACCCTGATGATTCGGCCGCTTCCCGTTCGCAATCCGCACGAACTCACGTTCCTGTCGTTTCCGCGCGACGCAAGCCATTTCGATCCTGGATTCTCGGATCCCGAATTTCGCCAGGTGCGCGACCAAACGCGCGGCGTGTTTTCCGATGTAAGCGCGATGATCCTCGGCGGGCTCGGCGGGCTCTCCGGCCCGACGGGACGGTCCGATGGGCTGACAGTGGACGCGATCACCAGACCCGCTCAGACCCTATTCGTCACTGGCGACTTTTTCCAAATGCTCGGCATTCGACCGTATCTTGGCCGCTTCATCCTTCCGTCCGAGGGGAACGCACCCGGTGGCGATCCGGTCGTCGTGCTCAGTTATCGCTACTGGAAAAGGCGTTTCCATGAAGACCCCGGCATCATTAACAAAGCTGCTTTCATCAACGGGCGCCCCGTCACGATCGTAGGCATAGCCCCCAAAGATTTCCTCGGTCCCACACCCATCGTCGAAATGGAGGCATACCTCCCGCTCGGCGTGATGACGGTTGAAACGGGAGGAAACGCCGCCTTCCTTACCGACGCCGGCAGTCGCGACATGCTGATCGTGGCTCGCCTCGCACCGGGCGTGAGCATCGAGCGCGCGAACGCCGCTCTCGCACCATTGGGGCAACAGCTCATCAAACAATATCCGAGGCCGGGAGTGGGCACCGCCCTGCAAGCCAAACCTTTGCGGCCGCCTGGACTGGTGGATGGGCCCAATCCCCTGCCGGCGCTCGCGGGACTCTTCTTGACTTTGTCCGGCCTGGTCTTGGCGCTCGCATGCCTCAACGTGGCGAATCTGTCTTTGGTTCGCGCCGCCGGGCGGCGTCGCGAGATGGCCGTTCGCGCAGCACTTGGCGGAAGCCGGGCGCGGCTGGTCCGTCACCTGCTGAGCGAAACCATTCTGGTGGCATTGTTCGGCGCCGCAGCCGGAATGGTCGCGGGCACACTGGCGCTGCGGGCGCTCAGCTCGGCGGTGACGGTCACAGAGCTGCCGCTCGTTTTTGAATTTCCGTTCAATGCACGGGTTTTTCTTTATGCGCTGAGCATCGCCGTACTCGCGGCTGCCATCGTGGGGATTGTTCCGGCGCTGCGCGCGTCCACCGGAAACCTGAGCGACATTTTGCACGAAGGGGGCCGGAGTTCGACAAGCCGCAGCCAGCGAACGCGCACCGCTTTAGTCGCTGCCCAAGTGGGCGGATCGCTCGCGTTGCTGATTGTCGCGGGACTCTTTGTGCGGAGCATGAGGAGCGCACAGGATTCCGACCTGGGCTTCGATCCAAGAAACGTCCTGAATGTGACGCTCGATCCGGGAGAGATCGGGTACACGCAAACTCAGGGTGTGGAATTCTACAGCCAGATACTCACGCGAGTTCGCGCGCTTCCCGGAGTCCAGTCGGCCAGTTTAGCCACGGCGGTGCCGCTCGATAATTTCCCGAGTGAGGAAATCGCGATTCCGGGATATGTGGCCCAACGCGGCGAACTACTGCGCGCCGACTACGACGCGGTGTCGCCGGACTACTTCAAGACAATGAAGATCGCGGTTCTCCGCGGGCGCGATTTTCTCGGTTCCGATACCGAATCATCGCCGCGCGTCGCACTCATCAATGAAGCGATGGCCGAGCGCTTCTGGCACGGCGCAGACCCAATCGGGCGCAACTTCAAGCGCAACGGCGACGCGCAGCATGCGATTGAAATCATCGGCGTTGTCCGAAACAGCAGGACCGAAGATCCGTATTCGCCGTATGGCCCTGCGTTCTACGTTCCCGTCGCGCAAAGCTACACCCCTGCGCAGACGCTGCAGATTCGCACGGCGGGTCTTCCACAAATGATCGCGCCAGAGGTTTTGGCCGTGCTCCGCGGCTTAGCGCCCAGCGCGCCTGTCCTCGGTGTGCGCACTATGAGTGATGTAGTTACCAACGGCCCCGACGGACTCTTGATATTCAATTTAGGCGCGGAGCTTACGGCAGCTCTCGGCTTCTTGGGGCTCACGCTCGCCGTCGTGGGCATTTACGGCGTCATGGCCTACGCCGTCGGACAGAGAACGCAAGAAATCGGAGTGCGCATCGCCCTCGGCGCGCAGCGGACGAGCATCCTTTGGATGATTTCTCGCCAAGGGCTTGCGATCGTCGGGCTTGGTCTAGCGCTCGGGCTTCTCATCGCGATCGGTGTGGGACGGCTTGTCGGCGAATTCCTCGTCGGGATTGGACCGACCGATCCTTTGACCTATGTAACCGTGTCCGTGCTGCTGTCAATCATCGCCTTGGCAGCCTGTTATGTTCCCGCGCACAGGGCCATGCGCGTCGATCCCATGGTCGCGTTGCGACATGAGTGACGCTCGTTGGCAAGGACTCAGGGAGAGACTCCTATGGGATGGCTGAAGCGAATCTTCCACAAAGCGAGCGAGGAGAAGCGGCTGGATTCGGAGCTGCAATTCCATTTCGAGCAGCAGGTGGCCGACAACGTCGCCGCCGGCATGCCACCGGACGAAGCGAGGCGGCGCGCGCGAATCGAATTCGGCGGCCTCGACCAAGTGAAGGAAGAATGCCACGAGGCGCAACGCGGCTACTTCGTCGAGACGCTGATTCAGGACATCCGCTACGGCCTCCGGATGCTGCGAAAGGACCTTGGATTCACGGCGATCGCCGTCCTGACGCTGGGGCTTGGCATCGGCGCCAACACCGCCATCTTCAGCCTTGTGAACGGCGTTCTTCTGCGTGCTCTGCCCTTTCCGAATGCCCAACAGCTCGTCAGCATCAATGGCACATATCCGAAGGGTGCGTTCGCCGTGATGCGCGACCAAGTCCACACCATGGACGTCGCCGGCTACTACGAGGGACACGAGTTGAACCTGACGGGGGTCGGCGATCCCGTTCGCCTCAACGGGACTCTCGTTTCCGCCGAGCTGTTCACGGTGCTTGGCGCGTCACCACAGCTCGGGCGAACGTTTCGCCCCGGTGAGGACCTGGCGGGCAAGAACAGCTTCGTCATCCTGAGCCATGCCCTGTGGCAAGAGCGATTCGGCGGCGATCCGGGCGTCGTCGGCCGGCTAGTCAACCTCGAGGGCGTGCAGCGCGAAATCGTGGGTGTAATGCCGGCCGATTTTCGATTCCCTTCCACGCAGACGGATATCTGGATTCCGCTCGATATGGATCCGCGCAGCGAGGTTCATTATTGGGCCGACGACTTCATGCCCGTTATCGGCCGGTTGCACGCCGGTACGACGATCGAGCAAGCCAGCGCGGAAATCCGCCTTTTCCAATCGCGCGTGAAGAACATGTTCCCGTGGCCGATGCCGGCTGCCTGGAACCCTGCGGTCGCCGCCGTCCCTCTCGAGGGCGCGATCGTCGGCGACTTCCGCTCTCGCTTGCTGATCCTGCTCGGCGCCGTCGCGCTGGTCCTGCTGATTGCCTGCGCGAACGTTGCTAACCTGACTCTTTCACGTGCGGCGACGCGCGAAAAGGAAATCGCACTTCGCGCTTCGCTCGGAGCAAGCCGGCTCCGCATCGTGCGCCAACTCATCACGGAGAGCACGGTAATGGCCGTCGTTGGCGGGGCGCTCGGACTCTTCCTGGCATCGGGCGGGCTGTCCTTTATTAAGGCGGCATTCCCGGCGGACACGCCGCGACTCGCGGAAGTGGGAATTGACTGGCGCGTGCTGATCTTCACCGTGGCGCTTGCGATTCTCACAGGACTCGCTTCCGGCGTCGTTCCGGCGCTGCAGTCGTCGCGAACGGATATCACCGAATCGCTCAAGGCCGGCGGCCGCGGGTCTTCGGTTTCCGTCAACCGGCAGTGGCGCAAAGCGCTCGTGATCGGCGAATTGGGGCTGGCGGTTCTGCTCGTGAGTTCCGCCGGGCTCTTGATCCGCAGTTTGTGGGCGCTGTCGCACGTGAATCCGGGATTCCGTTCCGAGCACGTGATCACGGCTCGCGTCACGCCGAACGAATCCTTCTGCAACGATCGCGGACGCTGCGAGCAGTTCTATCGCGCCGTGGTTGACCAGGTGAAGGCTCTGCCCGGCGTGAGCGGCGCCGCTGTCGTGAACACGCTGCCGCTCGGCGGGCGCGTCAACAAGCGCGCTGTGGACTTCGAGCACTATGTTCCTCCGCCGGGAAATCCCGGCCCGCTCGTCTGGCAGGTTGCGGTGTCGGCCGACTACTTTCGCCTTATGAATATCCCCCTTCTTCGCGGCCGCGGGTTTACGGATGCGGACAGCTCCGGAAATCCACCCGTGGCGATCGTCAGCGCCTCGACAGCGCGGAAGTTCTGGCCGTCCGCCGCTGCGGTCGGGCAACACATGGAGCCAACGAACGTTCAGGATGCCTACACAGTCATCGGCGTGGTCCCGGACTTGCGCGCATACGATCTTCAGCACGCGGAGCCGAACTGGATTGACGGCACGGTCTATGTCCCGTATGGCCCGAAAGCGACGCAGCCGGACGGCCGCATGCCCGCCGAGATGAGTCTCGTCGTTCGTTCTACGGTGGACCAGCCGCAGATCGAGCACCTGATCCGCGAGATCGTCACCGCCTTGAATCCGGAGGCGCCCGTAAGCGAAGTGAAAACGATGCCGGCGATTTTATCCGAGTCGGTGTCTGCGCCGCGATCGGTGACGTATCTCTTTGTATCGTTTGCGGGGCTGGCGTTGATCCTCGGCGTCGTCGGAATCTACGGCGTGATCTCGTTCTTCGTGGGTCAGCGAACTCGCGAGATCGGCATTCGCATGGCCCTCGGCGCCCAGCGCATCGACGTCTTGAAGATGGTCGTGAACGAGAGCCTCTCTCTCACGCTGACAGGCGTCACCATCGGACTCGTCGCGGCGATCGGCCTTACGCGCCTGCTGGGCAGCTGGCTCTATGGTGTGACGGCCACCGATCCGGTCTCCCTCGGCGGCGTCGCGCTTCTTTTCGCGGTCGTGGCGGTGGTGGCGTGCTACGTGCCGGCGCGCCGCGCGACGAAGGTCGACCCTGTGATCGCTCTGCGCCAGGAATGATTTCCCACAAACAAAACCGGGTCAGGTTGGAGAGTGTCCCAGATAGGCACACACTCTGAGTTTAGTGTTGGATGCTCCTAAGCCTCTTTGTAGTCTATGAAATAGCAGCAATTCACGGGGCGGAGCGGCGTGAAAAAGCTGAACTTTCTTGTTGGCCTCATCACTACGGAAAACGATTACCAGGCGGAGCAAGCCCGGGCCGCCGAAGAAGCGGCACAACGGCTCGGCGTCGGTGTAAAGGTTGTTTATGCCGATAGCGACGCCATCAACCAGAGCCAACAACTGCTGAAGGTTGTTCAGGCGTCGTCTGAACGTCCGGACGCAATCATCTTCGAGCCGGTTGGCGGCACGGCGCTTCCGCATGTTGCGCGCGCGGCGACTGCTGCGGGCATCGCCTGGGTGGTCTTGCACCGAGAGGCCGAGTATGTGAAGGAACTGCGCCGCACCAGCAATGTTCCCATCTTCTCGTTGAGCACCAATCACCTCGAAGTGGGACGAATTCAGGGACAGCAGCTAGCCGCCTTTGTGCCCAAGGACGGCACGGCTCTTTACATTCAAGGTCCCACTACGACCGCGGCGGCGCGGCATCGTTCACTGGGAATCGAACAGACCAAACCCGCCGGCATCAAACTCATCAATTTCAAAGCCAACTGGACCGAGGAAAGCTCCTACAAGGCGATCTGTTCCTGGATAAAGCTCTCCACTTCCAAGAAGACGCCGATCGACATGATCATGGCGCAAAACGACGACATGGCAATGGGCGCCCGCAAGGCGATTCAGGACCATGCCGACGCCGACGTGAAGGACAAGTGGCTCAGCCTGCCGTTCTCCGGCTGCGACGGGGTTCCGAAGACGGGGCAAGCCTTCGTTCGCAGCGGCCTGCTGGCCGCGACGGTCGTGACGCCGCCCGGGACGGGCCCGGCGATGGACATGCTGGTGCAGGCTCTGCGAACCGGAACGCAGCCCGCGGAGTTTGTTCTCATCCCTCCAGTTTCCTTCCCCCCGATCGGCCAACTGTCTTCGAAGTCCTTCGCACACAACGAAGTTCCCGCACGCTAACCACGGCGTTCCAAGGGGTGGGTCGAGTAGAAGGGGCCGCCGGAAAGAGTTCCCGCGCGTCCCAACGGGATCTGTCAGGGAGAAACTAGTGCTGCGAGGCGGCTTCTTTCCTGCGCTGCTCGTCGATCCGCTGCATGAACTGGTCGAACTTCGGCTGCTGCTCCGGAGTCAGGAGCGCGCGAATGCGTTCGCGCCCCTGCTGGCGGATCTTTTCGTGCTGGGCGTCAAGCGGCGTGTACAGCGCTCGAACCTGCGCCCGCGTGTCGTCAATAATCGGGCCGAGCTGCTTCTGCTGGTCGGGCGTCAGCTGAAGCTCGCGCGTAAGATCGTTCACCACCTGCTCGCGCGACGGCGGCCCCGGGCGCACCGGCAGTTCCTGCTTGCCCCATACGCGCTCGCCCCACAAGTGGTTGCCCACGCCGCCTACCAAGAGTCCCAGTAGAAATACGACGAACACCAGCAGAGCCGCTTCTCGCCGCGTCCTGGTTGGATTAGTGTTGTCCATGGTCTTGCTCCGCCACCATGATCAGCACCTCGTCGCGGCTGTTCGGCACACGATCCGCTTCGCTTGTGAACAAGTCTCGTACTTCACTCTGGCGCACGGACGCGACCGTAGGTGCCGCATCGCGCCGCTTCACGTCGTAGGTAATCATCAGGGCCAGAGCCAGCGCCGCAGTGGCTGCGAATCGCCACGCCAATGAAACGAACGGCTGCCAGAACCCTCGCGGCTCCCGCAGAGCCTCCTGCTCCGAACGAATCCGCGCCATCACGACGCGCGCGAATGCCGGACCCGGGCCCGGAGTCGCCTCCGCAAATCGCAACAGCCGCACGCTCGCCGCGGCATTCTCCAGCGCCGCCGCGCAAGCGCCGCAGCTCTTCAGATGCTCCCCAAGTTCTCTTGCGTCCGCGCCGGAGAGTTCGCCGCCGAGATAGTCCTCCAGCTTCGCTTCATACTCCGGACATGCTTCGCCATGAAATTCAGCCTTCATCGCTAGCCCTTCCTTTCCCCGCCCCAGGGAATTTTGCTGCGTGGCCGCTCGAACTCAGTCGCTTTCGGTACGTCTCCATGATCCGCCCGCGCGCCCGGAACAGTCGCACTTTTACCGTGTTGACGTTGAGGTCCAGAATTTCCGCCAGCTCTTGCACAGAAAACCCTTCCACTTCTTTCAGCAACAGCAGCTGCCGGTCCTGCTCCGGCAGCTTCTCAAGCATCCTCTCGAGCAAGTCCCTCGCCTCGGCCCGGTCGTTCGGACCTTCCGGCGGCCGCTCCTGCGACGCAAGGCCGTCCAGCCGCGATACCTGCTCTTCGGACATATCCGACTCGTAAACCAACGGCCGCACTTTCCGTTTTCTCAGGTAGTCCCAGCACTCGTTGACCGTGATCTTGTACAGCCACGTCGAGAACGCCGCCCGCTGGTCGAACCGTTTCAGCGATACGAACGCCTTGAGGAACACTTGCTGCGCCACGTCCTCCAGGTCCTCGCGCCGCCGCAGTATTCCTCCCACCAGCGCAAACACGCGCTGCTGGTGCCGCTTGACCAGCTCCTCGAAAGCGAATTCATTCCCGCTTTGGGCCTGCTGGACCAGCGCCCTATCTTCCTCTCCTCTGCTCCGCCGGCTCAGCGGAACAGAGAGTGCGGGAGCCTGCGCTGCCACACCTTTTGGGACGTCATTCATCGGGTTTCGGTTACAGCCGGAACCTCTTTAGTTCCATAGTTTAGTCTTGCGACCGTGCATAGTCCATGCAACAATACCCGCCATGATAATCGGAGAACGCATTCGCCTGCTGCGTGAAACAAAAAAACTTTCCCAGGGTGACATCGAAAAGCGCACTGGGCTGCTTCGCTGTTACATCTCGCGCGTCGAGAACGGCCACACCGTTCCGGCGATCGAGACTCTCGAGAAACTGGCGCGAGCGATGGAAGTCCCGCTCTACCAGCTTTTCTACGACGGCGAAGAACCGCCCGTGCTGCCGAATCTTCCGAAGCGGAAGAGCGCGGACGATATCGCATGGGGAAGTTCGGGAAAAGAGGCGCGGATCCTGGGCCGCTTCCGCCGGTTGCTGAGCCGTATTGATGATGGCGACCGCCGGCTGCTCCTTTACATGGCCCAGAAGATGGCCAACCGCTAATCCATCGTCCCTTCGGCTCTCGCGGGACGCCGCGTTCCACTCGCTCTCAGCGGCGCGGCCTCGCGTTAGACGCCGTGTTTTTGGGCGATTTGGGGGACTCAACCGTTTCCTGCATCTCGGGGGAGAAAAGGAAACGTCGGGCGCCTTATTCCCACTCGATCGTGCTTGGAGGTTTCGAGCTGATGTCGTAAACGACGCGGTTGACTCCCGCCACTTCGTTCACGATTCTGGCCGAAATTCTCTCCAGCACTTCACGCGGTAGGCGAGACCAATCGGCAGTCATCGCGTCCAGTGAATCCACAACGCGAACCGCGATGGTGTGTCCGTACGTCCGATCGTCGCCCATCACGCCCACGCTCTGCACCGGCAGCAAGACCGCAAACGCCTGCCAGACCTTCTCGTAAAGCCCGGCCCGACGGATTTCTTCCACCACCACGGCGTCTGCGGCGCGCAACGTCTTGAGTTTTTCCGGTGTGACTTCACCGAGTAACCGTACGGCTAGGCCCGGCCCGGGAAACGGATGTTTCACCAGGATTTCGTCCGGCAATCCCAGCTCGCGCCCGATCGCCCGCACCTCGTCTTTGAACAGGTCGCGGAGCGGCTCGATCAATCCGAACGGCATTTTCTCCGGCAACCCTCCCACGTTGTGGTGCGACTTGATCACCGCCGACGGCCCCTTCACCGAAACCGACTCGATCACGTCCGGATACAGCGTCCCCTGCACCAGAAACTTGATCGGCAATTCTCCGGGCTCGCCCGCCAGCTTCGTCGCCTCGTCCGCAAAGACGAAAATGAACTCGCTGCCGATTCGCTTGCGCTTCTCTTCGGGATCGGTCACGCCCTTCAGCCGCCCGAGGAACCGCTCGGATGCATCCACCCCGATCACGTTCAGGTGCAGACGCTCGCGCAGCAATTCGAGGGTGTCGTGAAATTCATTCTGTCGCAGCAAGCCGGTATCGACGAAAACGTTTGTCAGCCGGTCGCCAATCGCGCGGTGCACCAGCGCCGCCGCAACCGCCGAGTCCACTCCTCCGCTGAGCGCGCAAATCGCCCGCGCGCCTTCCGCCTGCCTGCGAATCGCTTCGACGGTCGACGCGATGAATCCCGCGCGATTCCAGTTTCGCCGCGCGCCGCAAATCTCAAAAACGAAGTTTCGCAGCATCTCCGTGCCGCGGTCCGTATGATTCACTTCCGGGTGGAACTCAACGCCGTAGAACTTCTTGGTGGCGTTCTCCACCGCAGCAATCGCGTTCGCCGTTCGTCCGGTGACGCGAAATCCCTCCGGCAAGCCAACCACGTGGTCGCCGTGGCTCTCCCAGACCTTCAACCCGTTTGGCAATCCCTTGAACAACGGCGAGTCCTGCTGCATCCCCAACTCCGCCGGGCCATACTCGCGCCGCTCCGCTCGCTCCACCTTCCCGCCCAGCGTGTGCGCCATCCACTGCATCCCGTAGCAAATCCCCAGCACCGGCACGCCGAGCTGCAGCGCCTTTGGATCGCACACGGGCGCGCCCGCGTCGTACACCGAGCTTGGCCCGCCCGACAGCACGATTCCCACGGGCTCGAGCGCGCGGATTTCCTCCAGCTTCGTAGTGCACGGAAGAATCGCGGAGAACACCTCCTGCTCGCGAATTCGCCGCGCGATCAGCTGCGTATATTGCCCGCCAAAATCCAGCACCACGATGCCATGCCTAGCGCTCACCGTTCCTCCGGCTTCTTTCTGCTCCGCCGCCCCGCTCTGTGGTGTCATCTAGCCCCTCGGATTCCCTTTCCGCCCCGGCCTGCTGCAGTGACGCGTTTGTGCTCACTTCAGCACGAAGTTCACCAGCTTCTTCGGAACCACCACCGTCTTCGCGATCTGCTTCCCATCGAGCATCATCTTGATCCGCGGATCCTTCTGCGCCAGCTCCACCGTCTCATCCCCGCTCATCCCGTCGTTCACCAGGATCTTCCCGCGCAGCCGGCCGTTGATCTGGATGATCACCTCGATCTGTTCTTCTTTCGTCAGATCTTCACGGTATGCCGGCCACTTTGCAGCCGCGACGATGCTCGCATTCCCCAGCATCGCCCACAGCTCTTCGGCGATGTGCGGTGCAATCGGCGACAGCATCAGCACGAACGCGGTCAGCGCCCGTTTCAAAATCATCGGCGAAACATCCGTGTCCAGCGGTTCCTGCTCCAGAATCGCGTTCAGATATTCCATCAGCGACGATACCGAAGTATTGAAATGCCATCGCGACTCGAAATCGTTCGTCACGCGCTTCAGCGTTTGATGCGCCCTGCGCACGATGATCTTTTCTTTCGCGGTTGCCTTCACCACGTCCGTCTGTTGCGTCAGGTCGATTGAAACGTCGCGCAGACGATCCGCATGCTTTGCCACCAGCCGGTAAATCTTGCTCAGGAACCGGGCCGAACCTTCGATCGCCTCCTCGCTCCACTCCAGGTCCTTTTCCGGCGGCGCCGCGAACAGCGTGTACACGCGTCCCGTGTCGGAGCCGTACTTATCCGCCATCTCCACCGCGCCGACCACGTTTCCGCTCGACTTCGACATCGCCACTCCGCCCTTCAGCACCATGCCTTGCGGGAAGAGTCTCGCGATCGGCTCGCCGTGATTCACCAGGCCCAGGTCGCGCATCATCTTGCAGAAAAATCTCGAATAGAGCAGATGCAGGATCGCGTGCTCGATTCCGCCGATGTACTGGTCGATCGTGAACCAGTAGCGGACGATTTCCTTGTCGAACGGCGCGCGTTCGTTATGCGGGTCGGTATACCGGTAGAAATACCACGACGAATCGACGAACGTGTCCATCGTGTCGGTCTCGCGCCGTGCCGGACCTCCGCACTTCGGACATTTCGTGTTCACGAATTGCGGATCGCTCGCCAGCGGCGACTGGCCTTGTCCTGTCAGTTTCACTTCTTCCGGAAGACGTACCGGCAACTGATCGTCCGGGACCGGTACGATTCCGTCCTTCTCGCAATAAATCACCGGAATCGGCGTTCCCCAATACCTCTGCCGCGAAATGCCCCAATCCTTCAGGCGATACGTCGTCTCGCCTTTTCCGAATCCCTTCGTGGCGGCGTCCGCGGTCATTTTGGCGATCGCGTCTTCCGACGTCAGTCCCGAATACGGCCCGGAGTTCACCAGGCGCCCGTACTCCGTGTACGCCTCGCTCATGTGCTCAGGACGAAGCAGCGCTTCATGCGGCGGCTGAACCACAATCTTCACCGGAAGATGATATTTCTCCGCGAATTCGCAATCGCGCTGGTCGTGCGCGGGAACCGCCATCACCGCGCCCGTTCCGTATTCCGCCAGGACGAAGTTCGCCACCCAGATCGGAACGTGATCGCCCGAGAACGGATTGATCGCGAACCGCCCCGTGAAGAATCCCTCTTTCTCGGCGGTCGCGATGTCCGCCGCCTTCGTGCTCTGCTGCCGCATCACCTTGAGCTGAGCTTCCATCGCGTTCCGGCCAGGAACGCCGCCGAGCAGCTTCTCGAGCTCTGGATGCCCTGCCGACAGCACCAGCGCGGCGACGCCGTAAATCGTGTCGATCCGCGTTGTGAAGACCTCAAACGCGAGTCCCTGCATCTGCGCCACTTCGAATCGCACGCGAGCTCCGCGCGATTTCCCAATCCAGTTTCGCTGCATAGCCAGGACGCGCTCCGGCCAGCCCTCCCCGAGTTGCTTCATGTCGTCCAGCAACTGGTCGGCGTATTGCGTGATTCGCAGGAACCATTGCTCCAGCTCTTTGATTTCCACCTGCGTGGTTTCGTGCCGCCAGCAGAATCCGTTGATCACCTGCTCGTTCGCCAGCACCGTCTGGCACTGCGGACACCAGTTCACCTTGCTCTTCTTGCGGAACGCGATTCCCTTCTCCAGCATGCGAAGGAACAACCACTGGTTCCACCGGTAATACTCCGGCTCGCAGGTCGAGATTTCGCGGCGCCAGTCGTAGCTGAACCCAAAGCGCCGCAGCACGCGCCGGAATTCCACGATGTTCGCATTCGTCCACTCGCGCGGGTGCGTTTGATTCTTGATCGCGGCATTCTCGGCCGGCAGCCCGAACGCATCCCATCCCATCGGGTGCAGCACGTTGAAGCCGCACATCCGTTTGTAGCGCGCGACGGCGTCTCCAATCGTGTAGTTGCGCATGTGGCCCATGTGCAGCGTGCCCGAAGGATACGGCAGCATCTCGAGCAGGTAATACTTTGGCCGCGACGCGTCGCAATCCTTCGCGTCAAACGCGCCCTGCTCCGCCCACACCTTCTGCCACTTCGCTTCAATCTGCTGTGGATCGTATTCAGCCACTCTGCCCGTCATCCTTTCCTGGTCGTTCTCTGCGCTCTCTGCCTCTCTGCGGTGTGCCCATTTCAGCCTGCCTTAGTTACCGCCGGCCTTTTCCTTTGCTTCCTCTGCCTCCTCTGCCTCCAGATCTCCTCGGCTTCATTCCATCCTTGCCGCTGGCAACGACGGTCCTTCCCACCAGTTTCCACAGGGCCGCCACATTTCGCCGGTCGTCGCCCGGCCTGTCGGTCGGCGTCTCCGCGATAAACGCCTTTCCGGCAAGCCCCGGATGATTCAGGATTCTCCGGAACGCTTCAAACCCGATCTTGCCCTTGCCGATGTGCTCGTGCCGGTCGACGTGCGAGCCCAGCGGCGTCTTCGAATCGTTCACGTGAATCACGGCCACGCGCCCCAATCCGACCGTCCGCTCGATCGCGCCGAGCGCCGCGTCAAGGCCCTGCACCGTGCGAATGTCCCAGCCCGACGCGAAAACGTGCGCCGTATCAATGCAGATCCCGAGCGGCATGTCGGGACACGCGTCCAGAATCGCCTTCAGCTCCTCGAACCGCGATCCTACCGACGTCCCGTGCCCCGCCATGTTCTCGAGCAGAATCTGCAAGCCGCCGAGCTTCAGTCCGCGCGTCGCCTGCCGGAGTCCCTGCGCAATGGCCGCGATCGCCGACTCCAGGCTGCCGTCTCGCCCGCTCCCGGGATGCGCCACCAGGTAATCCGCCCCCAGCACCATCGCGCGCACCAGCTCTTGGTGAAACGCCTGCACCGACCGCGTCCGTAGCACCGGATTCGGCGAAGCCAGATTGATCAGATAGCTGTCGTGAATCACGAGCGGCCCAAGCCCGAGTTCCCGCCGCCGTTCGCGGAACCTCTTCGCGTCCGCCTCGGCGATGCGCGCGGAGCCGCGATCCCACATCCGCGGGCTCGACGAGAAAATCTGCAGCGCGTTCGCGCCCAATCCGTGCGCCAGTTCGAGCGCGCTCACGATGTCGCCCGCGATAGACGTGTGGATTCCGATGCGAATGCTTCCGTCTTTCCAGGCGGGAATTTCAGGAGGAGGTGGCGGCTCCGGGCGGTACTCGTCGGCGGCGTCATAAACCAGGCTGCTTCTCTGTTGGTCTTCCGCCATTCCCTCAGGGTGTCCGAGGTTTCTGACGCGGGCGCTCGATTGCGGCTCGCATCGCTCCTCTGCGACGCTTCGGCTCCGGATTGTAGCCCATGATTCTAACGGAATCGCGCACAGGGCGCAAACGCGTGTTTTGGCGTCACGCCGCCGCCCCGTGGCGCGCAGCGCATGCTCTTTTGATGCTATGATATTCGTGTTCGACTCGCTGGCCGTTTCTCCAGCTTCTCGGGCGCGGTAGCCAAGTGGTAAGGCGAAGGTCTGCAAAACCTTTAACGGCAGTTCGATTCTGCCCCGCGCCTCCAATTCTCCGGCTTCTTCTTTTCCGCCGCCGCCTCGTTGAGCCTCCTTTGCGTCCGCGTCGTCTCCTGAGATAAACTCGTCGTTTCGCTTCGTCTCAGGGGGCATTCATGCTGGTTGTCATGCAGGCTCACGCGACCGACGAGCAGATTCGCGCCGTCTGCGAACGCATCGAGTCGCTCGGTTACAAAGCCCTGCCGGTTCCCGGCGCGGGCCGCACCGCCGTCTGCATCACCGGCAATAAGACCGTCGTTGACGTCGGCTCGCTCGAAGCCATGCCCGGCGTCATCGAGTGCATCCCGGTCAGCAAGCCCTACAAGCTGGTCAGCCGCGACGTCAAGGAGCAGGACACGGTCGTCCGCATCCCCACGCCTTCTGGCGACGTCAGTTTCGGCGGCGGGAACGTCGCGATTGTCGGCGGCCCGTGCGCCGTCGAAACCCGCGAGCAAGCCTTCACCGTCGCTCGCGCCGTGAAAGGGGCGGGCGCGCGCCTCTTTCGCGGCGGCGCCTACAAACCCCGCACCTCGCCCTACAGTTTTCAGGGACTCGGCGAGCCCGGCCTCCAGATCCTCGAGGCTGTGCGCGATGAATTCGGCCTCGGCATCATCACCGAAGCCATCGACAACGAATCGCTCGAACTCGTCGAAAAATACGCCGACGTAATTCAAATCGGCGCCCGCAACATGCAGAATTTTTCGCTCCTCAAGCGCGCCGGCCGCTCCCGCAAGCCGGTCCTGCTGAAGCGCGGCATGTCCGCGACGCTCGACGAATTTCTGATGGCCGCCGAGTACGTCATGTCCGAGGGCAATTACAACGTCATCCTCTGCGAGCGCGGCGTCCGCACCTTCTCCGACTTCACGCGCAACACCCTCGATCTCAGCGTCGTCCCCGCTGTCCAGAAGCGCAGCCATTTGCCGATTGTCGTGGACCCGTCGCACGGCACCGGCAAGCGCCACAAGGTGCTGCCGCTGTCGCGGGCGGCTGTAGCCGTCGGTGCCGACGGCCTTCTCGTCGAAGTCCACCACGACCCCGACCGCGCTCTCTCCGACGGCATGCAGTCCATCCTCCCCGCCGAGTTCGAACAGCTCATCCGCGAAGTCCGGGAAATCGCCGCCGTCGTCCACCGCACCATCAACTGATCCCGTCGCCCGCCCCCGCCCACTACTTCGTTCTACGAGTACTAGTTCTTGACAATCGCCGTTAACTATGATATACACAACTATCCTTAAAAATAAGAATAATTAATTGTGTGCGCAGTTTGCGTCCGCGGTGAAACCGGGATGCGATGTCCGCACCTCGGTGAAACCGGGATGCGCGCGTGTGCCTGGACGCGTGCCCACGGCGGATTGCGTCCCGGGCTGCGCTCGCTGGACGTGTGTGCTTGCACGGAAAGGAGGGCTTGGCGGTGCAGGGCGGACAGGGCTCCTTGGTGCTGTGTTCCTCGGGGCTATCTCGCCCCGCAATTTCTAATCGCAACAGTTCAGGATTAGAATTCCGCCTAACTTATAGAAAACAAAGCCTCGTGCCCAAGTCTAATCGCAACAAATCACGGCTTTGGGGTTTCGAACCTCTCCACTGCGATCTTTCTCCGTGCCTCCGTGTCTCTGTGGCAAATCCCGCCTGGGCGTCGCGGCTCCTGCCAATTTCTAATCGCCAAATTCGAATATTAGAATGCCCCGTAACCCGCAGAAAACAAACGACGGCCACTCGCTCTAATCGCCAAAATTCCCGAAATCGACGATGCGGCAAAGCATCTCGCCCCTCGCCCCAGACTCCTCGCCCTCCGTTCGTCCTAATCGATACACAAGTGGAAACAGAATTCGCCCTAAGTCATAGAAAACAAACGACCGCCACCAATTCTGATCGATACATTTCCGAGCCCTTTTTCCGCCAGACTTTCACGCCCCGGCCCCAGGCACCCCAGATGAAAAAGAATGCCTTGACCTTCGACACGTATCGCCCTAATATGTCGAAGCTCCATATGTCGAAGCCAGAGGTATAAACGAAAATGACCGAAAAATCCGATCTCCCGCAGGGCACGCTCGATTTGCTCATCCTTAAGGTTGTCGCGCTCGGTCCGGTTCACGGATACGCCATCGCGCAGCGCCTGCAACAGGTTTCGCGCGACGTCGTCCAAGTGCAGCAAGGCTCGCTCTACCCCGCCCTGCATCGCCTCGAAAACCGCGGCCTTCTAGAAGCGGACTGGAGGGAAAGCGAAACCGGCCGTGAAGCCAGGTTCTACAGCCTCACGCGCAGGGGCCGTGCGCAACTCGAAGCGGAAGCCGCGAGCTGGGAGCGGTTGACCCAGGCGGTCGGCCTGATCCTCGGACTGTCTGAGCCGCTCGTTCCCGGAGGTGCGGAATGAGCTGGTGGCAGAGGCTGTGGCGCCGAAAGCAGATGGACGAGCAACTCGAGAGAGAACTGCGCTTCCATCTCGACAGACACGCCGGTGAGCTGATCGCGCGCGGCGTCGACCCTGCGGAAGCCCGGCGGCAGGCGCGCCTCGCGATTGGCGGTCCCGAGCAGGTGAAGGAGGAGTGCCGCGACGCGCGCGGCACACGCTGGCTGGAAGACCTGGTGCAAGACGTCCGCTACTCGATTCGCACGCTGCGAAAGAATCCCGGATTCGCGGTGGTGGCGATTCTGACGCTCGCCCTTGGCATCGGCGCGAACACGGCGATCTTCCAACTGCTCGACACCGTGCGCCTGCGCACGCTGCCGGTGCAAAACCCGCAGGAACTGCGCCAAGTCAACATCGACAAGGCGAACGGCCGCACCGGCAGCTTCACGTCACGCTACCCCGCGCTGACGAATGCGATCTGGGAACAAATCCGCGACAAGCAGAACGGATTCTCGGGCACGTTTGCGTGGTCGCCGTGGCCGTTCAACATCGCCGAAAGCGGCGAAGTGCGCAACGTGGAGGGCATCTGGGTGAGCGGGGACTTCTTCAACGTGCTCGGAGTGCCTCCGCTGATCGGGCGCGTCTTCACGTCGGCCGACGACACGCCCGGATGCGCCGCGACAAGCGCGGTCATCAGCTACGCCTTCTGGCAACAGGAGTACGGCGGACAGTCTGACGTCCTCGGAAAGCAGCTCCACGTCAATCACCACGCGTTCGACATCGTAGGCGTCACGCCTCCGAGCTTCTACGGCGTCGAGGTCGGGCGCACCTATCAGATTGCGCTGCCAATTTGTGCCGAGCCGGTTGTCGAGGGCCAGGACAGCGGCTTGAGCCGCCGGGCTTTTTGGTGGCTCACGGCCGTAGGCCGGTTGAAGCCGGGATGGACGGACGAGCAGGCTGCTGCGCAATTGCGCGCGGTGTCGCCGGCAATTTTTGACGCGAGTGTACCGCCCGAGTTTGATGCCGAGGGCGCCGCGCATTTCCGCGGGTACAAGCTCGGCGTGTTCCCCGGCGCGACCGGCAATTCGGAGCTTCGGGAGAACTATCAGGATCCGCTGACGCTGCTTCTTGGTCTCGCGGGCCTTGTCCTGCTGATTGCGTGCGGGAATCTTGCGAACTTGCTGCTGGCGCGTGCCAGCGCTCGGGGGCAGGAAATGGCCGTGCGGCTGGCGATCGGCGCGTCGCGCGGGCGATTAGTGCGGCAACTCCTTGCGGAAAGCCTGCTGCTGGCCGTGGCAGGCGCCGCCCTTGCTGTGCTGATCGCGCGATGGCTGGCAACATTTCTTGTCTCGTTTCTCAGTACGCAGCAGAACCCGCTGTTCGTGGACCTGGCAACGGACTGGAGAATGCTCGCGTTCACCGGCGGCCTGGCGATTCTCACCTGCGTCCTCATCGGCCTCACGCCGGCCCTGCGTGCCACGCGCGTCGCTCCAGGGACCGCGCTGAAAACCGCCGGCCGCGGTATGACGGCCGACCGCGAACGATTCGGCCTGAGGAAACTTCTCGTCGTCTCGCAAGTGGCGCTGTCGCTGGTGCTGGTGACGGGCGCGCTGCTCTTCGCCCGAAGCCTCGCGAAAGTGATGACGCAAGACGCGGGGTTCGTCCAGGACAAGATCCTCGTTGCGGACATCGATTACACGCGCGCCAACATTCCGGCGGCGCGGCAACTGTCGTTCCAACTCGATCTGCTCCAGCAACTCCGCAGCATACCTGGCGTGGTGGAGGCCGCGACCACGTCCATCGTGCCGATTACCGGCAGCTCCTGGAATCAGAATGTGCTTTACAGCCCGCAAGCGAAGGACAGCCCGGGTGGAACGCACATCAATGAAGTGAGCGACGGGTTCTTCCGCACCATGGGCATCAGGCTTGTCGAAGGGCGGGATTTTGGCCGGAGCGACTCCGTCGGTGGGCCGCACGTGGCGATCGTCAACCAGATCTTTGCGAAAAAATTCTTCGCCGGCAAGAACCCCGTGGGGCAACGGTTTTCGCTGCAGGCGATGGATGCCACGAAGAATGTCAGTATTGAAATTGTTGGCCTTGTCTCCGATACGAAATATGACGACATGCATTCGGCCAACCCTCCCCTCGTCTACCTGCCGTTGACGCAGGACGAGCACCTGAGCAGCGACGTGACATTTATGGTGCGCTCCTCGGTTCCGCTCGACGCGATCCGGCCGGCCATCGGCGAGAAGGTGAGGTACCTGAATCCCGACTTGCGCCTCAGCGTGCTCCGTACCGTCGTGCAGGAATCGCTGCTCAGCGACCGGTTGATGGCGATGCTGTCCGGGTTTTTCGGGGTCCTGGCGGCGCTCCTCGCCAGCACCGGACTCTACGGCGTTATTTCGTACACGGTCGAGGGACGGCGCAACGAATTCGGAATCCGGGTGGCTTTGGGAGCGCAGCCGAGGGACATCGTCACGATCGTCATGCGCGAGGCCGGAGTGCTGCTGGCTTTCGGAATCCTTGCGGGAGCGGCGCTGGCGCTCGCGGGCTCGCAGGAAGCGCAATCGCTGCTCTACGGCCTGAAGGCATACGATCCTCTTACGCTTCTAGCCGCGGTCGTGGTGCTCGCGTTGATTGCGGCGCTTGCGAGCTGTGTGCCGGCGATGCGGGCGTCGCGAACGGATCCGGCGGCGGCGCTTCGCGAGGAATAGTCTGGCGATCATGAGAATGTCCTGGGGAGGCCTGAAATGAACTGGTGGCAGCGGCTGTGGCACCGGGATCGGATGGAGGAGCAGCTCGAGAAGGAGCTGCGCTTCCATCTCGAGCAACATACGGCTGAGCTGGTCGCGCGCGGCGTCGAGCCTGCGGAAGCCCGGCGGCAAGCGCGGCTGGCGATCGGCGGCCCTGAACAGGTAAAGGAAGACTGCCGCGACGCGCGCGGCACGCGCTGGCTCGAAGATCTCGTGCAGGATGCGCGCTACGCGCTGCGCATGCTGCGAAGAAACGCGGGATTCACGACGGTCGCGCTGCTGACGATTGCGCTCGGCATCGGCGCCACGACCGTAATGTTCACGCTGGTGAACGGGGTTCTGCTCAAGCCGCTTCCCTTTCCCGAACCAAACAGGCTGGTCGCGGTCCACAGCCACACGGAAACGTGGAACGCAAAAGTCTACGGCGAGCAGAACGTCGCAAATCTTGACTTTCGCGATTGCCAGCGTGAGAGCCGCACGCTCGACTTGGCGGCGGCGCTGTTCAATGGGGGAACCGTCAGCGAGCCGGGAGAACCGGAGTATGTCGATCTGCGAGAGATCTCGGCCGATCTGTTTTCCGTCCTGCGCGTGCCTCTCGCTCAAGGACGCAGCTTTTTGACCGAGGAGGACAAGCCCGGTGCCGCGCCCGTGATGATTCTCGGGTACAGCTTCTGGCAGCGGCACTTTGCCGGCAAGCCGGAGGCGGTCGGCGCGTCGGTGGTTCTCGACCAAAAGCGCTACACGGTGGTGGGAATCGCCCCCGCCGGCTTCCAGCTGTACGGCAACGAAGCGGACGTGTACACGCCGGTGGGACAAGACACGGCGGGCTATCTGATGAATCGCGGTGCGCATCCTCTTCATGTCCTGGGGCGGCTGCGGCCCGGCGCAGCTCCGGCACAGGCTCAGACGGAACTGGCGCTCGTGGGACGTCACCTGGCCGAGGAGTATGCGGATACGAATCGTGGCCGCAGCCTCGCGGTGGAACCGCTCCGGCCGGACGTTGGAGATGTTCGGTCGACGCTCTGGCTGCTGCTGGGTGCGGTCAGCCTGGTGCTGCTGATTGCGTGCGTGAATGTAGCCAGCTTGCTGCTGGCGCGCGCCGTCTCGCGCGAGCGGGAACTCGCGATGCGCGCTGCCCTTGGCGCAAGCCGGGGACGGCTGGTGAGGCAATGCCTGACGGAAAGCGGCGTGCTGGGGCTCGCCGGAGGTTTGCTCGGGGTGCTGCTTGCAAATGTCGGTGTCCAGCCGTTCGTAGCCCTGTGGCCGGGGAGTTTGCCGCGAGCCGAAGAGGTTCACCTCGATTGGCGCGTGCTGGCTTTCGCGGTTGGGGTTTCTCTACTGAGCGGCCTCCTTTTCGGACTGGCGCCTTCCCTGCGTGCGCCGGCGCGCGGGCTTGAACAAGCGCTCCGTGCCGGGTCCCGGGCGGTGGCCGGAGGTTCGCAGCGGCTGCACGGCGCATTTGTCGCGTCCGAGATTGCGCTGGCGGTGGTGCTGCTGGTTTCGGCCGGAATGCTCGGGCGGACGTTGCTGCGCGCGTCGTCTCTCGACCCCGGCGTCGACGTTCACGACGTGCTGGTCGCGCGCATGGCGCTTTCGCCCGGCGTGCTGGCGGACGCCGCGAAGATTCAGCCGGCATGGCAGGACGTGCTGGACCGCGCGCGGCACGTGCCCGGGGTGCAGTCAGTAGCGATCGTCGACACCGTGCCGATGCGCGCGGGCAACAATCAACTCGGCTACGGGACGACTCCGGATGTCCAGCCGGCGAACAAAGTACCGATGGCGTTGGCGACGAGCGTTACACCGGATTATTTCAAAGTGATGGGCATGACTCTGCGCCGCGGGCGAGTCTTCCATGACGAGGATCGCTTGGGCGCCCGGCCGGTCATCGTGATAGATGAGGTGATGGCGCAAAGCGCTTTCGGAAAGCAGGACCCGATTGGGAAGCACTTGTGGATACCCGACATGCCATGCACGCGTCTCATCGCAAGTTCGGACGGAGGCACCGTCGAAAAGCCGGCGGATTGCACGGAACCCTACACGGTGATCGGCGTTGTGGGTCACGTCAGGCATTGGGGGCTTGCGAGCGACGACCAAGCCGAAGTGCGCGCGCAATTCTATTATCCGTTTGCCCAGGTCCCGTCGCTGGCGTTGCGGCGCTGGTCTGAACTCTCGTCGATTGTTGTGCGGACCAACGTTGCGCCGCTCGGCGTTGTGGGATCACTGCGGCGCGAATTGAAAGGCGCCACAGGAGATCAAGTCCTGTACGAAGTCCGCACCATGGAGCAGCTCGCGAGCGAATCACTCGCGCTGCAAAGATTTTTGCTCGTGCTGTTCGGCATATTCGCGGGACTGGCGTTGATCCTCGCGTCGATCGGAATCTACGGCGTGCTGGCTTACTTGACCGGGCAGCGCGTGCCTGAAATCGGCCTGCGCATGGCGCTCGGCGCGAGCCCGGGTGCGGTCATGCGGCAAGTTTTCCGCCAAAGCCTGGGGATGGTCTTCGCCGGCGTTGTGGCGGGAATACTGGGCGCGCTGGCGGCCGGGCGCGCTTTGATCCACACGGTGGACGGCGTACGCCGCATGGAGCCGTTAACGTTTGCTCTAATGATTTGCGTGCTTGTGGCCGCCGCGCTGCTGGCGAGTTTTGTGCCGGCACGCCGCGCGAGCCACGTCGACCCGATGACCGCGTTACGGCAGGAGTAACGTGCCGCTCTTTTCTGGCCGCTGGTCCGTGAGGCATACTCTGGCGCTATGCGAGTTCCGATTAGCGTGGCGCGAAGCGCGAAGGATCTGATAGCGATTGGCGTCCTTCTTTTGCTCTTACCGCTCGCGAGCGCAAAGCAATCCTCGAACGAATCCGTTCCGATTCGTCTTGATCCGAAGAATCCTCACTACTTTTTGTTTCAAGGAAGGACGGTCGCACTAATCACGAGCGGCGAACACTATGGCGCCGTGATCAACGCGGACTTCGATTATCGGCGCTACCTGACCACGCTCGAAGCGGACGGTTTCAACTATACGCGATTGTTTGGAGGCAGCTACGTGGAGGTACCCGCGAAGTCCTTCGGCATCCAGCGGAACGACCTGGCACCCGCGCCGGGACGCTTTGTTGCGCCGTGGGCGCGAAGCGATACGCCCGGGTATGCGGGCGGCGGGAATAAATTCGATCTCGATCGATGGAATTCCGAATACTTCGAGCGATTTCACGATTTCCTAGCGGAAGCGCGAAGGCGAGGAGTGGTCGTCGAGATCACGCTCTTTTCATCTCAATACAACGACACGCAGTGGAACGTGAGCCCGTTCAATGCCGCGAACAACGTGAACGCGACGGATTCGATCGACTGGAAGAAGCTGAATACGCTCGAGAACGGAAATATTCTAGCGCACCAGGAACAGTACGCGCGAAAACTGGTGCGCGAAGCCAACGCATTTCGAAACGTGGTCTTCGAGATCGCGAACGAGCCGTGGTCGGACCGTCCTGTGACGGCGGACGTTGTGAACCCGTATTTGCCGGAGCCGGCGCGCGACCGGTATCCGAATTCGATCGACTTGCCGGATGAACTGGCGATGGCATGGGAGGCGCGCGTCGCGGATTGGATCACGAGCGAAGAAGCGAAGCTGCCGAAAAAGCACTTGATCGCGCAGAACTACTGCAACTTCCGGTATCCGGTTCCGCAACTAATTCCGGGCGCGAGCATCATTAACTTTCACTACGCCTATCCGGAGGCGGTGTCGTTGAACTACGGACTCGGCAAAGCGATTTCGTACGACGAGACCGGATTCCTTGGGCGCGACGATGAGCGTTACTTGCGGCAGGCGTGGAACTTCATGCTTTCGGGCGGAAGCGTTTTCGACAATCTCGACTACTCGTTTACGCCGGGGAAGGAAGACGGAAGCGACACAGAACCAAACGGGCCGGGCGGCGGAAGTCCAGAGCTGCGGCGTCAGCTGCGGGTGCTGGTGAATTTTCTGAAGGAGCTTCCCCTTGAGGACCTGACGCCAGATGCTCAGACGGTCGTACATGCGCAGGGCGTCTACACGCACGCGCTCTCGACCGCCGGCGGCGAGTACGCAATCTATTTCGACGGCAATGGCCCGACCGACGCGATCCTCAACCTGCCAGCAGGCCAATACACAGCCGCGTGGACGGATATCCACAACGGTACGACAGTGTCGACCGCGAGCTTCCGGCACGCCGGAGGCGACCGGGATTTGCGGACGCCGGAATTCCAATCCGGCATCGCGTTGCGGCTGACGCGCGCGAAGCAGTGGCAACCCGCGAGCCCGAATCGCCGATGACGCTCCCGCGTTTAGCCCCGGGTCGCGGCCGCGCGTACCGCAGCGCCGGACAGCGCGCCGAAGTCTTCGTTCGTCAACCGCAGGGCCGCCGCGGCGATGTTCTCCTCGAGGTGCTTCACCGAAGATGTTCCCGGTATCGGCAGCATCATCGGAGAACGATGGAGCAGCCAAGCGAGTGCGACCTGCATCGGCGTCGCCTGATGCGACTTGGCGATCCGATCCAGAGTCTCGTGCGCGACTCTTCCCGCCGCAAGAGGAAACCACGGAATGAACGCGATCTTGTTTTGCGTGCAGTAATCGAGGACGTTCTCCCACTCGCGATCGGTGAAACTATAGCGGTTCTGCACAGAGACAATCGGGACGATCTTGCGGGCGCGCTCGACGTGCTCGCGGGTCACATTGGAAAGCCCCACGAGGCGGATCTTGCCTTCGGCGCGCAGCTCAGCAAGCGTTTCGACGGACGCGTCGAAGGGAATCACGGGATCGGGCGTATGAAGCTGGTAGACGTCGACACGATTGAGCCGCAACCGTTTGAGGCTTCCCTCGATCGCCTGCCGCAAGTGCGCGGGACTGGAATCGTGCGTCCATTGATTCGGCCCGGGGCGGTTCCAGCCGCCCTTCGTAGCGATGACCAGGTCTTTTGGATAAGGGGAGAGCGCTTCGGCGATGAGCTCCTCACTGATAGCCGGGCCGTAGGAGTCGGCTGTGTCGATAAAGTTCACGCCGAGTTCGACGGCGCGCCGCAGCACGGCGATCGCCGCCGCGCGGTCCTTCGGCGGGCCCCAGATGCCTTCGCCGGTGATGCGCATCGCGCCAAAGCCGAGGCGGTTTACGATAAGTTCGCCGCCAAGGGAAAGAGTGCCACTAAGACTTGCCGATAACGTCTGTGCATTCATTTGCGTTCCTCAAGAACTACGCGATTTCACTCCATTGGTTTGGATGAATCAGTAATGCAATTGGGCTCGCGATTTTTCGCAGACGCGGACGCCGCCCCGTCCTTCAGCCGCCGGCGATGGCGCCAATGATGAAGAAAGGCTCGGCGCCGGAGGCGACTGCGTCGGGCACCGGGGCGTCCGGAGATTCGTGCGACAGATCGCCTTCGCAAGCAAAGAATCGCAGGAACGGGCGGCGCTGCTGCGTGACGTGGTCGCGGATCGTCCCGCAGAGCATCGGATAGCGAGCCTCGAGCGCGTCCAGGATCGATCGCTGCGTGATCGCCCCTTCGATTTGCAACTCCACGTCGCCGCTGACTCGGGCCAGCGTTCGCAGATGCGGCGGGAGCACGACTCGAATCATGGCAGCGTCTGGACCTCGACGGAAAGCACCGCCGGAAGATCGCGGACGATGGGCGCCCAGGTTTCACCGGCATTGGCCGAAGCGTACACCTGCCCTCCGGTGGTGCCGAAATAGACGCCGCACGAATCAAGCGAGTCGACGGCCATCGCGTCGCGCAATACGTTGACGTAGCAATTGCTCTGCGGCAAGCCTTTCGTCAGCGGCTCCCATTCGTTTCCGCCGGTGCGGCTGCGGTAGACGCGCAGCTTCCCGTCGAGCGGAAAGTGCTCGCTGTCGCTCTTGATGGGCACCACGTAGATCGTCTCCGGCTCATGCGCATGGACGTCGATCACGAACCCGAAGTCGGTTGGCAAGTTGCCGCTAATCTTCTGCCACGAATCGCCGGCGTTGTCCGTGCGCATCACGTCCCAATGCTTCTGCATGAACAGCACGCCCGGCCGCGAACGGTGCATGGCGATTCGATGAACGCAATGGCCGACCTCGGCAGTGGGCTCCGGAATATACTTCGAGTACAGGCCCTTATTGATCGGCCGCCACGTCTTTCCGCCGTCGTCGGTGCGGAAGGCCCCGGCAGCCGAAATCGCTATAAATATCCGCTGCGGATTACTCGGATCGAGAACGATCGTGTGGAGGCACATTCCGCCCGCGCCCGGTTGCCATTTCGGCCCGGTCCCGTGGCCGCGCAAGCCCGAAAGTTCGTGCCAGGACTTGCCGCCGTCGGTGGAGCGGAACAGCGCGGCGTCCTCTACCCCGGCGTAGACGGTGTCGGGATCGGTCAGCGACGGCTCGAGGTGCCAGACGCGCTTGAACTCCCAAGGACGCTGAGTGCCGTCGTACCATTGATGCGTCGTGAGCGGCTTGCCTGTTTCAGGAGAGGCGTCGTACACGAACTTGTTGCTCTCGCCTTTGGGCATGGCGCCGGGAGGCGCCGGCTCGCTGCCGGGCGTCGTCCAGGTCTTGCCGCCGTCGTCCGAGCGCTGAATAATCTGCCCGAACCAGCCGCTGGTCTGCGACGCAAATAAGCGGTTCGGGTCCACGGGCGATCCCTTCATGTGGTAAATCTCCCAGCCGGTAAAATGCGGCCCGCTGACGTCCCATTTTTCGCGCTTGCCATCCGCCGTCAGAATGAACGCGCCTTTGCGCGTGCCAACGAGCACTCTTACGCCGCTCATGCCTTGCTCCTTTCGATTTTCAGGCGCAGCTGGGAAGCCTCACGCCTCCGCTTGGGTCTCCTGCCACCGCCTAATGTACAACGTAATCCCTCGCCTTGAAACCTGGGAGGCCGCGCTCAGGCTTGATTCTTCCTTTGCCGCTGCCAGTTCCTGTATCTTCAAACCTCGTGAAACTGCGATTGAATTACCGGGTGGTGTTCGTGCTGGCGGTGCTCGCGGCACTGGCAGCACGCGAAGTGGCGCTGGAGCTGCGCCCTTCGCTTTTGCGCCCCGGCTTGCACCTCTTCGCCTACGTCGGGAATACGGGCGACGGCACCGTAACTGCGATTGACCTGATCAAGCTCGCACCCGCCGCGACGATTCCCGTCGGAGCGAACCCCACCGGCATTCGCGCACATCCGACGCGCAAAGAAATCTGGGGACTCGGCTCGAGCAGCTCCGGCGGAGGCTACGCGTGGATTCTGGACGCGGAGTCGAATCAGATTGTTGCGCGCATTCCTGTCGGGGCGAGTCCGTATGCTCTGGACTTTTCGCCGGACGGCTCGCGCGCGTACGTGGCGGCGGCTGCATCGAATTCCGTGGTGGCGATCGACTGCGCCACGCGGCGAATCGTGGCACGAGGGCGGGCGGGCCGCGGTCCGTGGATCGCGCGCGTTTCTCCCGACGGAAGACTGGTGGTGGTCTCGAATCGCGATGACGGGACAATTTCGATCCTCGATGCCGCCAGCCTGACGCCTTTTGCTGTGGTGAAAACGGCGCCGCAGCCGGAACAGATCGCGATTCTGCCGGATTCGTCGAAGGCGTTCATCACGTCGGGCACCACCGATCAGATCTCGGTGGTGGATCTGAAGAAGAAGGTGCTGCTGGCGAATCTGGCGCTGGGCGGCAGGCCGGACGATCTGATTCTGAAACCGGACGGCGGCGAGCTATACATCCCCTCGGCTCAGACGCACGGGCTGCTGATCGTCAACACGCAAACAAACGAAGTGGCCGACTTTCTGCTGCTGGGAATGTCGCCGACTAGCGGCGCGCTCGCACGCTCGACAGGCACCCTCTACGTGACCGATTCGGCGGATGGCGACGTCGTGCCGATCGCCATCGACGTGCGCCAGGTGGCAAGGCCAATTCGCGTCGGGCAAGTTCCGGACACGTGCGGGCTTTCACCCGGTGGGGACATGCTGCTTGTGGTCGACACAGGCTCGAACGACCTAGCAGTGATCCGCACGCGGACTGCGCCGTCGCCCAGCGCGATTTCCCCGCCGCAAAGCCCGCTCACGATGATCCCCGTCGGACAACGGCCACGGGATCTGGCGGTGAAAATCTTCTGATCGGCTGCCGCCTTATTGCAC
>Ga0335081_10000085_pt1 | contig 183482 bp, 150 predicted proteins | sample Lox_Sample_35_FD_206713 | JGI IMG/M metagenome (GOLD analysis project Ga0335081, IMG submission 206713) | Soil microbial communities from Loxahatchee National Wildlife Refuge, Florida, United States - Lox_Sample_3.5 | ecosystem: Environmental > Terrestrial > Soil > Wetlands | place: USA... | reverse complement strand
ATTCAATTTTAGTCTATCCCACCACACCGTTAGTGTCCTGAAAATTTGTTTTTTGCACTTGCAAAAGACGAAAAAAAGGAAAAGTGAGCAAGTCAGGTAGTATAATCTCCGTCAATTCTTTAATGGCAAAGGAATTTCAATGGCAGACTTATATCAAATGAAATGTGTTGCCTGTCGCGGCGGCGAACCGATGTTAACCGATTCGCAAATCGTAGAGCTCCGTCCGCAAGTGCCTGAATGGCAAATCAAAGAAGTGGACGGAGTCAAACGCTTAGAACGTGTTTTCAAGCTGAAGAATTTCATCGAGGCCATTGCCTTTACTAATAAAGTTGCCTTGATTGCGGAGAAGGAAGATCACCATCCAATGATCATCGCAGAATACGGGAGAGTAACGGTCTATTGGTGGACACATAAGATTGGCGGATTGCATCAAAACGATTTCATAATGGCCGCGAAGACAGATCAATTGCTGTAGATCACAGGTCTATTTTTTGGATGCTTTTTCCAGATGTGAATTTGTCAAACTGAATCGATAAGTAAAAGTAAATGGACTTTGTGAATTCTGGCTACCATTAGGTCCATCGGTGGACGCATAAAATCAGAGGCTTGCATCAAAATGATTTCGTCATGGCGGCGAAGACGGATGAGCTGATCTAGATCTTCGTCACAGACCTTTCTTTAGTTTCTCGAGCGCGTTTTTTTCGATCCGATCGTTAATCCTCAAGGCCCAGCCATGATTTCCCAGCCAGCCAACGGCTGCGGCCGCGATTGCTTCCGCGCCATGAAGTTCTTCGGACAATGACATGGCTGTGCTAAAATCAACGTGACAATCATCGATACGAAAGGCATAGCGGGAGATTTGTTTGACTTTTGGTTCGCTTTCCAAGAAATTGCGCAGATTTTCCCTTTCGTTGGCAGTCAGCCATTGTGGTAGATCGGACGTTGCTTTGAAGCCGCACACCAACGCCAGATTCTGCAACAGGGATTTTTGTTCCAGGGTCATGAAACATACTTTTGAACGGAAATAAGCCACATCCGGGTCCACGTGAACGAGGGAACTCAGCCATAAGCGGTGGTGCGTGGTGCGGATCGCATTTTTTGCGGAGGGCACAGCCGGGTTTTGCAGAAAAACGACATCACGCCGATTCTCCCATTCCCCGGAGACATCGGCACCGATGCGCATGGCATCGCACAATCCCAGTGATGGAATGATCGGGGCGCCGCAGGCGAGGAAGAAAGCGTCTTTGCCCATCGCTTCTCGCAAGACTTTCAAGCCTTCTCGATACGCCGTCTCGCGCGGCATCTCCTGATAGCGTTTACCGGGTAAAGCGCCGGCGTAGAGAAAGTCGAGTTTGAGATAATCGAATCCCCAGAGGCGGCTTTGTCGCAGCAGCGAGGATAACCAGCGTAATGCCTCCGGATGAGTTGTGTCCAAAGCATAAAGTTGCTCCCCCCAGTTGAATCCGGCGGAAACCAAATATCCACGTTGATCATGTAAGAACCAGTTGGGATGTTCGCGGAACAGCTGCGATGACTTGACAGCAATCAATGGCGCCAGCCATAACCCTGCCTTACGACCGGTTGACTTGATGCGGTCCGCCAGCGCTTTCATGCCCGCCGGGAACTTGGGATTGGCCTCCCAGTCGCCAGTTTTGATCTGCCAGCCGTCATCCACCTGCAGAACATCGAAAGGCAGGTCACCAAGTTCCTCGAAAACTCTAATCAGCCACTTTTCGTCTATGGCAGTATATAAGCTATACCATGAACACCAAACGCGCGGGGCGGGTTTACCGGTCTTCGTCCCGAACCGCCTGCCCAGCTGGCGCGCGTATTCGGAAAAGATTGCTGTTTCATCACCGGAAGCGATGAACCAGTCGCCACCGCCCGTTTCGTAACTGCCTTCCAGCCGAAGGCCATTCAGGGTGACATGGGCACCCTGCCCCAAGGATCCCAGGAGAAGGATTTTGCCATGGTTCCATTCAACCGCGCCAACCCATGAACTGTGAGGACGCAGCTCTTTGGCATATACAGGGTCAACCTGCATCGGATGTAGAATAGCGGGCTTCTGGACCGGAAGTGGAGTCAAATCGGTCCAGGCGGCGAGGGACCAGGATTGCCAGCCGTGGCGATAAAATCGTTGGGGAGGTTGAGGCAGGTCGATCGTCAGGGAGGACGCGGAGCAAATCTGTTGGTGGGGAAATTTCTCGTTGAACGTCATAGCCGTCATGCCGATGATTATCCCTCATTCATCGTTGACGGTCAAATTAGTTTGTGGCATAATCTGCAAATCTTAACGACTTGGATGGGAACGAGTAAGTCCGAAGCCCTGCAAGCGAATCTGGGAACGGTGTGAGCCAGATCAGAAAAGCGGATTGAAAATCATCCCGGAGTTGCGAACCGAACCCCCTGTGGTTCATGACCCTTGCAACTGGTGCAACTGGAAACGAGGGAAGTAGGTGAGACGGCGTTGTTCACCGTTAGCAGAACAGGATAATGAAAGTTATCCACCGAGGGTCCCGCCTCCGGCGGGAAATCAGGGTGGTACCGCGAGCAGCGCTCGTCCCTGTGCGGGATGAGCGTTTTCGTTTTTGGCTTATAAGTCCGCTACTGAACGACCAGGAGATCAAGTATGTTCAATGCAGTTTCATCCAAACTCGATGTGCCTGCCATGGAAGAGGGTGTACTGAATTTTTGGCGGCGCGAAGAGATCTTCAAGAAGACCATCGAGCAACGCCAAGGCGGCCCCGAATATGTTTTCTTTGAGGGCCCGCCCACCGCGAATGGACGCCCTGGCGTGCATCACGTTTTGGCACGCGCCTTCAAGGACATGTTTCCGCGCTATAAGATCATGCGCGGCTACCATGTCTCACGGCGTGGCGGTTGGGACACCCATGGCCTGCCAGTCGAAATCGAAGTTGAGAAGAAGCACGGCTTTACCAATAAGCAACAGATCGAAGAGTACGGCATCGCCAAGTTTAACGAGGAATGTCGCAAGTCTGCGTTCGAGTACATCCGCGACTGGGCGAAGCTCACGGAGCGCATCGCGTTCTGGGTAGACCTGGACGACGCCTACGTGACCTACACCAATGATTATATCGAGTCCGTCTGGTGGATTCTAAAATCGTTTTGGGAAAAGGATTTGCTTTACAAGGGCTATAAAGTCGTCCCGTATTGTCCGCGTTGTGGTACGCCGCTTTCGGACCATGAAGTGGCTCTGGGCTACGAGGAAGCCACTGACCCCTCGGTTTTTGTGCGCATGCCGCTCGTGGACAAAAAAGATACTTCATTATTGGTTTGGACCACCACTCCTTGGACGCTGCCCGGCAACGTCGCCGTAGCGGCTCACCCGGATGTGGACTATGTCACAGCCGAGCATTCCTTGCCGGATGGCAGCAAGGAGAAATTGATCCTGGCCAAGCTTTTGCTCGAAAAAGTGTTCAAAGGCGAAGATGTAAGAGTCCTTGAAACATTCAAAGGTAAAAAGCTCAAGGGCCTGAAGTATCATCCGCTGTTCACCTTTGTGCCGCCTGATAAACCCGCCCATTTTGTTGTGCTGGGCGATTTCGTCACCACCGAAGACGGCACTGGACTCGTCCATATGGCTCCCGCCTTTGGCGCAGAAGATATGGAAATGGCAAATGAACATGATTTGCCGGTGTTGATGACCGTATTGCCTGATGGCACCTTTGTGGCGGAGGTCAAGCCATGGCGAGGCGTCTTTATCAAGGATGCGGACCCACAAATCATCGAGGATCTACGTGCACGCGGATTGTTGTTTCGCACGGAAGCATATACCCACACCTATCCCTTCTGCTGGCGCTGCCACACACCGTTGATGTATTATGCCCGCGATTCGTGGTATATCCGCACGAGCAAATTCCGTGACCGGCTGGTGGAGTTGAATGACACCATCCATTGGGTGCCCGAACATATTCGCGATGGACGCTTTGGCAATTGGCTTTCGAACAATATTGATTGGGCGCTCAGCCGCGAACGGTATTGGGGCACGCCGCTCCCGATCTGGGAATGCGCCGATTGCAAGCATCGCGACGGAATCGGATCGGTCCAGGAATTGTCCGAAAAAGTTGGACACGATTTAAGCGACCTCGATTTGCACCGCCCTTATGTGGATGCGGTCAGTTATGGCTGCCCTGAATGCGGCGGCAAGATGGGGCGCGTTCCGGATTTGATCGACGTTTGGTTCGACTCGGGTTCGATGCCGTATGCGCAGTGGCATTATCCATTTGAGAATCAGGAGAAATTCAAATCACAATATCCTGCCGATTATATTTGTGAGGCCGTGGACCAGACGCGCGGCTGGTTCTATTCCCTGCACGCCATCAGTGCGTTGTTGATGGACTCGGTTTCCTACAAGAGCGTGATCTGCTTGGGCTTGATCCTGGATGAGAAGGGCAGAAAGATGTCCAAGAGCCTTGGCAACATCGTTGATCCGTGGGATGTGATTAAGGTCGACGGGGTGGACGCAATGCGTTGGTATCTATACACCGCTTCGCCTCCCGGCAACGAGCGCCGTTTCTCGGCAGACTTGGTTGGCGAGGTGATCCGCAACTTTACGCTGACACTCTGGAACGTTTATTCCTTCTTTGTCACGTATGCCAATCTGGATCAGCCTCAATTGACCGCGGTCCGCCTCAGCAGCACGAGCGTGCTGGATCGCTGGTTGCTGTCGGAACTGCACACTCTCGTCCGCGATGTGACCCAGGCGTATGAGACCTACGATGTTACGGGCGCGACTCGGCCCATCGAGGCGTTTGTGGAAAAACTCTCGACCTGGTACCTGCGTCGTTCACGCCGACGATTTTGGAAATCCGAATCGGACGCGGACAAACAGGCGGCCTATGGCACGTTATATTCAGCGCTGATTACGATTAGCAAATTGATCGCGCCTGCCATGCCGTTTCTTGCCGATGAGCTTTACCAAAACTTGGTTCGTTCGCTCGATCAAGCCGCGCCAGAGTCAGTGCATCTCTCTGAGTGGCCGAAATTCAATGAGCAGCTAATTGACGAATCGCTCAACCGCGACATGGCCCTGGTGATGAAGCTGGTTTCTCTTGGGCATCAGGCGCGTCAAAAGGCCAATCGCAAAGTTCGGCAACCGTTGAAGGAAGTTGCCTTCTCGCTTGGAAATGTCTTGGAGCGAAAAGCCGTTGAAACATTTGCAGATGTCATCGAAGATGAATTAAATGTCAAGACCGTCCGCCTTTTGGATGCTGCCACGGAAGCAGTTTCGCATACGGTCAAGCCACTGCCAAAACAGCTTGGACAGAAATATGGCAGCAAGTTCCCCGAGCTTCAAAAAGCGATTCTTGCCGTGAATCCGGAGGACGTTGCGCGCGCCCTGCTCGACAATGGATCGGTCAAGGTCAGTGTTGAAGGACAAGACTATGACATTTCGGCGGATGAGGTCGAGGTCAAGGCGCAGGCGAAGGAAGGTTTTGCGGTTGCCGAAGAAGGTGCGTATGTTGCGGCGCTTGTCACGGAACTTACGCCTGAACTCGTTCAGGAAGGTCTGGCCAGGGAATTTGTCCGGCGCGTGCAGGACCTGCGAAAGAGCGCTGCGTTGGACGTGGCCGATCGAATTAAATTGTTCGTTGTCGCATCCGCCCGTCTGAAGCCGGCGATTGAAGCACATCAAAAGTACATCACGACCGAAACGCTCTCGGTTTCGCTTGATTTTGGCGAACCTCCGGCCGGTGCCTTTTTAGTGGAGGACGACTTCGACGGAGAAACGGTTAAGGCCGGGTTGGTCAAAGCCTAGCGCCAGGCGTTCTAGGGCCGTGATTTTAAGTAATCTGCCGGCGTATCTAAATCCTGCAAGATGCTGGGTGAGTCAACATTGACATAATGGATTGCGCGGCTGTGTCGGTTTAAGAATTCGCGAGGGGTATCAGGTGCACGCATCTGCAGGATTTCACCCCACCACGCCCTTGCCACGAGCCACGGATGTCCGCGTCGCATTTGATAACTTGGGACAACGATGGACGCGTCGGTACGCCGGTATTCCGCCATGACCAGACGAACGGTTCTCTCCTCCACTTGAGGCTGGTCGCCAAGCCCGATCAAAACGGCCTCTGTTTCGGATGTCAGGCCCGCTAGGCCGGCTTGGATGGAACTTAACATTTCGCCGCGCGCATAATCTGCGTTGAAGGTTGTCCGCACTGAATCCCCCAATATTTTTTCGACGTGCTCCTTCGCGCCTCCGGTCACGATGAGCAAATCCTGATTGCCCGCCGCTTGAAAGGTCGCGATGACTTTTCCGATGACGGTTGTCTCTCCCCACTTCAGCAGCATCTTGGGCTGGCCCATCCGTCTGGACTCTCCCGCGGCAAGGATCATGGCGGAAATCATAACGTATCGTCTTCGATCAACCGCCGATAATCGTCCGGCTGATCGACATCAAGCAACAGTCGATCATCTTGCCATGGTAAATATTCGACCGGATATTTGGAGAAAATGGCGCGTCCGCCGACATCCCCGTCGAGTTTGAGCAAGTCAGGAAATGTGATGCGGTCGAACAACACTGGATTTGCGCGTTGTTCCATCAGCACGAGCGGAGCGATAATTGGATAAAGTTCAGTGCTATGATGATCGATCAATGCCCGAATGACGTCCGCCTTGATCTGGGGTTGGTCGGCCAGTAGAAATACAGCCGCGCCGGTTCGATCCGGAATCGCCTGGACGCCGGCCCGAATTGAAGAGCCTTGTCCGGTCTCCCAGCTTTCATTTCGAATAATGCGGACCGGCAAATCTCTGGTTCTGGATTGAACCTGTTCCGCATTGGCGCCGATCACAACGATGACGGGGGACAGCCCCGCCTTTAATGCGGTTTTGGTCACGACGCGAATGAATGGCTCGCCATGCCAATCGAGCAGTTGCTTGGGTTGCCCGAACCGTGCGGAGCCGCCTGCAGCAAGAACAATGCCGGCCGTTCTTTCAAAGGTTTGAAAGCGCGATTGTTCAAGGCTTCCAACGACCGCGGCATCAAAAGTCTCCAGCAGGGGACCGGCTTGCTTTCCGCCAACGGCTTGCAATTCGGCTGTGTCCGCTTGATTTAGAAAAACGATTCGCCGCGCGCTCGGTAAAACATTTTTCAGTCCGCCACTTGGATCAGTCAGGACGCGGGTCACAGCCTCGGGCGTGATCTCATCGTTCAATGAAAGACCGCTCAACGACGAGAAGAATTGGGGACGATGCACATGTGCCGCGTTCAAGGGCTTTCCTAATCCACCCAAGCCCGCAACGACCGCGACTTCATCCGTGAATCTCGGAATAACCGGTTCGTATTCATTTGGCGCCTTCAACGGTTTTTGGTGAGAGCCATCCGCCTCGATCAACAAAGTACCGTCATGTTCTTGTTGATATGCGCGTAGCCAATATAGGATATCCTCTTTGACTGCGACTACTCTTTCGCCCTGGACAGAACCAGTGACCAACGTCACACCGTGAAACTCGTGATCGGCGAGCTCACGTATCGATTGCCCCGTGACATGTTGATCTGCAAGAGCAACTTGCCACGTACCGAGATGAGTTGTTGTAGTTACAAGAACGGGTGGGGGAAGCTGGCGCGCCAACTGAAATATGGCTGTGGTTTTGCCTCCTGCACCGACAAAAGCGATTACCTTTTTATTAGTGCCGAGCGGCGGCAGGAGCCTTAAGGCGCGGGCGAGCAGCAAGGTATTACCATCCGCCGGTCTTTTGGCGGTTTCTGATGACATCCAGTAAGGCGGACAGCATCTCGCTGAAAGGTGTCTTATCGGGATTTTGATTTGCGGCTTCTTTTTCGAGGCGTTCAAGCAGGTATACCAGCCATGCCAGCCAGGTCCGTGGATTAGTCTGCGTGCGCGAAATTTCCTTTGCAGTTTTATCAAGAACATCGCGTAGCTCATCTTCTTTGCTCATGGGTCACACTCTTTCCTTTTCATTCCTTTTGTATTGTAGCACGTCTATCGGGTGGGGCTATATCCATAACCTGCTTCTCACCTCGGCGCGCGTCAGCAAGGCTTCCATCACACCGCCTCCGACCGCCAGTGCTTTTTCGCTGACCAACTTGCAGAAACGGGCGTCATCGCGCGGGTCGATGTCTCCGATCTTTGTTCCGCGCGTCACCCTAAAGCCGGGATGGATCATGCCTCGAATGACACCCGGGAAGGGACTCCTGATCGGTGCGCCATTATCCATTTCTGCAATGAGTTCGTCCGCTTCGCAATGTTCCCCGATCTCCTTGTGATTGATGATGGTGCCATCCTGTGGGGCGCGTAAGACTCGGCGTGGATCACCTTCGGGCGTGGAGGTGTCATGGAGCGTTGTGCCCTCCCAAATCACGCGTCCCAGCATGTGCCCGCGCTGGGTTTCGATTACGGCATGACAGTTCAGCGGGGCCGTGAAGCCGGGCCCGAGGCCAATGTACAGAAGCGCCCGGTGCATCAGCGCTTCAGGCGGGCGCTTCAGCATGCGCCCATCCACGATGGCAAGCGGACTTAAGGTCTTCGCGGCGATACAATCCGGATCGATCAAAATCGGAATTTGACGTTTTGAAAGAACGTTCAAGATCTTGAGCGTATCCGCCGGCTCGCTCACGACACGCCCGGTAATCTCCTCGATCGTAACTTGTTTTTCGTAAATTGCGTCAGCGAATGAAACGGCCCGCCGGACCGCCAGTGGCTGAGGCAATTCGGTAATGGCGACGTTGAGCCCGGCGCGATGCAGCCGTAATGCAACACCGCTTGCCAGATCTCCGCCGCCGCGAAGCAGGATCAGTGCAGGCATTAGGATTTGCCCGCCTGTTCCTGCTGAATATGCCCGAATGCATAAATGGTGAGATAGACGAAAATGAAGAACAGCGTGTAAAGGCTGATGAATCCAAAAGAGCGCAGGCTGGGATCAGAAAGCCAGCCCCAGAGATTGTTTGCCGCGTGGATCGGGTTTTGCAAGATGTCCCAACTGTTCAATCGGACAAAGCGCCCTACGTAAATACCGGCACTGCTCAGGCCAGCTACGATGAGGACAAACAGCCAGCCAAACCATCTGCCAAATTCACGCCGGACGATTTCCTGCATCAGGTTGAGTGAAACAATCCCGAGCAGCATCCCTGTCCAGGAGAACCAGACCAATAGAATTACATCGTACCAGAGTGGAACGTTGGCTGACACCCAAAGCTCAGTTCCGCCCGGCGAAGTGCCCAGGTGCTGCAGATCGGTAAGAATATAAGGTGCATTGGGGAAAAAGATCAACCAAAGAAGAGCGAAGGCGGGTATCACGAGGTAGATCAATAGCCGGCGCCAAGACAGAATATAGGCAAAATACGCAAGCACAAATGGAATCCAGGCCAGAATGAGATTCCAGATTAAACCCGTATAGCCGTAGGAATTGCTGTAGGCGATACGAGCCAGTACGAGAATCACGCAAACCGTCGACGCGGCTGTAAGTAATACAAAGACACCAAGCTTGTATTTGTGACGCGAAAGGATGCCGTTGAGTTTTTGAATCATTTTGAGTTCAGGAATTCCTGGATGATGCGATTGACCTCTTCGGGTTTTTCGTAATGAGGGATGTGCCCAGAGCATTCGATGACATGATATTCCGCGCGGGGAACGGCCGACAAGATATCGTGGCTCTGGTCCAGCGGTAAAGTCTGATCGTTGCGGCCCCAAAGTAACAGCACGGGTATATCCAGTTTCCCCAGTCGCCGATAGACCTCTGGGAAGCCATCCACGGTCTTGTTGCGAAGCGTTGAAAGAATCGCCCGCTTGAAACCTCGGTATTGCATTTGAACGCGATACTGGTCTTGAAACATTTTGACATGTTCTGGATTGAAGAAATCCGCCGCAATGCCTTGAACCATCCGCTCTGTTCCCGCCAGACCCAGAATCAATTCGCTGATACCTGGCAGAACCGCTGCCCTGTATATCCATGAAAGCGGCATGGGTTGCGTGCCTATGGGATCAATCAGGATGAGCCTGTGAATGCGCCTGGGAAAGCTCACGGTGAACGCAGACGTGATGGCGCCGCCCATCGAGAGTCCGAGCAGGCTAACCTGCGGGAAGTTCCATGCATCAAGCAATTCCTTCAGTTGTTGTACGAAGCAGCCAATGTTGTAGGCGACGCGGGGCCGATCAGAAAAGCCGCGCCCAAATAGATCGTAGCGCAAGACATGGTAGCCAGCGGTTACAAGAAAATCGAATGTCGGATCAAAGATAAAATAGGGCGCCGAAAATCCGTGGACCAGCACCACAGGCGGGCCGCTCTCGGCGCCGGATAATTCGTAGTGGGTGAACCCGTTCGAAATTCTTATGAAGGAACCGCTAGTCGAGGCTCGTACGGCCTCATCAATTTCTTTGCTCTCGCCTCGATATATGAAATCGAAATTCATTTGGTTGGATGATCGACAACCGCCTATGAAGCGGCTGTCGACGACTTATTTTATTTTGCCCAGCGCACGCAGCACTCGTTCAGGCGTAAATGGAAATTCGTTGATCCAAACTCCGGTGGCGTCATGGATCGCGGCGGCGATGGCCGGAACCAACGGAAGAAACGGTATTTCTCCAAGGCCGCGCGCGCCCCATGGGCCGTTCGGCTCTGCCACCTCAACAATGACCGATTCAACTTTTTCAGGGACGTCGAGAATTGTGGGGATCAAATAGGTACTCAATTGATCGGTGAGGACGCGTCCGTCTTTGGTTTTGAACTCCTCGGTGATTGCATAGCCCTGCGCCTGTACCACCGCGCCCTCGATTTGCCCAACGACGAGCTGCGGGTTGATTGCTTTGCCGACATCGTCTGCACACGTGACTCGAACGAGGCGCATCTGACCGGTTTCCGTGTCCACTTCCACTTCAACAGCCTCCGCGGAATAAGCGTACGAAAAGTTCGGCACCGAATAACCGGTCTCTTCGTCGAAATGCGTGGTCTTCGGCGCCAGATATATATATTCGGCAATGGCCGGATGTTCTTCCTCGCGCCATTTTTTCAGGGCTGCCTCCGCTGCCCCCTTGATGGCATTGCCTGCCATAAACGTCATGCGCGACGCGGAAACCGATCCGGAACTTTCCTGGTCGGCGGAATCCGAGGCTATGATCTGCACCAGCTCAGCCCGAACACCAATCGCCTCCGCTGCCATTTGCGCCATCACCGTATGCGTGCCCTGACCGACTTCCGCACCGGCGTGGTGCACGATTACCTTTTGGATGTCGCCATTGCCATGTATCTCAACCTTCGCCCAGGAATTCTCTTGATAACCGAATGAGAAGCCGACATTCTTGAATCCAGCTGCAAAGCCGACGCCGCGCACGGTGGAGGTCTCGCGCCGCACCTTGGTCGGCGACTTATTGATCGGTGCCCAGCCAAATTTCTTCGAAGCGGCTTCAATAACCTGGGGCACGCTGACGGGCCCCGGAGCGGGTGTGCCGACATCCAATGTCAGCCCATCCTTAAGGGCGTTTTTCATCCTAAATTCAACCGGATCCATGCCAAGTTTTTCGGCGAGCTTGTTCATTTGGCCTTCCGCCATGAACAACGCCTGCGGTGCGCCAAATCCACGGAACGCCGCGCCCGGGACATTGTTGGTGTACACGCCATAAATATCGGCTTTCACATGGGGAATGAAATACGGCCCGGTGCATGTGATTGCCGAGTTACCCAACACCTTATTGGATGTGTACATGTACGCGCCGCCATCCGCAATGATCTCGTTTTGTGCGGCGACGAGCTTTCCATCCTTGGTCGCGCCCCATTTAGCGCGCAGAATTGCGGGATGTCTCTTGGCATGTCCGATGATCGACTCGCGACGGCTCCAGATGATTTTGACGGGTCGCTGTAGTTTCCAGGTCGCGAGCGCCAGCACGATCTGCACCGACAAATCTTCGCGTCCGCCAAAGGCTCCACCGATCGCCGGATAAATGACGCGCACCCGCTCTTCCGGCAGGTTCAGCGCATGCGCGATGGATTCGCGGTCGGCGTGCGTCCATTGTCCTGCGCACACAATCGTCACGCGCCCCTCGTTGTCAATGTAGGATAGGCCCGCTTCCGGTTGCAGATAAGCGTGTTCCTGCGCCGGCGTACGATATTCTCCTTCGACGACTACATCCGCCTGGGCAAACCCGTCTTCGATATTCCCCTTACGGATCTTGTAATGAACGCAAATGTTCGAATCGCCAATCTCTTGATGCACACGCGGCGCGTCCGGTTGGATGGCCAAAAGTGGATCTGAGACGATGGGCAGGAGCTCGTATTCCACTTGAATCAACTCCAGCGCGGCCTGCGCCGCGGCCTCATTCTGTGCCACCACGACGGCAACCTGATCCCCGACGAAACGAACGATATCCGTTCCGGGCTTGGATGAACCCGGGCCGCAAAGTACAGGCTGATCAGGCGTCTGCAATCCGTATTCGTTCGTTGGAACGTCTTTCGAAGTATAGATGGCCACCACTCCGGGTGCCGCTTCCGCGTTGCTCGTTTTTACGCGGATCACGCGCGCGTGAGGTCGCTCCGCAAACAGTATTTTGGCATACAACATTCCCTTCATCGAAAGATCGCCGGAATAGGCCGCTTCACCTGTGACTTTGCCTCTGGCATCAATGCGGGGAAAAGATTGTCCAATGGATGGCATGAGGGTTCTCCGTTTCTTGGTTGCATTCTAATTATACAACGGCTTCTGTCGCTATTTCGGTACATAGAGGTATGGTATATTCAACTTGCCGGAGAGGTGAGCGATGCCCGAATTTGACCATAGCAACTTATTTGGCACCACAGGACCACAAAGCATGCTCGATTACTTACAGGGACGTCTTGCGGCGCATGACCTTTCTGCCGAAGAGGCGTTGGCCATGCTGGGCGCCGTCCATGAAGCGTTGGCTGATCCAGCCAAGGCGGATCGCAACACATATCAGAAGTATTCTGAGTTTATGCAGGCTCTGCGAATCCAGATGCCCGACGTCCATAACTATGTTGTCTCGGCTTGGGAAAGACGAGGCGCAAACAACGATCAGAGCGAACAGGACGATCGCGAATTTGAGGATTCCGACCGTGCTGAAGACGGTGGAAATATCGAAACCGGTCATGCGCCGATTGCGGAGAAACGCCAGGCCGTGTTTTCTGAGGGCGGCGATGCATCAGAGGAAGGCGAGGATGGAGAGGCCGGGGAACCGGACGAGGGCGAAGATAAGAATCAGGAGGCCAGTGAAAAAGAGCCGGTGGACTCTGACGCAGAGACATCGGATGGGGCCGACGAGGAAGATCAAGAGGCAGAGGAAGAAAACAAGGACCATGAGGACGAGCCAGAGAGCGAGGCAGAGAGCGAGAGTCGAGATTCCGGCGAAGATGGGCCCGAGGCGGAAGAAAAAAACGAGGACCTGGAGGGCGTCGAAGCAGAGGCGTCTGGAGCCGAGGAAAAGGAATTGAAAGAAGACGGCAACGAAAGCTCAGAGGAAGAAGAGGCCGGCGCGGAGGAAACTGGCGAAGCGGTTGAAGAGTCTGAGCCAAATGAGCCTTCCGCTGAAAACGTCGAGGCAGCACAAGTTCCCGAGGCAGACGATGTTGAGACAGAACCTTTCGAAGAAGAGGAAGGAGGAGATGCGCCTACAGATTAGTGAGAGAGCGAGGTGTGGTTGGCGCCCAGAGGCATTAGCGCTTGTACGATTTCACCTTCATCCGGGGCGGTTCGGCATCTTGCGGGCCATAGCGCGGTGGTCCAAGGAATTTGTAAAGAAAAGCGTTACCCACGGATATAAATGCCCCGATTACGATTGCATAGAAAAGCAGGAAGACTATCACGCCATATAGGTTGGGTAGGCCCTGAATAAAAGCCAAGATCGGATTCAGGATCCCCAGTTTCCATAGGGATGCCGGCATGACGGGATATCCCAGTAGTTCATAAGGGATATATTGTTGTCCCCAACTGCTCTGCACGGTGAGCTCTGCCAATCCGAAAGAAATAATCGGAACTATGATCATCATGATGCATCCAATGCCGCGCCATACCGGGTGTGGCCGCTCGATGTGGGGTTTTGGTATCCTGGTGGTGGGAGAATATTTTCCCATCTTTCACCTCTCAAGCCCTGATTTTGCTGGCGTCTTCTATGGCCTGCACAATTTTGTAGTAGCCTGTGCAGCGGCATAAATTGCCAGTGATTGCCTGCTCGATCTCATTTTTGGTTGGATGCGGTTTTTCTTCCAGCAGCTTCGCGGCGGACATCAAAAAGCCTGGCGTGCAATATCCGCATTGTACCGCGCCGTCTTGAACGAAGGCCGCCTGCACGGGATGCAGCGGGCCGCCGTTGGCGAGGCCCTCGACCGTTATGATTTCAGCGCCGTGCGCGCGGGGAGCAGGGACCAGGCAGGACATTACCGCTTTGCCGTCAAGGAACACTGTGCAGGCGCCGCATTCTCCCTCGGCGCAGCCTTCCTTGGTCCCGGTCAGCATTCCTTCTTCCCGAAGCAGGCGGAGCAAGGTTTTGTCGAAGCCGGTTTTGAAAGAATATTTCTTTCCGTTGATTGTGGTTTCAATGGCGTCGTTCGGGGGTTTGCTCTCGACCGCGCCCGGGCCGTTTGTGATCGCTTCTTTTCCCCACAGCAGTACCGGATCGCGCGGGAAGCCATCCTGTTCGCGTTTATCCCGGATTGATTTCAAACCGCGCGAGGTGATCACCCGCACAATTTCACGTCGGTAGGATGCACTGCCGCGTACGTCATCGATAGGCCGACTGGCATCCATGGTGAGTTCGGCGGCGCGAGCAATGACATCGTCCGAGAGTTTCTTGCCGCGCAGATAATCCTCCGCCTCCGGTGCATGGATGATGGTCGGTGCCACCGCTCCGAGCGTGATCGAAGCGGACTGGACGGTGCCCCATCTCAGGGTCAGCACGAGAGCGACGTTGACGAGTGAAATCGCCTGTGCGCGGCGCAATGCCATTTTGACAAATGTCCCGCGCTGGTCTTTGGTCATCGCAGGGAAAAAAATATCGATCAGCATTTCATCGGGCTGCATTACGTTCTTGCGGACGCCGGTATAAAATTCCTGCAATGCCACTTGGCGTTCGCCGCGCGTGGAAGCGAGCGTTACAGAGGCACCCAGCGCCACCAGCGGTGTGATCGTATCGTTGGCAGGTGAAGCCGTGATGAGGTTGCCGGCGATGGTTCCGCGGTTTCGAATTTGCGGCGCGCCCACTTCCCAAGCCGCGCGGGCCAGGGGATGGGCCCGTTCGCGAATCAATTTGGAGGCGGCGCAATGATTATGTGTGACCATTGGCCCGAGATGGATCACACCATCTTCGTCCAGGGTTATTCGATCAAGCTCAGGGATGCGGGTGATATCGATCAAGGTGTCGATGCCCTTGCGGACGCCGCGTTCTAGTTCGAGGATCAAATCGGTCGCGCCCGCTACAATCCTGGCACGTTCTCGGATTTCTGCGAGAGTCTTAAGGACTTCATCGCTGGAGGTTGCGTTTATGTAATTGTGCCACATACCACTTTTTGTACCACAAAAACAAAAAATGGCACAGACCTTTCATTAACTTGTCTGTGCCTGTTATACACTTCTTGGCGGGCCGGAGTCACTTGAGCTGACCGGAGCCTTGAGAACTCGATTGCCGCCCCGGAGGAGCAGCGCCTGGCCAAATTCGTGGGTTTCGCTCTTCCTTCTCGACAGGGAATTAAGAGAAGCTACCTTGCAAGAATATTATTGTCAATGTTTCCCCGAATTTATGGTTTGTAATTCTCTCGAAGATAGGGGCGGAGCACCGCTTCGCCCCTGCAAGAAATCATTTTCCACTTCCAGTGAAAGCCTCGGAGCGGCGATTGAATGTGTCCACGGCTTGCCGCCCAAGCGTGGTGATGTTGCGGATGGCGGCGGGCAGGGCGGCGTCGTCCCCCATACTGGCTTCGACATTGTCCAGCCCGTGCCCGATTTGGTCGGCAAGATCGAAGAATGCAAGATCGAAATTGTAAAGTTGTTCGAGCTCCTTCTCGTTGATCTTGACGGCGTCGAACAGGCCCGAGTAGCCGCGGGCCGCCGTGCTGACCTTGTCCATGAAGGTGCGCAACTGTGTGACCGATTTTTCCATCTCACCAACCGATTCGAGCTTGCCTGCGCCAACCAGATCGGTCTGCAGCGCGGATGCGCGTTTGATCAGCTCATCGAATCGTCGGGCGACGGTGTCGCGCACCAGCTTGTCTGCGTCGCGCCGATTCTGACGTTCCACATAACCGCTAAAACCGGGGACATAGGATGCCAGTTTCTTGAATACGTCCATCTGGCCGCTTACGTTTTGATACATGTCAGTCATTTGTGCCTCCTGCGTTGATATACGAGTTACAATTGCTTTGGTCGCACGAATAGGCTACATTATAGCCCGACTTTCTGGTTATAATCAAGAAAGCCATTTGTCCTATTTGGAACAAGGAAAATGAGGCAAGCATCTCTCGTCCAGAGAGCAAAAATCATACAGCCAAGGCGCAACGCCTTGGCCAAGGAGAAACAAGATGGTCGCTAAGCTGCAAGAAACAACGGATATCGAATCCCTGCTGGGCAACAAGGCGGAGAGCCTGCTTGGCTTCAAGTCGCCCAAAATTCCCAGGGAACGATTGCACCTGCCCGGGCCCGATTTTATCGATCGCATCTTTGCACGGTCCGACCGTGGCAATCGCGTGCTGAACAATCTGGCCCGGTTGTATGGCCATGGTCGCTTGAGCGGAACGGGCTATGTCTCCATCCTTCCAGTGGATCAGGGCATTGAACATTCGGGCGGTGCAAGCTTTGCAAAAAACCCCGACTACTTCGACCCGGAGAATATCGTCAAGCTGGCCATAGAAGGCGGATGCAATGCGGTCGCCTCGACGTTTGGGGTGTTGGGCATTGTGGCGCGCGCGTATGCGCACAAGATTCCGTTCATCGTGAAAATCAATCACAATGAGCTGTTGACCTATCCCAATAGCTTTGAGCAGATCCTGTTTGGCACGATCAAGGAAGCGTATGATATGGGCGCGGCAGCGGTCGGAGCCACGATTTATTTTGGCTCGGATGATTCGCATCGTGAGTTGATCGAGATCGCGGAATCCTTCGCTTATGCTCACGAACTCGGCATGGCCACGGTTTTATGGTGCTACCTGCGTAACTCGGCATTCAAGAAGGACAAGGATTACCACGTATCTGCTGATCTGACCGGCCAAGCCAATCATCTCGGTGTTACGCTTGAGGCGGATATCATCAAGCAGAAGCTGGCAGAGAACAATGGAGGCTACATTGCCTTGAATGCCGATGGGGTTTCGTTTGGAAAATACGACAAGCGCATCTACAGCGAATTGACCAGTGACCATCCGATTGATTTGTGCCGCTATCAGGTGGCGAACTGTTACATGGGCCGCATCGCATTGATCAACAGCGGAGGCGCATCCGGCGAGAATGACTTTGGTGAAGCTGCCGCGACCGCCGTGATCAATAAGCGGGCAGGTGGCACCGGACTCATCTCGGGCCGCAAAGCCTTCCAACGCCCCATGGCGGAGGGTGTGAAGCTCCTCAACCTCATCCAAGATGTGTATTTGGATAACAGTATTACGGTAGCCTAAACCAGAAGGGCGCCGGCAATCAAGCTGGCGCCCTTCTGGTCAGTTGAATTGGTATTATGGAATCGTGAAGCCGATTTTGTCGGTCACAAAGTTCGGATAAATGACCTGCAGATAAATCATATATTTTCCGCATTTTAGTTTGTAGCTGATCTTGACATCTTTGGTTCCGGCCGTTGTGATGTGCGTTCTCACGATGGTGCCGGTGTTGGATGCATCACCGGACAGTAACCACTTGTAATTGATATCCGTTTCGTTGTTTGTCGTGATGGAACCATTGAAGGTCACTGGAACTGTTGCCGGACAGGTCGGTGGCGGGAAATTTATGCTAATGTCCAGACTTACGATCAACGCCGCTGGATACGTTTCCGTGCTCTGGGGAATGGAAGTAGCCTCAGGCGCGATCGTATCTTCAGGAATTTGAGTATCTTGAGGGATGGAAGTGTCTTCGGGCGTGAACGTGTCTTCAGGAACTTGCGTATCTTGTGGAATGGCGGTGTCTTCTGGCGTTGTTGTTAATTCATTTAGTGTGATTGTGTTTGGCTGCAGCGTGGGGATCTGGGTAGGTATTTCCACTGGAATCTCTGTTTCCGTTGGTGGTGGAGTAAATGTTGCGATGAGCATGCCGCGAAAAGGCGTGTTTGTGGGCGTAGCAGTAGTTGAGGTCAATCGTTCAAACGGCGCGCAAGCGGTGATCAAGACGCTCAATACAAATAAGTGAATTAATTGTTTCATGATCGCGAGGTTATTTCACGGCCTGATGCGAAAACTCTCTAGGCGAAGTTGAATGGATTCGCTTGTTCAAAATCAGGCAAACACGCGGCCTGGCTTTCGATCTCTTGAACGAACGCATTCTCGAGTCCGAGGTCCAGTGCGTATTCGGTGATTTCATCGTATTCGGCTTGCCTCAGGGTCCGGTTAATTTCTGGATATTTGCCCGCTTTGTGAAGCGGCGAATATTGGGACATGATGCTGACGAAGATATCGGGTGAGAGATCGGCCAGGAAGTGGAGGCAGGCGCGGCTGTTGTCAAGTTGACCCGGCAACACAAGATGCCGCACGAGCAGGCCGCGCGTTGCGATTCCGTGTTCATCCATGCGCAATCGACCAACTTGATCCAGCATCTCTCTCAGAACGCCGGGAATGATCTCAGCATAATCCAAAACCGCTGAATATCGTTTACCTAATTTATTGTCCAGATATTTGATGTCGGGGAGATAGATGTCCACCAAACCGCGAATTTGTCGAAGCGCATCGACGGAATCATAGCCATTGGTGTTGTACACAATAGGAATAGCTAGACCTTTTTCTTTTGCGACGATAATTGCATCCGCCATTTGAAAGATCATGTGCGAGGGTGAGACAAAGTTGATGTTGTGCGCGCCTGCGGATTGAAGTCGAAGCATTTCATCGGCGAGTTCGCCAACGGATAATCTCCGCGATGGATGATGCCGAAACTCTTGGCTGATCTGATAGTTCTGACAAAAGACGCAGCGTAGATTGCAACCCGCAAAGAAAATCGTCCCCGAGCCCTTCGTACCGGAGATGGGCGGCTCTTCGCCAAAATGCAGGCCGGCGTGTGATATCCGAATCTCCGCGCCGATTCTGCAGACCGCGGGTTTGCCTGCATTGCGATCCACGCCGCATTCGCGCGGACAACATGTGCAATGAGACAGTTGCTTAATAAACGCCTCGTTCATAATCGATGCTTGAGTATAAAGTAAATTTCCTGATCGAACAATTGATGAAAGTCATCAAGTTGAGTTTAGCCCAACAGATTGACCCAACGGCAGAGCCAAGCAATGTTCGCAGGCACAAATTCCCAGGGAAGCCATTTCAAACTCTTTTCGCCGCGGCGGTGAGATGTGCACTCATTCCCAGAAGGCATTCCTCTGTTTCCACCCTACGAGCAATTTGTATAAGGCGGGCCTGATATTCCACACTACTCCGCCCTTCTTCAATGTCACGAAACAGTAAACCGGGTCCTTCCACCCCAAGAACGCCTATCACTTCAAAGCCGACTATAGCCTCTTCCTGGCGCAATTCATCTGGATGATGAAAGAAAATGTCCATGAATTATTCAGGCGGATGAGTCCGGTTTCTCTGCAGTCCATCGCTCAAGTCTTGAGTCGCCGTATCTGCTAACTATGGGCCCATCAAGAACCCTGTCGAAGACCTTCAAACTTAGAAGCGACGCGCGAGATGCCCACCGCAAGAAGCGTGCCGCCAGATCTTAGAACACGGTATGTTTCTCCTAACGCAATGAAGCGATCCTTCCGGTCCGTAAGACCGTAATGTGGCCCAAACAGCAAGATTGCATCGGCGGTTTCATCGCTGCACGGCAGAGAACAGGCATCGCCGATATTCCCACCGGTAGGGGGCGCCCTGCTGACTTTGGGAAGCTTCTCTAGCCATATGCATGTGCGATGGGGTGATGTCAATCAGATGAACTTGATAGCCCCGTCTTGCCAGCCATGTTGCATGGCCTCCCGAGTTACCGCCGATATCGACCATGGCGGAGGGAGGAGAAGGAAGCGTTTGAGACGCTCGCGGGAACGTTCTCGCTCAAGGCGGCCGGTGCCTTGATGTCGTGGATGAGCCTCGTACGCTGAACAGTCACGATCTGCGACTTCTTCGGATCTTGGCGATTGGGAACCTTTATCGCTTGCTGCCTGCTTTCTCCTCAGGTTTTGTGCCCAACCAGGGGTTATACGGTCGGTATGATTCTTGTGGGCAGTCCGCATGATGCCTGAAAGCCTTTTGGACGCGTGCAACGCATTCTGCATAACTACCCTTGTGCAGATCATACATTAAGTCATCTCAAGTATTTTCCTGATCGCCGGCACAGGAAGACTCGTTTGCTTCACTACTTCGCTGAGTTCATCCGCAAGTTGAAGCATTTCATCGGGCGCTTGGGATACATGATAAGCCAAACCAACTTCTCCCAATTTTGATTTCAACAATGCGCGCCATCCTGCGATTTGCAATGAACTCGGGATGAATTGATTGGCATTCTCGGTGAACGGGATAAGCCTATGTCCTAAAGCGCGCATGACTTGATGCGCCTCGCGTCCGCCCTGAACTAAGAGCTTTAAGTCTTCCGTGCTTTGGGCTAGCGCGGCAAGATCGCAATTGTATTTCATTGTCAACTTTCCGATGAGCGCCACTCCAACCGCATGGGTCATTTGCAGATCGATCAGGTTCGTCGAGGTGGTTGCTTTGATGCCTGCGCCGCGCAGGATTTTGACGAGTCGTTTGAGCCTCGGAGTGACCGTGCCGTCCATTTCTCCAAATGGTGAGGACATCGGCGTAGATACCATTGCACGAATGATTTCGCCATCTCGCTTTCCGCCAGCCACAACGGTTCCCAGCATAATTCGTTTCTTGTCAATGACTTTGATGAATTCATCCGGCCCCAAAAGATTGTTACCCATGAAGACGACGTTCGGCGATTTGTTTTGCGCCAGCACCGGCAAGAGATCAAAGGTTTGATTTTTGCGAACGATCACGAGAATGAATTCATAAATGTCATCGGGCTCAAGGCAATTGATGACCGGAACTTTGGTGATGGTTCGCTTGTTGCTAAACGGATCTTCGATGATGATCCCCTCCTTCCTTATATCCTCATAGCGTCTGCCGCGCGCCAGGACTTTCGCATCGAGTCCCGCGCTGACTAATTTCATGATCACCGCCGAGCCGTTTACTCCGGCTCCAACGACAAGTAACTTTGTGTTTTCCATTTTCAAAATCTTTCTGTTGTGGCTTTATTGGCGCTTCAAGACTGCTATGGAGGTTGCCGGTGCTGGCGCCGATGCCAGACATTCGTACGAGAGCGTTCCGTCTGCTTGTAGTTGAAGTAGTTCGTATCCGCCTGGTTTGCACGCGGGCGAACCCTTGGCATTCTGTTCAATGAACAAGAAGTCCGCGCCGCTGCTGGTTTGAAGGAATAAGTCGCCCGGGCAAGGGATCTGCGCGGCAGAGAACGTTCCGCATACTATTCCTGGTTCGCATCCACCTTGGACGAAAAGTTTGATTGGCGTTGAAAACGTGCTCGCAGTGTTGGTGATGGTTCCAATCCATGTTCCTGCGATGGCATCTGTGTTGCCCGTGACAGGGGCAAGAGTGGAGGCGGCTCCACCAAGGGCAGACATCTTGAAAGCGATGTCGTCATGAAAGTCAGGCAGGGGAATAGTGACTGTATTTCCCACAACGCGGATTGAAGCTGAACCCGCGACCGTTGTGCCATCCTTTGTGTCGTAGAAGTCCACTTTCCACTTGGATGCTGAGCCGGGGATAGTGACCAGCACCGATTGTTTTGATATCGTCGGTTGCAGATTCCAATCCGGCGGCTCGCTCCCGCTATCTCGAAACCAGCCGAGAATTGAATGATCATTTCCTATTGCGCCACCCCATATCCCTGAGGATGTTGTGACATTCAACGGTTGGAAACCAGAGAAATCAATACCATTAACAAAGTTTGCCACAGGAAGTTCATCTGTTTCATATTTTTGCATCCACGGGATGCCGAGGCTGTTGAAATAGATGCCGTATCCGTCTTCCCACCAGAGCGCTCGTCCCTTCATGGCGCCGGAAACTACGGCGGCCCAGATCGCGTGCCGGACGCCTATTTGAGCATTTTTTGTGACAGTGATCTTTCCCTCGTCGCTGTCAGGAGTTGCCGCGTTCAATCCTGATTCGCCGATCAGGAGTGGCTTTTCATATAGATCAAGAGAATTACGAACCTCCGCGATAATTGTCCGATCCAATTGCGCTGATGGCGGACATGGATGCAAATTGATAAAGTCAATGGATGCGTTCCTATAAAAATTAGTCCACGGGCCGTATCAGCAATAGATGCCGTTACTGGGCGATGAAACGAATCGTTGGCCCTGATAATGGAAGCGGCATTGTTAACGAGCTCCATGCCATTTGCTTCGGTTTTACCAGACGCAAGATTGACCTCCGAAAAAATCTCCCAGGCAAGAATGTTCTTACGTCCCTGCCAATGCTTCACAAGATCTTTCATCCAGCTGAGCCATGCCTTCTGTGTGGTTGATCCGTTCTGGAACAGTTCGGCTGGTGTCTGAGCTGGCCCGCCGTTGACAACGTTCAGTGGATTGGATTTCCAAGTGGAATAGCCTGGCCCGGTGTTCCAGTCATACCAAACGGAAAAAACCGGGAGGATGTAAATACCGTTCTGCTCTGCCTTTTCAAAAATTTGATCCCATTGCACAACCCAATTCGCATCCACACCGCCTGTGCTGGTGAATCCCATGCCGAGGCTGTCAAGCTGAAGGCGCACAAATCTACTACCGCCAGCCTTGCTCCAGTCTAGGAGGGTGTTGTAGTCAACTTGCTGGTCGCCAGCTACATTACGTGAGAAAACGAAACTCTGTTTTCCATTCACGCTGAGATAGAAACTCTCTGTTTAAGAGTGAGGGTTGGCAGAGGAATTTCGGTGGCAGCCAGGGATGAGGTTGGAGTTAGGGGAAGCGAAGCATTTGTTGGGGGAGACGGGGGAGCGGTGACCACCGGAGTTAATGGGCACGCTGATAACAAAAGACTTAAGGTTGATAAAAGGATGGATAGGCCGGCCATATTGTTTTTCATTGTCGCTTCGTGCCAATTGTGTATTATGACTTCCTTTGTATGCTAAGCTTTCGCCTTTATAATACAAGTGACAATCCACATTGATTTTCTCTGTCAAATTTCCCCGAAGGAGACGCCGTCTATGCCTCAATCCGACCAGGGAATCACTCGCGACCGCTACATGCTCATCCCGCGCACGATTATTTTTTTGCGGCGCGGTGATTCGTATTTGCTGATTAGAGGGGCGCCAAATAAGCGTCTCTGGGCGGGAAAATATAACGGCGTCGGCGGACACGTCGAACGCGGCGAAGATGTCTTATCTGCGGCGAAGCGAGAGTTGAAGGAAGAAACCGCTCTCGATGCAGACTTGCGGCTGTGCGGAACGGTGATCGTCGATAGCGGCGAGATCGGAATCTGTTTGTATGTGTACAGTGGCGAAAATTTCGAGGGTGAGTTGAAGCCATCCAACGAAGGAACCGCGGAATGGATTGAGTATGCAACGCTAAAGGAATTCCCCGTCGTCGAAGATTTACCCGTTCTGTTATCCAAGGTCCATGGCATGAAAGGCAATGATCCGCCGTTCTCGGCGCGGTCGTATTATGATCCGGATGATAGATTGAAAGTGATCCTTGAAGATTAAGCCCCGCTTCCCAGCGGCAGCGCCATTGTGAATTTGCTGCCCTTGCCCAATCTGCTTTCGACGTTCAGCTTTCCATGGTGCTGTTCGATGACCTGGCGCGTGATCGCCAACCCAAGCCCGATTCCGCCAAACAAATCGTCCCCGCTTTTTTCGCGATGATAGAAGCGATCAAAGATGCGCGACAATTGATCCGTTGCGATTCCGATGCCATGGTCTTCTACAGAAATGACCAGCTTGTCCTTGTGCTTCTCGAAATAGATTTCGATATCACCGCCGCGCGGGCTGAATTTGACCGCGTTATCCACGAGAGCTACCAGGGCGCGTTCGAGCGATTTTGAATCGCCGTCGATCTCGGGCACATTTCGTTCGTTCCGGATTTTGAAGCGGACACCGCGTGCTGCAGCTTTCCTCTCATACTTCTTTGCAACTTCCTGTGCAATCTCCACCATGTTCACCGGCTGGAAGGCCGGTAGCACAAGTTCGATCTCTTGTAGGAACAAGATGTCGTTGACCAGCGAAACAATCTGCCCGACGTTGCGCGACACGGTCTCCAGGGCTTCAGTCAACTGGTTTCCCGACAGCGCACCTTTTTGTAAAATTTGCAAGTATCCGCTGGCCGCCATCAGCGGCGTGCGGAGTTCGTGTGCCACGTTGGTCAGAAATTCGCGCCGCGCCAAATCCTGCTCGGCGAGCTTCTGATATGCCTGCGCCAGTTCGCCAGCGCGCATGCGCAGATCCTCAATGGCCATTTCATCGTTTTGACGCAGCCGTCCACTGATCTCTTTGACCATCGCCATCGCCACGCTGCTGGAACGGTGAAGGACGCGATCAAAACTCTCTCTGTCCAGTTCGAGCACGACCACATCGGCTTTCGTGGTGACAGTGGCCGCGCGCGGCGCATTATGAATCAAAGCCATCTCGCCGAAAAAATCTCCCGCTCTGAGCGTTTTGAGGACGCGGGCTTCCGCCTGGTTGACGAGTTTTGTAACTTCCACCTCTCCATCCAGAATCATGTAAAAGATGGTTTCTGGTGCGTTTTCATGGCACAAGATCGTTCCCGTCGGATACGTGTGTACGGTACTGCTCGCGATCAGTTCTTCCACTTCGCCGGGCGTGATGCCGGGAAAGGCGCGCGGAATGATTTTGCTGGGGGCGCGGTTGGTGGTCATAGTATTTGCATTGCCGTTGATTCTAGCAAATCGGATGCCGGCCGTGTATCAACCATTCGGGCTAGGATTTGTAGCCGATCTTCCTGAGAAAATCCTTGCGCCAGGCGATATCTTCGATTCCCTCCACGCCTTTGGGGGATAAGCCATCGATCACGCCGAGGATGCCGCATCCTTGTTCGGTCTTGGCCACCACTACTTCGGTCGGATTTGCGGTGGCGCAAAAAATGCGGGCTACTTCGGGAAGTGCCTTTACCGTGTTCAAAACGTTGATCGGAAAGTATCCTTCCGCCAAGAACAAAATGAACGAATGCCCTGCGCCGATGGCTGCCGCGTTTTTTCTGGCAAGTTCGATCATCGCGTCGTCGGTTCCGGTCCAGCGTACCAGGCATTTGCCGGATGCCTCGCAAAACGCCAATCCAAACTTGATTCCCGGGACGGAGCCCACCAACGCTTCATGAAGGTCTTCAACGGTTTTGATGAAGTGCGATTGTCCAAGAATGAAATTCACCGATTCCGGCTTCTCGATCCTCACGGTCTTTATTTCCATATGCAATTCTCCTGCACGCATTCATGAAAGATGGCATTTGTCATTTGCGCCCTGAATTCATTTATGATACAACAAACATAAATTTTCAGGATGACAAAAGGATTGCGAATGCTGAAATTCTATCACCATCTATTGGTTGCCACACTGCTATGCTTATCTCTCAGTGCGTGCTCGCCTGCTGCATCGATCGCTCCCCTGGCGTCGGCGACGGCTTCACCGCCTCCCACCTCGACGCCACCACCGCCTCCGTCACCGGTAGCGACCGCAAGCTCCACACCCGCAGCCCTTGTGCCGGATTTTGCGCATATTGTCATCGTGGTCTTCGAGAACAAGGAATTCGGCACCGTCGTGGACAATTATCACATGCCATATTTCAATAAACTGGCTCAATCCTATACACTCCTGACCCAGTATTATGCCGTGACCCATCCCAGTCTACCCAACTATCTCGCCATGATTGGAGGCGATACCTTCGGAATCACTTATGATTGCACCATCTGTACTGTTCCCAATTATGCGCAATCACTGCCGGATCAGATTGAGACCAGTGGCAGGACTTGGAGAACGTATCAGGAAGATATGCCCTCCGCTTGTTTTACCGGCGCAGAGGCGGGCAACTATGCCATGAAGCATAATCCGTTCATTTACTTTATGCCCATTCGACTAAACTCCCAACGATGCACGCAGAGCATCGTGCCTTTCGCGCAACTTTCGTCGGACATTGCGTCGGGTGCGCTGCCGAATTTTATTTTTGTCACTCCCAACATGTGCAACGATGCGCACGACTGCGCCATTGATATCGCCGATGCTTGGCTTCAGAAATTCATGGGGCAGATCATGCCGCCTCTGGATCAGGGCCGGCAGCCGTACCTGATTGTGATCACCTGGGATGAAGGGCAGGGGAATCATTCGTGCTGCGGATTGCCAGCTGAGGCAGGAGGTCGAATCGCCACCATCCTCGTTTCTCCGCAAGCGAAGGCCGGTTTTCAGGATGACACACCTTATAGTCATTATTCGCTTCTGAAAACCATTGAATCCGCATGGGGTCTGCCATATCTTGGCCACTCTGCTGATGCGCAGACCTCGGTTATCGTTGCGCCATGGAAGTAGTCGTTGGAAAGCCGTCTTTTCACAAAAGAAGAAGGCAGATATAATAAGTTAACAAAAATAGTAGGACATATTCCAAAGGAGAGTTTCCATGACTCATATTATCACCAGTTTGTGCGTACGCGACCGCGGTTGCATTGAAGTCTGTCCGGTAGAGTGCATGATTCCAGGTTTTCCCATGAATGAATGGCCATGGATCTACATTGATCCGGACACCTGTATTGACTGCGGCGCGTGCATTCCCGAATGTCCTTTCGCTGCCATTTTTCCTGAGGATGAAGTTCCCGCGGCTTACACGGCGAAGGGCGGGGAATACATCAGCAACGTGGGCCTCACCGGCCATTACGAAGGCACCAATCATTTCGGCAAAAAAGTTTCGATTGAAACGGCAAGGCAATTAAAGGCTGGCGAAGTGGTTGATTTGACACCGGACATTAAACCCAACTACGATTTTTTCAAAAGTGGTCCCGGTTATGGCGCCAAGGATCAAGATAACGGCCTGTAATCCTTTGATGAATTTGAAAGCCAGGTCTCAGACCTGGCTTTTTTTGCGCTCGGTGAACCATTCGGATGAATCCATGACTTCTATAAGTAGCTCTAGGCTATTGCGCGGTTTAGTTTTGCTGGCACTTATGTGGTCCCTGTGTGCGTGTCGGGTTGCCGCTGCTGAAATCTCCAATCCCACATCTACGCCCACTCCGTCAGCCTCTTCGGTGGTTGTGGGGGCGACAGAGGCGATTCCACTCACCGCTGCTCCAAAGAACGCCATACCGCCGACCACCTCACCAGTTTCAGCGACCGCCACACCTGGATTACCGCTGGTAACGGTCACCGCAATTAATGGGAACTTATATATTCGCCGCGGTTCGGGCTCAGATTTCAATCCGATTGGTGCGCTATCGCAGGGTCAAACCGCGACCGCCTCAGGGAGGGATATCCTGGACGAATGGCTTTATATTCCGATCCCTTCTCAAAGGGGCAAATTCGGCTGGGTCTCCATGCTCACAATTTATTCCTCGATCAGCGGCAATACCATGGACCTGCCGGTGGTAGACAGTGATTTTGCTGTTCCGGCATTCATACAAAATTGCAGCCTGCATAACATGATTGTTCAGCCCCTGGGCGTCATTATTCCACCGGGGAATCAGTTCCCAAACAACATCGTCCGATTCGATCCAGGGGAGTACACAATTCACGATTACGACAGCACGAACAAGAATAATCAAGGTGTGGTCATTGATTTAAGAGAGGGCGAACAATATCAAGTTACGGCGATGGGGACTCCCGCTCAACATAAATGTCCGGATGGCCAATAACCCGGATTTAGGGATTCAGGGCGGTCTGAAGGAGCTGGGCTCCAATACGTTCCGCGCCGACCGGATCATTTTCTTCAAGCAGGACAACGATAACGAGAGGAGTGCCTGTCCAGTTTGGCAGGGTGCCGCCTAAATACCATGCGGAAAAGTCGGCGCCGGTATTGCCGGTTCCTGTCCATCCCCAGTATGGTTGATTCGGCGTTGCCAACTGCTTGGCAAGCTCATCGGCCGTTGCCGCTTTAAAGACGTCTGCGGATTGACCCAATGCAGGCAGGACGACCCAGCCTTGTTGTGTATTGACGGCTAACACGATTCTTGGGGCAATTCGCATGCCATGATTGCTTAATGTTCCCCCCGCCATGCTCATCTGCAACGGGCTGACTTGTAAACCATCAATCTCGCCCCGCGCCGCGCTGCTGGCCACGGGTGCGCGAATCTGTGGCGATGCGTAGAAACCGAGTTTATCGAACAGGGATATTTTTTCTTCGTTGGTGACCAAACTGGCCGGAGCGATTCCTGCCAGGAATGGCGCAAGGGCTGATCCCGCAAGGTATGATCCCTGTGCGGCGCGGTTGAGAAGCGGCGCATTTTTGTCCTGGGCCAGCGAGGAACCAATCTGATCCAGATTATTTGGATCATAGGTGGGATGGGAGGCCATCGCCAGAATCTCGCCGGTCTGCGCGTTCATCAGGACCATGGCTCCCTTGTGGATCCCCAGCAATTGATCAGCGTGCCGTTGTAAATCGAGATCGATAGTCAGCCTCACATCCAAGCCCGGAGGCGGCATGCCGTAAAGAAGATGATCCCACCAGATGAGGCTTTCTGGGCTTCCCTGCAGGCCGCGCAAGTAGTCATCAAGACTTGCTTCCAGCCCACCCTGGCCGTAGGTGGGGTGAGTGTAGCCAGTGATGGGGGATAAATCCGGATAAAGATAAACACGATGATATGTGCCGCTTTGACCTTCCGTCACGTCGATCGGTTCGTTGTTTCGATCCAGGATATTTCCGCGCGGCACGTACCGGTCCGAGATCGCCAGGCGCGGATTGTCCGTGCGCGTCAACAGATCGGGGCCGCGCAGAACCGCCCACCATGAATTAGCCAGGAGCGTGGCAATAATTCCAAAGCCCAGCAAGCCAGCCACAAAATAATAAGGAGCAGATGCTCTTAAGCTCGAGGGTTTGGCCACCGTTTGGTTGCTGATAATGAGCAGAAACCCAAGGGCAACAAATGCGGTCAGTAGTGAGGAGCCTCCGTAGGATATAAACGGTAGAGTAACGCCTGTCAGCGGAAGAAGGCGCAGGTTGCCGTCAATGATTAACAGGGCTTGGATTCCAAGATAGGCGCAAAGTCCAGCGGCTAGGGTGCGGTGAAACTGGCTTGAGGAACGAAAAGCGGAGCGAATGCCGCGAGCCAGCATGAGCCCGATGCTCAGGATGAGAGCGGTTGTGCCCAATAAGCCTGTTTCTTCGGCCACCGCGGTAAAAATAAAATCGGATTGCGCCACTGGTACGAGTGTCGGACTCCCCAGACCAGGACCTCGTCCGATCATTCCGCCGTTCGCAATTGCAAGCAGAGATTGAACGATTTGATACGCATGGCCGCTCGGGTCCGCCCAGGGGTTAAGCCACGCCGAGATTCGTTCGTGCACCACGTCCACGAAGAAAAAGCCAAGGAGACCTGCCAGGGCGAGCGTGAGCGCCGCGGCGACCAGCACCCGCCGTTTGCCGGTGGCCATGTAAAGAATGACCGTATAAATCAAGATGAATATTGAGGTGGTGCCCAGGTCGCGTTGGACCAACAACAAGATAAGAGCCAGAGCAGTGAGGAATAGGGTGGGAATGAGCAAAGGAAAGAATCTTAGGCGGATGGTCAGGCGGTCGCTCAAATAAGCCGAAAGATATATGACGAGCAGAAGTTTGAGGGGTTCGGACGGCTGGAAATATACTCCGCAGCACCCAAGCCAAAGGCGCGGTCCATAACCTTCCGGGTTCGTGCCGAGAAAAATCGTTAAGCCGCTGAGTATAAGTCCCGACGTGAGGAGCAGGTATTTGTAGCGCCGCAGAACGGATAGATCCGAAGGGAGGTAAAAAATCCCCGTCAAGACTGCGATGCTGATGGTCAGCCATATTGTCTGTCGAATGCCAAACGTGGAATCAAGACGCCAAATGGTCAACAATCCCCAGCCGCTTAAGAGCGCCGCCAGCGGTAAGAGAAATGGGTCCCGCAAGGGAAGTTGCTTTCGAGTGGATCTGTCGGCACTAAAGAAGAGGACGGCCCAGATTGCGAATCCGATCCAATGCCACCAGCGGTAGGGCACATCCCATGTTCGTGCTCTGACGGCAGGCGAAATTGTAAGGATCAGTGAGTAAAAGAACAGAAAAACAGCCGCCACGATCAAGAGGCGGCTTTGGCGCTGGTCGATTCGGGAGACGGATTTATCTACCACTAAATATATTTCTTGATGAGCAAGTCCAATTTTTTCCGGGTTTCTTCCGGGATGCTCTTGCGTTGCGTGATGATGGCATCGGCCAGTGCGTGGTCGCACTCGCAAGCACGCTCTCCCTTGAGATGGCGAACGAGATGGCGAATCGATTCCTGCGCGATAGCCGTATTCTTGTTCAGGGTCTGAACGACCATCTCAACGGTGACAGGCGTCTCATACACATGCCATACGTCATAATCGGTGACATGCGCCATCACCGCATAGCACATCTCAGCCTCGCGAGCCAGGAATGCTTCCGGCGCGGCCGTCATCCCGATGATGGAGATTCCCCAGGCGCGGTAGGTATTCGACTCGGCTTTCGTAGAAAAGCGCGGCCCCTCGATGGTGATGAGCGTGCCGCCGCTGTGCACCGTCGCGTTCACAGCCCGTGCCGCACCTTCCAACTGTTGCGATAGCTCGCCGCAAAATGGATTTGCGACTCCGACATGAGCAACTAATCCGTCACCGAAAAAAGTGCGCGGACGGTCCTTTGTGTTATCGTAGAGTTGATCCGGAATTACAATATGCCCCGGTGAATAATCTTCCCGCAAGGAACCGCATGCACTGATACTGACCAGGCGTTCAACGCCCAGCGATTTCAAGGCATAAATGTTCGCGCGATAGGGAACTTCGGTTGGCATGAGGTGATGCCCAAGCCCATGCCGGGCAAGGAAAGCCACGCGCTGGCCCTCCAGTGTTCCGACGATGATCGGCGCGCTTGGCAGACCGAACGGCGTTTCGGGCATATATTCCTTGGTGGATTTCAGGCCGTCCATATTGTACAAACCCGATCCGCCAATAATTGCCAATTTGATTGATTCTTCCATGCAATTGACCCTCACAATTTTCGAGTCGGCGAGCTTGTCGATACCTTGTCATCCAAGGCGATGATTACTTTGGTCTTGCCGCACTCGATCTCGTCCTCCGTAGTAAGGACAGTAGGCAGGGTTAGTTTTGCCTGATTTAGTTTTGTTCCGTTTGTGGAGTTCAAATCCTCGACCCACCACTGGTTGTGGTGAAAGCTCAACCTCGCATGTTGAACTGAAACGGTTTCGTCATGGAGACGGACATCGCAGTCCGGGTTTCGTCCAAGGATGATTTCGGACTTGGTGAATGTTCGGGATTGGAGGATGTGGTTTCGGGCACGCACTTGGAGGCGGATCGCCGGAACCCCCTGTGCGGTCGCTTTCTGTCCTTCCTGTTTCAAGTCCTGCCATATGACCCAGAGTGCCCCACCGAGAAAAGCGTAAATGGCCGCGGCCATCAATAGCCGAAGTGCCAACACCAGGATCCCGCTCATTCCTTTTTCTTGTCAAGCGGTGACGTCCGTAAAACTGCCGTGGGACGATCGGCACTGGGAGAATCGAAAGGAGAGGTGGGCGCGAGGTCTGGCCGCGGAGGCGGATTGTCCTGACCAAAGATCAGTGCTACACCGGCCAGGGAAACAACGTCTCCCGGATAAAGGACGCTTTGACTGGCACGTTGTCCATTAATGAACGTGCCGCCTGTTGAGTTCAGATCGAAGATTACATATCGCCCCTTGATAGCCCGCAATTGGGCATGATTACGAGATACTCGCGGGTCGTCGATGACGAGCGTATTGTCCAATCGGCGGCCAATATTAACGACGGGTGCCCTAAGTGGAAATACCTTTACACCTTCGATAATCAGAAAGGCGTTTTCGGGCATTGTATTGTCTTCAACGGCATTTTCTTCTGCATCGGTAGATGTGTTTTGTGTATTTTCCATAGCTTTATTCACCTGATGGGACGCTAGCAGATTTATGTGGTCGGGGGACAAGCTGGCATCTGCAGTGATCGTAATGACAGGTGGAACCTCAAATTTCAATCCGGCATCCTGGCCGGTGGTCTTGATGATGTCCACCAGAGTCTCGAGTAAATGTGCATCCTGCCAGTGTTCCATCGCGGCAGGCGCGACGATGAGCGTGTAAACACTTGGCGCAAGCCGTGTTCCATCCGGCTTGGTGATCGTATTCTCTTTGATAGCGATGGCGAGCTTTTGAACAACCAAGTTCTCCATATTGTGTCCCATTAACGCGCCAACCAATTGAACTTCAATAAGCGACTGTAAGCGTGCTTCTATTTCTTTGAGATCCATGTTCAGTTCTTGTCCGCATCGCACTGTGAATTATAGAGGCGATGGGAAGTTTCTGCAAGGTGGCCTCAGGAACTGATTGTTGGCTCGGCACTTTTGATGGCAGCCCCGCAGTTTGGGCAGACTGTTTCCTTAAGTTCTACTACAAAGCCGCAGTTTGGGCAAGTTCTCGGCTGGGATTTACCCATGGGCGCGCCACAGGCAATGCATGTTCCTTCGCCCACCGGATTGGCGGTGCCGCAATATTCACAGATAATTCGATTCAATCGCTCGGACAGTTGATGACTGGCTCCCGCCGCTTGAACGGCTTGATTGATGATGGTCCAAACGTGCTCCGTAAGCTGCAGGTTTTCCACGTCCTGTGCGATGTCGTCGAGGCGGCCGATGAGGCTGAACGGATTCTGCAGAGCAGCCACCACGGTCCATCCCAGCGACGTGGCCGTGCCCAGCCATTCCTGTTGTCCGATTTGAACCATGACGCCATCGGCCACCTTTTGGATGGTGATCGTGAGGGCGGTTTGACCTCCTGAGGCCGCGCCCGGACGCGTCCCTATTTGGACGGCGAGATTGTCTGCCTGGCCGAGAACCTGCGCGCGCAAGTTGCCTCGGTTGAACTCTGCCAACAGGGCCTGCGCCATGTCCGATGGATTTAGATCTCCGTGATAAATTTGGCGGTCCATATTTTCGATTATAATCTCTAAACGATTTCCTATTCAGGTACTACAGTATAACGAAATGAAGCGGTTCTGGTTTCAGCTTTTTTTGTGGGCTGCAATTCTCGCCTGGTCTCTCGGCTTTGTGCTGGTGATACCGGCCAAGGGTGTCGTTCACGCTCAAGACATTTCGACCCCGACCGCGGAAGTTAATTCTCAGCCCTACATTACGAATACATATACGGATACACCGGCTATTAACGTTCGTGCGGGTCCGAGTTCAGTCTATTATGGAAACCCGATCGGGCAATTGCTGGAGGGCGCGACTGCGCCAGCGTTAGCCATGACGGCGGGTCATGATTGGGTTGAAATAGCTTTTCCATCGGGGCCAAACGGTGTGGGCTGGGTCTATGCTCCCTTCGTGACGCTAACGGGTGTTCCACCCGTCATTGAACCCCCTCCGACATTCACGCCCATCGCGATTTCGACCATTGATCCCACCTTAATGAGTACGTTTAATGTTCAACCGACCCAGACACACCTGCCGACGTTTACGCCGGCCGCGCCGTTGGTTGTCCCGACTTTTGCCGTTTCCCCGGCTGAACCTTCCGCTCACTTTCCATTCGGCGTTGTGATCATCAGCTTGGGTATCGTGGGATTACTTGGAATCGTGGTATCCATTGTAGGTCGTCGATAATGAGTTGGCGCCGGTTAACAGTTCTTGGCATCCTCGGCTTCGTGTTTATTTTCTTTGCGGCGCTGACTGCTCCTGCTTCGCGATTCGTCTACGCTCAACAGCCGACTGGTTCAATCCCTACGGTAACAGGTACACCTCTGGGCCCGATGGTCGCCGTGTATCTGAACCTCGATCAAGTGGACGTTTATAGCGGTCCGAGCAGTTACGACTACCCTGCTATCGGTGTGATGCTTGCCGGGGAACAAGCGCCGGCGCTTGGCCGTGCAGAAGGGTTGGATTGGATTGAAATTCAATATCTTGGTGTGCCCGATTCAATCGCGTGGATTTATGCGCCGTATGTTTCGCTCACCAGCGGGGCGGATCTCCCCATCGTTTCCGTGCCCCCAACTCCAACACCGGCTTCCACCCCCACCCTCAACCCTACGTTGGTCGCGGCTCTGATTCCGGCGGTAACATCAACGCGTTTATCAACTTTTACTCCGCCCGCTCCCATTGCCCTTCCCACTTTTGTGGACGAGACACGCCGGCCCAGCTCGGTCCCGCTGGGTTTGGTGATCGCAGGCTTCTTATTTATCGGCGGCTTGGGCGCAATCATTTCATTCTTGCGCGGGCGTTGATTCATCCAAGCTTGTTTGCCAAAAAAAGACCGGCCATTTGTCCGGTCTTTTTGTCTTAGTTGTTGCAGGAGCAGGAACCGCCGCAGGAGCATTCACCTTCATGCTCGTCATGAGCGTGCGCGCTGGGGCTGTCCACAATAAAGCCCGCGCCGCGATCCGGATCGTTAACAAAATCGATGTGGGCACCGCGCAGATAGTCAATGGAGACCTCATCCACCACAACTTTTACCCCGTTTGCATCGAAAGTCGTATCTTGATCGCGAATATTGTTTTCAAGTGCCATGCCGAAATTCACTCCACAGCATCCGCCGCCAGATACGAAGATGCGCAGTGCGTAACCTTCCAGTTTTCGCTCCGTGATGATGTTGTGTACCGCGGTGGATGCCGCAGGGGATACGGTAATGGTCTGAACGTCAAGTTCTTCCAGCATTTTCTTCTCCGTTAAGAAGTAATTTGACCTATCTTATCAGAATAACACCGCCGTGTCAACTCCGGCCCCCCTGCTTTCGATTCTTGACACAAACTATTTGCGCCTGTACAATCTTGGTCTTGGTGCAATAGGCGCGAGCCTATATTTTATTTCCTTCGGGAGGATATACCTCATGTACGCAATGCAAGGACTCACTTCTCTGGAGGCAATCGCCATCTGGGCCGTTTTTGGCATTGCCATCGTCGGTCTCTTATATGCGCTTTTCCTCCGCTCTCAAATTCTGCGCGAAGACAAAGGTAGCGAAAAGATGCAGGAGGTCTGGAATGCCATCAAGTCGGGCGCGGATGCTTACTTGCGCAGGCAGTTTAATAGTATCTGGCCTCTGATTGTCTTGTTGGCTTTCGCCTTATTCCTTTCTGTCTATATCGTGCCGCCTTCGCAGGAAGCTTTGGAACGTTTCAGCAGCTATACTCCGGATACAGTCCGCCTGATCATCGGCATCGCGCGGGCCATTGCCTTTATCATGGGCTCAGGCTTCTCGCTCACGGTGGGGCAGCTGGGAATGCGCATGGCAGTTGAAGGCAATGTGCGCGTGGCGGCGGCCTCCAAGAGGTCGTTTGGCGAGGCGCTGCGAATCGCATACCGGGCGGGCACGATCACCGGGATGTTGACGGATGGTCTGGGCCTGCTCGGCGGCACGATCATCTTTATCATTCTTGGCATTGCCGCGCCGGACGCCTTGTTAGGCTTTGGTTTTGGCGGCACACTGCTTGCGCTGTTCATGCGCGTGGGCGGCGGCATCTTTACGAAGGCTGCCGATGTCGGTGCCGACTTGGTCGGCAAAGTGGAAGCCGGCATCCCTGAGGATGATCCGAGAAATCCGGCCGTGGTGGCGGATCTGGTCGGTGATAATGTCGGCGATTGTGCGGGCATGGCCGCCGATATTTTTGAATCCTACGAAGTCACGATCGTTTCTGGACTTATCCTGGCTCTTGCTCTTTGGCGCTTGACTGGCCGCCTGGAGTGGATCATCTTCCCGCTGTTGGTGCGCGGCATCGGCGTCCTTTCTTCAATAATCGGTACCTATCTGGTCCGCGGCGGACCTGGCAAGAGTGGCGATGCCATGGTGGCTATCTTCCGCGGCTTTCTTTCTTCCGCTTTGATTTCGGCGGTCTTGTTCTTTGTGGCGGGATATTTCTATCTTCAGAATCCTGCGCTGGGCGGATGGTGGCGAACACCGTCGGCAGTGGCAGTGGGCGTTGTCCTGGCGATCGTGATTGACCGCTTAACGGAATACTTTACCGGCACACACGCCGCGCCAGTCAATAATATCAAGAAGGCTGCAGACACCGGCCCGGCCACGTTGATTTTGAACGGTATTGCTGTTGGTTTTGAATCCTCTGTATGGGCGGTGCTGGTCATCGCCCTTACCATTGTCGCCTCCATCTTTATCTTCGGCACAATTCCAGGTGCCGATGCCACCAGCAAGGTTACGTTCATTCTGTACGGAGTGGCAATGACGGGTATCGGCATGTTGACGTTGACCGGCAACAATGTTGCCATGGATTCATTTGGCCCGATTGCCGATAACGCCAATGGAATTGGCGAAATGGCTTGGTCCGAGTTGACTGACAGAAAGACAAAAGAGGCTCAGCAGGTGATGGCCGACCTCGATGCCGTCGGCAATACGACCAAGGCCATTACCAAGGGCGTCGCGATCGGTTCGGCGGTCATCGCCGCTGTAGCTCTGTTCGGATCGTTCATCACCGATGTGTCGAAGATCGATCCGACCGCACTCGCAAATGGCATTCGGGTCAGCGTGCCTCAGGTCTTTGTTGGCATGTTAATCGGCGGAGCTCTGCCTTGGCTCTTCTCATCCTTTGCGATCCAGGCGGTTGCACGTGCGGCTTCCCTGATTGTGCTGGAGGTCCGCCGACAATTCAAACTGGGCGTGTTGAAAGGCAAGATCAAGCCGGATTACAAGCAGGCGGTCGGGATTTCCACCAGCGCGGCACAAAAGGAATTGGTCTCTTTGGCGCTGCTCGGAATTGTGACACCGATTGTGGTGGGTTTGATGTTACAAGTTGAAGCGCTGGGTGGTTTTCTCGCGGGGATCATTGTGTCTGGCCAATTGTTGGCGGTCTTCTTGAATAACTCGGGCGGCGCATGGGATAACGCCAAGAAACTAATCGAGGACGAGCCGAGGGATGCCAAGAAGAATCTGGGCAAGGGCTCGGAACGCCACAAGGCAAGCGTGGTTGGCGACACCGTCGGTGATCCATTCAAAGACACGGCAGGTCCGGCCCTCAACCCGATGATCAAAGTCGTCAACCTGGTATCGGTGATCATTGCGCCCATTGTCGTCAAGTATGCTGGCGCAGCCGGGCCGACACTGTATATTGTGTGGGCTGTTGCGATATTGTTGCTGGCTGTATTAGCCTGGGCTGTGGTGCGCTCAAAAGCGGCAGCGCCGAGTCTGAGCATCAATAAGTAAATACGATAAAAAAGCAATAGGCTTCCTCAATTGGAAGCCTATTGCTTTAGTTTGACAACACATGGTTAACTTAACCACGGTCAAGAAAATAGCCTACCTTTATCTTCTCATCCCATTCATTATTTTTTGCGTCGGATGGCTTAATAAGGTTGCGGCGGTCGCGGTTTGCTTGATCGTTGGAGCAGGTTTTATATCCGTTTGGCGGGCCCTGCCGGCGGGGGATTGCCTTGCGTTTCGGCGAAGGGATTTCATTGTCACGATTCTAGTTCTGGGTGTATGGGTGTTCTTATCGGGAATCGGCGGCTACACTTTTCAGAACTGGGATCATCACAGCCGCAATGCCGTTTTTCGGGATTTGATCAATTATCCCTGGCCGGTTGTGTACCGTTTCTCACCGGCCGTGTCGACCCAATTTGGCGTTCCGTCGACCGTTATTATGTCATATTATTTCGGCTATTGGCTGCCCTCTGCCCTGGCTGGAAAACTGTGGGGCTGGACGGTGGCGAATTTTGGCCTGTTGCTATGGACCTATTTTGGCATTGCCTTGGCTGTCATCCTGACCGCTGCCGGGCTGAAGCTAACTCTCCTGAAAACCGCGCTGTTGCTCATTTTTTTTAGCGGGATGGATTTCCTAGGGGTCATCCTGTTTAGAAATATCCCGACCTACACTTATCCCTTGTTATGGCCCCCGATCCAGCACTTGGAATGGTGGGCGGGGGCATTTCAGTATTCATCCTTTACCACCGATCTTTACTGGACATATAACCAATTTGTCCCCGCCTTATTAGTTTTGGCACTATTCGTCACGTCGTCCAGGGAACGTGCCTGGATTCTGTTGGAAGGAATTTGTTGTTTCTTTGCCCCTTTTCCCGCGCTGGGGCTGCTTCCTTTTATCGCCGGCAAGGTTCTAGGCGATGTACTGGTTTTGATCCGGAATGAGTCGAATCGGCTCTGGCTGCATTCTCTAGCGCGTCACTTCCTGACCTTTGAAAATTTTGCGGGCGTGATTTTGGGCGGTATTTCCATGCTCTTTTTTATGACGAACCTCGCTGCCCAAACGCGGGGTTTGGGTTTGCCGGATTCTGCTGGCATTTATGTTATTTTTCTGCTGTTGGAATGCATGTTAATCTGGCTTGTTCTATTGCCATCGAATCAAGCAGACTGGACCTGGTATGTGGCCGGCGCCGCCCTGATCCTTGCTCCGTTTGTCAACCTTGGCGGGAGCTGGGATTTTATGACCCGCACAACGATTCCAGCGCTTTATTTCCTTATGCTCGGGTGCGGGCGTTTCTTGAAGGAAGGCAAGAACGCATTCATAAAAGTGTCATTAGCGTTTATGCTTCTGGTCGGTGCTTTGACTCCTGTTTATGAAATGGACCGATCTATTGTTCGAACCGTGCGTTATTACGATGTTCACGCACTTTCAGCCATTACCTTTGATCAGTATTTTCAGCACCCTCCGTCCACGGACATGGATTTTGTGCCCGAATTCGATCATCCGCAGACGCTCGTCGCGGATGACTGGGTAACACTGGCCAATCCTCGCGTGGGCGAGTGGAATACGAAGGTTGGCAGCTTGTTCAGTCCGGTTTTTCAGTTCTTGTGGAACGGCAGTGAGTTATCTCGTTAACGTTTACCGGTAAAACTAATATTTCTCGGGCTTTCAGCCTCCACTCACGTTCCGCAGTGGAAGACGGCGTAATATGGATTCTGGTAAAGCGGAATTCGTTGTTGCTCCAAGTCTTGCAGGTTCTTCCAAATTGGATCGAGGTCAGTGGCGACAATCATGCCAATCCCGTTGGCCGCACACGTCTGATCTATGTTTGCCCAGTTTGTGCTCAAGGAAAATATCTTTGAGATCGCGTCAGCGCGGCTTTTGAGATCTTGCACTTGAACGCCAAAGGCAGTGTGACCCGAGATGGCTATGGCGCGGTCCGCGTACAACCCGATTGGTCGGTTTAATAGATCGGCCGGGTTATCTTGAATCAGGATATTTTCCGGCGTGTAAAGGTTGATATACCCATATGCCAGTCTTGCGGCGAAAGTTCTTCTGCCCAGCTGCCTATCCGGGCTGAGGCTGCTTGGAAAACCCGTAATCCCAGCATCCACGAGCATGGGCCACGTTCTCAATAGAACAACGTCTGTAATTGTGGTCAATAAGCCAATCATGGCGAATATCATTAATGGGCGAAATATCCGCGCCTGCATTGATTTTCTTTCCGGTATTTTCAAGCCGTTGGGAAAAAGCTTATTAAGCACGTCCACGCTCCAGATCAACAAAACGAATTGTCCGGGTAGCCAGGCGCGCCAGCCCAAGTCATTGCTTGCAATGGTCGTTGATTGAATGAACGATCCGACAAACACCGTGACGGCAAGCAGGATGATTTCCGAAAGGTAAAACGGATTTTGTTTCCACGGTTCCTTCCCGTGTCCCTGAATCCACAACATGCCTGTGAGAAAGAAGAATCCTAATTCCATCAAGTAATTGAGGGGCAGAAGAAGCAGGAAGCCGAGATCGATGAGAATCGGTGAGGAGTTGCCGAAAAGCAGAAGGGCGGGGATAAAGGGCCGTACGCCGAACGTGATCGGAATCCCGGTACCTGACGTAGAGGCATTCCCGCCGATCAATCCGGCAAGAAAAGGGCTGGCAACGATCATGGCAATGATCCCTGCAGATGCCATTAACAGGCTGAGTCGTTGCTCTTTATGCAATAGCAGAGCGATCATCCATACGCCCCAAAAAAGCGCAAAGACAAGCGTTACATACACGGAAAGCCCGATGGCGGATGCAAAGGCAAGTCCGGTGACGGCGACAGCCTTGATCTGTTTAGCGAATACTTGACCCCGGCTGGAATGAATCAGCATTACGCCTGCCAGACAGGCGATCAATGCCGCGACGTGATGTGGTGCCCAGGAAACCGAGCCAACCCAGGCTGTGATTTGCTCGTTCCAATGTTCGATGTCGCCATTGGGATATGCGCCTCCGGTCGCAAACCTTGTTGTGACCATCTGGCTTAATGCAGGGATGACGTCCACGCCGCTGATAAGTAATAAGCCAATCCCGAGCAAGGAGGACTTCCAGATATTAGCATGGCTTTCATCATCTCTCAACCGCAGATATAAGGCGATGGTCGCCATTAATCCGAGGCCACACCAGGAAACGCTCGCGATCATGGCCGTATAACCGCTAACTAGTGGTGAGCCCATTTGCGCCACGATGCTGCAAGGAATGTACCAGAAGTAATAGAGGTAAGTTAGGCGAACGGGATGTCCGGGATAATAGCTTGGGTTGATTGGCGGAACGCCGGTCCTTGTGATGGCATTAATGATAGCCACACGGGTTGTGAAATCATATGAAATGTTGTTGTAATAGAGGCGATTACCGAATTGAATATCAACAATAAAAAGGATGGAAAAGAGCGCCCAGCCGGAAGCAACGAACAGGACGGTTCGATATCGACTTTTCGATTCTCCTCTAAAGGAAGTCTGTTTTGTTGTAAGTAAAATGACCACGAATATGACCACAAAGAATAAAAGTGTTAAGGTCGTCGCCTTGGCCGAGATAAAATAATAAACCAGAAATACAACGATCGGACTGATTGCTATCGAGAGAACGATGGCGATGGCGAAGCGCATCATAGAGGAATGGGTGGAGAAATCAAAAAGGTCCAAGAGCCAACCAACGACATACCCCGGTGCTACGAAAACGGTTGAGAATAGTGAGAAGGCAAGAATTGTGCCAAAGATATCTTGCAATGTGAAATTATTCGCCATCGGGTTTGCCTTGTTTTACCTGCTGTGGAAAACGTTGCCTCGCATTGACATGTCGAGGCTTCGAGCTTTGTGTAATTGCCACAAACCAATGAGACCAAAAAAGGTAACCACTAAGTAGTTCAGTATTTGGCTAATGAGAATGTAAGCAAGTGCGTTCTCCTTGGAAAAACCAAATGGAACAAGGACGACAATGGCCGCGAACTGATAAACACCAATATAGCCCGGCGTGGAAGGAATTGCGCTCGATAAACCTAAAGCGGCAAGCAGAATCAACGCCTGACCGATGTTCAGATTTTGCCCAATTATGTGTACGCCGATGACGTTCGCGATCGCATCTACAAGCCATATGACGATGGTCAACGCAGTGAAGCTCATGAATCGCCGAGGGCTTTGCAGAGAACCCAACCCGATCAGGAAGCGAGATATTTGTTCGGTCAGCATCCTTCGAATTTTTTCCGGTACTGGAAATCGATACAAAACCTGGGTGATCAAATTTTTCTGAGACGGCATGACAAGAATCACAAAGAGCGCAGCTATTCCAACGATTGCTGTTGCCCAGACAGCATTTTGCAATTCAGCAGGGATTGAACCTTGTCCAAGGATTGCGATGGAGCCAATGATGAACAAGGCGACAACGTCCAACGCCCGTTCGGTCAGGGCGGTCGCTAATACGAAGCTGACACCCAAGCCTTTTTCCTGTCCGAGAAACACCGAACGCAGGAGTTCGCCGGCCCTGGCAGGTAAATAGACGTTCCCCAAATAGCCGACCATGTTTGCCCAGAAGACGGAAATTACCGAGACTTTTTTCTCGGAACGAACAAAGATACTCCAGCGCGTTGCCCGAATGAAATAGTTCACACTCGCGATCGGAATTGTAATAAGCAGGATTTCATAGTGCCCATACCGGAGGGTGCTCCAGAAAGATTCCCAATCCAGTCCGCGTAATGTCAAATAGAGCAGGACGATTGCCAGCACAATCGCAAATAGAAATACCCAAGAGACTTGTTTCCTTTTTGCGGGCATGTTTTGGGATGTGGCACCATTTCCCTCTGCGGACGGTATGTTAGTTGACAAGGCTAAAAGTTTAACCGTTCTTTTTCATAAACTAATGGCCGGTTAAGGACATGGATATATATCATGGCAATGTATTCCCCAATTATGCCCAAAAATACAAGTTGGACAGAAGAAAAAAAGAATAGTCCTATCGCGATCGGAGCCAGCCCCAGAGTGAATCTGCTCCAGAAAACCAGTTTGTAAACTAGGTAAAACATGCCAACCAAAAAACTAATCATTGCTGCTGGAAATCCAAGAAAAGTGGCTAGTCGCAAGGGTATCTTTGTATAACTGGTGATGCCCAACATTGCTTCTTCGTACAAATATAAAAAACTACTTTTACTTTTACCATGCCGGCGGGCTGGTTGGGCAAACTCAATGATAGCCGGTTCGAAGCCGATATCGGCTATCAACCCGCGAAAATATGGATAGGGATCTTTTAGGTCCCTCAGGATCTCGATGACTTTCCGGTCATATAACCCAAATCCAGTAAAATGGGAGATGAGTTCTACTTCTGAGAGTCTATCCAATGATTTGTAATAAAGCGTACGGAGGAAGAAGATAAAAAAGGATTCCTTGCTGCTTGTCTTGATAGCCATGACTACTTTGTATCCCTGTTCCCATTTGATAATAAAATCATTGATCATAGCAGGTGGATTCTGTAAATCAGAAGCAATAGTCACCACTGCATCTCCGAAAGCTTGCATAGCGGCGTTATAACCAGAGCGATCTGGGCCAAAATTTCGAGCATTGAATATCACTTTGAAGTTTGGATCCTTTGACGCTAATGCTCTTAGTATTTGCGGCGTATTATCAGTCGAAGCATTGTCTGCAACAATGATTTCATAGCAGTAGCGATCGCTCAACCTCTCCATGGTCTTTGTGATTTGTTCATAGAGCATGGGGATATTATCTTCCTCGTTATAACAACTGGTTACAATGGATATTTTCTTCATTTAGTCCTCGTAAAGAGCAACAATTTCGTTCCTTAGTTTCAGCTCAGATCGGATTCGGTGAATAATTTCGTTTTGGAAAGTTCTGGACGAAACAAGAATCGTCTCGGGCTTCTCATCCAAATTTGTTGGGTTAATGATCTGTATGCCGTTCAATTCTTTGCCTTGATAATTAGGATTGGAGTCGACGTATGAAACAATGTTTGCTTTTGAAAGCCGACTGGTTGCTAGCAACCTTTGAGTATGAGTACCGACTCCCCATATGATGAGAGGTTTGTGACTGTCAACCACGTCGTTGATGATATTGTGAATGCGTGTTTCAACTTTCCGCGAAACCGCAACGTATTTTTCTATAGCTGGTCTTACCTGCGTATCATTTATATAACGAAACTCGCGATCTTGGTCCGTCTTTTGAAATACCATTCTGATCGTATATCCTGCGTGCGTATCCGTCTGGTTATACAATTTTTGTGTCGAAAACAGCCTTGAGAATCCATGTACACCCATCAGATTCGTCAAAGATTGAGAGGTAAAAAAATTGATGTGTTCCATACTGAATTCCTGGAAGGGCGCATCAGGGGATGATGCAAAATTCGAGGCGTCTGGGACCTCAACGTACAACTTACTGGTGGGTGACAACATACTACTTAGTTTCGTTAAAGCGCTGTCCAAATCTCGGATGTGCTCTAATACTGCTACAAGGATGATGAAATCGAATTGCCCGATGTCAGTTCTTAGATTCGAAAGTGCGCAGGTTGACACTGGTATGTGATAGAGTAGTTCTGCGTTTCGCGCGCAAGCCGGGGAAGGATCTATGCCAAGCACGTTTTGATAGCCCATTTCTCTGATGGCATTTAAGAGTCCGCCATTGGCGCATCCGATTTCCAAGATTCGCGCATCTTGATTTTCGATATGACTTCTGATGACTTGTGCTAATTCTTGAAATTGGCGCGACTCAAACTCTGTTGGCCGGCCCAGGCGGTCCTGATGCTCATATTTTGACATATTGCGATAATACTCATCAAAGTCTTTTTGATCTGGGATATTGTCTGCAAAAACAAATCCACAGTTGTTGCACATAACAACATCATAACCGTCCATCAGACCGCCATCAGACAACCTAGTAAACTGTTGACGAAACAAATTGCTTTTTTGGCTGCCTCCACAAACACAACAGATTCGTTTGCTTATTAAATTAGTTTCTGTCATCTACTCTCCTGCTTATTGTTGATGCAATCTGCCGACTGGTACCGCATAACATACTAATTCCCAGCCTTCCAGATCGTGCGGCCGAAGAAAAAAGCGATAGTCATTAGAAATGGATTCAATTAATAAAGGTATTCTCCACAGATGATCGGGTAGGTGATACACACAAATGGCAAGGATTGGTAAATTCTCTCGGATGATTTTTTTGCTGCCGTTTAAGGCATCAACTTCAGAACCTTCAATATCCATCTTAATAAAGGTAGGACCATCGTCTTTCATTTCCGAATCCAGGCAAACACAATCCACTCGTAAATTTCCATTATCCATCACTCGTGCAGAGATTGTACCTGTTGCAGAAAAGCGGATTTCTTTTTGATCACAATTGCCGACCGCCGCCTCTCCAATCGTAATTCTTTTTCTGGTGGAAATCGGCAAAGTAGTGATATACCGTTTAAGGTTGTCAAAATTGATTGGATCGGGCTCGAACGCAAATATTTTGCTAAAGTCCTCTTGATGTTGACACAAATCGCGAATAGTATCTCCATCAAAGGCGCCGCAATCTACAAATACTTCTCCAGGAAGAATCGAATAGAGATCGTCCGGGAAGTATTGCTTGTGGCTAACCGGAGACGGCAGCCCATCGAAATCCATTCGCAGCCGGAACCTGAGTTGGGCAAGATATTCCTGTCGAGAACCATCATCTGCCCACAATCTAAATGCCTCGCGAATTTCAGGTGCACGCTGGAGGATTTTATGCGGAGATTCTAGGCTGCAATGAGGCAAAAATACATCGGGATATTTCCAAAATAGATAGCCAAAAGCAACAACTTTTTGGCAACCGAGATCAAGAAGTTGCCTGCGCCTCATGGCTTGCCGGTCCCCGGCTGAAGTACTCCAAATAGTAGTAATAAAAGCTGCATCTCTCCCATATTTCCGTGCCGCATCGTCAGGAGATAATACTACCAGACCATCAACGTTCGTATTCCAAAGTTGTTTGTTGTTATCCGCAAAAGCCAATGGTTCTAATCCCGTTGTTCTCAGCCCAGCAAGTGTCTTGCGTCCTAGATTTCCAGCCCCAAAGAGAACCAGACGTTTACCAAATGGTTCTGTAAGATCATCAAAAGCTGATTGTTCCCGTTTTATTGCCGCACTATTGTCTTCACTCAATAGCTCTTCAAGTTGTTCTTCGGACACTTTATTAATCCTGTTTTTTTGTTTCATTTTGTTTATCCACTTTTAATTGCGATTGGAGTAATAAAATCTTTCTCAATAATATCCAAGGAACTATTCTTTAATGCCTGCACAATCCGGGGAGCTGAATGACCATCTCCATACGGATTGACTGTTCCTTGAAGATGCAATTTTAACGCTCGCTCGATTCCGGATGTTATTTCTTCGGTCGAATAGCCTACATCAATCACATTTCCACCGCGTAGTCGGCCTTTCTGGCGCGTGCCAATGTTCACAGCGGGTAGGTCAAATGAGGGTGCTTCCATCAAAGCGGACGAAGAATTTCCTATCATTGCCCTTGCGTGACGCAACAAATCATAATAGATTGGTGGGATCAGGTTGGCGTGGGCCTGGGCGTTTGGGAATCGACGCATTTTCTTTATGATCTTCCGCCCAGCCGTGTCTGCATTGGGCAGGATAAATACAATGGGCTCGGTTCGTTGTCTCAGCGCATCTAGCAGATTATCGATATATTCGTCTGTGTGTTCATATTCGAGAGTCACGGGATGGAAAATTACTACGAGCGCGCCTCTTGCCAGGGGTTCTCCATAAGTGGCATTCAATCCATCCAAAGCTGGGTTCCCCGTCACAATCACATGTTTTGGATCTTCACCCATCTGCAGAACGCGTCTGGCTTGCTCTTCTGCATAGCAGAAATGCAAATGTGCCATTTTGGTTATAGCGTGTCGCATGCTTTCATCAAAAGCACCGATGGTTAGGTCCCCGCCTCCTAGGTGTGCGATAGGTATTTTGAAAGGAACCGCTGCGAGTGCAATTGCTGCAGCCTCAAAGCGGTCGCCTGTGATTAAAAGGATATCTGGTCGAGTGTGGGCAAAAGCTTGGGCGAAGCCAAAGCATGTCAATCCCATGCTTTTGGAGATCCCCTCGGGCGATTCACTTGACATTAAACACTCCACCCGCTCGGAGATTGGAAACTCAATTTGTTCAACTGTACTCCCAAATTCTGGAGATAAATGCGCCCCGCCTACAAACAACTTTAGGCTAAGGTCGGGATCAGCGCTTATTTCCTTTAAGACGGGTCGCAAGATTCCATATTCGGCGCGAGAAGTCGTAATAACCCCAATAGTTCTCATTCTTCTAAATCACTCCATTTGAGTTGTTTATCTTTTGGGATCGCGTTCTGCACGCTTTTTCCCAACAACCTGTTGTAATCCGCTGCTTTGATTTCCCCAGTGCCAGGTCTCTTCACCCAAATATTCTCTGGGGTTAGTTTTTCTCCAGCCTTTATATCGCGTATTGAAACAACGCAGGCATAGGCAAAATCAATGGTTGGCTTCTCCTCGGACAAGATTGTTTTTGAACCTCCCAGCGCGGCGTGAATGGCGCGAGAGCCTTTAACAAGTTCTTTCAACTCATTCGGATCGATGGAAATGGGAATGTCGGGACCGGGCCAAGTTTTATCCGAAGTAAAGTGCTTCTCCAAGATACGCGCCCCCAGAGCCACAGCAGCAAAACAGATATAGTTTCCGATAGAATGGTCGCTGAGGCCAATGACGGCATCAGGAAATCGTATCGCAAGTTCACTAATCCCGCCTAAGCGAACTTTCTCGTAAGGAGTGGGATACATGGATGTGCAATGCATAAGTGCAAATCGAACCCCGGATTGCCGAAGGATTTCCACTGCAGGTGTTATCGATTCTAGGTCGTTCATTCCGGTGCTAAGAATAATTGGTTTCCCGTTTGATGCAATATGTTTTATGAGCGGGTAATTATTACATTCCCCCGATCCAATCTTGTAAGCACAGACATTCATTCGGCTGAGGCGGTTTGCTGCCGCCCGCGAGAATGGAGTACACAAATAGATCATTCCTTGCGACTCAACATAACTCTTAAGCCTGTGCTCTTCATCTTCTGATAAGGCACATCGCTTCATGATGTTCCAAATGCTCTCAGTGGCGTTGCCCGGAATCACGTCATTGGGGATCATTTCGTCTTCAATGACGTGTGATTGGAATTTAACACATTCACAACCTGCAGCGCGTGCATCGTTAACCATTTGGATTGCCTTTTCGAAGCTGCCTTCATGGTTAATTCCAATTTCTGCAATCACTAGCGGAGGGTGATCTGGCCCGATGATTCGATTGCCCATCTCCAGATTCATGATCTTTCCATCCTTTGCGCGTCGTCCTCATCAAAAAAGTGCATGTTTTCCCAAACCTCTTCCCTCGGCAAAAAAGGAGCCATATCTTCTAGTGGCCGTGACTCGAGAGTGCCATCCTCGCGTCGGAAAGCAGAAGCCTTGGGAGTTATGCCTTGTTCGATCGCGATATTCAATTCACACAGAGCCGGGCCTTCGGTTTGCAAAACTCCTCGGATACCCTCTTCGATCTCGGCATTAGTTCGAATTGTTGAGTAAGCCAGATCATAGGCAGCTGCTAGGTATGCAAAATTGGGATTGCTGACGCCAGATGCTTCATCCGCACCGACAAACCTTCCGAAAAAATTGGCTTGTGTGACGCGAATGTTAGTGTATCCATGATTATTGAAGATAAAGACCTTAATGGGAAGGCGATAATGCTTAATGGTGAGCAGTTCCTGCACGTTCCATTGCGAACTGCCGTCTCCACTTAGGCAAATGGTGCGACGTTTTCCTCCGATACATGCTCCGACTGCTGCCGGCAAGTCCCATCCCATAGGGCCCCAGTTACCACTGATGATAGTTCGTTGATGTGGCTTGACTTTGAAAGCTTGCCAATAACTAACCTCATCGAGTCCGTTTCCCGCCACGACAATGTCTTCGGCAGTGAGAAGATCTGATAGCTTGTCTACAAACACATAGGAGTTAACATGATCCTTATCTTTATAGAACTCATCCAGAATGATTGGATACCGTTCTTTCCAACGCGCACACGTCTCCAGCCACTTTGCTTGTGGTGAGAATTGCAGCTTTTCAGTTTTAATTTGATGCAGCAACTCGACAAGAAAGTCATTTATGTCTGCCTGGATTGCAAAATCTGGCTGGATTGCCTGATGATACAATTGTCCCTCATCGATGTCGAGTAAAATCTTTTTGGCTTTTGGAGCGAATTCCCTGTAATTGAATCCTGTCTTCGTAATGTTTATTCCGGATGCCAGAAAGAACACGCAGTCCGCGTTTTGTACAGCGAAATTTGCGCGCCTTTGCCCGGCAGTTCCAAAGACGCCCATACAATGTGAAAATTGCTCAGGTACAAGGTCCTTCGCACAATTTGGCAAAACCACTGGGAAAGGCATGAATTCAAGTAATTCTTCCACCAGTTTCTCTGCACGAGCAATATGGATTCCATTGCCCAACAGGAAGAGCGGGCGATAAGCTTCGCGAGCAATCTGAATAAATCGCCCAGCTTGTTCTTTCAATTTGCTGACGTTATTCTCTGACACAGGTGGCACAAATGATTGGAGGGCCGTTTCATCAATCTCGGCTCCTTGTACATCAAGAGGAAAATCAAGCCAAACCGGACCCGGCCTCCCATGCGTTGCTAAATAAAGTGCTTTTTCCAGTTCATATCGGACCATTTGTGGGTCTAGCAATGCGACAGCGTATTTCGTAACGGGGCGGGCCATCTCAATCAGATTGCCTTCTTGAGGACCTCTTTGTCTGATTTTCGTATAATCTGCAATTAGATCGCGACGCACTTGACCTGAGAGCACAAGAATCGGTATAGAGTCGACCCATGCACTTGCAACGCCTGAAAGAGCATTAGTTCCTCCGGGTCCTGTGGTAACCAAACATGCTCCGACCACGCCGGTTATGCGGCTGTACACTTCTGCGCTGTAGGCACATGCCTGCTCATGATAATTACATACGTATGTCATTCCTTGGCGGTTGCCAACAGAATCCACCAAGTGCATGATACCGCCACCCGAAACCATAAAAATAACTGTGATTCCCTTTTTTACCAAAAAATCCACTACATAATCTGACAACTTAATCATGAATACGCTCCATATACCATTCCTTTGTTCGGCGAATGGCTTCATTCAGTTTAATGCAGTCATCTAGTCCCAATTCCAGTCGTGCGCGACTTATGGATGGGATATACCTATTCGCTAAGAGATTCATTTCCGGCTTGCCAGCCATAATTATTTCGCAATTAGGATTTATAATATTTCTGACTGTATTTGCCAGCTGAGCAATGTTTAATTCAGAATCAGAGCCAACATTATAGGCTCTGCCGTTGCTACCTCTAAACAATATGGTCCACAGCCAAATGGCGAGATCGGCGGCATATAGATAGGAACGATAGGGCGTTCCATCTCCCTTCATCGTAATGGGCCTGCTGTTCAATGCATCGCGGATGAAGTTGCCGATAGCATAAGTCGTGTTCAAAGGAAGGTATGGGCCAACAAATGCAAAACAACGGGCTATCTTTGCTTCAAAAACGGACGATTGGGCAGTTGCGATACAAAGAAATTCGGAAGCCCGTTTGCTTTCTCCATAGGCGCTAAGTACATCGGTAGTAAGCGGGGCTCCTTGGTAGTCTTCGGATAGGTGTGTTATTTCTGGCGGTTGTTTTCCATAGATGGCACCTGAACTTGTGAAAAGCAGCTTTTTTGTGCCACATTGTTGACACAATTCTAATACATGCATTGTCCCTTGTAAATTCGCATAAAAGAGAAGATTTGAAGGGGTGGGCCTGTTGGCCGTGCTTGATTCGGTGGCGGCGTGGATGACGTGGCTGAAGGTGCTGGCAGGAAAGTCGAATGCGCGGACATCGCCCTGGAGAAGAGTGACCGCTTCGTTTCCCGTAAGATGCGGCGCCTTGATTCGAAAAGCGTCCGGTGAACGCGTCAAAACGGTGGCACGCGCCTTCAGATTCAATTTTTCATTTGCCCACAAAAAACTCTCCAGTAACCAACAGCCAAAGAAGCCTGTTCCACCGGTGATGAAGATTTGCTGACCGCGCAGTTCGTCCCACAGGTCGCGCGTGTGATCAAGAACATGATCGAGGTCTTCCGCCAGGGGATTACTCTTCATGATTATTCCCATGCGTCGATTGCTATTTGATCCAAAGAAACTCCACGATCTATTAGCGCCTCAGAAAGAGTCTTTAGCATCACTGGAGGGCCGGACAGATAATATGCAATGGATAATGGGGCAGGGAGGCTTTGCCAGACGATGTCAACGTTAATGCGCCCGTGCATCCCATTGGGAATCTCTCCTTCCTCGACAAGGAAGCATGTCTTCAGGTTGGCACAGCGCTTTGCGGCGGCCTCGATCATCGGACGATAGATCAAAAGCTTGGGTCTGCGCGCACCGTAGAAAACGTGTACAGAGCGTTGATACTCTGCCGTCAACCCGTCCAAGAAAGCCGTGAATGCTGTTACGCCGGTACCTCCTGCCAATAAACAGGAATCGTCATCAGTGTTGATCGCGAATTCGCCATACGGCATCTTGATCCATACCTCGCCGCCAAGACGGAGCCCGGCTTCCATTCGAGTGGTAAATCGTCCTTTGACGGCGTATGTGATGGTCAAGAGGCTTCGATCACCAGGCGAACTGGCGATGGAAAAAGGGCGCGACTCGGGCCAAAAATCGCCTGGCTGGTATGGATCCAAGGCTAGATGTAAGAATTGACCTGCAAAGAAACGCGGAGCAAGCGAATCTGGCTTCAGGGACAGAGAATAAACATGTTCGCCGTGGGGGATCAAATCCACGACTTTGCAGTGAAGCTTTTGCGGCATCAGATGATTCTTTCCCCATTCATGAAGCGCTTAAAGACGGATCCTGCGTACTCAATCTGACTTTTGTCAATGCCGGGATAGACACCGATGAAGAAAGTCCGCTCGGTGATGATGTCGGTGTTGGTTAGGTCGCCAACCACGCGGTGCTGGATATCTGCATACGCCGGCTGGCGGAGCAGATTGCCGCTGAACAGGTTTCGCGTCTCGATGTGGTTCGCCTCGAGGAAGCGAGTGAGATCGTTACGGGAAAAGCCTGCATCTTTGCGGACCGTGATCACGAAGCCGAACCATGACGGATCGGAATTGGGCGTAGCCTTTGGCAGAATCAAACGATCCTCGTACGGCTTCAGGAAAGCATAGATCTTTTGAAAGTTTTCTTTGCGGCGGGCCACAAAGTATTCCAGTTTGTGGAACTGGGCCACTCCAACGGCAGCCTGCATATCCGTCACTTTCAAATTGTAGCCGATATGGCTATAGACGTACTTATGATCATAGCCATACGGCAGGGTGCCAAACTGCTGGCTGAAACGTTTTCCGCATGTGTTATTTTCACCGCCGGCGCAGTAGCAATCACGACCCCAATCGCGCAGCGAGCGGGCAATTCGCCCAAGCAGCTCGTTGCCGGTCAAGACCGCGCCGCCTTCACCCATGGTAATTTGATGCGCGGGGTAGAAGGAAACGGCGGAAATGTCGCCGAAGGTGCCTGTCAGGTGCCCGTGATAGCGTGCGCCGAGCGCGTCACAGTTGTCCTCGACCGTCCATAAGCCGTATGTTCTTGCCAGCCGCATGACCGTGTCGAGATCAAATGGCACGCCCATGGTGTGGGCCATTGCGATCGCGCGAGTTTTTGGGCCGATGGCCTCCTCGAGCCTCGCTGGAATGGCCGTGTAATCTCCCAAATTAACGTCCACAAAGACGGGCACGAGCTGGTTTTGGACGATCGGCGCGATCGTGGTTGGAAAACCGGCCGCGACCGTAACGACTTCATCGCCAGGTCGTAACCGGCGTTCGCCAAGTTTGGGCGAAGTCAACGCTGTGATCGCGATCAAATCGGCTGAAGAGCCGGAGTTGACAATAAAGGCGCTGGAAAGTCCGAAGAATTCAGCGAACTCGGCTTCGAACTGGTCCGAGTAACGGCTGGCGGTCAAGAAGAAATCCAGACTCGCATCGACGAGCTTGACCAATTCATCGGAATCAAAGACGCGGCCGGCGTAATGCACCAAGTCCGTGCCGGCCTTGAAGCTTCGATCTGCGAATCGCTCCTGATAATACTCCTTGACCAACCCCAAAATGTCAGCGCGCAACTGCTCTTCGCGTCTCATAGGTCCGACTCCGTTAGAAAATCCTTGTACCATTTAATTGTTTTGTTCAACCCCTGTTCCAATGAAAAGAGCGGATGCCAGTTCAGAACTCGCCGCGCTTTTTCCGCACTGAGATATTGGTGGTGAATCTCATTTTGTACCTCGTTGCGGATTTCCGGCTTAAGCTTCGAATGCATTAGTTGGAGGATGTGTTCCACGATCTCAAACACCGTGACTTGGATCTCATTGGAGAAATTGAACGCCTCGCCTTTGAGATTTGGATTGCCGGCAAGCTTCTCGGCCAGGAGCATATAGGCCGCCGCGCCGTCTTCCACGTAAAAATAGTCGCGAATATATTGGCCGTCCGACCGGATGATGGGCCTTTGGCCGCGCAGAATCGAGCGGATCGTTCCAGGAACAATGCGGTTCCAATTTAGATCACCACCGCCGTAGAAATTTCCACAGCGCGTGATCGCCACCGGCACATCAAAACTGACCGCATAGGTGTTGGCGATCAGGTCGGCCGCGGATTTGCTGACATCGTAGGGATGCCGACCCTGCAATGGGGTGCTCTCGCTGTATGGCAGGGTCTCTTGATCGCCGTAGGCTTTGTCGGAAGATGCGATGACAATCTGCTTTACTTTTGGGCTTCGACGGCACGCCTCCAATAAATTCCAAGTGCCGGCGATGTTGGTCTCGAAGGTTGAGAGTGGATTGCGATTGGCGATCGTGACGATGGTCTGCGCTGCCAGATGGATCACCGTCTCGATCTCATATTCACCAAGTGTGCGCTCGAGGGTTTCGCGGTCACGAATGTCCCCACGGACGACTTTGACGTGATCGATCAATTTTTCACGAACGAGCTCACTTTGTGGCACCCAATCGCGGACGAGGCAAACCACGTCGGCGCCCACCTCAATTAGTCGGCGGACCAACCAGCTTCCGACCAACCCGGTTCCTCCGGTGACAAAAGTTGGTCGATCCAGCCAAAAGGTCCGATTTAGTTCCATAGCTTCCACGGCGCGTTGCCTTCCCGCCATAATCTTTCCAGGAGATTAACATCCCGAATGGTATCCATGCTCTGCCAGAATCCAACGTGTTGATATGCCGCCAATTGTCCATCCGCCGCAAGCTTTTCCAGGGACTCAAATTCCCAGGCGGTGTGGTCGCCCTCAATGTAGTTGGCCACTTCCGGCTGAAGCACGAAGAAACCTCCATTGATCCAGCCTTCGCCGATTTGAGGTTTTTCCTTGAATTCTGTCACGTTGCCATCCTCCAGGGTCATTTGACCGAATCGCGCAGGAGGGCGAACGGCGGTGAGCGTTGCCAATTTTTTTTGTGAGCGATGATATTCGATCAGCTTGGAAATGTCGAGATTGCTCACGCCGTCTCCATAAGTCAATAGGAAAGGTTCGTTGCCAATAAATTCTGCCACACGCTTCACCCGTCCGCCAGTGTTGGTGTCCGGGCCCGTGTCGAGAAGATGCACAATCCAATCTTCGCTGTTGCCTTCGTGGATGGTTATGTCCCCATTTTTCAACCGGACTGTGAGGCTGCGCGCATGATAGTGATAGTTCACAAAATAATCTTTGATCAACTCGCCGCGGTAACCCAGCGCAATTACGAACTCTTTGAAGCCGAAGGCGGCGTAAATATGCATGATGTGCCAAAGGATCGGCCGGCCGCCGATCTCTACCATGGGTTTTGGCTTGATCGTGGTTTCTTCCGAAAGGCGTGTGCCCAGCCCGCCGGCCAGAATCGCGACTTTCATACGCTGCTCCATCTGCTTATTCTACGGGAGATGGGCGTTTCCAAAGAAGGTTGGCACGATTTTGAAATCATTGTTTCTGCTTCAAGTATTTCCTTTGCCACTCAAATAACTTGTTCAACGCCTCGATGGGAGAAAGTGAATTGACGTCCACCGCACCCAGCTCGTCCAGCAGCGGACTCGTCTCGGGAAAAAGGGCGGCTTGCTGAGCCATGTGCGGACTGATGGTAAGGGCGCGGCCGGATGTTTTCTCCAGTTCGAGCATGATTTCATTGGCGCGCTGGATGACGGGCGCGGGCAGGCCGGCAAGTTGGGCCACGTGGATGCCATAGGACTTGTCTGCTCCGCCGGGAACAATTCTATGCAGGAAGACCACCTGGCCATCGGCTTCGGCCACGGCCACGTTGTAATTGCGGATGCCGGGCAATGAATCCGCCAATTGGGTAAGCTCATGATAATGTGTCGCGAAAAGCGTCTTTGCGCGGAGTTGCGGATGGTTATGAATGTATTCGATGATGCCCCATGCAATAGAAAGGCCGTCATAGGTGCTGGTGCCCCGGCCGATTTCGTCGAGGATCAGCAGCGAACGCGGGGTCGCGTGATGAAGAATGTTCGCCGCCTCGATCATCTCGACCATGAACGTCGATTGTCCGGCATGGATCTCATCCTGGGCACCGATGCGGGTGAAGATGCGATCCACCAGTCCGATCTTCGCGGCCGACGCCGGAACGAACGAACCCATCTGAGCCATCAAGACGATCAGCGCGGTTTGACGCAGGTAGGTCGACTTGCCCGACATATTCGGTCCCGTGATGACGCGCACAACCTCGCCCTTTTCAAAGACGACATCGTTCGGAACGTATCGCTCGCCCCGCAGGCCCTGTTCAACCACCGGATGCCTGCCCTCGCGAATATCCAACTCACTGCCTTCTACGATGTCAGGGCGGACGTAACCTCCTACGGCAGCGGCCTCCGCCAAAGCCGACAGAACATCCAGCTCCGCCAGTGCTCTGGCAATTCCCAGAAGCCTTTTTGCGGATCTGGACAGCCCGGCGCAGACTTCCCGGAATAATCGCAGCTCGATCTCGCGAATACTCTCTTCGGCATTCAACACCAGGGTTTCGTATTCTTTCATCTGCGGGGTGATGAAGCGCTCGGCGTTGACCAAGGTCTGCTTGCGGATGTACTGCTCCGGCGCCCGCTCGGCCGCGCCGCGCGAAATCTCGATGTAATAACCGAAGACTTTGTTATATCCAACCTTAAGTGTTTTGATGCCGGTTCGCTCGCGCTCCACCGCTTCGAGATTCGCGATCCAATCCCGCGCATGTTTGGATGCTTCAATGACCGAATCCAATTCCGGCGAATAGGCCGGGCGAATGACCCCTGTGCTTTGGAGTGTGGCGGGTGGATCGTCGGCGATCGAGGATTCGAGCAGGGATAGCTCGTCATTTGCCAATTCGATCAGGGGTAGCGCGGCGGTTGATTTTCCCCGCACACCCACAATGCCGGGTAATTCCTTGAGCGTATTTCGCATTGCCACCAAGTCGCGCGGCTGCCCATGCCCGGCCAGAATGCGATTGATTAATCGCTCCAAGTCTGCCAGCGGCTTTAGCGCTGCGCGCGTTTCGGCACGTTCCATGCCGCGTTCGAAGAAATATTGAACTCCATCGAGGCGGGTATTAATTCTCTCAACGCTGAGCAATGGCTGGCTTACCCATTGATGCATCAGCCGCTTGCCCATGGGAGTGACCGTGCAGTCCACGACACCGAGCAAGGAGCCTTTGTATTCACCGCGCAATGTTTCTTCAAGTTCAAGGTTGCGCCGCGCAGAGGCGTCCAGCGTCATGAAGTCGTTCAGGCTGTAATAGCGGAATTCCGTCAGGAGATTTAGGGCATCGGGCTGGGTTTCCTTGAGATATTGGATGATTGCGCCTGCTGCCCGGATGGCGAGGCCGTTCTCCTTCAACCCGAAGCCTTGCAACGTGGATGCTTTGAAATGCACCAGCAACGTCTCTTCACATTTGCCTGGTTCGAACCGCCAGGCAGGGCAGGGGGTCAGATGGCTTACAGCTCCGTCATCGAGAGACTGATTGTCGGGCAGAATGGTTTCGGCAGGATGAAGTCGCGTCAGTTCCGCGCGCAAAGACTCGATTGGCAGCTCAGTTGCCGCGAATTCTCCGGTAGTGATATCGGCATAGGCAACCGCAGCTGTTTTTTCGTCGAAGACGACCGAGGCCAGATAATTGTTTGCGTCGCTCCCTAGGAGCCCTGGTTCGATGACCGTTCCCGGTGTCACCACGCGGACAACTTTGCGGGGAAACAATCCTTTGATGGGTTCATCACCAACCTGTTCGCAAATGGCAACGTGGTAGCCCTGGTCAATCAGGCGGGCCAGGTAATTTTCCACAGCATGGTAGGGAATTCCGGCGAGCGGGGCGCGCACTCCTTTGCCGATGGGACGGGAGGTCAATACAATGTCGAGTTCGCGCGAAATAGTTTCAGCATCTTCATCGAAGGTCTCGTAGAAATCGCCGAGGCGGAAGAAGAGGATTGTATTCGGATAGTCGCGTTTGATTTCCAGATATTGCTGACGGATCGGCGTGACGTCTTCGTTCGACATAGGTTCATTCTACGGGAAACAGGAGAAACGGACAAGGGAGGTTGCTTGTTGACTTTTGTTTCTACCTAGTGTATAACATCCAACCGATAGGTTAGAATGGATCCTCCGCTGTTTTTGTGAAAGGTTGAATGATTTGGCCCTCAAAAACAAATTGCCTCCTTGGTCACAAATCTATCCGGTTTATGCAATTATTGTAATACCGGTTTATGGCTGGACCATCTATTGGGCTCTTTGGAAATTGCCGAGCTGGCTGGACTTCTTGCCTCTGGGTCAAATTGGGGTGATCCTTTGCTACTTGATGGCGACGAATTTCTTCGAAAGTCTGCTGATGCTCCTGGGGGTGGTCATGGTTTCGTTGATCCTTCCGCGGAAATGGTTTCGTGACGTTTTTGTCAGCCGCGGCAGCATGTTGGCTGCAAGTGTATTAATTCCGATCATGGTTTTTGAATATCATAACGATAAGCCCGCCGATTACTTCAGCAAATTCCCCATGCTAATGTTGATAATATTTTTGATTGCATGTGCATCGGTCTTTCTGGCTGGATGGATAGGGATTGTCCGCAAAGCGGTCGAAGCTCTTGCGGAAAACGCCGTTATCTTTCTGTTTGTGTTGCTGCCCGTCAGTCTCCTCTCTTTGATAATCGTTATCGTTCGAAATCTGTTTTAGGATGGATCAGCTTACGCGTCTCAGTCGACGGGAATTCATTAAGCTGATGACACTTGCGCCCGCAGCGCTGGTGTTCTCGGAAACCATCATGCCGAGTCCGCTGGCGGCAACTTCACCCAACATTGTGGTCATGGTATGTGACGCAATGTCGGCTGACAACCTATCTCTTTACGGATATCCGCGCCGGACAACGCCCAACTTTGAACGCTTGGCCCAACGTTCGATCGTCTACCATTCCCATTATTCGGCGGGGAGTTTTACCACACCTGGAACGGCGTCCCTTCTGACCGGTCTATATCCATGGACGCATCGCGCCCTTAGTTTCAACGGCCAAGTTGCGCCGGCTTTTGCGGGCAGAAATATTTTTGCATTGCTCGGCAACTCATATGACCGCGTTGGTTTCGGCCAGAATCTCCTGGCAGAGTTTCTTCTGAGCGAATTCCGTTCGAGTCTCGATGTCCATATGTCGCCGGCATCCTTTAGTGTACGCGAACAATTATTGGGGACCTTATTCAAGAACGATACACCCGCCAGCTACTATGCGTTTGATGATTTTTTCTTTCGCCCAAGCGACATCCCCCGATCCCTGATCTTTGGGATGCTTGAACAGGCGCTCTTTGGCTTTCGGCTGGAATCGATTTCTACGGTTGGCTACAGCAACGGCATTCCAAGAACAAACAACAAGATTTATTACCGCTTGGAAGATATCTTTCGCGGCCTGGCATCCCAAGTCCAGCTTTTTCGGCGCCCGTTTTTCGCTTATTTCCACTTATGGTCGCCCCACGCGCCTTATCTGCCAAGCAAGGAATTCGAGAACGCATTTAGAAATGATCATTGGAGCCCACCGACGAAACCTAAGCATCGCTTGGGGCAGCAGCTCACTTTTGCACAGATGCAGCTGCAAAGGCAAAAGTACGACGCCTACGTGGCAAACGTGGACTCAGAGTTTGGAAAGTTTCTGGACGAGTTGGAAGCCTCGGGTGAGCTAGACCGGACCTGTTTCATACTTACCTCCGATCATGGCGAAATGTTTGAGCGAGGAGTTGTGGGGCACGAAACTCCTTTGTTGTACGATCCTATTCTGCATGTTCCCCTGGTGATCTCCATGCCGGGTCAACGTGATCGGAAAGACATCTATTCTCAGACGAACAGTGTCGATGTTCTGCCAACTTTGCTCAAAATTGGCGGGCGCGATATTCCCGCCTGGGCAGAGGGGCAATTGCTTCCAGCCCTGGGTGGTGTGGAGGATAATTCGCGTGCCACCTTCTCGCTGGATGCCAAGAAAGGTTCGTCATTTGGTCGTTTGTCGATTGCTTCGGTCGCGATGCGAAAGGAGGGATATAAGTTGATTTATTATAAGGGCTACACCAAATCGGATTGGTTTGAATTGTACAACCTAGAGAAGGACCCGGAGGAAATGGTTGATTTGTTCGATCAGGAAACCTCTGTGGCAAACACCATGAAAAACGAATTGTTGACAGCATTCGATCAGCATAGCGGTCCATTGACGAGCTAAGCATGGCACGCCTGAGTCGAAGGGAGTTTTTGAAATTGGCAGCTGGCGCGCCTGCTGCGTTGGCCTTTTCGCAGACGCTCGTTCCGAGTCCGCCGGGGACGAATTCGCCGAACATCATTGTGCTGGTGTTCGACGCCATGTCCGCTGACAATTTGTCTTTATACGGTTATCCGAGAAAGACCAGTCCGAACTTTGAGCGATTGGCTCAACGATCCACCGTGTACCATTCGCATTATTCTGCCGGCAGTTTTACTACGTCGGGAACCGCATCCCTGCTCACAGGTTTATATCCGTGGACGCATCGCGCCATCAGCATCAACGGCCAGGTGGCGCCGGCTTTTGCGGATAAAAACATTTTTGCGCTGATGGGAAATTCCTATGACCGTGCCGGCTTCGGTCAGAACTTTTTGGCGGAATTGTTGTTAAGTGAATTTCGCTCAAACTTGGATATTCATTTGCCGCCCGATTCTTTCAGTGTACGCGGTCAGGTATTTGGCGCCTCGTTTAAGGATACGCCCGCAAGTTATTATGCATTGGATGATTTTCTCTTCCGTTTAAGTGATTCTCCTCGTTCGCCTCTCTTGGGCTTGATTGAGCGGGCCCTCTTCGGCTTCCGACTTCAATCGATTTCGACAACTGGTTATGTCGATAGCCTTCCACATACGGATTACAAAATTTATTATCGGCTGCAGGATATCTTTAGTGGACTGATATCCGAATTAAATGAATTTCGGCGCCCGTTTCTAGCTTACTTTCATTTGTGGTCTCCGCACGCACCGTATTCACCACGTGTCGAATTTATGGATTTGGTGAGAGCTGGATTGAATTCTCCCAGAAAACCTGAACATCCTTTGGGTGACAGAATTTCATATCCAACAATCCAGGCCCAGAGGCGGCTATATGATGCCTATGTCGCGAACGTAGACTGGGAGTTTGGCCGGTTTTTGGATAATCTGGAATCTTCCGGCGAGTTAGACCGGAGTTATCTGATCGTCACTTCCGATCACGGGGAAATGTTTGAGCGCGGCGTCTTTGGACATGATAATCCGTTGATGTACGATTCCATTCTTCATATCCCGCTGTTGATATCAGCACCGGGGCAAAACAGCAGAGGCGATATCATTTCGCAGACGAATAGTGTGGATATTCTGCCAACGTTGCTTCACATTGCAGGGTTTGATATTCCGGCTTGGGCGGAGGGTCAATTGCTGCCGGGTTTTGGTGGAGTCGGAGATAATTCGCGCGCCACCTATTCCGTGGATGCAAAAATCGGCTCATCATTTGGCAGGCTCTCGGTCGCCTCGTTGGCGATGCGCAAGAATGGCTACAAGTTGATTTATTACAAAGGATATACCGGGACCGATTGGTTCGAGCTATATAATTTGCAAGAGGACGCGGAGGAATTAGATGATCTTTACAATAAGGATGTTTCCGCTTCGAATTCCATGAGGGATGAAATGCTGACGGCCTTCAACCAGCATAGCGGACCGTTGAAGGGCTAAACATAGTGCGTCTGAGTCGAAGGGAATTTCTGAAGTTGGCGACGCTGGTGCCTGCGGCGTTGGCGGTTTCACAGCGGATGTGGCCGAGTCCGCTGGGCGCGAACTCACCGAACATCATTGTGATGGTGTTTGATGCGATGTCGGCGGACAATTTATCGCTGTATGGTTATCCGCGTAAGACCAGTCCCAACTTTGAAAGGCTGGCGCAACGATCGACGGTCTATCACTCGCATTATTCGGCGGGGAGTTTTACTACGTCAGGCACCGCCTCTTTGCTCACCGGCCTATATCCCTGGACGCATCGCGCCATTGACGAGGGCGGCCAGGTGGCGCCAGCTTTTGCGGACAAAAACATTTTTTCCCTGTTTGGGAAGTCGTATGATCGTGCCGGTTTTGGTCAAAATGTCTGGGCCGAACTCTTGCTTGGAGAATTTCGTTCAGATCTTGATGTTCATCTGCCGCCCAGCGCCTTCAGCCTGCGCGCCCAGCTCGGCGGCGGCTTATTTCAAAAGGATTCGCCCATTAGCTACTATGCCTACGATGATTTTCTTTATCAGCTTGGAGATTCTCCAAAGTCCATTCTGTTCGGATTGCTGGACCGATTTGTTTTTGGCTACCGGCTGAGATCCATTCCCCTCGCTGGTTACCCCTCCAACGACCGCAGCGTGGAGAATTACCTCAATATTCCGCACTCTGATAATTACAAGATCTATTACAAGCTTGAGGATGTGTTTCGCGGACTCCTATCCCAGGTTCAGCGGTTTGAACAACCCTTCCTGGCATATTTCCACTTGTGGTCACCCCATGCTCCGTATGCTCCACGTCAGGAGTTCATTGAATTGTTCAAAAGGGATGGCTTCAACCCGCCGAAGAAACCCAAACATCCCCTGAGCGACCAACTTTCGATTGACGTGATGAACTATCAACGACTATTGTACGATGCTTACGTGACGAACGTCGACTCAGATTTCGGTAGATTTCTGGATGAATTGACTGCAAACGGAATGCTCGACAAGACTTATTTCGTTCTTACCTCGGATCACGGCGAAATGTTCGAACGTGGCATTGTAGGACACGAGAACCCGTTGATGTACGATCCGGGCCTTCACGTGCCCTTACTGATCTCTGTGCCGGGGCAGCCAACCAGGAGGGACGTCTACTCTCAAACGAACAGCGTGGATATTCTGCCTACGCTGCTGGCCGCGGCTGGCCGTGCAATACCTGACTGGGCAGAGGGGCTGCCGCTTCCTGGCTTTGGCGGGGTGGAGGACAATTCCCGCGCCACCTTCACTGTCGACGCCAAGCGCTGTTCCGCTTTTGGAAAGTTGTCCATTGCTTCGCTGGCAATGCGCAAAAATGGTTACAAATTGAGTTATTATTTGGGGTATGGCAGGAGCAACTGGTTTGAGCTTTATAATTTGCAGAACGATCCTGAAGAATTGACGGACCTTTTTGATGAAAACGATTTAACGTCCAAGCTGCTGAAGGATGAACTGCTGACGGCTTTTAACAAAAACAGTGGCCCGTTACGCGGCTGATGTTTTTGTCAACAAAATACTTTGCAAAGGAAGATGCAGACACTATGAAACTTGTTCTACTTCGTCACGGACAGAGCACATGGAATTTGGAAAATCGCTTCACGGGCTGGACCGATGTCGGACTCACCGACCAGGGGATTGCCGAGGCGCATCAGGCGGGCAGGCTTCTTCGCCAGGAGGGTTACATTTTTGATGTGGCGTTCACTTCCGTTCTACGGCGCGCGATTCAGACCCTTTGGATTGCCTTGCAGGAGATGAATCTTGAATGGATTCCGGTAACGAATGCCTGGCAGTTGAATGAGCGCCATTATGGCGCTTTGCAGGGCCTGAATAAATCCGAGACGGCGCAAAAATTCGGCGAGGCACAAGTAAAGCTCTGGCGGCGCAGCTATGACGTGCCACCGCCTGCGCTGGAGTTGGCCGACGAACGGCACCCCAAGTTTGATCCGCGCTACGCGCAGATGAAACCGAAGCAGCTGCCGGCCACGGAGTCGTTGAAGATCACGCTGGAGCGCGTCCTTCCCTATTGGCATTCGACGCTGGCGCCAACCATCAAGTCGGGCAAACGTGTTCTCATTGCCGCGCACGGAAACAGCCTGCGTGCCATGGTCAAGTATCTGGATAACATCTCTGACGTCGAAATCCCCGAACTGAACATTCCGACCGGCATCCCCCTGGTGTATGAATTGGATGAGAATCTCAAGCCCCTCAAGCATTATTACCTTGGCGATCCGGATGAGGTTGCGAAAGCCGCGGCCGCGGTGGCCAGCCAAGGCAAGGCCAAATAGCTAACCAACCTCCGAGTTCCTGGGAACTCGGAGGTTCGCTTCAATGCAAAATCGTTCTATGCTGAATCCGGATTTCATCAACGAGCTTCGCGAGCAATTCACTGGCGATATTCGACTTGATTTGGGCTCGAGAGTACTGTACAGCACGGATGCTTCCATTTATCAAATCGAGCCATTGGGAGTCGTGTTGCCGCGCACGCAGGAAGATTTGCATTCGGCGGTGGAACTTGCGGCAAGATACCGCATTCCGCTTCTGCCGCGCGGCTCGGGTTCATCTTTGGCGGGGCAGGCGATTGGTGAAGCGTTGATCCTGGATTGCTCCCGCTGGCTGGATCGGATCATTGCTATTGACCCTGGATCCAAGACCGCCACGGTTGAGCCAGGCGTGATCCTTTCGGACCTGAACCGCGCCGCCGCCAAACATGGCTTGATGTTCGGCCCAGATCCCGCCTCCGCCGAACGCGCCACCCTGGGCGGGGTCATCGGCAATAATGCAACCGGAGCACATTCCATCTTGTATGGCATGACAGCGGACCACTTACTCTCTGCCGATGTCATTTTGTCGGATGGCTCGCTGGCAACCTTTGACGATACAATATCCGATTCCCAACTCCTGACATCGGGATCGCGATTATCAAATATTACGTCGGCTATATTTCACATCCGCCAGAAATATGCAGATGTAATTCAACAAGATTATCCAAAGTCATGGCGAAACTCGGCGGGCTATCGCTTGAATTACTTGCTGCCGTGGTCCGCATCGCAACCTCCGCAATGGATCGGTGATGCTTATCCTGCGAATCTTAAGCCGGGTATGCTTAACCTGGCTCCTCTTTTGGCCGGAAGTGAGGGAACGCTCGCCGTCATTCGGCGTGCAACGATCCGCCTGGTCGACAGGCCGAAACACACAATCTTGGGAATTCTTTCCTATGATAACGTGGCTGAGGCCTGTGATGCCGTGCCGGAATTGTTGAGCCGTAACCCAAGCGCGATTGAGCTGATCCCAGAACTCATTCTGCGGCTGGCCAGGACAATCCCTGCATATTCATCTCAGATGGGCTGGGTGGTGAATGATCCGGCGGCGGTGCTCGTGGTGGAATTTGGCGGCGAACAACCCGGAGTCCTGAAAGAGGCAGCGATGGAACTGCGGGATGATGTTGTCATAGTCGAATCCGCCGCAGACCAGGCACAGGTATGGAGTGTCCGCAAAGCGGGATTGGGGATTCTTGATTCGCGTCCGCAAGCCGCACGCCCCATCGCGTTCATTGAGGATTGTGCCATTCCGGTGGAGCGGTTGGGTGAGTTTGTGCGTGAGATTCAGAGCATCATGTCCGCGCATAAAACCGAAGGCGGAATTTATGCGCATGCTTCGGCGGGATGTCTGCATATCCGTCCGATATTGGATCTGAGGAGCAGCGAGGGCGTGCACGCCCTGCGTTCCATCGCAGAACAAACGCTGGCAGTCACGATGGGGCTTGGCGGTTCCCTGTCGTCCGAACATGGAGATGGAATTGTGCGCGGAGAATGGTTGGAGCAGACGTATGGCGGCGAGATCACGGAAGCCATGCGGATGCTCAAGCGTGCTGCGGATCCTTTTGATCTGCTGAATCCCAAGAAGATGTTTGATGCCCCACCGATGGATACTCATTTGCGCTACGGCGAGAATTATCAAACGCATCCTTGGGTTCCGTCTTTGGATTTCACGCATGAGAATGGGTTGGCGGGGGCGATCGAACAGTGCAACGGCCAAGGTGTGTGCAGAAAAAACACCGACGTCATGTGTCCATCGTTTCAAGCAACGCGTGAAGAGAAATATTCGACGCGCGGACGCTCAAACCTCCTGCGTGCTCTGATGACAGATCCTGTTCTTAAATCTCGAATCGCAAAAGGGGTGATCCGCGCCTCGGGGCTTGAGAAATCGGTCCACGACGCACTGGATTTTTGCCTGGCTTGCAAGGGTTGTACGGCGGAATGCCCCAGCGGTGTGGACATGCCAAAGCTTAAGTTTGAGTTTCAATACCAATACTACAAATCTCATCGTCGACCCCTGCGCGATTATGTCTTTGGATATTTCCATCTGGCCGCGAGATGGTTCTCTCGATTTGCTCCTCTTGTCAATTGGGTAACCAGCAATCATTTTATGAAATCCATTGTGGCGCGGAGCCTGGGCATTGCCTCCGAGCGTCCGTTTCCAAAATTCACGCGTCAACGAGCCCGGCCGTCTCGAAACCAGAATCGTCAAAGGGTGATCTTTTTCTCCGATCCCTATGCACATTATATTGAACCGCAGGTCGAGCAGAGCGCGTTCGATATTCTGGACCAGCTGGGATTCGATGTTTGTGTGCTGCCGGTCGTCGGTGCCGGCGCGGCCCTGCTTTCGAAAGGTTTTTTGGATGCTGCCCGTCGCCATGCGTTGAGCGTTCTGGACGCCCTGGACAAGATCGATCCCGATGCTTCGCTACCCCTGGTCGGGATCGAGCCTCCCGAGATCTATTCCTTCAAGCATGATTATCTGGACTTGCTTCCGGATCGAAGCGCCGTGGTGTTGCGACGGGCTGAAAGATCCTGGCTGCTGGAAGAATTCTTGATTCGCACGGATGCCTTTAGATCCTTGAGCTTGCACAAGAAGAATATCAACTTACCGAGGGTTAAGTTCCACCCTCATTGCCATCAACGCGCCGAGGGGCCTTCGGCCGATGCGTGGCCCAGCGGGGTAGACGCGACCGCTGAGGCGTTGCGCGTTTGCGGATATGAGGTAGACATTCTCCGCGATGGCTGTTGCGGCATGGCTGGCACATTTGGCTATGAAACAGAACATTATGATCTTTCTGTGAAAATAGGCGAGCTAAAATTGCTGCCCGATCTGCGTTCACTGAGCCCTGAAGGAGGGTGGATTGTAGCCTCCACAGGCGCCGCCTGCCGCATGCAAATTGCTCAAGGCGCCGGATGGAAGGCGCGTCATCCGATCGAGTTGTTGAGCGAGCGTTTGTGGATGATTAAGCGCGAATCCTGAAGGCGGTTAGTTCCCGGGGTTTATAATCCTGGCGGATGAATTCAATGCGAACGTATATTTCGGTGCTGTGCGCGGCTCTGCTTTTGACCTGCGTAGTCAGCCTTTCGACGGGGCAGCCTGTATCTGCTGGCCAGCTGAGTCTGTCCACCAGTTCCACGGGCTACGATCTGGTCGGTGCCGTAAATGCCTTGCGTGCCTCGAATGGATTGCCGGCGTACAATGTGAATTCCATCCTGATGACGATCGCCCAGGACCAAGCCGACTATTTGTTGGCAACCGGTGGCGCGAATGGACATGTCGGACCCGGCGGCACGCTTCCCTATCAGCGTGCATTGAATGCAGGCTATTCTGTGGAAAATGCGCTTTCGAATCCGCCCGGTCTGTTCTCGGAGAACTGGGATGCGAATTCCAGCATCGAAGGCGCGATCACGGCGTGGGAAGGCGATTCGGAGCATCGGATCGCGCTGTATTCGACGAATCTTTATGATATTGGCGGTGGCGTTGCCAGTGCGAAAGGAATGAATTATTACGTGATCGACACGGGGTCATCGGGTAACTCAGGCTCTCCATCAAGCTCAGCGAGTTCAACGGGCATCGCAACCAATGGTACAGCGGTCTCGCAGAGCCAGCTGATTCCCATGGCAATCGTCAGCACACCCGATCAGACCGGTGCGGTTTATCATGTGGTTCAACCCGGACAAGCTCTTTGGCAGATCGCCATGGCCTATAAGGTCAAGATCAACGATATCATGACCTTGAATAGTCTGTCTTCAAGTGTGATCTATCCGGGTCAAAAATTATTAATCATGCGCGTTGGAACACCAACCGCGGTTTTACCCACGTTAATGCCAACCCCCGATCTATCCACCTTTACGCCGCTGCCAACGCTTGCAGTAATACCAGAAACGGCGAGCGCCACCGTAACCAGCACGGCGACCACCGCGCCCGCAGCGCCTGATCGAATTCGAAGCGGTCAGTTGGCGGTGGTGGGGATTATCTTGGTTGCATTGATCGCGGCGGGATTGGTTTCATGGATGGGTCGTCAACGTCCCGTTTAACTCTTAAAGGGAGCAGAAATGAAAGCCTATGTGTTGATCAAGATTCGAACCGGCGAAGTCAACGAAGTTGTCAGAAGTCTGCGCAAGATCGAGGGCGTTATCGAGGCGCACATGACGTTTGGCCCCTACGACGCGGTGGCAGAGGTCGAGACCAAAGATGTGACCACTCTAGGTGCGATCACCGCGTCGATGATTCAACCCATCTCCGGTGTCGAGCAGACACTGACCTGTCTGGCCGTTGATATCTAAAGCCAGAACAGGAACGAAGAAGACGCCGATTTGTCAGCGTCTCCTTCGTTCCCACCGTCCTGTCAACGGTGCAAGTTTTTCGCGGCGATGAAACTCAAACCCGCTTTGGTCAAGTCGTACGCGGTGTGATCGCAAGCCTTGACCTTTTCCATGAAGTTGCGCTGCATGTTATCCCAGTCACCGCTTTCGATGACCTCCTTTTTATCACGGAAGTAATCGAGGATGTCAGAAGGATGAGCCAGCGTTTGTTCGACGTCGATGTCGCCGCCTTCGTGTTTGGCGGCAATGTTTGCCACATGGTCCGCGATCTGAATCAATTCCGCGCGACGATCATACGGCTGGATGACAATGCTCTTCCACGTCTCGACGATATGATGCTCGAAGCGGACCACTTTCTCGAAGCCGAGCGCTTTGCGGAATTCCGCCGTGAGTTCCATGGTCTGGTTGTTGATCGAGTTGGACCAGTTGAAACCGATCAGCGGACTGGTGCCGTCGTCCCGGCTGAACAGCTTCGCCATCGCCATGATCCAGAGTGCATGATATGGATTATCGGAGCCGAAGAACACCGAAATCTTGAACTGGATGTTCACGCCGAGACGGTACAGCAGGAAGCCAAGCAGAATGGTTCCCGCGTTGATATTGAGTACATGCTGTACGCCATAGTTGGTATAGTAGTACAGGAACTCATCGAGCCACATCAAGGCGTGATCATTCGGTTGACCCACGCCGCCGAAATAACCGGTGATGGTTGCCGGGCCGCCCAAGTGAATGTTCGAGCCGTCGGTGCCTTTGGTGTCCAGCGTCTCGACGAAGGAGGCGCCAATGATGTCCAAGGCAGCGACGATGGCAGGCAAATCACCGTCCATCTCCGACTCCTTCATCTTTCGAACGGCGATGAATCGTCCGGGAACCAGCGTTTTGTCGGCAATGGCTCTCTCGGCCATGGGGCGGATCCACGGGAAGTATTGCAAGGCAGAGACTTCCAGCGTGACTGCAGACCTGTCTTTGAATTTCATCTTATCGGCCGCCGCGCCCAGGATCTTGCGGCGATAATCGGCAATGGTGGTGAATGCGCCGCGATCGCGCTGATCGATGAGCCAGTTCAAATCTTTGATCGCCGCCGGGTTTCGCTCCTCAACGATCTTGTAGAGATTTTCCAATTTGCGCGCCTGCCTGTGTTTTCGGTTGATCTCCTCCGGCGTTCCATATTTCGCCACCACTTCGAAGAAATTCTTCATCACCCGGGAATCGGGATCAAGGAAGACGGAGTTGACCGCTCTTACCTTGTCTGGTGAAATCTTGAGAAGTTTTTGCAAATCGCTCATAGCAATCTCCTATCCTTGCCCCAAATCCAGCTGCCCGCCCGGCACTCCGGGGGGATTCCGGATAGGGATAAGGTCGAGGGAAAAAGTCAGTCCAAGGTCTTTATCAGTTCGTCGTATTCTTCGTCTTTCATCGTGAACCAATTCTCCGCTTGCGGGAATTTCTTGGCGATGACTTCATCGTGATAGGCTTTCAGCCCGGTCAGAATGACGCCGCCTGCATCCGCGAACACTTTTGCCATTTTCGGCTTGAACTTCGGGTATAGATGAAACATGTCATGATAGATGAGCAATTGTCCGTGTGCATGCGGACCCGAACCCAGGCTCATGATGATGCAATTCTCCGCGCGTTCCGTGATCAATTTGCACAGGCGGTCGGGGATCATCTCGAACAGGATGGCGAAGGCCCCGGCCCTTTCGAGCGCCTTGGCATCCTCCACGATCTTCTTAGCCAGGACGGCGGACTTGCCCTGCAGCCGAAATCCACCCAGAGCCGAGACGGATTGCGGAGTCAGGCCAAGATGACCTATGGCCGGGATGCCGCTATCGACAATGCCTTTGATGCGGTCGGCCATCGAGGCGCCGCCCTCCAATTTAATGGCATCGCATCCCGCTTCCGACATGAAGCGGCCGGCGTTTCGGATGGCGGTCTCGACGCTGGGCTGATAGGTCATGTATGGCATATCGCCGACCAGGAAAGCGGTCGGGGCGCCGCGGCGGACAGCTTGCGTATGACGGATCATGTCGTCCATCGTGACAGGCAGCGTCGAATCGTAACCAAGCATGGTCATGCCGAGGCTGTCGCCAACCAGGATCATTTCGATGCCTGCCTGTTCCTGCAAATAGGCGGTTGGATAGTCGTAACAGGTGAGCCAGGTGATGGGCTCGCCCTTTTGAACTTTCTCGAAGAGATAGGGCAATGTGATTTTCTTGCGCGCTTCTTCAGTCATGGGTTCCTCCGGAAAAGGATGAGACGGTTTGAGTATAGGACAAATACAGCCGATAGGTAATGGACAAAAATCACGGATTTGTCCTAGCCCGGCCGCGGCCGTGGCAGGACGGGGCGGGCGAGGACGTTGATCATGCTTTCATCATGGCGACGGCGTCGGCCCACGTTGGATAGAATGATAAAATCGGGGAAGATCAACTGGTAGGTTTTGAATGAACAACGCGCGACCGGAACTGCATTTATTGACTGAAGCACAGATCGAGCAGGTGCATCGTTATGCCTTGCGTGTGCTGAGCGAAACCGGTGTGCGCGTGGATTCGCCGTCGGTACTCAAGTTGTTGGAACGTAAACTCAACTTGAAGGCCGATCGTGGCGCCATTCGTTTTCCGCCCGAGGTGGTGGAAGAAGCCATCCATTTCGCGCCGAAGACGATTGAGGTGTTCAATCGACGAGGAGAGAAAACCTTCACGCTCGGCGCAGACCGACTGCGTTTTGGCATCGGTGTCACCGCATTGTTTTACCAGGAACCCCTTACCGATCATCTCAACCTCTTCACGCGTAAAAACTTTCAGGATTTGGTGCGGCTCGGTTCGTCATTGCCGTTATACGATGTCATCTCGACCGTTGGCGTGGTTCGTGACGTCCCCGAGAATCTCACTGACCTTTACGGCAGTCTCGAGCACATTTCCAATACTACCAAGCCGCTCGTCCTGCTGGTGTCGGACGAGAATCAATTCCCATCCGTGTTGAGCATGTTTGAGACGTTGCATGGTGATTTGGGAGAGAAGCCATTCATTCTTCCGTACTTCAATCCGGTCTCACCGCTGCGGATGAACGCGGGCACGGTGGACAAGATGCAAGTCGCGATCGAGCGCGGCTTGCCGATCATCTTCTCGAATTACAGTATGGCGGGCGCTTCGACGCCGCTCACTCCGGCAGGAACATTGTCCTTGCTGACCGCGGAATTGCTGGCCGGCCTGGTCATCAGCCAGACGATGAAGCCAGGCGCGCCGATCTTGCTCGGCATGTTGCCGGTCTATTTCGACATGCGTTCCATGCTGAACTTCTACGACCCGCAATCGGTTCTGATCAGCGTGGCCTGTTCCGAGATGATGGCACATTATGGCATTCCCCATTGCAGCACGTCGGGAAGCGGTTCGGGGTGGGGGATGGATTTGATCGCCAGCGACACGTATTGGATGAATACGCTTTCGCTTCTTCTTTCCGATGGAGCGCTGGCCCCGTTTATCGGCGACAGCCATGGCTCGAAGTCCATCTCACCATTGACCATCGTACATGTGCATGAAGTGATCGACCAGGCGTTGCGTTTTGCCGATGGGTTTCAGCTCGACGATGCGCGTGCCGCATTGGAAGAAATCGCCAAGGTTGGTCCAGGCGGAAACTTCCTATCGCAACCTTCCACGTTGAAGAATTATAAGAACGGCTATTATGTCAGCCGTGTTTACCCGCGTCACACGATGGAAAAATGGCGCGACGCCGGAGAGCCATCCGCCACGCAGATCCTGCGCGAGAAGACATTGGCGGCGCTGGATTCCGTCCCCGCACCGGATGATCATGACGAACTGATCTCGAAAGGCGAAAAGTTTATCCGAAAGAGCGAAGAGTAAATAATGAAGAATAGAACTGTCGCGCGACGCCGACGGTCGAGCTGCCATGTCCATCGAGAGCCAGAGCCGCAGCGCCTTGAGAAAACCTCAACCTTTCAACCCGGAAGTCGCCACGGAGCTGCGCCGTTCGACAAGCCCAAGGTCTGGTTCCTCGCCATGGCATTGTTCTTGTTTTTGCTGCCAGCGTGTCAGCCTGCAGACGCGGCCCTCCCGGGGCCGACCACCGTCCCTACTTCGACGTCAACGACCTTGCCAGGGCCGACGCCGCCTCCCTCACCGACGCCGTCCGCCGCACAGTTGATGTATCCGTATACGATCGACGGGCTTCGGCAGCATTCATATCAAAGCGGCAAGATCGCCATCACCTCCACGGTCGAGACTACCGACACGTACACCCGGTATTTGATCCGTTATCCCAGCGATGGTTTGGGGATCACGGGTGTGATGCAGATCCCGGTGAATGGCCATCCGCCATTTCCGGTCATCATCATGAATCACGGATACTTTGACCGGGAAGGCTATGTCCCTGGCGACGGCACGTATCGCGCCGCGGACTATCTAAACAAGTACGGCTATCTTACTCTGGCCTCGGATTATCGCAGCTGGGGCCAGTCGGACATTGGCCCCAGCTTTTTCTATGACGGCCTGGCCATCGATGTGATCAATTTGATGAACGCAATTCCTTCGGTTCCGCAGGCGGATCCCAATCGCGTCGGCATCTGGGGACACAGTATGGGGGGCGGCGTGACCGCTAAGGTCCTGACTTTGGATGCGCGTCCTAAAGCCGCGGTGTTTTATTCCACGGTCAGCGCGGATGATGCTGAACTGATATCGCTGTGGGGAACGGGCTGTATTGGAGACATCCACGCCGGAGAATTGAGTTCCAATTGCAACTCGTCGGATATTGTCCCATTGAGCCTGCCTTCTGATTTAATTCAAGCCTATCGGACCGCGTCTTATGACCCGAACTTGCTTCGTCAGATCTCGCCCATCGACCACCTGGACCTTGTTTCGGCACCCGTTGAAATCGCCTATGGAACCAAGGATAGTCCGGCGCTGGGCGGCGCTTCGCCGGATTGGTCGAAGAATCTCTTTCAGGCATTCAAGGACGCCGATAAGAACGCCCAGCTCTTTGCGTACGAGGGACAATACCATTCCTTCAACGGCGATGCCTGGCTGGCGTTCATGGATCGGACCACGCAGTTCTTTGATCAGTACGTCAAAGATTCAACGCGTTAGCGATGTTATACTTTATGTGGAGATGGCTCGGCAATGCAAAGCAATCCATTTGTCGGCGTGTGGAAACTGATTTCTTGTGATGCCATTCGAAGGAATGGGAGTGTGCTCCCGATCTATGGCAGGAATCCGATTGGCAGGCTGTACTACGATGCAGCGGGGAATATGTCTGTGCACATGATGAAGTCAGGACGGACAAACTCTAAAGATCAGACGAAATTCCGCGCCACGCCGTCCGAAATGCGTGCCGCGTACGAGAGCTATGAGGCCTATTTTTCAACCTATGAAGTCGATGAGGCGCACTGCTTGATTAAGCACACCGTGCTCGGCGGACTGTTTCCAAACTGGACCGGAACAGTTCAGTCGCGCTATTACAAATTTGAGGGCGATCACTTGATCTTGAGCACGGAGCCGGTTGGTTGTGCCTCCAAAGACAAGACCGTGGTCACGCTTGTTTGGGAGCGGCTCAAATGATCAAGGCGCCTGCCGCTTGGCCCATAGTCCATAACCGGCTTTTCGTCTTGCCTGGCGCAGACTTTGTTGTTGGTGAATTTCATTCACGTGCATGATCTTTTCTTCAATCGCGGCTTCGAGCCATAGGCGGCCCTTCTCTGCGGTGCCATGACTTCCCGCACCATAGGCGCCGGTCTTGGTGTCATCATCCCATGGTGGATTGGCGACCAGCGAACCGCCCTCGATCCAATCCATATAGTAGGACGGCGTGGCAACGAAATCGGTCTCATCGATCACTCGTTCCATGTGGCAGAGGTCGGGCCGAAGGTGCAGCATGAAGGAAGTTTCTAGCTCGCCGGCATGGCCCATCCCGCCCACTTTTGAGGTGCGATATTTGTCGATCGCGGCCGCACCGATGGAACCGGAAGTGTGTAGGAATGCAGCGGCGCAAAAGATCCGCGGATGTCGTTCGCCGGCGTATTTGACGACATTTACGAGAAAGGATGTATTACCTCCGTGTCCGCTGATCAGATAGAAGCGGTCAAAGCCGCGGGCGACGAGAAGGTTAATGACAGCCAGCCAAAAATCTTCAAACGCCCGTCCGCCTGCGTTCAGCGTGCCGGCAAATGATGACCGATGGGTGCTGACGCCGTACGGCATCGTTGGCAATGCAAAAGCCTTATCGCCAATGGATTTTGTTGTTCCTTGGGCGATTGCGTCAATGATGATTGTGTCGACCGACAGCGGCAAATGGTGTCCATGTTGTTCCGTGTGACCGATCGGAATCAATATGACTTTCTGACGTTCGCTGTCAGCAGGGAAGGGTGGGGCGGTTTGTTTTTGGGCCTCATTAAATTGTGAAATTTGAAATTCTGGAGTAGGCAGCCGTAAAGCGCCGCCGGGGACCAAGGCATGGACGCGCGTGAAGCCGTCTTCGCGCAGGCTCAAAATCAAATTGTTGACATAGGTTGCAAGTATGCTGTCTGGAATTTCCAGCCCACTTCCGCTCCAGCCGAAAGGAAAAGGTGCTAACAGCCCGACGCGTACTGGATTGAACAAGGACTCGGCGAGGCGTTGCAGATCGTAACCCGAGCCGAGCGGTAAAACGAGCGGTGTGTCGCGTGGCAGCTGAGCTACCTCGGGCCACGTTAGGAGATCGTAGTTAAAGTAGTTGGTCATAGCCAGCCTCCGACATCCATAATACGTGTAGCCAATATAACATAAACAAACGAGAAATCAAAGATACAATAAACACGAATGTTGATCACAAGCTTGCAAAACCCACAAATCAAGCATATTGTAAAACTACGCGACGACAAGAGACAACGTCAGCGCGATCAATTGATGTTGGTTGAGGGCTGGGATGAAATCAACCTGGCGCTGGCGAGTGGAAGCCAACCTCGAACGCTTCTCACGGCACCCGATCTGGCTGTCGGCCGCCTAGAAAATACGAGCGCTGAGACCGTTCTCGTGAGTCGGGCTGTTTTCGACAAAATCTCATATCGCGAGAATCCGGATGGGTGGCTGGGGGTCTTCCCGACCCCCAGGTTTTCATTGGAGGATTTGAAATTCGACCATTCGCCGCTGCTGATCGTAGCAGAATCCATTGAAAAACCTGGAAACCTTGGTGCCATCTTGAGAACGGCAGATGCGGCCGGCGTCGACGCACTGCTTCTCTGCGATCCGCGCGTTGACCTTTATAATCCAAATGTCGTACGGGCATCACGCGGCGCATCATTCGCGGTGCCCAGCGTCGAAGTTTCAAACGAAGCCGCGTTGGCGTTCCTGCGAAAGCGTGGAATCAAAATCGTCGCGGCCACGCCCCAAGCCCAAGCAGATTATACACATCAGGATTTGCTCGGCCCGCTTGCTGTCGCCGTGGGAACCGAAGACACGGGTCTAACCGATTTCTGGTTGAAGCAGTCCGATGTTGAGGTGAAAATCCCGATGGCCGGCAAAGTCAATTCATTGAATGTATCTATTGCCACGGCACTGATCATTTACGAAGCCGTACGGCAACGAGGTTAGGGGACAGACTCGGCCGCCAGCGCGAGAATTTCCAATGGTTCACCCTTTTTCGGGTCGCGGCGCAAGGACAAGGCCCCTTGATTACATTTGCTGATGCACACGCCGCATCCCATGCATTTATTCTCATCCACCACGTTGACATATTCACCCACACTTAACGCCTCAAATTGACAATACTCGTTGCAATCGCCGCACGCGATGCAAAGGAGCTCATCTACTTGCGAGACATATCCTGACGAAGCCAACATGGGAATGCCATTGCGTTGTGCTTGCATCGCGCCGCAGCAACAGGCACAACAATTGCAGATGGCATAGAAACGTTCCAGCATGGCATCTTTAAAGAAGACGTGATGAACGTGACCGCGTTCGTCTTCGGCTTGGAGGATATTCACCGCATCTTCCTGCGTGATGCGGCGAGAGTGTCCCGCTTGGTGCTCGAGGATAAAGCTCGCGAACGGTTCGCCGATGATGAGGCAGACATCCAGGGGCAAGCACGGATCCTTCCGCGCCAGGCGGCACGGGCAATCCAATACCACGATATGATCGGGGTTTTTCAGGATGATGGAGCGCGCCCGTTTGTATGGGATGACCTGCTCAAGGTCGTGGATATCTATTTCTTCGTGGAGCGAAACCAATCTCTTGACGGTCTCCAACGGAACGGCTTTGCCGTGATAGGTATCTGCAAAACCAATTTGCTCTTGAGCAGATTCATCCGGCTTGCGCTGTGTGACCAATCGATTCACGAAACCGGCCATGGGCGCAAAAGCTTTGGATAACGGATGTTCGCCTATGCCAATGCCGATATAAAGATAGGGCCAGCGCGCGTAAATATATCCATGTAGCAAATCAAAAAAGGAATAGCCTTGAATCTTTTTCGCTTCATCCATAAACGCCCGGGTGGACGGCTTGAGCAGCCACGATTTGATTCCCATTGCATTGCTCCTCCGAGAAGGGTTTTGGGAATCATAGAACAATCCGGCGCATTAGGCAATAGTCAATCCCCGCGCCTCATTCAAAAAGCTCTGCGTTTGGAACAACCCCACGTGTGCAGGGAAGGTGACGTCAACGAGCGAACGAGCGCGCCGGAACAAGTTGCTGAGTTCCTGCTCGAGCTTTTACCCGATCCATGACCCAAGCCAGTTGACCGCAGAGCAATAGCGGCGATATCAACATTCAAAGAGCAATCGGATCCGCGGCCGGCAGCGCCGCGTATCCGGAGGGGGTACTTGAAGCCGCGCGGCCGGCTGAATTCTGTTTTGGCGTGGAAGCGCGGAAACAGAGGCAGAGGGCTGAGCCTGTGCATGCCGCCGCCGCCTTCCGTGGTTTGATAATGGGTCAGTCCCGATCTCTCCGGCCGCTCGGGAGAGCTTGGAGGGCTTGCGCGTAAAGCGTTAAGTACTGAAACAGGAGCAGCTGATCAAGCCACTCCTGTAACCCTCGAAGCTCAAGAATAATCTAGTCCGCCGCCAGTGCTTCTTCTTCGCTCTCTTCTTTCATCACTCCATACTGCGCTTCCAACTCGTGGCGGAATTGTTGAGTGTAAAGGCGATAGTAATGTCCGCGCAGGCGAAGCAATTCGGCGTGCGAACCTTGCTCGGCAATCCTGCCGCCCTCGATCACAATGATGCGATCGGCCCGGCGTATGGTCGACAAGCGATGTGCGACGACGAACGAGGTGCGCCCTTTCATCAAAGCTTCCATGCCGCGCTGAATGAGAGCCTCCGTCAGCGTATCCACGGAGGATGTCGCTTCGTCCATGATGAACAATTCGGGTTTTGCCAACACCGCGCGCGCCAGCGAGATCAACTGCTTCTGTCCAACCGAGAGCAGGTTGCCGCCTTCACCCACATTTTGGTCATAACCCTTTTCGAGCCTCGCAATGAAATCATGCGCGCCGGCGACCTTTGCGGCCGCTTCGATCTCATCGTCGTTTGCGTCGAGTCGCCCATACCGAATGTTCTCACGCACGGCCCCGGAAAAAAGATGCGGTGTTTGCAGAACGATTCCGATTCGTGAATGAATGGACTGCAAAGTGTATTCCGTGTAATCGCGTCCGTTGATGCGAATGACACCCTGACAGGGCTCATAAAAACGGCAGAGCAGGTTCACGATCGTTGATTTTCCGCCGCCGGTCGGCCCGACCAGCGCGATCATCTCACCGGGATTCACCGTCAGCGTGAAATCCGTCAACACCGGGTTGCGATCTTCGTAATAAAAGTGCACGTGGTCGAACTCGATCTCGCCCAAAATCGTTGTGGCGGGAATTGCCTCGGGTCTATCGTGGACTTCGGGCGGCGTGTCAATCAACTTGAAGATTCTCTCCGCCGAGGCGATCGAGTGTTGCATCTCGGCGTAGACGCGCGCCAGGTCCTGCACGGGCCACATCATGAACGTCAGATACGAGACAAAGGCGTTGATGCCGCCAATCGTCATCGCGCCGAGTCTGATCTGATCGCCGCTGTACCAAACGATCGCACCCAGCGCCGCGGCCGCGATGATCTGCACCGTGGGCAAGAAGAGGGCGGAGAGCCACGCCGCGCGATAAGATGCCCGAAACATGGTATTGGTTAATGTCTGAAATTCTCTGAGGTTCTCGTCCTCACGCTGCAGGGCCTTGACCACGCGCACGCCTTGGATGTTTTCGTTGTAGGCACCCGTGATCTTCGAGTTGGCGCGTCGGCTGCGGCGGAATTCCACCAAGATCCTTTTGCGGAATTGCACCGCCACGATCATCATGATCGGAATGATGGCCGACACGATCAGCGCCAGCTTCCAATTAATGATGGCCATGAAGATCAGCGAAGTGGTGATGTTCATGAACGCCCAGGTTGTATCCACGACACCCCAAGTCATCAGGTCGGCAACTCGTCCGCTGTCCGAGGTCACGCGCGCGATCATTCGTCCGACCGCGTTCTGAGCGTAGTATGAAAGGGACAACTCCTGCAAATGATTGAACATCATCTTGCGCAGATCATATTGAATCCGCTCGCCCAGGATTCCGGCGAGAAAAACGAAGCTAAAAACGGTCACGGCCTGACATAGGATTAAGGAGCCGTAGATCGTTGCAATGTGGATCACGGCCGCCGGATTGCCCAGTGAAATTCCGGTGTCCACAATTTCCTTGTTCAGGTAGGTGAAATACGCATCGCCGCAAGAGGTCAAGGCAATTGTAATAAAGAAACCGACAACCCAATGCATGTGCGGCTTCATTAACCCCATAATGCGCTTGAACACCGCGGCGGTCAGGTTCGATGTATATTCTTCTTCTTCGATCTGAATCAGTTCGTCAGACATTTTATTCTCCAAGTGAGCCAGGCGCCCCTCGCCCAGGCGTAATCAATTCACGCTGGCAACCTCGTTCTCCAACGCTTCATCGATCCGCGTTTGGATTTCATAGATTTGCCGATATATGCCGTTTTCATGAGCAACCAATTGATCATGCGTGCCCATTTGAACGACCTGGCCCTTGTCCAGCACCAAAATCACGTCCGCGCCCATGACCGATTGAATGCGGTGTGCGATAATGAAGGTGGTACGATCTTCCATCAGTTCGTTGAGAGCGGCACGAATCTCAGCCTCGGTTTCGGTGTCCACCGAGGAAGTTGAATCATCCAGGATCAAAATGCGCGGATTCTTCAACAACGTTCGCGCGATCGTCACGCGTTGCTTTTGCCCGCCGCTCAATGTCACGCCCTTCTCGCCGACCAGCGTTTCATAGCCGTCCGGGAACGTCAGGATGACATCGTGGATTGCGGCGGCCTTCGCGGCGCGCTCGACCTCATCCATCGTGACCTGCCGGCCTATGCCGTACATAATGTTCTCGCGGATTGAGCGGCTGAACAAAAATGGCTCCTGTTGCACGATGCCGATTTGCCTGCGCAGGTATTCGCGCGAATAATCTTTCAGCTCCTCGCCATCCAGCAGGATGTGCCCGCCCGTGTATTCGTGAAAGCGCGGCAGGAGGTTGACCAATGAAGTTTTGCCCGAGCCGGTTGAGCCCAGCAAAGCAATGGATTGTCCCGGCTTGACATGAAAAGAAATGTCCTTCAAGGCATCCACTTTGCCGTCCTCGTACATGAACGACACATGATCGAAGATAAGGTCGCCTCGCACAGGGCCGTCGGGTCGGACGCGGCCCTCCGTGAGCGATTCGCGCGTCTGCTTGACGATCTCCATCAAGCGTCCGTATGAAACCAGGCCGGTGGAAGTCTGTACGATCAGGCGTCCGAGATTGCGGATGGGCCAGATCAGCCAAACCACCAGGCCCACGTACACCAGATAATCTCCCACCGTGATCTCACCTCGAATCGCCATCGTTGCCGCCAGCACAAATCCGAACAGCATCTGGAAACCAAGCACTACATCGGAAAGGGGCCAGAAAAGCGACTGCATGATCAGAAGCCGGCGGCCCTTGAGGAATTTGCCCCAGTTATCCTTTTCGAATTTGCTCATCTCGTAACCTTGCCGCGCAAAAGCCTTGACCACGCGCACGCCGGTAAGATTCTCTTGCAGGGTAGTGGAGAGAATTGCTTCCTGTGCCTGGTAGTCCTCGTAGCGTTTGGTCAATTTCCCGAAGAACCATAGCGAGACAACCAGGATCAACGGGATCACGACCACCGATAACAACCCGAGTCTTGTATTCAAGGTCAGGATGGCGGCCCAGTTGATGGCGAACAGGATAATAACTCTTCCCATGCCGATGGCCTGCTCGGAGAAGAATCTTCTCAGCGTGTCCACGTCGGAGGTGACGCGTTCGATCAGATCACCGGTCGGCGTCTGGCTGTGGTAGGAGAAGCTCAATCGCTGGATATGGTCGAAGAGGAAATCTCTCAGGCGCCGCGTAATTCCCTCGGCGGTAAAGGCCGCTAATCGTCCGGACAGATACGAGAACGATCCTTCGATGGCCGCGAACGCGATGAATCCCGCGCCGATCAACGCGAGCGTTTTATTCAACGTTCCGGCCACATAGATTTGCTGAGTCAGGACTTTATCCGCGAAGTAGCCGAGCAATAGATAGGTGCAGGTCTTGGCAGCCGCAGATATGGCCAGGGCGGCCGTCGCGGCGGCATACGGCAGGCGGAAATCGCTCATCATGCGCCAGATTCCAGCGATCCGATTGTTCGTGAGCGCGTTGCGGAAGTCAAAGTATTTTGATGAAGCTGTAGGAGTCGTCATGGTCATTCCTTGATCGATAGAAACAAAAAGCCACGGTGCGGAGTGCAACCGTGGCTGTAATTCAAACCAGAACAGTTTGACCTTATGGGCGGTCAGTAGGCGCACTCCGAGGAGGGTGAAAATTACCCGAAACTTTGCGAACGGGAACAATGTGGAATGTGGTGCTCACGAAGTGCGTCTCCTTTCTGGAAAGATTAACTTGCGGTGAGAGTTTATCATGGGTGCCGAAAACGTGTCAAGGAATTTCCTTGATTTGCTGGTATCCGAGAGGGCAGGGGCCGTTTCGAAATTCTATGAGTTCTCTGCCATCTCACTGCTCAGCGGCACATTGCGCAACGTGAGGGCGCCCAAAATCGTCGCGACCAATGCGGCTATGCCGCCAAGCGCCAGTCCCCAACGCGCTCCAGCGACGCCTGCAAACCAGCCGACAATTGGTCCGCCAATGGTGGTGGAGCCCAGAAAGGCAATGGACCAGAATGACATCACGCGTCCGCGCATTTGGTGTGAACTTTCGAGCTGCAACAGGCTGTTGCCGATCGAAGAAAAATTGATCGATGTGATTCCGACAAATACTAAAGCCAGTCCGGTGAGCAATAGATCTGGCATGACCGCGGCCGCCAAAACTGCGATTCCAAACATCAAGGCAGCGGTGACTACGTTAAGCGGCTGAAGACCTCTTCGGCTGGCAAATAGAACTCCTCCAACGGCCGCGCCCAACCCCATGGCTCCAGTTAAGAGTGCATAGCTGCTGGCATCCCCGTTGAACGTAAATTGAGCAATGAGCGGCAGGCTGACCTGGAATTCGTACGTGAGTGTACCGATCAGAGCCATAATCAAAAGAGTGGAAGCAATCACAGGCTTCGAGAGTACATACTGGAAGCCTTCTTGAATTTGCCCCTTGGCGCGCGGAACCGGTGGGGTGATCATCAATTCCTTTGCGTCCATCATGGCCAGCATGATCACCACCGCGGCATAGGAAACACCGTTGATCAGAAAGCAAGGAGCAAGCCCGAAAGCTGCGATCAACACGGCGGCAATTGCGGGCCCAATGACCCTGGCCAGGTTGACCAGACTTGAATATAAGGTAACCGCGTTCCTGAGATTTTCCGCACCGACCAGTTCGATGTAAAAAGTCTGGCGGGTGGGATTATCGAAGACCGTGACCATCCCCAAACCAAAAGCCAGGATATAGACCATCCACACCTGCACTATGTTCGCCAGCACCAGCCCGCCAAGGATCAGCGCCAGAATGCCGGATAGCGATTGCGTGAAGTACAGGATCTTTCGTTTTGAGAATCGGTCCGCTACCACACCGCCGTATGGACCCAGCACAAGAATAGGAACGTATTGCAATGCGCTCGTGATCCCCAGAGCTGTCCCGGAGTTCGTCAGCTTGAGCACCAGCCAGGCTTGCGCCACGGACTGCATGAACGTGCCCGAGGTCGAGATGATCTGCCCGATGTAATATAAGCGATAATTGCGGACGTATAACGACGAGAAAGTCTCCAGGCTGCGTTCGCGCAGAAACGCGAGAAAATTCTTCATGAGGCAGCCGATTATACTGCTTCTGATTGCCGGGCCTTTGTTCCTGTCTCGAAGCGAGACAGATTGTTAAGCGGGGCAGGGCGGTTACTGCTTGTTGAACACCTTATCCAACAGCTCGTCCAAGAATATCTCGCCTTGTATCTGCTGCTCGCTCTTGGGCGTGGTGTCTTCAGCGGGCGCGAGCTTGTGGACCGGGTTTGGGGCAGAGGCGAGTTATTGGATCATGAAGGCTTCGACGGGCTCGATCGTCACCGACGACTGGCATGCGGGCTGGAGATCATTGCAAAAGGCCATGCATTCTTTCCGTGTCCCTGGCTGGACCCTCCAGGGCAATGCGCCGGGCAGATCGTCCGCCCTCTTTGGTCCTGCCGTACCTTCAGCACGCATTCCGTGCCTTCTCCATTTTTCGTAGTGAAAAGAGCATGCGCTGGCCGTGCCTGCCTGGGATCGTGGAAAGATTCAAGATCTATCTCTGTCCTCCACGTCGCTTGGTGCGCTGGTTGAAGATCTCATCATAGGCGGCATCCGCCTCGCCGCCGAAGTGCGTGTATCGGTCGGTTGTTGAAATGCTTTCGTGGCGGGCGAGTTCTTGAGAAAGTTTCAGGTTTCCCTTGGCGAGATATGTCATTGTCACAAAGTAATGTCGAAAGTCGTGGATCCGAACCATGCGGCGATCGACTCCGGCTTCTGTCATGCGGTCCTTGATCGCTTTCCACATTCCACCAGCCGTGATGGGGCGGACTTTCTTGCTGGCCCGGATGTCATGCCTGGCGAACAAAGGCTGAGAGGAAAGCGGGGTGCGAGAGCTCGGGTCAACCACGGCTCGTGCGTGTAGATAATCTTTCAGCGCTTCGAGGGACCGATTAGAAAAGCGGATCACGGCTTGCTTATCGCCTTTGCCGATGATCACGGCGCGTCCTTCAAGCCAATCAATATCACTTCGTTTGAGGGCGCAAGCTTCTGAGATTCGTAAGCCTGTATCCACCAAGGTCACGACGAAGGCGCGGTCACGGAGTGCCGGCAAACCTCCGTTCAGCGATTCGCAATAGGCAACGACTTTCTCCAGCGCCTCGCGGTTGAAATTGATGATGCGCCTGCCGGGCTTGCGTGTGTAGTGTTCGGTGGCTTCATCGAGTTCCGTGCGGTTGCCAGCCCTGCAAAAGGCATAAAACTTTAGCACGGCGGTCCTGTAAATATGCTGTGTGGAGGGGGACGTATTTCTTAGTGAAGTCAGAAACTTGATGTATGTTTCCGTATCCAGCCTGGCATCCTCGCCGACAATCTGGACGAATTGTTTAAGAGCGTTTCGATACGCAAGAATGGTCTTCGGGGCGCGGTCCAGTGTCTCCAGAAAGTGATCAATGTCGGCTTTCATGTCAATCCATCTAATAGAAATTATATCGAATGATAAGTCTTTTGTCAAATGCCCGGCGACACAGCCTTTTGCAATGCCTCCCCCGTCCCAATCCGTCCAGTTCGGCGGGAGTTATTCAAATTCGCCTTGCGTGCCGCGCGTATCCTCGCTAGCGTTCTCAGGAATGAACAGACTGAGCTTTCCAACTTTTTGCGCGAGTACCTTCCCTCTGCCCTGCTCTGCTACACGCACAAGTCATCGCTCTCGGCCCTTAGCAGAATTTCAGGTTCTCGTCTGGTGAGGGGCATGCTTATCCATGCTGACGAATGAATGGGAAGAACATCCAAGCAGCCACCGCAAAGATAAACATGATGATCGCACAGGCCATCGCTGTGGTTGGAGCACCGTAACTTTGAGCAAAAGCCCCGGTCGCCAATGTTCCGATGGTGTAGGCACCGTTCATGCTCAAGGCATATACACCCGTCACCCTGCCCCGCAGGTCATCCGGGACCTCGGTCTGGATCAGCGAATTGTTATTGTTGGTTACCAACATCATGCTCCAGCCAATGATCACCAGGATGCTCAGGGAAAGTGGAATCCAGTCAATCCACGCAAATACAAAGAGCGTCACAGGCATGATCCAGGAGCCAAGCATCCACAGTTTTCCGCGCACTTTTTTCCGCCCGAGCCACGCCAGCATCAGGGCGCTCACCAGGGCGCCCAAGCCACGGGCCGAAACCAGCAAACCGTTGGTGGTCACGTTGCCGTGCAGCACGGAGGTTGCCCAGTCGGGAAGCAGGTTCAAAAAGCCAAACCCGAAGAAGTTCACCATCCCCACGGATACAGTGAGACCGAGTATCAGGCGGTTGGAGACCACGTAACGAACGCCCTCGGAAATCTCCGCGATCGCAGATGTTTGCAGAGGCTGGGGCTGCATTTTGATATGCATCAGGAGCAATGCCGCAATGACGGCAACGAAGGAAATGCCGTTGATGGTGAAGCACCAGCCTGCTCCAAACGCAGCATATGTAATCCCCGAGACCGATGGCCCAACCACCGTGGCAATATTGTACATGCTTGAGTTGAGAGCAATGGCGTTGCTCATATCCTCCCGGTCCACCAGTTCAAGCACGAAGGAGATGCGCGCGGGGGCATCGAAGGTGTTTGCCGCGCCCAGCAGGAGGGCCAGAACCAGGATATGCCAGGGTTGGACGACCTTCGCAAAATCCAGCGCGGCCAGGATAAAAGCCAAAATCATCATCGAGGTCTGCGTAATGACCAACAACGTTCGACGCGGAATCCGGTCGGCAACCCAACCGCCGTATAAGGAAAACAGCAGGATCGGCACTCCCCCCATAAAACCGACCAAGCCCAGGTACGTGGCAGATTTGGTGATCTGATAGATCAGATACCCCTGGGCTGTGCTCTGCATCCAAGTGCCCATCAGCGAGACCATCTGGCCGATGAACCAGAGCCGATAGTTGTAATGCTTTAGCGCCGCGAAGGTTTGATTCAAGTCGGGACTTCCGCACGGAGCGAGGTTGCGATGTGGATATGATTACCAGGCGCTAAAATAAAGGAAGATCTCTGAATCGCCCAAAGCCGATAATGCGACGCAGGCGGCAATCATACACTCAGCGTTTAGTATACTGCCTGAGCTGGACTTCTCAGTTGATTATTCTGTAAGGGGTAAATCTGGCGGCAAACGTTGACCGATCGGCGCCGATTTTTCTGGTTTGCTTCTGGCAAAGATCGTCCCCGGGTTTGTGGCGCTCTGGAGCAAGTCCATCTGCTTAAAGCTTACATGAATGGGCTGAGGTGCAATGCGGAAATCTCACCGCCCTGGGGTCCTGGGTTCCCTGAACGACTAGACGTCCGTTACCTCGGAGGCCGGGCTCGTTCCCAGGTGGCCGCGGTAACGAACGTAAACCAAGGCGGCTAGACCCGCCAGAACAGACCCGGTGGCAGCGATCCCCACAAAAGGCAGCAGGACGATCGATAATATCAGCGAGGCCCAGGGAAAGATCCGCCGCGGGCCTGGTTCCTTAAGCAAGCGGGTGCCCGCCGCCGAACCGATAATATACACAAGGATTGCCGCGCCGCTGGGTATCTGCAGAGCGGTCTGAAGATTCACCTGGAAGAAATAGTAGAGCGAGAGCGTTAGAATGCCTGCGCCGGAAAGCACCATCAGACTGCGCGTCGGGGTTCCAGATTTTCGATCGACATGATCCAGCCATTTTGGCAGTCCATTGTCCCTGGCGATCGCAAGCACCACCCGTGACATGCCGGCGGTATAGGCGTTCACCGTGGCGAAGATGATCACGATGGCAAGGATCGCCGTCCCCGCCCCTCCGTAATTCCCCAGGACATTCGATAGCATCACGGCAAAGGGCGCGACACTTCCGCCGGCTTTGTACGATGACGTGCCGATGGTCACGACCGCAATTGCCAAATAGAGCGCGCTGATCAGAACGACACTCAACAGAATACTTCGACGGAAGTCCCGCTGCGGGTTCTCGAATTCCTCGGCAACATTCGACACGTTCTCATATCCCAGGTATGACCAGAAAATAAGCGCGGCAGCTGTTCCAATTGCCCAAAACCCATTTGGCGCAAAAGGCACGAAGTTGCCGGCCTTCATGGCGCCGAAGGAAAATCCCACGGCGATGATCAGCAGCCCAATGATGGCGGCTATCACCGCCAGCTGGATGCGGTTGCTGAAAACAATTCCCCGGTAGTTGATGACGAAAGCCAGGCACAGAATAATTCCGGCAACGGCAAATATCGCGAACTTGCTCATGGGAAAGGCATAGGCGAGATACGAGGCAGCGATCAAGGTGGCTGCCGGTGCGCCGGTGATATACCAGAACGCGAATAACCATCCGCTCACCACGGCAGCAGAAAATCCAAAGCTTTCTTTTGCAAATCCGTAAATTCCCCCGGATTCCGGGCGACGGGCAGAGAGCGATGCAAATGTGTGAGCGAACGGATAACTTGCCAAAGCCAGGACAGCCCACGCCACCAGCGAGGCCGGTCCGGCGATTTGTGCAGCAAGCCCGGGCAGCACAAGAACTCCCGACCCCAAGACGGAACTAACATATAAAGCGACTGCGTGGCGAAGCTTGATCGCTTTCTTTAGATTGTGCGATTGACCAGGATCGTTGGCCATGGCATCTCTCCTTCCGGAGAACTTAGACGCCTAATCCATCATGGGCCTTACGCCCTCCGGAAATTGGCGGCATGGATCCTCTGTCAAAAAAATCGGAGCAAGACGGCTGGTAAGCCCCCGCTGCCAGGGCCCTCCTCATGACCCTCGTTCGTGCATGCTCCACGCATGCTTCGCGCGCGTTTCATTCGTATGGATGATCTCCAACTCGCCCAGACGAGGATCGCTATCTTTGATTCAGCCCCAACCGCCCCGCCTGCCGCTTGGCCACGGCGGCCCTGGCTAGGGCCGCGGCTTTCCCGCGTTTATTCAACGTGACGAGGATCAACCAGTATGCGGTCAGGAATACGATCACGATAAAGGTGACGGCATATAACAACTTGGTCATCCACAAGGCCGAGTCGGTTCCGGCGAACAGTCCGTGCAGTGTGGCGCCGAGATAGCCTATCAAACTCAAAGCATGAATGGAGCGAAAGGCTTGTGCTCCAATGGTCTTGCGCATGTAGAAGGTTACGGTGACCAGCACGAACAAATAGAAGCCAATAATGCCAAGGCCGACCCAGACCGGACGATATGTATCAATAAAAGGGATGACGGTCTGAGCCACGCTGAAGGGCAGGAAGCGGTCAAAATACAATACGATCACGTGCAAAAGAACAAACCCTATCCCCAACAAGGAAAGGAATTCGTGAAAATCATACGTGAATGTGCCTTCCACGGCCGGTGAAAGAATCTTATTGGCGATGGCCAGACCCCATGCCATGGAAAGCCATAACAAAAAGTAGCCGGTCAAGCCGGCAGCCCGCGTCACGTACCACCACATCTGCACACTGTCGAGCGCAAAGAGCCAATTCAGCGCCTCCGAGACCGATGAACCTGCCGGCGTCTGCAAGATCAAAGCAAAGGCCAGCATCAAGGCGCCGAAGAACAGCAATAACGCCGCCAAGAACAAGCCCCGAATGATCTTATCGACCATGGATTCGTCATGGGAATTAGGTGTGGATCGATTCATATTCACGAACATACTCCTGGCTCTGCGGTGAATCATGCAAGTTTCCCTGGCGGTCCACCGCAACATAAACGAGATCCTCGTTTGCGGTCAACTTCTCTGCCTCCGACGGACCGCCGATCAAAATTGCCTTGGCATACACTTCGGCGGTGACCGTATCGTCCGAGATTACCGTCACGCTCAACCAATTCGATTGAGCCGGTTCGCCTGTGCGCGGATCGATCAGATGATGGCGATGCTTTGCCCCCTGCCGCCATGTCCGCTTGGCAACCGATGAGGTTGCCACCGCCCCGTGATTGACCGTTATTCTTGCAAGATGCTGCGCAGCATCCCGTGGATCTTCCAACTCGACCGGCCAGCCCAGACCCACCGGCGAATGATCGTTGAAGCGCATATCGCCGCCGGCGTTCACGGCGCATACGTTGGAATAGCGACTTAATCGCTTCACAGCCTGATCCACGATCCAGCCTTTGGCAATACCGCCGAAATCCAATTGCATGGTCGCGGGGAGGCGGACGCGGCTGGAAGCAGGGTCAAGCTCCAGTTCGCGGAAATCGGCCCTCGGCCGGGGCCCCGCGGCCACGGAAGAAACAAGCCTCGCGTCCAGTGCGCGAATTTCATCCATGCTGCGATCGTATCCCATGCGGATCAAATCAGGCAAAACCGTTGGATCGAATAGCCCTCTGGTCCGATCGAAGAATCGGCATGCCTTTTGTAGAATGTCGATCATATCCGCAGAGGCGTCAAACCAACGGCCCGCCGAACGGTTCAACTGTGAAAGTTCGCTGGCCTGCGAGAAACGGCTGAAACGGCGCTCCCCTGCTTCGATGATCTCGCGCGCGGCCTGCATTCCGTCTTTCGCAGATGCTCCCTGCGCCGCCACGAGCACATCCGTGTTCATGGCGCGAAACCCGATCCACTCCATGGACTAGGAACCGCTGGTGGTGAATATCGGCATCGCTTGAACCTGGGGCGGTTGAGGTTGCGAAACGATCGTAAGGGGGTTGGGCGGCGCGGGCTGTGCCGATTGAGATGGTGAAAAATCCAGACCTTGGAGTGGCGGCAGGGTCGGCAGCGGCGTCGCGGCGATACCGGGCAAGGCGGCGGGCGCCCCAGACGAAGGGCCAGCTCCGGAAGTCGGTTTCAGGGAATGCGCCAACAAAACCCAACCGCCAAGAAAACTAAAGGTGCTGGCCAGGGTAATCAACGTTCGCAAGCTTGCTCTAAAGAATCTCATAAGTAGCCTCGTGGTCCCGATCAGCGATTAACGTAGACCTGTCCATCGCTCGTAACTGTGATAATGCCGCGTTGCTGCAGGAAAGTTACCAGTTGCTGATACTGCTGCAATTGCTGCTGTGCCTGGGCCAGTTGTGTGTTCGTCTGATTGAGCTGGTTCTGATATTGCTGTTCGCGCTGCTGATACTGCTGGTCGCGCTGTTGGTATTGCGCCACCAGGCTCTGCAGCTGCTGGATTTGTTGTTGACCCTGCGTCGCACTTCCGGCGCCGCTGGCATTCGTGGTGACGGAGGCGCTCTGCCCTGGCACATTGGACGCCTGCACACCGTTGGAATTGGCAAACGCCACGCCGCTGACTGCAAAGATTCCCAGCCCGATGCACAGCGTAATGAACAGGGCGGCGATCAAGGCCGTGAGTTGTTTTTTCATAGGATCACTCCAAAGCGGTTATGGGGCCAAAGTATAATCAACCGAGATTACAGGCAGATGAACACGGTGTAAATCGCTTGTAAAAGCCCTGTCATCTTCCAATCATCTTGCAGTGTTAAAATAATGACATGAGAATCTTATTAATTGAAGATAATCGCCGCTTGAGCGACGCCTTGCGCCGGACGCTCGAAGAAGACGGTTATGTTGTGGATGCGGCTTATGATGGCGTCGAAGGCGAGGACCTAGCCCTTTTAACCTCCTATAGTCTCATCATCCTGGACGTGATGCTTCCCAAGCGCGATGGGATCGAAGTCTGCCGGTCGTTGCGCGATCAGCACTTGGCCGCGCCGATTCTGATGTTGACGGCGCGAGACTCGCTCAATGACCGCGTTACTGGCCTGGACAGCGGCGCGGACGATTACCTGGTCAAGCCGTTCGAAGTCGCCGAACTGCGCGCCCGCCTGCGCGCTTTGCTGCGCCGCGAATCGGACAATAAGAGCGGCGTGCTTCAGATTGCGGACCTGAAGCTGGATCCGGCCACCCATTTTGCTTCACGCGCGGAAGCGTCTCTCGACCTCACCGCGCGCGAGTACGCTCTGCTCGAATATCTCATGCGGAATCCCAATCGGCTGATCACGCGCGAGATGGTTATCCAAAACTTATGGAGTTACGATAAGACCATCACCTCGAACGTCGTGGATGTGTACATCCGCCGCCTGCGCCGGAAAGTGGACGACCCCTATGAAATCAAGTTGATTGAAACGCTGCGCGGAGCGGGCTATCGTCTGCGCGACCCGGGGCGATGACGCGATGAGGTTTTTGAAGCCCATCCGCAATTGGCTCGTTGATTTCCTGCACAGCATCCGTCTGCGGATCACGTTGTGGTTTGTTTTTATATTGGCAATCGTCCTGGCAATTTTCAGCGGATTTATTTACTTCAACCAATCCCGCGATCTTCAAGGCGATACGGCAGGTGCCATTCAAGCGAAGTTCGCCCGCCTGCTTGGATACTTTCGCAGCGCGGAATGGCAGAATTCCAACCTCGGCCTTTCTGACGTTCCCAACAATGCTCCGCTGCTGCAACAGGGAGACATGCTGGCCATCGTCGATTTGAACGGGCAGGTCGTTCAAGCCTGGGGAATTAAACCGGGCGATAAGCTCATCAGCGCCCTGATTTCAACGGCCAGCCAGCAGCGCACCCTCAATGTTTATGAGCAGGCGATCTCCATCACCGATCCGAACGGCAAGACCTCCGATGCGGATTACCTATTCATTGTGTCGCCGGTTTTCCGCGGCGATGTACCGGTGGGTGCATTGATCATGGGGAGCCCGAGCAATCTCAACAGTGAACTTCAGCGATTGAAGGTTTCGCTCCTGCTCGGCAGTTTGCTGATGCTGCTGATTGCCTTCACCGGCGGCCTATGGCTTGCCGATCGGGCCATGCGTCCGGTCAAAATGATCACCCGAACGGCCCAAAGCATCGAGGAAAGCGACCTGAGCCGGCGGATCAATTTGCGCGGGCGCGACGAGCTGGCCGAATTGGGAAATACCTTCGACAACATGCTCTCGCGTTTGCAAATTGCGTTTGACCGTCAGCGCCGGTTCGTTGCCGATGCCAGCCACGAGCTTCGCACGCCACTGACCATCACAAACCTTGAGATCAATCAAGCACTTGAAAAATCTCGTTCCGTGGCGGAATACAAGCGGACGTTGCACACGGTGAACCTTGAGAACGAAAGAATGATGCGCATGGTGACCGACCTGATGACGCTGGCGCGCATGGATTCCGGTCAGGCCATTTTGCAATTCGAACCACTCGATTTAAGCGACGTGGCCCTGGAGGCCGTCGAGCGGATGACCCCGCTTGCTGAGCAACACCATGTCACGATCGAAACGAGCGAGCTGCCCGAGTTGATGGTCAACGGGGATCGTCAATATTTGATTCAGATGATCAGCAATCTCGTCGAGAACGCCATCAAGTACTCCGGTGCCGGACAAAGGGTCAAGGTGGATACGGCCGCCGGCAAAAAAGGATTGGCCCTGCTTCGGGTCGCAGACACCGGACCCGGCATTCCGCCCGAACACTTGCCGCATCTCTTTGACCGCTTCTACCGCGTCGACCCGGCGCGAACTCATGACGATGACTCTCCTGCCCCGTCCGGCAGCGGGCTTGGCCTCTCCATCGTGTCATGGATTGTGGAAGCGCACGGCGGAACAATCGGGGTGGACAGCAAAGTAAACGAAGGAACCACGTTTGAGGTCACGTTGCCCTGCGTATCTTGACAAATAGAATAAATGTTCTATAATGGCAGGGTGGATTCGATGGAGCGTTTGCAGCTGTTATCCGAACAGATGGAACTGGAGCCAGCCGAAGAGCGCGGCGAACCTGCAGCACGTCCGGCTTGCTTCACGCCGAAGCAGCGTGATGCCCTTTTTGTTCATCCAGCTCAACTCCCCAATGGTCGGAGCATCAAATTATTGAAGACCCTGCTCACGTCGGCGTGCGAGCGCGATTGTTTTTATTGCCCATTTCGCGCCGGCCGGGATTTTCGCCGCGCCACTTTCAAACCACAAGAATTTGCAAACGTATTCATGGAGCTGAACCGCAAAGGGCTTGCGGAAGGGACATTTCTCAGTTCCGGGATCGCCGGCGGCGGCCTAAAGACGCAGGACCAATTATTGGACACAGCGGACATCCTGCGGAAAAGATTTGGCTTTCGCGGCTTCATTCATCTGAAGATCATGCCGGGCGCGGAGAAGGCGCAGGTCGAACGCGCCATGCGGCTCGCGGACCGCCTGTCGGTCAACCTTGAAGCGCCAAACACGAAACGGCTCGCGCAGCTCGCCCCTCACAAGCAATTCCTGGATGAATTGTTGCAGCCGCTTCGATGGGTCGAAGAAATTCGGAGGACTCAACCGGCTGATAAAGGTTGGAATGGTCGCTGGCCCTCCACCACCACTCAATTTGTCGTGGGTGGCGCCGACGAAAGCGATTTGGAATTATTGGCGACCACCTCCTGGCTCAACAAGAATGTTCGACTCAAGCGCGCCTATTTTTCCGCCTTCAATCCAATTCGAGATACGCCGCTTGAAAATAGAGCCGCAACGGATCCATGGCGTGAACATCGTTTGTATCAGGCATCGTTTCTGCTGCGCGATTATGGCTTCGACCTGGAGGATATGCCTTTTACGGATGAGCAGGGTTTTCTTCCGCTTCGATCTGATCCGAAACTGGCGTGGGCTCAGCTGAATTTGAAAGAGAAGCCGATCGAGGTGAACCGCGCCGACCGGCGCGAATTGATTCGCGTTCCGGGAATTGGACTGAAAGGTGCTGAGTCGATCGTGCGCGCACGAAAAATCAACACCTTGAAAGATTTGTCTTCACTCCAGAGGCTCGGCGTTTATGTTCCGCGGGCCGCGCCCTTTGTTTTGATCAATGGAAGAAAAGCCGATCGACAGCTGGCGCTATTTGAATCCTAGGTGCGCGGCACCGGACGAGTTCTGAAGCAATCGCCCCTCTGTTTTCACACCTTAAAGTTTTAATTCACGGGTCAAAAAACCTTGTCATTGGGCAAAGTTCGTTATATAGTACGAGCAATTGATTGTTATGGTATGAAAGGAAGAGATTGTTTATGAATACGCCCGCCTCGCTCGTTATTAAAACGCAAAACAAATACAGAAGCCTGACCACCAAACACGCTTACAAAAAGGGTGAGATCATTTGCCCGATTCCCGCTGCGACGATTTATGATAAACCGAACCAATTCACGGTCCAGATCGGCCGCGACCAGCATGTCGAAGTCAAAGAATTATCCTCCATGAACCATTCGTGCCATCCCAATACCTTTCTGGATACAACTCGAATGTTGGTCTTTGCCTCACGCGAGATCGCGGTCGGAGAGGAGCTGACATTCTTTTACCCATCCACGGAATGGGAAATGGCCTCGCCGTTTATTTGTCTCTGCGGCGCTCCGAATTGTATCCATGTGGTGGCCGGTGCCCGCTTCCTGCCTCTTTCCACCCTCGAAGGGCATTTTCTGAATCGTCATATTCGCGAGCTGATGATCGAGCTCTTGAACCATACCGAACTTCATCTTATTAACATCGAGCGCGAAAGAATATACAACGAGCTCTCACAGGGCAATCCATCCGCCGCGTAGTCCTGCCCGTACCGCTTCCGTCCGATTCGTCACATTGAGTTTCGTATAAATGGATGATACGTGAAACTTGACCGTATGCTCGCTGATGCCCAGTGTGGATGCAATTTGCTTGTTGGCTAGCCCCTGGGAAAGCAGCGTCAACACTTCGGTCTCGCGATCGGTCAGGGGGCTAGCGGCAATCGTTTCCTCTTCCGATCTGAATAACAAGGATGGATCGCCAACCATCAATCCTTGTGACAAGGCATGAATGGCGGCGCGCAATTCCTCGGCCGATGCATCCAGTGGAACAATTCCCCAGCTGTGAGGGAGGCGCCTCAATCCGCGCAGAGTGAGCGGGATATCGCTTAGGAAGAGTATCGAAGCAGTGGAGGGCGCTTCCATTTCCTCTTCGAGGAAAGAAGCCGATGGAGCCGACCTGATGATCAGGTCGGCCTGATTGATTTCGCTGACGATCCCGATTTCCTCGAATGATGAAATCAGAGCGCGCAAACCGGCGTCCAAAGCCGGCGCGGATGCCTCGATGGCGACGCGGATCAATTACTTCCTCTCGCCCACGATTAATTGAACCGTTTCCGGTCGGCCACCGCGCAGGATCTCAACCGCGATGGTTTTGCCGACCACGTCATGGTTGAGGGCGGCGAAGAGATCGTCCGGATCCCCAACAGCCCGCCCGCCGATCGCGACGATAATATCGCCAACCAGCAGCCCGCCTTTTTCCGCCGGACCTTTCTCTTCGAGCCACAGTACCAGCAAGCCGTGTTCCTGCTCGCGCTTCAGAGCCGACCGCGCCGAACTACCGACCTCGGCCGGTTGCGTGCGCACGCCGAGGTAACCGCGTTGGACGGTTCCGTGTTTGGCAAGTGCATCCGCAATCCGCCAAGCAAACTTGACGGGGATGGTCAGCGCCATGCCGCGGGTGAGACCTGAGGTGTTCAATCCCAGGACTTCGCCATCCGTGTTGATGAGTGGACCGCCGGAAAAGCCTGGATACGACGTTGTCTCCGTCTGGATGTATTCGTCCAGCAATCCGCTGTGCGTGTGCGCCGGTCCGCCCATGGCAGAGATAATTCCCCACGAAGCCTGGAGGCCGTCTTGGCTTGGACGGCCGAGCGCCAAGACAAGCTGCCCCACCTTGGGCGCAGCCTCTGCAATTTTGGCTGCCGTCAAGGCTTTATCCGAAAGGCGCAGCAGGGCCAGATCAGAACTGGGATCACGGCCAGCGACCGTGACTGCAAAAGATTGGTGGCCGGCAGTTGCCACGCGCAGATTCTCGTCACGCGTGATCACATGGTCGGCGGTCAGGACCAGATCGGCTGCATAGGCGATTCCGCTGGCGGGATAACGATGCCGTGCATCCACCAGGATGGTGGCCGCACCGCCGCGTTCGGCTGCCAGGGCCAGCTCGTTCGAAAAATCATTAAGGGTGGTCATTGTTTCTCCTTTTGCATCTTATCATGAATTGAAATGCAATCGGAGTGTAGCGCATCTCGCGTGAACGAACATCAGATATTGGAATGGAAAACGACCTGCCTGAATGGCTAGGTCGTTTTGTTTCTGATCAACTCTTGATATGCTCCCACCCATGGCCTGCCCAACCGATGGTTTTCACTGACCTGGACTTTTGCCAGTTTTTGTGCGACTTGCGCCGACAAGGTCGCGACCGTTCCCCAATCATCCGCCAAGACAGAGATCCGCATTTTTTCGGATATTTGTCCAGCCCAGGCCCACTCCAGGCGAAACCTGTCCGCTTTGATCCAATAATCGCGTTTCTCCCAGGCTGTTACGCTGGCATCGATGCCGTCGGCAATGATCTGCAGGGCGATGGCAATGAACGCGGCCAGGTCGCGGGTTTGATCGGTAACACCGTCCTGCCGCGCCAGCTCCCGCACCGCGAGCACGATGGCTTTGCTCAATTGTGTGCGTTGCTTCCCAGTGGAATCCGGTTTGATGACTCGAGACATGGAGCGGAATTATATCAAAGGAATCTCATCGTCCCGGCCACTTTTTGCAGCCACACAGGAAGATGGACTCACGCTACTCCCCTTTTCCTCCCGCAAGCCATAGAAATATGATCCCGACCACCAAGGTGGCCAGGAAGACATACCACGGGATGGCGGCCAACAGGCTCATCAAAGATTGAAGAGCAGAATTGACCAGGTCCGCGTATCCCAACTGGATCACGCTGCTGATCAACAAGCAGATGATGCTCAAGACTACCACCACGACGCCGGCAAAGAGCAAATGTTCCAATTTGACGATCAAACGCGTAGAACCGAACTGGTAGCCGCCTCTACGATAGTAGCCCATTCTCTGTCTCCTTTAGAAGAAAATCACCTGCCATCGAATTATAGCACAATTGTTCGGAATCGTATACAATGGGCCAATATTTTTTAGCGGAGACGGTACCATGGCAGACGGAAAAACTCATGCGTTGGGAACACAGGTTTTGGCGGTCCTTCTCTTCGCGGCAGAAGCAACCAATGGGAGGCTGAACGGCTATTCTCTGCAGCCGACATTCCTATATTCTGCAGCGCTGGCCGGCGGTGCCATGCTCGGTTTGATCCTGACCCCTGATCTCGATGTCAACGCTGGCAGCTTCAGCGACGATGAAGTGCGGGAAATCTCACCCCTTGGAGAGAATCTTTGGTGGGTTTATTGGTTTCCGTATCGGGTGATTCTCCCTCATCGCTCGCCATTCAGTCATTGGCCCATCCTCGGGACCGTCGGAAGACTGCTTTACATCAGTATCCCTTATTGGATGGCATTGGCCGCCACGTATTTCTTATATCCGTCATGGTTCGATGGGCTGGCGGCAGGCGGCCTTTGGGTGATCACACTTCCATATTTTCGGGCCGCCGCTCTGGGTCTGGCGGGCGCGGATCTTTTGCACTTCTTTATGGACCGGCGTCTGTTCCATAAGATATTCAAGCAGAGCCGAGCGATGATGCAGAGGCATAAAGAACTCAGCTATATCCGCTACGATTGAGCAGGCAGCAATGTAAGCGTAAAGTTAACACCCCTCGCCGTTTATTGACGCCCCTCCTCCCCTGCTTTATAATTCCGCCGCATTCCAGACTTGGGGACGTGCTGGAATTGGCAGACAGGCATGACTTAGGATCATGTGCCGCAAGGCGTGAGGGTTCAAGTCCCTCCGTCCCCACCACGCCATCCATCATATCGAAAGAAGGACTTAAGTTTTGAAATTCGAAAAGACCCTGCTGGAAGATCACCAAGCGCAAGTTGTTGTGGAGATTGAACCGGAACAGTTCGAGGCGGCCAAGCGACGCGCGGCGCGCAAGTTGGCAGAACGCGGAAAGATCCCCGGCTTTCGTCCGGGCAAGGCGCCGTTTGAAGTCATCCGCCGCTATTACAGCGACGAAGCCATCTATGACCAAGCCGTTGACCTGATGGTGGATGATGTCTATCCGGCGATGCTTAAAGAAACGGAGGTGAATCCTGCTGCGGCGGGTACGCTGGAAAAACTTGAGAAGGTGGAGGGCCAGGAACTACCCAAGTTCACCTTCAAAATCCCGCTGATGCCCGAAGTGGACTTGGGCGATTACCAATCGGTTCGCCTTCCCTATGAATTCGTCGCGCCCTCCCAGGAAAAATTGGATCAGGCCCTGGACGAATTACGCCAAATGTACGGGACGACTGAAACGGTCGATCGGGAAGTCCGGGAAGGCGATTATGTTCTACTGGATCTGAAGTCGGAGAAGGAATCTCTGACACGAGCCGGCTTCGCGACCATGGTGTCCAAGGAGGATCGTAAAGTTGAGTTTCCCTTCGTTGGTTTTGCACGTCAACTTCTTGGAATGAAAGCGGGCGACTCGAAAACGGTCAGTCACGAATTCCCCAAAGACGAAACGGATGAAACTCTGGCAGGTCAAACCATTGGCATGGAAGCCACCGTGAAAACTGTGCGGTCTATGACCCTGCCCGACTTGAACGATGACTTCGCCAAGATGGTCGGTCAGTACGAGAACCTGGACGCCCTCAAAGAGGCGTTGACCAAGGACATCGAGGCGCGTGCGCGCGCCGAATACGACGAGGCGTATTATGGCCAGGTGGTGGACAAGATCAAGGAAGGCGCCACCCTCAAATATGCATCGCAGACCCTCAATCATGAAGCCGAACATGTGGTGGAGGATTTGGGCCAGCGGCTGGGACAACAGAAATTAGACTTGGAAACCTATTACAAGATGCGGGGAACCAGCGCTGAGAAATTCTTTGAAGACGAGGCCAAGCCGGTTGCGAAGAAACGCCTGGAACGCTCGCTGATCCTGGACGAGATCTCTCGTCACGAAAAGATCGAAGTGGATAACCAGGCCCTCGATGAGGAGTTCAATAATACGCTCGTTGACTTGCAAATGCAGGGGGTAAACATGAACAAGATTCGCGGCGGCAAACAGGGACAACAGCGCGTGGCGGAGGCCGTCGCGATGGAGTCTGCCAGCCGCCTTCTCACGCGGCGGACGCTTGAACGGTTGAAGGCGATCGCGACCGGCGAATATAAGGCAGACCAGCAGGCGGACGAAGCCGGGGCCAAGCCTGTGAAAAAGGAGACTCCAAAAACGTCCGAGAAGAAGGAAACGAAATCTGCATCCAAGAGTGCAGGTAAGACCACAAAGCTTGGCGCGTCCAAGAAGACAGGTACGAAGCCATCTGCAAAGAAATCAACCAGAAGAAAGTGAGGCAGTGATGAATATTCCGAACATCAATGATGTTGTTCCAATGGTGGTGGAGACATCCGGCCGCGGCGAGCGGGCCTATGATATATACTCGTTGTTGCTCAAGGAACGGATCATTTTTCTTGGCACGCCGATCGACGATCAAGTTGCAAATGTCATCGTGGCGCAGTTACTGTTTCTCAATCACGAGGACCAGGAAAAAGAAATCTCGATGTATATCAATTCGCCCGGCGGACAGGTCTACGCCGGTTTTGCAATTTACGATACGATGAGAATGATCTCGAACCCGATCAGCACCGTTGCGGTGGGTGTTACAGCCTCCTTTGGTACCGTGTTGCTGACCGCCGGCACCAAGGGGCGGCGCTATGCCCTGCCTCATGCCACCATTCATATGCATCAGCCCCTGGGCGGTGCGCAGGGACAGGCCACCGACATCGAGATCGCGGCAAAACAAATCATGCGTCAAAAGGCTTTGCTGAACGACATCCTTGCCCAGCATACCGGCCAACCACTCGAAGTCATCGAGCGGGATACGGATCGGGATTTCTATCTCGATGCCAAAGCGGCAGTGGATTATGGACTGGTGGACAAGATACTCGAAGCACCCGAAAAACAAAAGGCAAAAGCATAAATCTGCTTGACGCCAGCGTGACGGGCGGGTTTCTTCGGCGATCTATTTCCATGAGAGACCCGCTCGTACTGCGTTTATAATGGTTTCGACTTATCGAACCGTTAAATTGCCCATGTTACCTTTATCCACGTTTTCGATTGTGGCATGCGATATCAAAATCCAGGCCTGGGGCATTGCGGTCGCGTCCAAATTTCCTGCCGTCGGCGCAGTCGTGCCATGGGCGCGCGCCAGCGCAGGCGCAGTTGCCACTCAATCATTTGCCAACCCATCCTTCGGCCCGCGCGGCCTCGAGATGATGGGCAGCGGGCTTTCCGCCGAAGAAACGTTATCCAAGCTGTTGAGACGCGATCGGGCGCGCGAACAACGACAAATCGGTCTGGTGGATTCCAAGGGGGGCTCTGCTACGTTTACCGGCAAATCCTGCATCGATTGGGCTGGCGGGGTCCGCGGCCGCGGCTATGCAATTCAAGGAAATGTCCTGGCGAGCGCCGAAGTCATTAATCGGATGGAACATGCCTTCCTGGAGGCCAAGGGCGAATTGCCCGAGCGCCTTTTTGCGGCATTGGAGGCGGGCCATCATGCGGGAGGCGACCGTCGCGGAAAACAATCAGCGGCCTTGTATGTGGCCAAGCCAAAAGCCGGCTACGGCGGACATACTGATCGCTGGATGGACTATCGCGTGGATGATCACCTCAATCCCATCCCACGGCTCGGCGAGTTGCTGGAATTGCACCATTTATATTTCGACAGGAGTCCCAGATCCGAACGCGTAAGACTCGAAGGCCGGGTGGTTAAGGAAATACAAAGGATCATGAAGGGCCTCGGATATTACACGCCAACGAATGGCGAATATGATGATGCAACTCGACAGGCCCTCCACACCTTTGTGGGAAATGAGAATTTTGAAGCACGTGTGGATCCGGATCAGGGCTGGATCGATGGCCCGGTCTTGGAATACTTGCTAAAGAAATTCAAATAAAGTTCATCCTCATGCTGGATCGGCTCTCCCCCCCTGTTCGCGGACTAATTCTTGACATGGATGGCGTGCTTTGGAAGGACGACACGCCCATCGGCGATCTGCGCAGCATATTCGATCGCATCCAGGCGCGTGGCCTGAAAACGGCGCTCGCCACGAATAATGCCACCCTGACGGTCGATGAATACCTGGATAAGCTCCGGAGATTCGGCGTCCGGCTCGCGCCCTGGCAAATTGTTACTTCCTCCGAGGCGCTGGCGCAAGTGCTGGCGAATGAATATCCGCAGAAGGGGGCAGTTTTCGTTGTCGGCGAAAACGGCATCATCACGGCGTTGCGCGACAAAGGTTTTGCGCCGATCACCGATCCAGATGACAGGACCCGTCCGGTGGCGGTTGTCTCCAGTTGGGACCGCCAACTTACCTTCCAGAAACTGCGGCGGGCCAGCCTGCATGTGCGCGCCGGCGTGCCGCTGTACGCAACCAATGCGGACCGGTCCTTCCCCACCCCGGAAGGATTGATCCCCGGTGCTGGTTCGATCCTCGCTGCCTTGGAGACCGCAACCGATGCCAAAGCCACGGTGATCGGCAAGCCGTCACGGCTGATGCTTGAGCTCGCCGCGGCGCGCATGGGCTTGACGAAAGACGAAGTACTGGTGGTCGGCGACCGACTCGAGACTGACATTGCTGGCGGGCGCGCCATGCAGGCGCGCACCGCTCTGGTTTTGTCGGGTGTCAGCCAGCGTCGGCCGACAGAAAAGAGGGAACCAGAACCGGATCTGATTGTCAAAGATCTGGCGGAGCTTGTGGCGCCATGTTGATCTACGACCTGGATTTGAATCCGCTCACTGACCTTTTGACGGCGTGGGGTGAGCCCGCTTATCGTGCCAAACAGATCTGGCAGGGACTTTATCAGCATTTCTATCATTCGTCCTGGCAGTTTCCCAATCTCCCCAAGTCCTTGCGCCAGAAGATGGCGGATGAGTTGAATTTCGTCGGTGTGGAAGCTGTTCGCCATCTGGATTCTGCCGACCACCACACGCGTAAGACACTTTTCAAACTGCAGGACGGTCGCTTCATCGAATCAGTTTTGATGCGCTACGAGAGGCGGCGCACACTCTGCGTTTCCACCCAGGCCGGTTGCGCGATGGGCTGTGTCTTTTGTGCAACGGGCCAAATGGGATTCAAACGTCATCTCGCCAGCGGCGAGATTATTGCGCAGATCATGTATTACGCGCAGGTGTTGGCGCAGGAGGATTTGCACATAACCAATATCGTTCTGATGGGCATGGGGGAACCATTTCATAACTACGACAACACCATGAAAGCCATTGATCGTCTCAACCATCCAGACGGCTTCAATTTTGGCGCACGCCGGTTCACTATTTCCACCGTCGGCCTGGTCCCCCAAATCAGGAGATTTGCGAATGAAAAGCGCCAGGTCAATCTAGCGGTATCGCTTCATGCGGCTGACGATAAACTACGTCAAAGCATGCTGCCCATTAACAAAAAATATAATATTGACGAGGTGCTGGATGCCTGTCGCTATTATGCGGAACAAACTGGACGGCGCATTACCTTTGAATGGGCTCTGATCAATGGTGTTAACGACACGCCGGATGAGGCCCGAAGACTTGCGGCACGGTTGAAAGGATTGTTGTGTCACGTTAATGCCATTCCGCTTAACCCGACAGATGGATATCAGGGGCAGGCAACGACGCGCGAGCGGGCCGAGCGGTTTAAAGAGTCGTTGGAGCAAGCTGGAGTTCCGTGCACTATTCGGGTGCGGCGCGGGATTGATATTCGGGCTGGCTGTGGTCAGTTGGTTTCTATTGTTGGTTAGTTGTTTTAATTTTTTTGTGTTATATTGGCTACACGTATTCTTCATTTTCAACTCTCTGACACCATGGCCTCCAATGAGGCGGCACAAACAAACTTGCACGAACAAAGGGTTTGAAGTATAAGAGTCCACCATGACCAACGCAACCGACCAAGAAACCAAACAACGCCCCTGGCTTGAGCGTCCTGTTCATCCGGCGTTGCCAGCAATCACAAATGAAGTGCTCCTATTCGCCGCCATCCTCCTGGTGGCGTTTGCCACACGCTTTTATAATCTCGGCGCGCGCGTGATGAGCCACGACGAGAGCCTGCACACCTATTTCTCCTGGCTCTTTTATAAAGGCGGCGGCTATCAACATAATCCCATGATGCACGGTCCGCTTCAATTCCACTTGATCGCCCTTTCCTATTTCCTTTTCGGAGCGAGTGATTTCACGGCGCGTATCCCGGCCGCCCTTTTTAGCATCGCCACGATTTCAATGGCCTGGTATTGGCGTCGCTACCTCGGTAAGACCGGCGGACTCATTGCGGGTTTTCTGATGGTCATATCACCGTTAATGCTATTCTATGGGCGGTACGTCCGCGAAGATTCGTATGCGGTTTTTTCCGGCGTGCTGATGCTTTATGTCATTCTCCGCTACCTTGAGACCGGAGCAAGGAAATATCTCTACCTGCTGGCAATTTCGCTGGTCATTCACTTCATAGATAAAGAAACGTCCTTCATGTACGCGGCAATGCTCTTGGTGTTCCTGGCCATCTATTTCGTGGCCCGCGTAACTCGCAACGCCTGGGCTGACGTTTCCTCTTATCGCGGCTTCATCATAGCGCTTGCCATTGGACTGCTGCTGTTCGGGGCTGGAACCGGCATCGGAATTGCCGGTCGAAGTAACGGGGTGCTCGGAGCCACAGAAGTCGCTTCTCCTTCAATTCCGTCCGCGACTTCGCCGGTTCAAGCTCCAACAGGGGCGGCGACCTCTCCTGCCGAATTCATACTGCTGGCCGGTATTCTGGCCCTGATCGGTGCGGGATATTTCCTGATCCGCGGCTATACCTGGCCGGGCGTGAAGTCTGAGCGCTCGTTCGACATGCTGGTCCTGGTGGGGACATTCACCCTGCCCATGCTCACGCCCTTTCCTATTACGTTCCTGCAAAGCACGCTGCACGTCACGATACCCACAACCGCGCCTGAAGTCCAGGCGCTGACCGTGCATGATGTGATCACCATCGGCGTCTTTCTGCTCGTTTTCTTCGCAGTCTCCATTGCCATCGGACTGTTCTGGAACAGAGACTGGTGGAAACTGGCGCTCACCTTTTGGGTTCCCTATACGATTTTTTACACGTCCATATTCACCAACAGCGCAGGCTTCTTCACGGGCGTGGTCGGTTCCCTGGGCTACTGGATCGCGCAGCAGGCTGTTCAGCGCGGCAGTCAACCATGGTACTACTACATCCTCATTCAAATTCCAATCTACGAGTTCCTGCCGTTCTTGGGTTCTGTCCTGGCATTGATTATCGGATTGCGGCACAGGCCACTACAAAGCGGCAAGGATGGCGTTCCGGCTGCCAACCTCGCCGGCGAAGTGCCGGCGCCTCATCAACAGCCCGACAACTTCACGAACATGTTCGCGTTACTGGTTTGGTGGGTGGTCGTGAGCATCATCGCTTTCAGCTATGCGGGCGAGAAGATGCCCTGGTTGACCATTCACCTGGCCTGGCCAATGATACTTTTCAGCGGCTGGGGGCTCGGCTATCTGGTGGATACCACGGACTGGCATGGGTTATGGCAACGCAAAGCCCCCCTTATTCTGGGATTGGCTTTTGTGTTTTTCACTAGCTTTGCTGCCAGCCTGATCGCCCTGCTCGGCAATACACCTCCCTTCCAGGGCAAAGGGCTTGATCAATTGCAGGACACGACGGCGTTCCTGCTCCCAGCGATCGTTGCGCTGGCTAGTTTAGCAGCCTTAATCTATCTGCTGCGTGATTGGACTGGCAGACAAATTACCCGCGTATTCTCCCTGACCTTTTTTGTACTGCTCGCGGTCCTGACGATCCGCGCCTCGTTTCGCGCTGCGTATATTGATTACGACGATGCCACAGAATATCTGGTCTATGCCCATGCGGCAACCGGTGTAAAAGACATTGTTAATCAGGCCACGGAAATTTCTGAGCGCACTACAGGCGGCATGGGTATCAACTTGGCGTACGATGCCAGCGCGCCGGACACTGGTGTTTCATGGCCATTTGCGTGGTACCTGCGCGACTTCACGAATCAGCACTCCTTTGACCAGCCGACTCGCTCACTGCGCGATTCGGAAATTGTCATCGTGGACCAGAAGAACTTCGACAAGATCGAAGCGGCTCTGGGTCCCGGCTATTATCGCTTTGATTACATCCGCATGTGGTGGCCCAATCAGGATTACTTCGACCTCGTCACAAATCGCGATGCGTCGGTGCCGTTTGCGCCCGACTATTCCTGCAGCGGAGTGCTGGGATTCTTGAAACTGGTCAAGACCAAAGACTTCTCGCGAATTTGCAGCGCGCTCACCGATCCTCAGATCCGTGCCGGCATCATGGATATTTGGCTCAACCGCGATTACACCACCTACGCCGCGGCCACCAACAATCAGAATATGACACTCGCCACCTGGCAGCCATCCGCCCTGATGCGGATGTATATCCGGAAGGACGTGGCTGAACAGATTTGGAAGTATGGCGTGACACCGAGCCAGCAGCCCGCACAGGTGGATCCTTATCAAGGGAAGACCGTCACGTTGAATGCCAATCAAATTATTGACTCCACGAAACTGTCCGTGCCGATGAATGCGCCACGTGCCTTGGCGATTGCGAGCGATGGCAGTGTTTATGTGGCAGACTCTCGGAACAATCGCATCCTCCACTTTGATCAAAATGGAGCATTGATCGATGAATGGGGTACATCCAGCGGAAATGACCCGAGCCACCCCAATCCCAGTGCACCGCCCTCCACCTTCAATGAGCCCTGGGGGGTGGCGGTTGGGTTGGACGGCTCGGTCTATGTTTCGGACACCTGGAACAATCGCATCGAAGAATTTTCAGCCTCCGGCCAATTCACTAGAATGTGGAGCACCGTAACCTCGGCATCCGATGGTTTCTACGGACCGCGCGGCCTAGCGGTGGATTCCAGAGGTCATCTGTACGTTGCGGACACCGGCAACAAGCGCATTGTCGTATTTGATGCAGATGGTAACTACCTCGCGCAATTCGGTTCCGCAGGGGTTGATCCCGGCGAATTCGACGAACCAGTCGGTGTCACGCTGGATGCCAGCGGAAATGTGTATGTGGCCGACACGTGGAATCAACGTGTCCAAACTTTTAGTCAGTCACCAGACGGATTGACGTTCACGCCGCTGAAGCAATGGGATGTGGTCGGTTGGTATGGGCAATCGCTCGACAATAAGCCGTTCATTGCGGTCGACAACGTCGGTCACGTTTTCATTACCGACCCAGAAGGCTTCCGCGTAATTGAATACACAACGGACGGCCAACTGATTCAAACGTGGGGCGATTATGGCACAACGCCTTCCACATTCGGCCTTGCCGCAGGCATCGCGATTGACGCGCAGGGCAACATCTGGGTCAGTGACGCAGGGAACAATCGGATCATGAAGTTCGCGTTGCCATAGGTCGCATCCACCGTTCCTGCCCGCATGACAACCAAGACCTCGATGCGTTGGATCGAGGTCTTGGTTGTGAGGAAATTAGCAAAACTTCATTTAGTTCCCTCACACTGACAGGTTGGGCTGCCTTGCCAGAAGGTTCCTGACGGACAACCCGCCGCCGGCGGCTTGCAGGTGCCGCCACCACCGGAAACACCTGAAACACAGGTGCCGTAGGTCTCCTGATACTGGGTGCAGAGATTTGGATTTGTTTGAGGAGTGCTGGGAGTGCCGCCGGCCGGTATCACGCATTGTTCCAGCGTAAAGCTTGCGCCGGCTGGCCCAATGTATGTGTACAAATCGCTGGTGCCATTGGCGTCAACCTGTTTTTTGATCAAAACATTGGGGCCGGATGTCAGGGTCATATTGAAGGAATCTGGAATAGAGAGCACGACCGCACCCAGTTTCTTATTTGGGTCAACACAGTATTTGGCCGCCTCGTCATGGAAAAAGATCAGGGTTGGGAGCGGCACCGGCGTTGCAGACGGCACGGCGCGCGCTACCCCCGGCGGGATGCAAACGCAATCATTGGAGGCGTTATGATCCGGACACCCGCTCCAACTACCTTGGAGATAGGAGGCCGCGGGCGGCAGGCAAGCCGCGCCATTGGCAGGAATGTATGGCCAACCAGGATTAGATCCGGGTGCAATGCAATATGCGATCGGCAAAAGACTCGCGGGATTGTTTGGGTCAGGATGAACCACCTCCTGCTGACCATCCGGACCCAAAACAGGATCGCTAGATCCCGGGATCGTAACGCCATAACTGGCGTAACCAACATCGCCGTTGGGAGACTCACCCGCTTGGAAGACCACCTGCCAGCCAGCAGGACAGTTGTTCCAGCCGTTGGCGCTGTTGTAGGTATTAGAACAAATACCTTTCGCCCAGCAAGGATTTGGGATTCCTCCCGTTTGCAGGCCGCACCCGGTAAGCAAAACGCTGGCAACGATCAAGACAAAGGTCGAACGATAGAGGTACCGTTTCATGGAGTCCTGACTCACTGAAGAATAAACACGGCAGGGTTATATCAACGGTGCCAATCGGCGTCAATAGAAATTCAGTCCGGATTGTGCTTTGCTGTACGATATGAGCACAGCATTGCACGGGGCGGGACCCCTTGTGCTCTCTCAGCCGGCTATCGGGCTTGCGGCATCGTCTGGGCGAGCTGTGCCTGCAGATTGACTTTTCCTGCTGCTCCCGTGCCGCGAAATGAGCGCCCGGCCCGGGTCACTTGTGCCGCACCTGCGGCAATTCCCGTCCATGCGATTCAACGCCTAATCCAAGCCAGCCAATTATCCTGCCGCCACACCGCATCGTGGACATTATGCGGTGATTATCCGACCCAGCCTTCGCAAAGCCTCGAGGGATACCAAGCAAACGCCATCCCTAAAGATTACAAATGCCCTCGTAATGCATCAAAAGAAAAAGTTACTTTGGAGGTTTCGTTGCATCAAATAGAAAGGCTACTTTGAGATCTTCCGCAATTTGGCAACTTTCTGGTCGATGGAGGCCTGTAGGACCGCTGGATTGAGCTGAACATAGAGGTGCGTGAGTCGGGCTTTTTCCTCCGGGGTGACCAGGGAACATTCCAGCACTGGCTGATCAGGCGTTCGGGCTTGATCATACCTGCGGACGAATTTATCGCGGATATGCTCTTTGGTCAATAATTTGAGGGCTGGCTGAAAGAAGTTGATATACAGTCTCACGTCCGTGTAGATACCTTGCACCAGGAGAAACTCCTCTTCTGTCTCCAAGCGGTCATAGCCCATCGTATGGCGCACCGCGGACCAGTTCTTTTGCTCGACATGCGCCCGATCATTTTTGTGGTAGGGCCGCGAGCGAGTGAAGGTAATCTTGTTGGAGAGACAATAGCGCCACAGCAAGTCGTCAATGAATTCGCTGCCATGGTCGGAGTCAATGCCTGGCAGCGGGAAGGGCAACTCGGGCCCCATGATTTGCAGAGCTTGGCAGACCGCCTCCTGAGTGTGGCGCCGCAAAGCCAATGGTTCTGTCCAGCCAGTGCGCAGGTCGGTGCAAGTCAAGGTATTCAGAAACTGACCTTCGGTGGTGCCACCACAGTGGCTGCCAAATCGATTTCCATGAAACCAGGCCGATCTTCTCTCCAATCCGCATAGGTTTTCACCGGGATGGCCTTCTTCAGCAGGCTCCCCGATTTGGTCGTCGCGAGACTGCGGTGACACGTGACGCGCACCGGACGCAAGCAGCGGTCAATAGTAGCCGAGCTCATCTGCAGCAACAACTGCCGGGTATCCACCGAAAGCTGCATCTCCCCACCGTGCTCCAAGACTTTCACGCCTTGTGGCAAATATGGCCGCAGCCGCTTGGAGCAAATCCGCCGATACGGTTCCCAGATTAGTTCCAGGGCATTGACGACCTCGTCGCGGTAAACCGCACACCGACCCTGGGCCCTACCCTTTGGACGCGGATCTCCATGCCCAAGCAGACGCAATGCATATTTCCGATGAAAACCGGCGGTCGCTGTGAATTCATCCAAGATCTGGTGTTTTTCCTTTTTGCCAGCCTTCCAATACCGGGTCTGCACTGATTCCAACAATTCGCGCTTGCTTCGTTTGCTCATCATGTTCTCCTCCGGCAGTCCCATAAACTCCTGCCGTAAAGTAACATCCATTTTGAGGCAACGATACTTTCAATGGTAAGATTCAATTTGAGGCAATTCGCACTTCACGAGTCGAATCTGCGCGGTGGTATAATGCTCGTGCTTTTATCTCAAACAAAGGGAACGACATGAAACTCCATGAGTACCAATCTAAACAAATATTCGCAAGATACGGCATTCCGATCCCAAAAGGACGGGTGGCGGCTACCGCAAGTGAGGCAAAAGCAATTGCTGAGGAATTGGGTGGCCGCGTTGTCATTAAATCCCAGGTGTTGGTCGGCGGACGCGGTAAAGCCGGCGGCGTGAAGCTCGCCAAGGATCCCGAAGAGGCCGAACAGCTTGCGTCACAAATTCTAGCCATGGAAATCAAGGGACTGCCTGTCCGCAAGGTTTTAGTGGACGAGGCTGCCGCCATCGAAAGCGAAATCTACTTCTCGATTACCAACGACCGCGCCGCGCGCAAACCTGTAATGATCGCATCGGCGGCCGGCGGGATGGAGATCGAGGAAGTTGCGGCCAAGACGCCCGAAAAGATCATCAAAATTCACATCGATCCGTTGCTTGGCTTGCGCGACTATCAGGCGCGGGATATGGCCGCTTCCATTGACCTGCCGCGTGATTATTGGAAGGACTTTAACAAGATCGCGATCGGACTATGGCAGGTTTACAGGGAGTCCGACGCCTCATTGGCGGAGATCAACCCGCTCGTCATCACCCAGGATAAACGCATGCTCGCCCTCGATGGCAAGATGATCATCGATGATAACGCCATGTTCCGCCATGCGGATCTGTCGGAGATGAGGGACCTGGACGAGGAGGTTCCAGCCGAGACGGAAGCACGCAAGTACGGACTGACGTATATAAAGCTCGATGGCAATATCGGCTGCATGGTCAACGGCGCGGGCCTGGCCATGACCACGATGGACATCGTCAAATTATTCGGGGGCGAACCGGCCAACTTCCTTGATATCGGAGGCGGAGCGGGCGCAGACAAAGTCGCGGCTGCGATGCGGATCATTTTGTCGGACCCGAATGTTAAAGCGGTCCTGTTGAATATCTTCGGCGGCATCACACGTTGCGATGAAGTTGCACGCGGCATCCTGGCCGCCATGAAGGAAGTCAAACCCAAGGCGCCTATGGTGGTACGCTTGGTCGGCACGAACGCCGAAGAGGGCCGCAAGCTATTGGCCGACGCCAAAATGATCACCGCGGATACATTGGCCGACGCCGCTAAGAAAGCGGTTGCCGCGGCAAAAGGGAAATAAAACTTATGAGCATTCTCATTAACAAAAATACGCGCTTGATGGTACAAGGCATTACCGGCAATGAAGGCTTGTTCCATACCCGTCAAATGGTTGCGTATGGGACAAACGTCGTAGCGGGTATGACCCCTGGCAAAGGCGGAGAATGGGTCGACGAGAAAATCCCAGTGTTCGACTCGGTCAAGTTAGCCGTCGAAGCCACGGGCGCAGATTGCACCGTGATTTTTGTCCCCTCACGCTTTGCGCCTGATGCGATGTACGAGGCCGCGGACGCGGGAATTCCGTTGATCGTTTGCATCACGGAAGGTGTTGCAGTTCAGGACATGATGCGCGTTCGTAACTACCTCGACCAAAAGAAAGTCCGATTGCTTGGCCCCAATTGTCCCGGTTTGCTGACGCCCGGTGAATGCAAAGTCGGCATCATCCCCGGGGATATTGCGATTCCCGGTAACGTGGGATGCGTCTCGCGCTCAGGTACATTGACTTACGAAGTGTTGTATGCGCTCAAGCTCGTCGGCATGGGCGCCTCCACCTGCGTGGGCATTGGCGGCGATCCGATCAACGGAACCAACTTCATCGATGTCCTGGAAATGTTTGAGCACGATCCGCAAACAGAAAAGGTCGTGATGATCGGCGAGATTGGTGGAACGGATGAGGACAAGGCGGCCGAGTATATCGCCTCAAAAATGACCAAGCCGGTGGTATCGTTCATTGCCGGACAGACTGCTCCTCCTGGCAAGCGGATGGGGCATGCCGGTGCCATCATCGAAGGTGGATCGGGCACCGCCGCAGGCAAAGTCAAAGCACTGGATGCCGCTGGCGTGAAAGTTGCAAAACATCCGGAAGAAATTCCCTCTCTGCTGAAATAGCGGTTTCGTTTTTCTAAAGGAGCATCATTAATGGTGTTGGATCATTCATTTGTCGAGCAAAATCGTGTTTCAACAGAACGCATTCGCAAACTTGTGTCAAGACTATCAGATCAAGAGCTGCAATGTCCTGTTGGCGAACATTGGACAGTTGGCGTTGCATTGGCACATTTGGCGTTTTGGGATCGGCGCGTGCTGTACGCCTTGGACAAAACCGAGCAAGATGGAAAACTCTTCACTCCTGAAGTCGATGTCCTCGTGAACGATTTGTCTTTGCCGCTTTGGGCGGCCATCCCGCCCCGTGGCGCCGCCCATCTTGCCGTGGAAACGGCGCAGATTCTCGACCAGCGCCTCGCAAACTTCTCGCCGGAACTGCTCGAGGAGCTTTACAATTACAACAAACGCTGGGTGATACGGGCGCTGCATCGCGGCGAGCATTTAGATGACGTGGAGCAGGCTTTGAAAAGCCGGTCGTAGCAAGGTCTGTGGATCAGATAAAAAACTCGTAGAGCCGCCTGGCGAGGCGGCTCTACGGTTATAATTATGGCAACGGAATTGAAGGTTATTTGTGAGAGTCGATGTAGGTGACAGCCTCGCCGACCGTCGTAATCTTCTGTGCGGCCTCGTCCGAAATCTCGGCACCGAACTTGTCTTCAAAAGCCATGATCAGTTCAACCAGGTCGAGCGAGTCCGCTTCAAGGTCTTCGCGGAAACGAGCCTCCATCGTCACTTTGCCCTCATCCACGCCAAGCAGATCAACAATGATCTTCTTAATGTCGCTGAACGTATCAGCCATAGGATAATCCTCCGTCATTTTTCGTTTTATACCTGTCCATTGTAACACGGCAGGTCGAAGAAATTCAAACACAGGAACACCGCGTGATGCCAAAAGATACGGAAATCAAGGATCGAAAACTCGACCACATCAAGATAAATTTAGAGAAGGATGTGCGCTCGGCGCTCACCACCGGCCTTGAGAATTATCGCTTTATCCATGAGGCTCTGCCTGAGCTGGACCTCGAACATGTCGATACAAACTTGAAGTTGTTCAACAAGAAGTTAGCGGCGCCGATCCTGATATCTTCGATGACCGGCGGCTCCAATGAGGCCGAGACAATTAACTTTCGTCTCGCCCAAGCCGCACAGACGGTCGGCATTGCTATGGGGGTAGGCAGTCAACGCGTGGCCATCGAGCATCCCGAACAAGCCGCAACATTTCAGGTTCGGCGCGTGGCACCGGATATCCTATTATTTGCGAATCTCGGCGCCGTGCAATTGAATCATGGTTATGGCATTGACCAATGCCGCCAGGCGGTGGACATGATCCAAGCCGACGCGTTGATACTACACTTGAATCCATTGCAAGAAGCGGTTCAAAAAGGCGGCGACACAAATTTCGCGGGCCTCGCCAGGAAAATTGAGGGGATCTGCAGAAAGATCGAAGTGCCCGTGGTTGTCAAGGAGGTTGGCTGGGGGATTTCGGAGCGGACGGCCCGGCAGCTGGCGGATTGTGGAGTTAGCGCAATTGATGTCGCGGGCGCAGGCGGGACCAGCTGGTCGCAAGTGGAAATGCACCGCGCCCCGGACGAATTTACGCGCGAACTTGCGGCTGCCTTTGTCGGCTGGGGCATCCCCACGGCAGATGCAATTTTAGGTGTCAGGCAAGCCGCGCCGGAGATGACTGTCTTCGCCAGCGGAGGAATCAAGGACGGACTTGATATTGCCAAATGCGTTGCGCTTGGTGCGACCCTGGGCGGCATGGCAGGAAACTTCCTGAAAGCGGCGGCCATTTCAGCGGAGAAAGCCGTCGAGATGATGAAGTTGACGAAGAAGCAAATTGAAGTTACGATGTTCGCGGCAGGAGTCGAAAGCCTGGAAAAATTGAAGTCTGATAGATTGGTGGTGGACAGGTAATCATCAACCTCGGGCCCATCAGAGTTTGATACAATCCCTCATATGAACTCATCCATCAAGGCAATTATCTTCGATATTGGAGGGGTCCTGCTACAGTGGGATCCTCACAGACTTTATGAACGCTATTTCGATCGGCCGCAGCAAATTGACCGGTTCCTTGCAGAGATTGATTTTGCAGCGTGGAACACGGAACAGGATCGCGGTCGCCCGTTTGCCGAGGGCGTTGCAGAATTATCAAGTCAATTTCCTCACTACGCGCATCTCATCCGTGCCTATGGGGAACACTGGGAGGAATCGATCGTTGGACCCATCACTGGAGGGGTTGAAATTCTCCGCGAGCTAAAACGGGCAGGATATCCGCTTTACGCGCTGAGTAACTGGTCAGCAGAAACGTATCCGCGCGTACGGCATAAATACGACTTTCTTGACCTATTCGAAAAAATCATTCTTTCTGGCGAGGTGAAACTCGTCAAGCCTGACCCAGCAATTTTCAACTTGACATTAAAGAGAATCCATCACGCCGCTGCTGAGTGCCTGCTGATTGACGATTCTGAAGCAAACATCAACGGGGCGAGAACGCTTGGATTCGTCACCATTCACTTCAAATCGCCGGATCAATTGCGAACCGAACTAAGGGAAAAGCACCTACTATAAGCGAGATGGAACCATGTCATTAACAGAATATACCGAACTCATGCTCCCTGCCATCGAGGCCGAGCTTCAACGTCAGGTTGCGCGGCTTGACCAAAAAGAGACGCGCCTGTTTCATCAAATGCTCACCTACCATATGGGCTGGACGGGTGAAGGCGCAGGGCCGGAGGTGACGGGTAAGCGTGTTCGTCCTCTGCTTGTTTTGCTAGTCATGGCTTCGTGTATGTCAAATTGGCTACACGCTGTGCCGGCCGCCATAGCAATCGAATTGATCCACAATTTCTCACTCGTCCATGATGACATCCAGGATAATTCCGACAAAAGGCGCGGGCGCACGACCGTCTGGAAGAAATGGAATATGGCGCAGGCGATCAATGTCGGAGATGCACTTTTTGTGATCTCGAATCAAGCAATCCTGGATTTGGCAGGAAATTTTCCTGGCGACACGGTCATCAGAATCGTGCGCGTGATTCAAGATGCCTGTCTTGATCTCACCCGAGGGCAATATCTCGATATGGTCTACGAGAATCGGGAGGACATTTCAGTACAAGACTATTGGAAAATGATCGAATGCAAAACTGCGGCGTTGATCTCGGCCTGCGCTCAAGTCGGCGGAATCCTCGGTAGTAGAGATGATGAAACCATTGAGCAATATTGCCTCTTCGGCCGCGACCTCGGGCTGGCTTTTCAGGTTCAGGATGACCTCCTCGGCATTTGGGGCGACGAGGCCCTGACGGGCAAATCCGCGGCCAGTGACTTGGTTGACGGAAAAAACTCTCTGCCGATCTTGTTTGGGATTAATCAGAGAGGTGAATTTGCCAAGAGATGGTCCTTGTCCCCTGTTCTTCCAGACGAAGTCGCAGATATCGCTCAGATCTTGGTCCATGAGGGCGCTCAGGAATACACCGAACGCGCTGCAGAACGTTTGACGAATCAAGCGCTGGCCACCCTCGAAAGAATCAATCCGAAAAATGATGCAGGAAAGGCTCTTGTGGAATTGACAAAAAAGTTGCTCAATCGAGAATCTTAGTATGTAACCTTTCATGTCAAGCGGGTCCAGTTCAGCGATAGAACGCTTGATTCGGAATCAAGCTGTTGTTTTCATCCAACACCCTGACCTGGTACCACGGGACGCTGGGACTGTTCATGCAATGGTTGGTGAATGGATGGGGTTACAAAACCAAAAGAGCTCAGCGGAAAATAAGTGTCTCCGGCTTCATCGCTCACGCTGGGGATTGAAACTGGAAGGCAAGGTCTCCGCCGTGGAGCCTTCAGAGCGGATGCCACTCGGATGAACATTGGCAACCTGGGCTGGACTATGGCCTCCATTAATAACACATTGATCTCTCTCTTCGAGAAGCCATAATTCCAATCGAGAGACCAAACGAATGTGTTGCCTTGCTCATTCAGGCCAACACTAATATAATGGGCACCGGAAAGAGGCCGCTTGCCTCTCGTATTTGGTGGTTGGCAAGTTGTTCGATGGCGACAAATGACGATGTTTGGACAACATTTCAACCTAAAATGATGGTTCGCAAGCGGGTGTAGTTCAGCGGTAGAACGCTTGCTTCCCAAGCAAGATATCGTGGGTTCGAGTCCCATCACCCGCTCTTCAAACACTGGGAAAACAAGACAGCTCTTTTGCACAAGGGAATAACTGTGGTGCAAACTCTGTTAACAGTCGAGGCGCTGCCCTCGACTGTTTTGTTATTTTTGCAATCCTGCTGTTATGCAAAGCATGGTTCCGAACAAGTAAAATTTTCTCAAAAGGTGAACCTATGCTCCACAAAGGAACTATTCTTTATATTGAAGACAATCCGGATAATCGGATTCTGGTCCGGCGTGTGCTTGGCGCGGACAATTATGTCGTCGACGAGGCCCAAAATGCAGCCGAGGCGTTGGAATATTTGAAAATCAAGGCGCCCAACCTGATCCTGATGGACATCAGTATGCCAGATATGGACGGCTATACATTAACTGGAAAAATCAAGGCGATGCCGGAATTCGCCCAGACCCCGATCATTGCAATGACTGCCAATGTGATGCGCGGTGACCGCGAACGTTCGCTTGAGGCAGGCTGCGACGGTTACATTCAAAAACCGATTGACATCGACACTCTCACTCAACAGGTCGAAAGGTTCATACAAAGGAACACTAATGGATAATTCACTCGCATCTGACACTCAGCCCATTCACAAGTCTGCTATTCCAAAGGATGCGACTGTTCTCGTTGTGGAAGATAACGTTTCGAATTTCGTTTTGATTGCTCGCATGCTGGGCTATCTTGGAATCCACTGCGAATGGAAAACGTCGGGTTTCGAAGTAGTTGAATACGCCGACACGTTACCTCGCCTCGATCTGATTTTGATGGATATCCGCCTGCCCTATGAAGACGGCTACGCGGCTCAGAAAAAGATTCGCGCCTCCGAAAGATTCAAGTCGGTGCGAATCGTGGCGGTCACTGCCGAGGCCAGTCTGGAACAAATGAACAAAGCTAAAGCTTCGGGGTTTGACGGCTTTCTTGGGAAGCCGCTTGACCCTGATCGGTTCCCCGACCAAATTCGACGCATCTTGAGCGGAGAAGCCGTCTGGGAATTTACGTAGCCTATTATGATTACTGCACGGAAAACGCCAACAGAAGTAAAGCGCGCCAGTCGTCGGAGCAGCTTGGTGGGCTCTTTGACGCGGACGCTCGTGATTTTTACATTCATCCCGCTCTTGTTGATGGGCGGAGCGGCCTACCTGCGCTCCCGCGCGTTGTTCGGCGATCAAGTCACATCGCAAATGCAGAGCCAATTGACCGCCGAGCTCAATCAACTGGATCTCACGATCAAGGCGAAACAAATCCGCCTCGACCACCTAGTTCGTCAACCGGACTTTGAGAATAACCTTTCGTCTGCCCTCGCCGAAGATCAGCAGAGCCTCGACTTCCCCACCATCAGGGATAATTTGTCGAACGCGGTGCGCACATTGACACCGCAGGTGGGGACCGTCTCATTTCATCAATTCTTTTTGATGCGGCCCAATGGCACCATTCAGATTGCGAGCCAGCCGGGCTGGGAAAAGTTGTCGCTAGCAGATTCGCAATATTTCAAGGAAATTAGCAGCAGCAACGACCAGACCTTTGCGGTCTACAATCTGCCGCCGCTCTATACCAATCAACTGGTTCTAATTACGGTTGTGCAATACCAGAACACGAGCGGTTCGCACTTGGCGACGGTGGTCGGGGTGACTGAGCAGCAAAGCCTTCAGGAGGTCCTGCGGGGCTTGGTCAGTCTTAATCCATCTTCCAATGCGTATTTCGTCACCCATGATGGAAAAGTCGTTGGAGCCGATCCCCACACGATGGAACTGACTTTGCTTAATCCTTCCCCGTCGCAAAACGCGCAATTGACGACTGCATTTGCGGCCATGATGGGCAGTGAGAAAAGCGCGCCTCAATCCCTGCAATTTAACGACAGCAGTAATGTACCAGTCTTGGCGCAAGCTGCATGGCTTCCCAGCATGAACGCGGGCCTGGTCTGGGAAATCCCTCAGGATGTGGTATTTGGACAGCTAATCAGCCTTGGAACTTTTACTTTGGCAATCGTCGTCATCGCGCTGCTCGCCATTGCATTGGTGATTTGGCTGGGGACTCAAAGTGTTTTTAGGCCGCTGCAGTCGCTCGCAGCCATCACATCCAAATTTGCGGCGGGCGATTTCAGCGCACGCGCTGAGGTGCGCAGCCAGAACGAGATTGGTTTGCTTGCCGATTCGTTTAACCACATGGCCGAAGAGTTGACGGGGCTGTATCATTCTTTGGAACAAAAAGTGGAAGAGCGCACACTTCAGATTCGGACGGCGGCGGAGGTGGCTCAGAGAGCCACTTCATCGACCAATCTGGACGAACTACTTAATCGCACGACAGAATTGATCGTTAAGCAATTTGGTTTCTATCACGCGGGCATTTTTCTGATTGACCGAACAGGGAAATATGCCGTGCTCCGCGCCGCCTGCAGTCCGGCCGCCGATGCATTGCTAGAGAGCCGATATCAATTGGAAGTCGGATCGACCTCAGTTATTGGCTGGACGACTTCCACCAACCAGCCGCGCATCATCGCCGACACCAAGGAAGATCCGGTTCACCTGGAGAACAAGCTGCTTCCTGCGACGCGGTCGGAAGCGGGTGTACCCATCTCGGTCGGTGGCGTGGTGATCGGCACCTTGGATGTTCAAAGCACGGAGACCAATGCCTTTGGGCCCGAGAGCGTCGTGATGCTGCAAACCCTAGCCAGCCAGCTGGCAGTGGCCATACACAATGTTAGCTTGACAGAAGCCGCACAAGTCAATGTACACGAAGTGGAGCGTCTGTATCGAGGCATAACCCAGATCACAGCTGCACAGTCGGAAGCTGAATTAATTCGGGGTGTGGAGCGCGCCTTGCAGGACTCGCCGTATGCGGCAACCATGCTTTTGCTGCATGATACGAATCTGGAGGTTGCTGCCAGCAACGACGCCGGGGCAAAGAGCACCTTTCAAAAGGCGTGTGACGTGCTCAAATCGAATCTGGATGACGTCCATAAGTTCCTGTTCGGCAACCCTGTCATTGTCGAAGAAAACCCAACCGTGTTGCCTTCTTCGCTACAACGCTTTATAAGTCAGCTTGGCTATCAGTCCACCGCATTGTTGCCCATAAAGCAGAATAACCAATTAGCAGGACTGATTGTCCTCGGCAGCCACAGTCGGCAATCTTTGACCAGTTCGATAGTCCAGCCGTACGTTGAATTGACCGATCTCATAGGAATAACATTGGAGAAAATAGCGGACAAGTCGGCGGGTCTGGAACGCCTGCGGGAACTTGAAGCCATTACATCCATTAGCCAGGATATCGCGACGTCAAGAGACCTAAATAGCTTTTATGCAACCGTGCATGGCGAGGCGCGGCGCATCATCGGTGAATATCCCTTCGTGGTAGCACTCTACCAAAAAGAAACGGCATCCATCAGCATCCCATATATGTTCGAAGATGGCAAAGTCGATTCCGCCGAAGCTTTTCCGCTGGGGGAAGGTTTGTCATCGATCGTGATTCGCACCCTTCAACCCTTGTTGCTGGTCGAGGACACGGAAAAACGGGCAGAGAGCCTCGGCGCCCGAGTTCTTGGCAAACCGGCCAAATCCTGGATGGGTGCGCCAATGATCGTGCAAGGCGAAGCCGTCGGCGCGCTGATCGTTCAGGATGTAAATCACGAACGCGCCTTCAACGACGAGGATTTGCGGTTCTTGACGGCGCTGGCGAATCAAGTGGCGGGCGTCATTTACAACGCCAAACTTTTGGAAGAAAGCCGGCAGCGCACAGTTCAACTGGAAACGGCAGCTCAGATCGCGCGCGATATCAGCGGTTCGCTAAATCTGGACGAACTGTTAAAGAAAGCGGTCAACTTTATTCGTGAACGGTTCAATTTCTATCACGCGGGCATATTCCTGATTGATCTTCCTGGAGAGTTTGCGGTGATTCGCGAAGCGACCGGCGAGGCTGGCCTGCAGATGAAACGCGCCGGCCACAAATTGGGCGTGGGATCGAAGTCGGTCGTCGGGTATGTCGCTGGCCGAGGTGAAACCTTGGTTGTGAACGACGCGGCCAAAGATGCCACGTACTACGCCAATCCTCTTCTGCCAGAAACCCGGGCTGAGGCGGCCATCCCCCTCAAGGTTAGCGAGCGAATCGTGGGCGTCCTGGATGTGCAGAGTGTGCATGCGTATGCCTTTGGAGAAGACAATCTGCGTACGCTGCAAATCCTTGCGGATCAGCTCGCAATTGCAGTGGTGAATTCCGAGTTGTTCGCTGAGACGCAGGAACACCTGTCGCAGCACCGTCTACTGCACCATATCACCAGCGCGGCCGCTTCCGGCACCACGCTCGAGGAAGCCCTTGAAAGCGCCGTTTCCGGTTTGCAGGTAACGTTGGGCGGCGATCGCGTAGCAATTCTCATGCCTGATCCAGAAGGAAAATTCCTGGAGGTCAGGGCCTCCGTCGGATACTCACAGGAGGTCAATGAGATACGCGTTCCCCTTGGAAGCGGTATTACCGGGTGGGTTGCCGTGCACCGCCGTCTGTTGCGCGTGGATAACGTAGCCGAAGATCAACGCTACATACAGGCCAGTCCTAATTCACACTCAGAACTTGCCATCCCCCTCCTCTATCGTAATGAGATCCTGGGCGTATTAAACGTGGAAAGCGAGCAAGTTGCCGCGTACAACGAGAACGACGAGGAAATGCTTGGCACGCTTGCTGGCAGTCTTGCCGCCATCATTTCAAACGCCAAACTCCTTGAACAGGTCCGGAACCAGTCAGAATACAACCGCCTGATCTATGAGATCACAAGCAAAATTCGTCGTTCGAACGACATGCAGACGATTCTCGCAACGACGGCGAGCGAGTTAACAAGAGCACTCGGCGCACGATATACAAAAATCGCGATTTCACCCGAGATCGAGGCCAGCAGCGACGACACTGTGACGAAAGAGAGCGAGCCATGAAAGAAGGAAAGTCATTCGCCTTCCTCAACGTGGGGGAAACTGGACTCAATCAGCCCGTGTATCAAAAGTGGCGGGAGGGGTTGATGCGCCCGATCCTTAATATCGCTCTGATCATCGGATTTGTTGCACTCATCACGGGCGTTCTCACCGATAACAGCATTACGGAAACGGCGCTGTACATCGGCGTATATTTCATTATTGTCCTGGTTGCGGCAATCCGCATGCCGTACTGGCTGCGGGCGGCAATTATCCTGGGCGCTGCGTATCTCTGGGCGATCACCGAATTGCTTTCCTATGGTGTTCTGGGCGACGGCATTTTTATCTTCCTGGGGCTCATCACGATTGCCACCATGTTCTTCGCGACGCGCGGCGGGCTAACCGCCCTGGCAGTTTCGTTGACCTCTTTTGCTGCGATCGGCTGGCTGAGTTTGAGTGGGCTGTTCACTCTTCTCGATCCAGCGGCCGTACCAGCGCAGTGGTCAGACTGGGTGAGTAATTCGTTGAGCCTGGCACTGTTCAGTGGCATCATCATTGTGGGTTTCCGGCAGCTTGACATCGAATATATGAAGGCACAAGGCAGGACTGCACAGTCGGCACGTGAACTCGAAAATCAAAGGCGTGCGCTTGAGGATCGAGTGGCCGAAAGGACTCTTCAATTCAAGGCGGTAAACGAAGTGGGGCGCGTTGCCAGTTCCGTTCTTGATCCGAATGAACTGATAAACAAGGTGGTAAATCTGATCACGGATCAATTCGGATACTATTACACGGCTCTCTTTCTTGTGGATTCTTCAACGCGGTGGGCCGAATTAAGAAATGCCACAGGCGAAGCGGGCCGGGTTCTCAGGGAAAACAAACACCGCCTGGAGATCGGCGGTAAAAGCATGGTGGGCGCGGCCATCAGCACGCGTTCCCCCCGGGTGGCACTGGACGTTGGGGCTGAAACCACCCGTTTCAAGAATCCATTGCTTCCCTACACTCGTTCGGAGATTGCGCTCCCTCTACTCGTTGGGGATCGCGTGCTTGGAGCACTCGACGTGCAATCTACAAAAGAGGGAGCCTTTGGCCCACAGGAAATTGACACACTGCAAAATATGGCCAGCCAAGTTTCCATCGCCCTCGAAAACGCGGAGCTCTTTCATCAGGTCCAGCAGAACCTTGCGGAAATCCAGGCAGTTCAGAAGCAATACACGACACAGTCCTGGAAACAAGTGGCCGATGGAGAAGATCTATATTATGAGGTGGGCGATACAGATCCAAGTGGACCGGAAAATGAACTCGAGGTGAATCTGGCCTTGCGCGATGAAGTGATTGGAGGCATCAGACTCGAAAGCGACAATGACTGGACGTCGGAGCAACGCAATTTGATCGAGTCCGTTGCTACGCAGGCCGCGCTCGCATTGGAAAATGCCAGATTAGTCAAGGAGGGCCAAACAACCGCCACGCGCGAACGCTTGATATCCGAGATTAGCGGAAAAATCTGGTCGTCGGCCACGATGGATGGAATATTGCGGACAGCAGTGCAGGAACTCGGTCGGGCACTGGATGTTGCCGACGCGACGATTGAACTTAATATGGACGACAAACCATGAATCAAACCTCGAACAGGACAACGGCTGAAACACCGTCCTCAATCTTCAATTATGGAAAGTGGCGAGAGGGATTCCTGCAGGCCATCTTGATTGGCGCAGCAATCTTTGGCTTTGTGGCACTGAGTGCCAATTTCGTCACGGGTGCAACATCATCCGATCTCATCACCTATTCCACGGCTTTCGCCGTCCTCCTACTTGCCACGCTGATCCGATTCCCTTATTGGTTCAAGGCCGTTGTTTTGCTTGCCCTTGTATATGCTTTGGCGATCAGCGGGTTCTTGGATACGGGCCTTTGGGGAGACTCGCGCGTTTTTCTGCTCGCGCTGGTGATCATGGCCTGCCTTTTGTTCTCGCCCCTCGCGGGTATTTTTTCCACCATAATCGGCGTGGCCACTACCGCCGTATTTGGTTGGCTGATCCTGACTTCGCAGTATCAGTTGACGAGCAGCGATATGCCGGTCGGCGCCTTTGCTGATTGGCTCACTGGGGCCCTCACGAATATCCTGCTGTCCGTGGTGGTCATAATCGGATTGAGGGCAGTCCAAAGGGAGTTCGAGCGAGCCAGAGAACAGGCCGGTTCTGCGCTACAGGAACTTCAAGAAGAAAGCAAGAATCTGGAATTGCGCGTCCAGGAGAGGACAAATCAACTCGAGCAAAAATCAGAGTTGCTTCGTGCGTCGGCATTTGTCACCCGCAATATCGCTGAACTGCAAGATGTACCAACCCTTCTAGAAAGGGCCGCTCGCTGGACATCCGATCTTTTTGGCTTTTACCATGTCGCGATCTATCTCTTTGACGAAGACCGGAAAATAGCCTTCCTGCAGGCCGCCTCCTCCGATATCGGCAGAAGGATGCTGGAAGACGGTTTTCAAATCGAAAGCGATGCCAAGAGTGTGATCCGATATGTTTCTGAACAAAACAAGTCGTATATCATCACCGGCATGGCAGACGAGAGAGTCGATCTTGTGTCGCAGGGGAAACTTGAACCCACGCGTTCGCAAATAGTGATGCCTTTGAACGGGCGCGGCAAAACCCTCGGGGCCATCGATTTTCAATCCAAGGAAGCCCGGGTATTCAACCAGGATGAAATAGAAATCCTGCAGTCTCTGGCAGATCAAATTGCAATTTCCATCGACAGCGTACGTCTGCTTAACGAAACACAGGCGTTTGTCAACGAACTGGAAACGCTAACGGCGCAACAAACCGAGGTGGTCTGGAAACGATATCTCGCGAATCGGACGATTGCGTATCAATTCACGCCCGCAGGCATCAAGTCGGTGATGCCGGGGCGGCACAGAAACGTGAACAAAAAGGGCCTGCAAGTGCCTATCCGGCTTCGCGGACAGACCATTGGCATGCTTACTTTTCAGGGCAAGGAAACGACCAGATGGACCGAGCGTGAGGCGGACTTAACGGAGAAAGTCGCCACGCAAATAGCACTAGCCCTGGATAATAGCCGTCTGCTGGAGGAGACGCGCCAGCAGGCTCTACAACAGCAAACCGTTAACGAGATTTCGGCCCGGCTAAATCGTTCGTTGGATATAGACACGCTTCTTCAAACCACCGCTCGGGAGCTGGGAACCTTGCCCGAGGTCGCAGAAGCATCGGTGTTTATCGGCGAATCGCAACGGCAGAACCGCGATATAAAACCAAAGGACGGCAGTTAAAAGACATGTGGAATAGCCTGCGAGTACGTCTAACCTTGATCTTCATTGGATTGGCCATCATTCCGTTAATTGCGGTTGGCGGCATCCTGTTTCAGACGACGGATACTGCCGATCGAGCCCAGGCGATTGCCCTTCAAAGCCAGGTGGCACAAAATGCAACATCCCAGATCGTCAACTACATCCAGGGATTGAATCAAAACCTGATCGCCTTTGGCAGTCAGCTCAGCGGCTTAAGCACGCCGGATCTCACGATCGAATCGAGTCTCTTGTCCAGCGCCCTGCACTTTTCGACTTATGGAAGCCAATATAAAGAATTAGCGCTGCTCGACCCACAAGGACATGAGATCATCCGCACGACGCAACAAGGTTCTGTACCTGAAAGCCAATTATTGGATCATTCCAAATCAGATGATTTCCTTCAACCAGCCAGTACGCGCCAAGTGTATTACGGCCCGATTGAGACCGATTCCACAACGCATCAGCCATATTTGGAGGTATCCATTCCACTGTACGCAACTGGAAACGGGCGCACCTCCCAATTAACCGGAGTGCTGATCGGGAAATTAAGTGTCACACCTCTGGAAAATCTGCTAGCGCAGACACAACCGGGGTCAAGCCAGACTCTATACATGACCGATGACGCTGGAAAAGTCGTTGCCCACCAGGATCCCTCGTTCAATCTTCAAAACGCCAGAATTGTCCTGCCGTCTGGCGGCGGAGCCGTTCAGGCTGGCATCAATCATACCAATGTGGTAATGGCTACAAGCAAGATTCAACTGGGCACTGAGACGTTTTTTGTTATAGCCGAGCAGCCGACCAGCCTCGCTTTGGCTTTGGCAACCAGTCTCATAAGGATGCTCACCCTCTCCATTGTAATTGCACTGATTCTAGCTGCAGCTGTTGGCTTTGTGGTGGTACGTCAGATCGTACTGCCCATCGAAAACCTGGCAACTACAGCCAAACAAATTGCCGCAGGAGACCTTGCGCAAACGGCTGCCGTCCGCGGTCGCGATGAAATTGGCGCCCTGGCAAACGCATTCAATGATATGACCTCCCAACTTCGTGGTCTAGTAGGGTCCTTGGAGGCGCGTGTGTCCGAGCGCACTCAAGAACTGGAGCGCGAAACTCTAAGTGTTCGCACGGCGGCCGAGGTCGCGCGCGACATCGCGTCTGCCAGCAACTTGGATGAACTTCTCACCCGCTCAGGCCAATTGATCGTCGAACGTTTCAATTTCTATCACACAGGCATATTCCTGCTGGACGATAAAAAGGAATTTGCCGTTCTGCGCGCTTCACCTACTGAGGCTGGAAGGCAGTTGATTGCAAATGGCCACCGCCTGCGCGTTGGTGAGCAAGGTATCGTGGGCAGAGTGGCTGCCACCGGCGAGGCCCGCATCGCGCTGGATACGGGCGCGGATGCCGTCTATTTTAACAATCCGTACCTACCAACCACCCGCTCTGAAATGGCCCTGCCGCTGAAAACTAGAAACGAGATTCTGGGTATTCTTGACATACAAAGCGATCAGCCGCAGGCATTTGCCCAAGAAGACATCGAAATTCTGCAAGTGATGGCTGATCAACTGGCAACTGCAATCGAAAGTACACGCCTGATGCAGCGAGTCGAAAATCAACTCACAGAAATTGAACAGACCTATCAGGAGTTCACTCGACAATCGTGGCGCGCTCTTGCGCTCGAGGAAAATCATATCGCTGGCTATAAATTTGACGGCGTCCAGCTGCAACCCATTGATCGTGCACCGGAGAACGGCGGAACAGGCGACAGCACAGCATCAGCCACCGCCTCGGGAGACCAGGCGAGTGGCCCGCGCTCTCAGATCATTCCAATACGGCTGCGCGGAGAGACCATCGGTTTGGTGAACATCCGATTCCGCGGCGATAGTGCACCTGACGAAACGATGAGCATCGTGGAACAGGTCACTGATCGTTTGGCGACGGCGCTGGAAAACGCCCGGCTCGCCGAGGAAACTCGTGAGAGGGCACGCCGCGATGAGCTGGTGGGCGAACTGAGTGGCAACTTTCGTTCAACACTTGACTTGGAGACCGTGGTGCGGACCGCGGCGCAGGAGCTTCGAAAGGCTTTCCAGCTAGAGGAAGCGGAAGTTCGACTCGGCTTTCCGATAACAGGATCAGAGGAAGCAGCCAAGATCAAGTCCAAGAATAACGGCGGATCTCATGAGTGAGGCTACCAAATGTCAAAAGAACTAACACCTGACGCTCGCAAAGCCGCTGGCAGCCCGCGGGAAAAGGTGGCGACCCCAGGGATGCTCCGTTCGATTCTTATCATCGAACTGCTTGTGATTGCTGCGCTGGCTCTCTCCGATTGGCTTTCTCAGGTTCAACGGACGGCCTATATTGCCATGCCAGTTCTGGCTGCGCTCCTGATCTGCACCTGGTTGCTTTACCGAGGCGTCCATTCTCCCGCCCAAATTGCAATTCCGTTGGGAGCTCTTTTCCTGCGGGATTACCTGGCATTGGAAGGAGTTGGAATTCACGATGTCTCGCTGCTCACATTCGCAGCTATCGTGATCCTGGCCTACTTAACCCTGGAAAAGCCCTTGGCCCTCGTGTTGAACGGCTTGACGATCATTTCAGCAACACTGATTGGTCTTGGCGAGATGTATGGGCTGCTTGTGAATAACTACAGCAACACGACCAATTTCTCGGACGTCGTGGAAATCTTTATCGTACTTGTGGCTACATCCCTGATCACCTATATTCTGGTTGACCGCTTGAACGAGAATATTGAACGAGCCTATCGGCATGAGCAGGCGCAGATCAAGGCAAACCAGGCCCTGGAAGAGGAACGGGCAAATCTCGAAGCCAGAGTAAAGGAGCGCACCCAGGACCTCGAGCGCCGTGCCAGCCAGCTACGAGCGGCTGCAGAAGTTGGCAGCGCCGCAGCGGCGAGCCGAGATTTGGACATCTTGTTAGGCGAAGGGTCGCGTTTATTGAGCGCGCGTTTCGACTTCTATCATGTGGGCATTTTCCTGAAGGACGAAACGGGAAAATTTGCTGTCCTGCGCGCAGCAAACAGCGAGGGCGGCCGCCGCATGTTGCGACGCGGGCATCAACTCGAAATCGGCCAAGTTGGAATCGTGGGTTATGTCACGCAGACCGGCAAGGCGCGCATTGCCTTGGATGTTGGCCGGGATGCCGTCTATTTCGATAATCCGGATTTGCCGCAAACGCGCTCGGAAATGGCCCTGCCTCTGGTCGTGGCCGATCGAATTCTGGGAGCGCTCGATATCCAGTCGACTGAGCCGCAGGCCTTTAAACAAGACGACATTGAAGTCCTGCAAGTGGTCGCTGATCAGCTGGCCGTGGCCATAGAAAATTCTCGTCTGCTTGCAGAAAGCCACGCCGCCATGGATGCGATGCGACGGGCGTATGGTGAGGCTTCCCTGCAGGCCTGGAGAAGGTGGCTCGAGACCCACACACTGGCCTTCAAGAGCGATGAACGAGGCGGTCTGGCTGAAACGGATCCTAGCCGCTGGAGCGTCGAAGAACAACAAGTCATCCGCGAGGGAACGCCCGTCAAATCCCAGAATGAACGGACCTTGTTTGTCCCCATGCTTCAACGCGGCCAAGCCGTAGGCGTGATCAAACTTGCAAAACACGATCAAGCCCATTGGTCCGCCAGCGAAATTCAATTGGCCCAAACCCTGGCTGCGCAGTTGAGCGATTCGTTGGAAGCCGCACGACTTTATGACGAAGCCCAGAGACGCGCAGAGCGTGAACGCGCGATTGCAGAAATGTCAGGAAAAATCAGCAGCGTTTACGGCATGGACGACATACTGCGCTTGATGACCGAGGAGCTCGGCAAGATGTTTGATGATTCCGAAGTGGTCGTTCAAATGGCCCAAGAGCAGAAATGAACGCGCACTTTAGGTTTTATCCTTCACCTGGGTCAAGGGCTTTGGCTGAATTTGGCCGGATCGCCAGGGCGGCTGGCCAACAAGACGTATTCTTGTGTAAGAAGTGCATGACAAAGGCTTCTGCGAAAGAGATGCCACAATGAGTTTTCCTAATCTGTCCCTGCGGCTAAAAGTGATCGTAGCATTGGCCGGCATAACCGTGCTTACCGTAGCGGTACTTGCCAGTTATCTGCTGAATCGGATTTATCAAAACGCGTACAATAGCGCTGCCGCCCAAATCACATCCGTGAACCAGGAACACATCCTGTCCATCCAAACGTTTTTGTCTGAACATAGTCAGGATGTGATGATCCTGAGCCGGCTGCCCGATCTCCATAATTTAATAGTAGCCCGGCAAACCGGGGCGAGTCCGGCGGTAGTGGCAGCCGATAACGCGGCCTTCACGCAGGACCTGCAGGCGTTTTTCGAAGCTCACCCAGTTTACGACAATCTGCGTTTCATAGATGGCAGCGGGCAGGAAGTGGCAAAAGTCACTGCCAGCTATATCTCAGCGACGCTCCAGAATAAGGCAAGCCGCCCGTTCTTTTCCATACCTTCCAAGATGCCAGCTGGTACGCTATACCTGTCGCCCCTGGAACTGGAGCAAGACATGGGCAAGATCATCGTGCCGAATGTTCCAGTGGTGCGGTTCGCCACGCCCGTATATTACAACAACAAATTAGCTGGCGTCGTTGTAGCCAATATCGTGGCCAAGAACTTTTTAAATGTATTGAATGACCCCAGTCATCATGTCATCTTGGTGGATCAGAAAGGCTTCTACCTCTACGATAACCAAGGTTCGAGTAGACTCTTCGGGGGTGCAACCGATCTGAACACCGGCTACACCATCCTCAAAGATATGCCCACCGAGGTGAGTTCTCTGTTATCGGGAAAGGCAGGATCCTTTTCTGATCAGAACAACGTTTACTTTTATGCTCCGGTTACGATCTTGAATGGGACGGCTCCCAGTTGGCTGCTCATCTACGAAATTCCACGGTCCGAAATCTACGCTTCAGCAAACCAAGCCTTGTCCACCAGTCTACTCATCCTGATGGCCATTCTCCTGGTTGCAATAGCCCTGGCTGTCTACCTGGGCAATTCCATGATCGCACCACTGACCCACTTGACGCAAGCTGCGCGGGAGGCGGCTGAAGGCAAGCTGTTCACTCCCACCGGGATTACATCTAATGATGAAATCGGCGTTCTGGCACGCGCCTTCAACCTCATGACGAGACAACTGAGCGAGCAGATCAGAACGTTGGATCAACACGTAGCCGAGCGAACCGCCGACCTCGAACGCTCCAACCAAGCGAATCAAGAGCGGGTACGCGAATTACAGATTGTGGCGGATGTGGCCCAGGCGGTGGCCTCGGTTCGAAGCCTGGACAGCCTCCTGCCGAAAGTGGTTCAAATTATCTCTGAACGTTTCGGCTATTACCATACGGGCATCTTCTTGCTGGATGATCAGCGCGAATACGCCGTGCTCCGCGCCGCAAGCAGCGAAGGGGGGAAACGCATGCTGGCACGCGAACATAAATTGCGCGCCGAGGCGAGCAGCATCGTAGGTTACGTTGCCTCAACGGGCAAACCACGCGTGACCTCGGACGTTGGGTCGGATGCAATTTACTTCACCAATCCAGATCTCCCTGCAACCCATGCGGAGATGGCCGTGCCCCTGGCCGTTGGCAATCAATTGATCGGTGTGCTGGATATCCAGAGCGCCGAACCATCGGCGTTTGGCAAGGAGCAAATTGAGGTTCTGGTCATACTCGCCAACCAAGTGGCCGTCGCCATTGAAAATGCCCGCTCCTTCGGAGAGGCCAATCGCGCGCTGGCAAACGCACAACAAGTCTACAATGAATTCGTCGCCCAAAGATGGGATCAATACGCAAAGGCTCAAACGGTCTTCGGATATCGATTCGAAAAAGGAAAGGTTTCTTCGCTGGCCACACCGCTTCACATACAAAGCCCTGCGCCTGCTGCCGATTCAGATGACCGAGATTTGGTGCTTCCAATTCAAATCCGCAACAAGACCATTGGCGTGATTAACATACGCGCCACTGACAGTTCACATGGCTGGTCAGAGGACGAGCTGGCAGTAGTGCGGGCCATGGCCGATCGCGTCGCCCTGGCGCTGGAAAGTGCCCGACTACTGGAAGATTCGCTCAAAAGGGCCGATAAAGAGCGTGTCATCGGCGAAATCTCAGCGCGAATCGGCTCCTCCACCAGTGTTGATTCCATCGTGCGTCTGGCAACGCAGGAACTCGGAAGAATCATGGCTGGTTCGGAAATCACCCTCCAACTCGAGCCGCCGAAGATGACAGACAACAGGTGAGTGTGCGATGTCAGAGACAATTGGAGTTTCGAGGATGAACACACCGGTTCCTACTGATCAGCAGAGCGGGTCCGCACGCCGAATTGCCTGGATTGGCATAACGGGCTCCGCAATTGCCGGTCTGTTTTACCTGTATTTATTCGTTCAACAATCGGCGTGGCAACTGGCCGGATTGTTTGTGGATACATTTGTCTTATTGATCGCTGCGACGATCAGCCTGTTTCTGATTCAGCGCGGAAGCATAACCAAAGGCATATTACTGTTAATTGGGGTTGCGCAAATTGTATTCGCAGTTGGCACCGCGCTCATCACCAGTATTGGCTTGGCATTTGCCTTGGGCATCGCGTTCATTACCGCCATGATCGCGACTGAAACGCTGCCTTCACGCGAAACCGTCATTACAGCGATCACCGCCGCAATCAGCGGGATCACCAGCATCATCATAGACAGCTGGGCGCCAAGCTATCGCCTCCCGGCCCCCTTGCTGGTTCAGATCTTCATACCGACTCTGATCGCCATCATCGTATTGATATTTGCCTATCTCTTAATTCAACAATTCAGACGATCCCTGCGGGCCAAACTTCTGCTCGGCTTCATCGTGGTCTTTCTTGTGTCCGGTGTATTTGGAGCCTTCGCAATCCGGCAACAGTATATCGGAACACAGCAGGCGGCGGTCACGGAGGCTTCCAACGTAACAGAAGCAATCGCCCTGTCGGTGGGCCGATATCCGGCCAGCGCGCAGGATTACGTGGCGCAATTAAGTCGAAGTCAACAGCGGCGCGCCTTAATTGTGGACCTTCAGAAACGCATCTTGGCGGATCCAAATAGCGCAGCCGTCTTCACAACCTACAGCTCCGACCCTGGCGAAGAGGTGGCGGCCACGCTCAAAGACGGGCAAATCCGCACCTATATTGAAAACAGCGAGGTGTCTCCGTCCGGCCCAAATATGATCGTCGCGCCAGTACGTGACCCCGCCGGCAAGATCACCGGCGCCGCCATCGTGGACTACACCAGCCTTTTGGGACAATTGCAGAGCGCGACCAACGCCACCGTACAGGCCTTGACTACGTTTGGCGCCGCAGGCTTGATCCTGCTGTTCGCGATCATCCTGTTTGTTGCCAGCCAAATTGCCGATCCGGTTATTCTCCTTCAAAATGCTGCGGTGGAAGTTGGCCGAGGAAACCTGGATGTTGCCATACCGGATCAGCCCTCCGAAGATGAGATTGGCACGCTCTCGGCCTCGTTCAAAAATATGGCAAACCAATTACGCGATTTGATCGGCACGCTTGAACAACGGGTCCGGGAACGCACCTCTGAATTGGCTTCAGCTAACCAGGAGGTCTCACACCGGGCGGCGCAGCTGGAAGCGATTGCAAAAGTCACGCGGTCTATTGCATCCATCCAGGATCTGCAAACCATTCTTCCAGAGATTGCCCAGACGATCAGTGAAGAGTTTGGGTTTTACCACATCGGCATCTTCATGCTGGATGAAGCAAAACAATTCGCCGTGCTACAGGCTGCTAACAGCCAAGGCGGGCAGGCAATGCTTCAACATGGCCATCGACTTAAGGTTGGCGAACAGGGAATCGTCGGCTTCGTCGCGGCCAATGCCATTCCCCGCATCGCGCTGGACACGGGGGTGGACGCTGTCTTCTTTAATAACCCGGACCTGCCGACCACCCGTTCTGAAATGGCGCTGCCTCTGATTTTGAACGAGCAGACGATCGGCGTGCTGGACGTGCAGAGCGAGGAGCCGTCCGCCTTTACCCAGGAAGATATTGAAGTACTTGCAACCCTTGCGGAACAGGTGAGCATCGCCATTCAAAATGCACGCCTATTCGATGAAACCAATCGCTCGCTTCGCGAGGCGCGCGGCCTTTACGAACAGTTCATCCAGTCGGCGCTGAGCGAAACCGCGGAGGAAAAGAAAGTCGGTTACCAACTAAAAGGAACCAGCCTCGCCTCATTAAGCACGCCTATGGTGAGTCCGGAAATCGAAATGGTTCTTGCGAAAGGCGACACCATCGTCAAACCAGTGGACACTGAGAGAAATGCTGCGATATTGACCATCCCGATCAAACTCAGGGGAAACGTGATCGGCGTGCTGGATATTCGCTCGCAAGACAAGGCAGATTGGGGACAGGATGACATTGATATCGCACAGGCCGTTGCCGAACGCGTGGCCCTTGCCGTTGAAAATGCCACACTTTTGGAAGATTCACAAAGACGGGCCTCGAAGGAACGCATTATCGGTGAAGTCACCACCAAGATCAGTCAATCCATCAATTTGCGCAATGTGCTACAAACTGCAGTTGAGGAATTAGGCCACGTCATTCCCGGATCGGACGTGATCATCCAACTCGAAGCGGGCAATGGCAAAAGCGGAAAACAAGAGAAACAGCATCTATGAAAGACTCCTCCTCAAAGACTCCCGCCTTCATGCGCTCATCCAGTCTTCGCACCAGATTGACCCTGGGCAACATAATCGTCACATTCATTGCCGTCGCAGCACTGGGCTATTACGTGTACTATCGCGCGCAACAGACGAATTCGTATCTGACCAGTCAACTGGCGAGCAGCGTCCGCCAGCAGGCAGAAACCCAGCTAGATGCGACCAGCGCCGCGCAGGCTGCAACCTTGAACAACTTCTTTGCATCTGCGGTCACGAACATCACTCTGATTGGCTCAACTGCCGACAACTTACTTTCTGCCGAGACCCGCCTGGATAATGGTAGCTATTGGGATGCAGCCAAGTCCATGGCCCGGCTGCCAAGCGGGAGTTGGGATAATTCCCCCACAGACGTGGCGTCCGTCTTCATTCCGGCGAAAATTGACCTTACCCCAGATCTGACAGCCGAGTTGAACACCGTCCGGCAACTGGATTTTACTGTTCCGTCGATTCTCAAGGCAAATCCCGATGTAGTGGCGATTTACTTTGGAGGCGCTTCGGGAGAAACACTTTATTATCCCAATATCGATTTGGCGACCATCGTGCCTGCCGATTTCGATGTAACCGGTCGCCCGTGGTATACAAAGGCCTCGCCAGAACAGAATCCGGCGCGCCGTACTGTTTGGTCTGATCCGTATCTGGACGCCGCCAGTCACGGCCTCATAGTAACAAGCAGTGTGCCTGTCTACAATTCGCTCGGGGATTTTCGTGGTGTTGCCGCCATGGACTTCCAACTTAATCGAATCACAAGCCTCGTCTCGAACGTACATGTTGGGGACACGGGTTACGCCTTCCTCCTCGATCAAAACTACCGGCTTATTGGAATGCCCGACGCAGGTTATAAGGAGTTTGGGATATCCACCAGCGCGGTTCCTCTGGGACAAGTACTGGCCCCGAGCGAGATGTCAGCACAAGTACCCGCAGAGTTTTGGCAGGTCCTAGCCAAAATGAGTTCCGGCCAGAGTGGCCTGGAAACCATCGAGCTGAACGGCGTGGAACATTTTATGGTTTACCAGCCTTTGCCGAGCGTGGGATACAGTCTTGCCATCCTTGTCCCTTCGGAAGAACTTCTGAAGGGAGCTGCTACCGCTCAGGCGCAGATCGTGCAATCCACGAGGAATACGCTGATCTTCAGCATCCTGCTCGTTCTGGGGATTCTGATCATCTCATTGCTGGCATCCCTGGCGATCAGCGGCGCGTTAACCTCCCCGCTGGCGTCGTTGACCAAAACCGCCGAAGAAATCACGGCGGGCAATCTCAACGCGACAGCCCGCATCGATGCCCGGAATGAAATCGGGACGCTTGCCAACGCCCTCAACACCATGACCTCGACACTCAAAGAGAACATCCAGTCCCTCGAACAGCGAGTTGCGGAAAGGACCTCCGCTCTGGAGGAATCCTATCGAAAGGCGGATCGGCGTGCCGCCCATTTCGAGGCGATCGCTTTGATCGTCAAAGCCATCAACTCCATCCACCAGATGGACGCCCTGTTACCGCAGATCACATCTGTGATCAGCGAGCACTTCGGTTACTACCATGTGGGCATCTTCCTGAACAATGAAAGCGACCAAACGGCGGTCCTCACCTCCTCGAATAGTGAGGGAGGAAGACGCATGCTGGAGCGCAATCATCGTCTGAAAATTGGCGAACAGGGGATTGTGGGATATGTCGCTTCCACCGGCAAAACCCGAATCGCCCGCAACGTGGGTGAGGACAGCGCATACTTTAACAACCCGGACCTGCCGGAAACCCTCTCAGAAATGGCCGTGCCTTTACGGACGGGGAATAAGATTGTAGGGGTCCTGGACGTGCAAAGTAAACAAGCTGACGCATTTTCGCAGGAGGATATCGGCGTCCTTTCGCTCCTTGCGGATGAAGTGAGCCTGGCCATTGATAATACCCGATTATTCGAAACCACGAACAAATCGCTCGCTGAAGCAGAAGCGCTATATCGCCAATATCTGCGCCAGGCATGGAATCGCTTGCCGCGCGAGGAACGCCTGCACGGTTATCGTTACACGATTTCCGGTTCGGCGCCGCTCGAACGTCCGCTGGATCTGGAAGGCGGGGCCGAGGGGAGCCCGAGCGGCACTGAGGAAAACCCGCCGGCCCGTCTCGTGGTCCCGATCAAGTTGCGCGGCGAAGTCATCGGTAATCTTGTCATTCAGAATCCGCACAACAAAGAATGGAGCCAGGATCAATTAGATCTGGCACGGGCCGTGGCCGATCGCGTCGCGCTCTCCGCAGAGAATGCGCGGTTGTTCGATGAAACCAGTCGGCGCGCAGAACGGGAACGCATGGTCACCGAGATCACCTCGAAGATTCGCAGCACAAATAACCCGGATGAAATGGTCAGCATCGCACTGAATGAACTGCGAGGTGCTTTAGGCGCCACACAAGTGCAGCTCATACCGCAAGTCATTTCTGCACCAAAGGATGAAAGAACCGTGAAGACATCCATCGCTCCGCAGAAGGCAGATCCGGCGCACAGTGGAAATGGAGCAAAGAAATGAGTCATGTAATCGCCATCTCAAACGAAAAAGGCGGTGTGGCAAAAACAACCACTACCCTCTCCCTGGGTGCGGCCCTAACGGAAATGGGCCAGAAAGTTCTGGTCATCGACCTCGATCCTCAGGCAAATTTGACCCTGGCCCTGGGCGTGGAACCTGGTTCGGCGGTTGTAACTTCAAGTCACATCCTGATCGAATCCGCTCCGCTCATGAGCGCCCGCTGCCCCACTGAAATTGAGAACCTTGATCTGATCCCCGCCCAAGCCAGCATTGAAAATGCAGAACAATTCCTGCCCGTCCGAACCAATTACACGGCCGGCCTGAGGCGCGCCCTGGAGAACGCGGCACCCCTTATGTATGACTACGTGCTCTTCGACTGCCCACCCTTTTTGGGGGCCATCACCATCAACGCCATGAGCGCCGCAGAGTTATTGATCATCCCGACGCAGGCGGAATATTTTTCAGCGTATGCTCTCCGTAATATGATGGGCGTGATTCGGCGCGTCCGACAAGAGAGCAATCCGGATCTGGGTTATCGAATCCTGATTACCATGCTTGACCGGCGCAATCGCACTCACCGCAACATTCAAGAACAGCTTCAAAACACGTTTGGCGAAGGTCTGTTCAAAACCGTTATCGAAGTGGACACCAAGTTGCGCGAAAGCCCAATCGCTGGCGTGCCGATCACGCAGTACAGACCCACCGCGCGCGGTTCCCAGCAGTACCGGGAATTGGCTCAGGAGCTTAAAGAATATGTCAAAGAAAAAGAACAACAAGCGGCTTGAGAATCTTTTCAACGACCTAGCGACGGCAGAGCCAAAGCCTGCCAAGGAAAAGACGCCCGAGACGTTGATCTCCGGCCCGGTTGTCGCTCCACCCTGGCCCAGAAGCGCCGCACCATCCAAACCCACCTTAGCGCGGACGGAGGAAAAGACCGCGGCCATTCCTCCTGCAGCCCTCGGCGATCCTGGCGCAATGTCGCTGGCGTTTCGCACCGATGAAAAGAACTGGGCTACACTGCGGGTGGTCGATGAGACCGAGCCGCGCACTTGGGCTATGGAGGAACAGATGCTGGTCAAGCAAGTCGCCGACCAGCTTTCACTGGCCTTGGAAAATGCCCGGCTCTTTCAGGAGGCTCAACAGCGCGCGGCGGAGCTATCAATCCTCAACGAACTCGGCCGCGAGCTTACCAGTCTGCTGGAAGTTTCAGAGATTGCAGAAACCGTCTACAGGCACACGACCCGCCTGATGGATACAACCAATTTCTTCATAGCACTCCTCAGCGAAAACGAGCAAATGTTCAGTTTTCCGGTGTTGATCGATGAAGGCAAGCGCGTACAAGTGCCTGAGCGTCAGATCGCGCGCGGCCTATCTGCCTATGTGATTCGCACCAAGCAGCCGCTTTTTATCCCTGACAACGTAGTGGGTAAAATAAAAGAGCTAGGCCTCGATCCACTCACGATCGGAGGCGACGCGCCTGCCCTGTGCTGGCTGGGCGTTCCTCTGTTGGCTGGCCCCAAAGTAACAGGGGTACTCACCATACAAAGCACAAAGAAATCAAACCTCTTTACGGAACGCCAACGCGACCTGCTTTTGACCATTGCGGGGCAAGCGGCCATCGCGCTTGAAAATGCCCGGCTGTTCCAAGAGACGCAGCAGCGCAACGAAGAACTTGCTACGTTGAACGAGGTGATCGGATCGGCCAGCCAAACCCTCGAATTGAAAACGATCTTCCATACCGTCCTGACAAAAACCCTGGAAACCATTGGATTTGACGGCGGTTTGATCACCATGTTCAATCCGTCGCGCGGCAAACTTGAGCGCATCGTGCGAATCGGTCTGCCGGGTGAAATTCCGCCTGACCCGGCCGAAGGCATGGAGAACTCCCTTTGTGCGGTTGTTTTCAACAGCAGGGATGCTCTGGCGATCAACGACTTTCGGCAAGGAGCACCGGTGGATGTCTCCGGAGAAATCGAGGCTGGCTTCCTTTCTTACCTGGGAGCGCCGCTCGAGTCCAAGGGCCAGGTTTTGGGAACCATCTGCGTTTTCCGCAAATCAACAGGAACCATTGGCCAACCAACCATCGACCTTATGCGTACCGTGGGCCGCCAAGTCGGTTTCACAATCGAGAACGCACAGCTTTTTGATGAGACACAGCGCCGGGCGCGTGAGATGTCCGCGCTGGCGGAGGTGGGCCAGGACGTATCCGCCTCACTGGACCTCCAAGTGGTGCTGGAGCGAATTGCCGCACACGCCAAGGAACTGCTGGGCGCGCTTAGCAGCGCCGTCTATGTGCCCGAGGCTGACGGAATTACGTTCCGAGCTATTGCCGTGCTTGGAACTGAGGCGGATGAGATCCGAAGAGACGCCATCCGTACTGGCGAGGGAATTCTCGGCCATGTCGCTAAAATAGGAAGAGGAGAAATCGTCAACAACGCGATCCAAGATCAACGTGCGCTCCTCATCAGCGGTACTGAGCAGCTCCAAAATGAACATTTAATGGCGACCCCTTTGCTTTCAGGCACCCGCGTCAGCGGCATCATGGCCGTTTGGCGCACTGGGGCCGGCCTCGAATTCAACGAAAGTGATCTGGATCTTCTGACCGGCTTGGCCCGCCAAGCAGCCATTGCCGTAGAAAACGCGCGCCTGTTCGAGGCCACGCGCGAAAGCCAGCAAGCCGTGGCGCGCTCCGAAGGAGAACTGCGCGCCCTATTCACGGCCATGACGGACGTAATCCTCATTTTAGACAAGGACGGCCGCTATCTTCGCATCGCGCCGACCAACCCGTCACGGCTCGTAAAACCTGCCGACGAACTGCTTGGGCAGTTGACGGATGACGTGCTTCCGAGCGAAGCGGCTCACGCCATTAATGACGCGATCAAACAAGCTTTGAGAACAGGTGAAACTGTCAAACTAGAGTATAAGCTTGAGATCAATCAGCAAGAATACTGGTTTGATGCAGCCGCATCGAAGCTCAACGAGGATCAGGTGTTTCTTGTCGCCCGTGACACCACAGATCGCAAATACAATGAACTGCTTCAGACTGCCATTGCCCAAATCGCAGAAGCGGCGCTATCTGCAGAAGACATGGCGGGCTTGACCAAGATCATCCACGAGAACGTAAACACATTGATGCCCGCCCGTAATTTTTATATCTCCCTCTATGACGAGCGCGCCGACCTAATGACATTCCCGTACCACGCCGATGAGTATGACACGCCTTTTTTCTCACAAAAGCCTGGCCGTGGCCTGATCGGCTATGTACTTCGGACCGGCAGACCGCTCCTGGCCACACCTGAGGTATACGACAGCCTCGAAAAAGCCGGAGAAGTCAAAGCCGAGGGTATGCGCGGAGTCGACTGGCTGGGTGTTCCGCTAAGAAGCGGCGCTCAGCCGATCGGTGTGATGGCGGTTCAAACGTTCGATCCAAAAATCCGCCTCAGACAAAAGGATCTGGAAACCCTAAACCTCATTGCCGCACAAGCCGCGATTGCTATCGAGCGAAAACGAGCAGAAGAAGTGCTCAAGCGAAGGAACGAATATCTGGCCGCGGCCGCCGAGATCGGCCGACTCGTAACCTCAACCCTGGACTTGAACACTATTTTCAGCAGGACCGTCAATCTGGTCAGTGAACGGTTCGGGTATTACCACGCGGCCATCTTTGTGGTGGAGGAGACTGGCTTCAATGCCGTTCTGGTTGAGGCAACCGGGGAAGGCGGCCAAGAAATGAAGCGCCGTGGCCACAGCCAGCCCATTAATAATTATTCGATTATCGGGCGCGCGATCCAAATCGGTGCGCCGGTTGTGGTCAACAATACAGCATTGGATGGTACTCACAAGCTGAATCCCTTCCTGCCATTTACAAGAGCGGAAGCAGTAATCCCCTTGCGAGTTGGGACGCGCGTCATTGGTGTGCTTGATATTCAATCTCCAACGATCGATGCCTTCAGGGAAGACGATATGGCCGTCTTGCAAATCCTGACGGATCAAGTCGCGGTTGCCATCGACAATGCCCGTTCCTACGAACTGTCGCAACAGGCAGTTAAGGAAATGCGCGAAGTGGACCGCATGAAGAGCATGTTCCTGGCGAATATGAGTCACGAACTTCGCACTCCGCTGAACTCCATTATTGGTTTCTCCCGTGTCATTTTGAAGGGCATTGATGGTCCCGTGAGCGAACTGCAGCAGCAGGATTTGACTGCCATATACAATTCCGGACAGCACTTGCTCGGCCTCATCAATGACATTCTTGATCTATCCAAGATCGAAGCGGGCAAGATGGAATTGGCGTTCGATGAAGTCAATATGGCTGATGTGATCAACAGTGTGATGTCCACAGTGGTGGGTCTCATTAAAGACAAGCCGGTTAAACTGGTCAGGAACATTCAAGGCGACCTGCCCACCGTTCGCGCCGATGCCATTCGGGTCCGACAAGTGCTATTGAATCTCCTGTCGAATGCCGCCAAGTTCACCTCGGAGGGCAGCATCACAGTGGATGCTGAGGTTGCGACTGGTCCAGCTGGACATCCTGAAATCCTGGTCAGCGTAACCGATACCGGCCCCGGCATCGAGCCAAAAGACCAAGCCAAACTCTTCCAGCCCTTCTCACAAGTGGATGATTCCCTGACGCGCAGAACCGGCGGAACGGGCCTTGGCCTGTCCATCAGCCAGCAGCTGATCCAAATGCATGGCGGCCGGATTGGCCTCAACAGCACGGTGGGTAAAGGAAGTACCTTCTACTTTACGCTGCCGATCTACCGAGGCAAGGAAGAGACTTCCTTGTCCAATGATGGAAAAGTGATCCTGGCCATCGACGATGACCCGCAAGTCATCTCACTCTATGAGCGATATCTCCAGCCGCAGGGTTATCAAGTAGTAGCGCTCACCAATCCGTCGCAAGCCATGGAGCGGGCGAAACAACTTCATCCGTATGCCATCACGCTGGACATCATGATGCCCGGCTATGATGGCTGGTCTGTGCTGAGCGACCTCAAGTCCGATGCGGAAACGCGCGATGTTCCGGTCATTGTCTGTTCCATCGTAGAAGACCAGGAGCGGGGTTTCAGCCTCGGCGCGGCAGATTATTTGCTGAAACCGATCCTTGAAGACGACTTGCTTAATGCTTTGGACCACCTCAACCGCGACGGAAGCATCCGCGAAGTTCTGGTTGTCGATGATAATCCCAGCGATTTGCGATTAATGGACAAGATCCTCCAGGAGCACGGTCGTTACAAAGCCATCTTGGCGGAGAGCGGTCGAAAAGGATGGGATATCATCCTCTCCCATCCTCCGCATGCTGTCGTCCTCGACTTGTTCATGCCTGAAATGGACGGCTTCACCATCCTTGAAAAAATGCGGGAGAATCCCAAGTTGCGCGATATTCCGGTTGTGGTGGTCAGCGGCGTGGACTTGTCCGCCGAACAGCAGCAACAACTGAAAGAATTCGGCCAGCGGCTTCTCAATAAAGGATCGCTGAACGAGAGCGATCTACTGAACACGATCGAGCGCGCGCTTCAGCGAGTCGAAGGCAGGAAATAGGATCAAGTTATGTCGTTCATCATCAAATGCCTGGATTGCGGGCACACTGCGCCTTACTTTCCCACCTCAACAAATTGCCCGCGCTGCAACGGTCAATGGCGCGAGGCGGAATATGATTACGAGACGCTTGCCAAGATTTTGCCTTTGCAGCTGCCGGGCCGGCCATTTGACATGTGGCGATATCGAGAGCTGCTGCCGGTCCGGAATCCCAACGTGACCCTTTCACTCGGCGAGGGCGGTTCACCCCTTATCCAGGCCGTTAACCTCGGTATGATGCTTGGCACGCCAAACCTTTTCATCAAGGACGAGCGGCAGGGGCCGACTGGCTCGTTCAAAGACCGGCAGGCGGCAGTCACCATCGCGGCCTTGAAAGAGGCCGGGATCACTGAAATGGTTGCCGCCTCAACTGGAAACGTTGCGATCGCGTATTCTGCCTACGCCTCGAGAGCAGGTATCAAGCTTTGGGCGTTTGTCACCAGCCTCGTGCCTGCGGTAAAAATGCGCGAGATCGCTCTGTACGGAAGTCAGGTGATCAAAGTAACGGGTTCCTATGATCAAGCCAAGCAAGTCGCCTCAGAGTTTGCTCGGCAAAGAAATCTTTATCAAGACATGGGTGCGCGTACCATTACATCCATCGAGGCCATGAAGACCATTGCGTTTGAAATCGCCGAACAGCTAACTGCAATTCAAGGTCCACTCAGCACTGGCGGCAAAGAAAGAGCACTGTGGCGCTCGCCCGATTGGTATGTGCAATCCATCAGCGGAGGAATGGGGCCGCTCGGGGTGTATAAGGGGTTTCGTGAAATGAAACAAATGGGGCTGGCGGAACGAATTCCATCCATCGCGGCGATACAGGCCGAGGGCTGTGCCCCCATGGTCAGCAGTTTCAAACAGGGACTGGAAACTGCCATTCCGGTGGTATCGCCGAGGACGCACATTGAGACGTTGGCCACCGGCGATCCGGGCCGTTCATACACGCTTCTGCGGGAACACATTCTGGATACCCGAGGAACTTTCGAAAGCGTCTCGGACGAGGAAGCATTCCGCGCTATGCACGCGCTGGCAAAGATGGAAGGCATATCCGTCGAACCAGCAGCGGCCGTGGCCTTCGCAGGCTTATTCAAACTAATCCGGGCCGGCACCATCAAATCGACGGATACCATCATAGTCAATTGCACGGGTCACACTATGCCCGCCGAAGAATTCATTCTCGGCAACCATTGGACTCGCGATGTAGAGTTCCCCAGCAAACAAAAGGAAACACCGGAAGATGGTCTACTGGCGGCGCTGAATCAGGTCGTCCCAAATCGTTTCCCGCGCGTTGCAATTATCGACGATACGGCGGAAGCGCGCCGATTGATCCGGCGCATTCTCCAGTCCCAAGGCGACTTTACAATCTTTGAGGCAACCAATGGAGAAGATGGCCTGAATCTTATTCGGCGCGAATTGCCGGACTTGATCGTTCTGGATTTAATGATGCCTGAAATGGACGGATTCGCCGTGATGGACGCATTGAAAGCAGATCAGAAAATCGCGGGGATTCCCGTCATTGTAGCAACTGCCAAAGAGCTTACACCGGAAGAAAAGAATCGACTAGGAACACAAATCCAGACGCTCATGCAAAAAGGAGACTTCCTCAACGACGAATTCCTGGAAGAAGTTAAAGCACTTATCAAGTGAAAATCCCATAATTTAGAAGTGACCTGGACAGAATGCAAAAGGGACGCACCAAAGGAATCTTTGCGGCACTGAGCTCAGCAGCTTTTCTTGGGGTTTCGCCGGTCCTGGGAAAACTGGCAATCAATTTCGGATTCACTCCCTTGGCAGTGGCTGCCTTCCGCACGGTCCTGGCGGCGGGTCTGATTTTCATTGTCATGCTTCTCTTTTTCCGGCCATACCTATATATTTATCCCGTCGGCTTGATAGGCTGCTTGTTGGCCGGAATCATTAATGGTCTCGGCTCTATCCTGTATTACATGGCACTGGAACGCCTGAATGCAAGCGTCGGGCAGACTTTATATCTCGTGTATCCCTTCTTTGTCGCGCTCTGGCTCATTCTGGACCACCAACCGCCAAGCCGCCTGACAATCTACCGAATGGGAATTGCCGGATTATCTCTGATTCTGATCACCGCCCTGCCAGGGAATCCTGCTGACCCGATTGGAATAGTAATGATGCTGGGAGCTGCCGCCTTGTACGCACTTCATCTGCCTATCAATCAGCGGGTATTGTATGAGGTGCCAGCACCAACGGTAACACTCTACACCTTGATCGCAATGAGCGTAGTAGTCCTGCCTGCCTATTGGATCTTTGACCGTCAATGGATTGCGCCAAGCGCAGTGTGGTGGCCCGTGCTGGGCCTGACATTTGCCACACTTCTATCACGCCTTTCGCTGTTCCTTGGAGTCAAGCACATTGGCGGCATGCAGACCGCCCTGCTTGGATTGAGCGAACTGCTGGTTACTATTCTGTTTAGTTATCTCTTTCTTAAGGAAAACCTGGCGTGGACTCAATGGCTGGGCGCAGGCGGCCTTGGGCTCAGTTTGCTCCTCGTTCGACTGGAGGAGCCGCGTCCAACCCACGGCGCCGGCAGCGGAGGCTGGCTTGCATGGATTCGTCCACCCGATCTGCCTCGCGATATACCAGCCGACATACCCTGGGGACCGCACGAATAAATGAGCAGCGGCAACCGCCAGGATTGCTCGGTAATTTGCCCTATATCACTTTTCCTCTTCGTAAAGGTAGCCAGTACCCCGCACGCTTGCCACTCGTTCAGACAACACCGGAAACTTTTCCAATTTGTGTCGCAGGCGACTCACCAATGGACGCAATATTTCCGGCGCCTCGCGTTGCGAGGTATCGTACCCCTGCACCAGCAAGACCAGCTCGCGGTGAGAAAAAACCTTTCCGGCATTTTCCATCAAAATACGTAGCAGCCGGCCCTCCGCGGGGGTGAGATGCTCAACTTTCTTTGCGCCTCGAATTTGACGCCTGGAAAGATCCACCACAGTTCCATCCTTCAACTTATACTCCACAGCCATCTCATCTATTTCGGAGGATTCCCCGGTTCCGCTCTTGGATTGCAGTTTGGCAATGCGGCGAGCCAACCCCTTTTTCACGCTGGCGATCACTTGTGCCGGAACGGCAGGCTTGGTCAAATAATCATGGATGCGCAGCCGCAATGCTTTGACCGCCGAATCAGTCGAAGCAAAGGCGGTCAGCAGGACAATTTCCGTATCAGGAGCAATTTGGTTCACAACTTGCACCACCTCTAAACCATCCATCCCTGGCATACGCAGGTCGACCACCATCAAGTCAACGGGGTGCGTGCGAACATACTCCACCGCCATTTGACCATTGGGGGCCGATGCCACATTGTAGCCTTCCAGTTTCAGGATGTCGGCAAGGGATTGGCGCGCCACGTTCTCGTCATCAACCACTAGGATATTGGATTTCATGGCTTATCTCCTGTTGGCAGAAAGAGTCTGAAGCATGCCCCACGCCCATGGTCCGGTAGCAGCTCCAAGGAACCGCCATGGGTGGTGGCAATATTATAGCTGACAGTCAATCCCAGTCCTGTCCCACCCTCTTTGGTGCTAAAGAAGGGTTCGAAGATATTCCTTTGTTTTTCGATTGGCACGCCGGGACCGCTGTCCTGGAATAAGACCTCGACGCCGCCCTCCACTGCTCTGCCCGTGATTGTCAAATTACCCCCGTCCGGCATGGCATCAAATGAGTTCAGGATCAGGTTGATAAATACCTGTTGGATCTGGCTATGAACGGCTGTGATCCGTGGCATGAGAGACGGCATATTTACCTTGACCTGCAGGCCGCGTTCCGAAAGCTGCTTTTGCATTAGGGTCAAAACGTAGTTCAACAATTCCTGGACATCCACGGGTTCGGGTTTAGCCGCTCCCGGCCGATAAAAATCGAGCATGCGGCGCACGGTGAGCGACAAGCGCTCCAGTTCTACCACCGCCAAATCAAAGTATTCCTTTCGTTTTGCCTCCGGCAAATCCTGGCGGCCCGCCAGATGTAAGCAGTTTTGCACAGATTGCAGCGGGTTATTTACTTCGTGGGCGATCGAGGCACTGAGGCGACCAGCCGCAGCCATCTTTTCTGCCTGCAGCAGCGCAGCCTGCGACTCCTCAATCTTCCGAACGTAGGCGCGTTGTTCGTCATACAGGCGCGCATTCTCCATCGCAGCCGCGCTCTGACGCGCCAGAATTTGGAACATGTCTAAATCGGCCTCGCTAAACGGCAATTCCTCCGGATCGCGTGCCGCGAATAAGATGCTGCGGGAACCGGGACTGACGATCGGGGCGAACATCGCCGCACCCAATCCCGCTTTACGAAGCCGGGTCTGCAAATCTAGGCTACCCGGACCCACCGCGTTGATCAGGATTGGAGATCCGCCCGCATCGGCCTGGATCAAAAAATCGGTGAGGGTCTTGCCGATTCCGCCAAGAAGCACAAACCGGCCATCGGCCTGTGAATACTGATAGTAAGCCGCATGCCTGCAGCGCAACTGACCCAATACGGCATTGACCACCAAATCAAGTAAGGAGTCCTGCCGTGTTTCAGAGAAAAGCGATTCCGTAACGGTAAATAACGGCCGCAAAGCATGGATACGAGCCGCGTCACGTTTTTGTTGATTATCTGAAAGGGCCAGCTTAACTGATTGAATCAATTCCTCTCCCTCCTGAAAAGGCTTCAAAATCAGGCCATCCACACCTTGGCGGAGGGCGCGGATGGCTGTTTCCACTGTACCAAAACCCGTCATGACCAACACAGCTATGTCTGGCTGAATTTGGCGCGCCAGTGTGATCAATTCAAATCCATCAACTTCCGGCATGCGAATATCAACAAGCAGCAGATCAGCCACATGTTCCTTAAGCCAGGCTACCGCCTCCCTGGGATCAGTCAGCGCGACGACCAAATAACCTGCACGGGAAAGGAGGCGCTTGCAAAGCAAGGCGATCCCCGGTTCGTCGTCTACAGCCAAAATCGTAATCGGGCCCATAATCTATACAGGAAGAAGCACAACGAAGGTCGAACCTTTATCTGCCGAGCTATCCACTTCGATTGTACCGCCGTGATCTGTCACAATGCCATAACTGACGGAGAGGCCAAGACCCGTTCCTCCTTGATCGCCCTTGGTGGTAAAGAACGGTTCAAATATGCGTTCCCTATTCTTCGCATCAATCCCCAGGCCGCTGTCTTTGATTGCTGTGGCAATCCACGCCCGGTCATCTTTTGTTCGCATCGATGTCCGGATTTCCAAATTACCTCCGGTCGGCATGGCCTGCAAGGCATTGTGAATCAGATTCAGAAAAACCTGCTTCATCTGGTTTGTATCCACAGAGACCCACGGCAGGTCCTTCGTCAGTTCCAGTGATAGTTGCACGCCGCTCGTGTGGATCAGGTGACGTGTAAGCATCAGCACGTCCTCTACGACCTCATTGATGTCGGATTTGGAACGCGTTCGCTCTCCCTGACGAGCAAAATCAAGCAGCCGCCTGACCACGTCACGAGCGCGCCTCGCCTCTTTCAGGACCAGCTCAATATCGGCGCGGTGAGGGCCGTCGGAGGGGGTTTCGTCAAGAATCAGTTCGGTGAAACCTGTCACCGTGGTTAAAGGATTATTCAGCTCATGGGCAATGCCCGCCGCCATCTCTCCAACCGCCGCCAATTTTGCCGCCTGCAAAAGCCTCCTTTCCGCCTCTTGTTGTGCCGTCATGCGTGCCTTTAACTCGACCTGGGCCGCACGCAGCTGACGGACAGTTTCCAATTGGCGCTCATATTGATCCGCGCTTGAGACAACCGTTGCTAACACACCCGCCAAAGACTCCATGGCCACCAAATCATTGTTGCTAAAGGCGTTCTGCTGGCTGCTCTCCACGTCGATAATACCAAATACTTGATCGCTATGTTTCAGGGCTACGCACATTTCCGAACCCGCATTCCAATGATGCAGAGATTTATAGAGTTTGGCGTGAGCCGTGTCGTTCACCAGGATATTTCCGCCAGTATTAAAAACATGGCCCATGATTCCCTCCTGCATCAGCAGCTCCTCATGCTTCAATTCTGGTCGAACCACCTCGGACCGCGACCCGCCCAGGCCCACTATGAGAGATTCCTCACCATTCTTTACCAACATAACCGCGGCCAGTTCGTAGCCAAAATACTGGGCCACGAGATCAGCCGTAATTTGGGCAATCTCCGTTTTATTGCTTAGGCCGATGATTTGCTGCACCACTTCATGAATAAGGCCGAGATTGCGGGCGCGCGCTTCGGCTTCCTCGCGCAGGCGTCCATACTCGATCAGCCCAGCCAAATAACTGGCAATAACGACAATCAAGTGCTCATCAAATTGGTTGAATGCCTCGGCATGCGTGCTCTCAAGGCCGAGCAAGCCTATGGTTCGGCCGCGATACTTCAATGGCACCAGCAAGACTGAGCGGGCATCGGAATACAACGATTTAGACTCGGCGTCGGCTAAATCGCCGAGGTGAAGAACGCGACCCGCTTTCAAGAAGGAAAGGACCGAGTGACCGGCCAGGGCCACATTTTGTGCGCCGAACTTTCCCTCACGATTCGTAAATTCGCGCATCAACCGTTCATCGGCGGATGGAATATACAGCGATATCAATTCTGCGGAAAATGACCGAGAAAGCAAACCAAAAACACGGCGGGCGATCTGGTCAAGATTCTGGGCAGACGACATCGTCAAGGCAAAATCGTTTAACATGCCCAGCCGCCGCAGATGGTTGGCTAGTTCAGAAAATGTGACAACCACTTCCACCGGAGAGGAAATCTGCCGGGCGATCTCAGCAAGCTGGGACCATTCGTCTGTCCCAAATTCTGAATGTTTCCAAAGCGCCACCGCACCAATGAGTCGCTGACCCACAACCAGTGGGAAACAACACCAGACCTTCGTACTTGACTTGACCGCCGCATGAGGGATCTGATCCCAGTCGGCGCGGTCCTTCTTGACCAGGATATCTGCCCGCGTACGATTCATCCTGCGCAGGAAGGGGTTGGACTCAATGGCCAGTGAAAGGCCAATGCTTTGAGCATCATTGGATTGCGCCATGACATCGAGCACGTCACCACGTCGAATGGCCAGCCACGCGCCTTGGGGGTTGGCAACGCGCACAAAGGCGGCCAGCATACGATCCAGCGCGCGCGGCAAATCGTAGGACAATTCAACTTGCAAGTCTGGCACAAGGTCGCGATGGCCCTCATGGTCTCCAGTTGAAATAAGCTCCGACACAAGGCGCCAAACACCCTGCTGCCGCAGCGACATTTGACGCGCTCCAACGAGCAATACTTGTGAGGTCTGCGTGACAGGGAAAACGTAGAGTTTGGCCCCTTCCAGCTTCGCCTCCGACGGCAACGGCCCGGATTGGTTGTTTGCTCCATTTAGAGTGGCGGCCAGCCCGGCATCGACCGATTCTTGACCAAGAACAGTTTTCAACGCAGCTGCTCTTGATTTCGCCAGGCGATAAGCGATTTCAATTCGCCACTGCCCGCCCTCCCGTTCAGCAAGTGCCGCCCAGCTTGCGCCGGTAAGCCGGCAGGCTTCCTTGAGTTGCGCTTCCATACCGAAGATTATACAGCAACCCCCGGATGGTACAATAGGCTTTACGATGACCGATTTAATCATTATCGGTGGTGGATTGGCGGGCAGCGAAGCCGCATGGCAAGCGGGACAGCAGGGCCTGAACGTAAGTCTTTATGAGATGAGGCCTGCACTTTCCACAGGTGCGCACGAAACGGATTACCTCGCCGAGTTGGTATGCTCAAATTCTCTGGGCTCCAACCAAGCGGATCGTGCTTCCGGGGTACTGAAAAATGAACTGCGTCGCTTGGGTTCGATGCTGTTGGAATGTGCCGAAACCGCCGCGTTACCAGCCGGTTCGGCGCTCGCGGTGGACCGCGAATTGTTTGCGCGAACCGTAACCGAGCGGATACAGAATCATCCGCAGATCAAAGTCATCCGCGAAGAGGTTGTCGATATTCCGTCCACGCCTGCCATTATTGCCTCCGGCCCTTTGACGTCTCCTGCATTATCCGCAGCGATTGCCCAACTGAGCGGGGAAGAACATCTCTTCTTTTTCGACGCCATCGCGCCGATTGTGCTGTATGAGACGATCAGCATGGACGTCGCCTTCCGCGCCTCGCGCTACGATCAAGGCGAAGAAAACGAGGGCGATTATATTAATTGTCCGTTTACAAAAAGCGAATATTACAATTTCGTTGATGCCCTGCTTCATGCCGAGCGAATCGAACTGCGCTCCTTTGAGGACGCCGTTCGTGAAGGAGTTAAGGCCGGACATTTCTTCGAGGGGTGTCTGCCGCTGGAGATCATGGCCTCCCGCGGAAAAGACTCATTGGCGTTCGGACCGATGCGACCCGTGGGGTTGACTGATCCGCACTCAGGCAGGAGACCATATGCCGTGGTGCAGTTGCGTCAGGATAATATTGCAGGCAATCTCTTTAATGTAGTCGGCTTCCAAACCAATCTCAAATACGCCGAACAAAAGCGTGTGTTTCGTCTCATCCCCGGGCTTGAAAATGCCGAGTTTGCTCGCTACGGCCAAATGCATCGCAACACATTTCTTGCCTCTCCCGAGCTGCTCCGGCCCACACTTCAATTTCGTTGCCGTGACGATCTCTTCTGCGCCGGACAATTGACCGGAGTGGAAGGCTATATGGGGAATATCGCCACCGGACTTCTGGCGGGAATCAATGCAGCACGCCGCCATAAGAATCAAAGACCAGTCACACTCCCGCAAACGACCCTGCTTGGAGCACTGTGTCATTATGTAACTCATGCACAAATCAAGGGCTTCCAACCGATGAAGGCAAATTTCGGGATCCTGCCACCGCTCGAAAATACAGCGCACCTGGGCCAGCGCGAGCGCGCTAAAGCTTATGCAGACCGCGCCATGGCGGATCTCGAAGCATTTCTGGATCAGCATGACTAAGCGCAGCGTTGCGGTTTACCTGATTGCCATCGGATTCTTATTAGCGATCACATTAGGCTGGTACGCGCGCGCGTTCCTCCTCGGGCAGCAGGCAGCCTCCGTAAAGTTTGACGGAAGCCGCGCTCTCATCGACGTGCAGACACAAGTCGGGTTCGGGCCGCGCATCCCCGGATCGGAGGCACACGCCAAAATCCTGGAATGGATGCGCAGCGAGTTGGAATCGGCCGGTTGGCAAGTGCAAATTCAACAGTCCGAATCCATGGGGCATCCGATCCAAAATCTGATGGCCTCCCGCACCGACGATCCGCCTCAGTTCATCTTAGGGGCACATTACGACTCGCGTTTATGGGCCAATCGCGATCCTGATCCCGCCAAGCAACACGATCCTGTGCCGGGTGCGGACGACGGTGCGTCGGGCGTGGCAGTGTTAATGGAATTGGCGCGCACGCTTCCCAAGAACACAGAACCGATTTGGCTCGTATTTTTCGATGCGGAAGACAACGGTGAAATCCCCGGCTGGGATTGGCTTTTGGGTTCGAGGGCATTCGTTGCCGGCTTGACCGTAAAGCCAAAGGCGATGATCCTCGTGGATATGGTCGGCGGAACAACCTTGCAATTGCCCATGGAAGGCAATTCCACGCCAGGATTGAGCCGCTCGATCTGGCAGACCGCCGCGGATCTAGGCTACAAAAACATTTTCATGCCGCAGGCGAAATACGACATTGAAGACGATCATGTTCCCTTCCTGCAGTCTGGGATCCCCGCAGTGGATATTATCGACCTTGATTATCCATACTGGCACACCACCGCCGACACACCCAATCACGTCTCGGCCCAGAGCTTGCAGATCGTGGGAAGTGTACTGTGGACCTGGCTCACTGAGCAAAACCCTCAATCAAAATGAAATTGTCAAAAGGCGCATCTCATCGTAAACTTGATAGGCAGAATCTTCCATGAAGGCGCAGGAGCTTCTAAGACAAATTCGGCCCCTCTGGTTACCGCGCGTCTTGCAAAGCCTGGCACGTGGCGATGACACGCGGGACGCGCTCCTGCGCGAGTTGAATAGTTTTTACGATGGATTGGAGCAGGCCGCGGTAACCGGCAATCCTGCCTGGCTGGATCCGGCGATCTACGCGTGGACGGCCTCTCCCACCTTGTCTGACTTACAACAAAGCCAGCAGAACGTTTCCGGAATGTTGAACAGCATCATAGCGATCACCAACGATATTGTCATCGAAAATCTTGCCGAACAGGACGCGCTGGACCTGCTTTCCACCATTACCCCGGTTTACACTTATGGCCTGGAAAAAGTCGCCCGCCTCGAAATGGAAGCCCGCGTGGCATATATCACCAACGAATTGATCGAGGTGAGGCAAACGCTCGAAAAGCTCGATCGTTCGAAATCCAATTTCATTTCGGTCGCGGCGCATGAACTCAAAACCCCCCTTACCCTCATTGAAGGTTATACGGCGATGATGAGGGACCTGGTTACCCAAAATGGGAATAATGAGATCGACATGCTCCTCGGCGGTGTGAACGTGGGCATCAACCGGCTGCATGAGATCATAGACGACATGATTGACGTTTCGTTGATCGACAACGACCTGCTTTCACTCAACCTGCAGCCACTCCTGATCAGCCAGCTGCTCAGCCTCCTCAACCGGGAATTGGAACCCGCAATCAAAGAGCGCCGTCAGGTCCTTGAAATAAATAGTTTTCCCGGAAGCGAGACGTGGATCTACGCAGATTCGGAACGCCTGTATCAAGCCCTGAAAAACGTCATCGGCAATGCGATCAAGTTCACGCCGGATAATGGCAAAATTATCGTGGCGGGACGTGGTTTGCCGGGATTTATCGAAATTACCGTGATGGATACGGGGATAGGTATTTCGATAGAAAATCAAACTCAGATTTTTGAAAAATTTGGTCAGGTGGGCCGAGTCAATCTGCATTCCAGTGGTAAGACCAAGTTCAAGGGCGGCGGTCCCGGCTTGGGACTGCCCATTACGCGTGGTATTATCGAAGCGCACGGCGGAACGATCTGGGTCGAATCGCCGGGTTATGATGAGGAGAATTGTCCGGGCTCCACCTTTCACATTCTGCTTCCTCTTCGCACGGAGCGCACCGATCCAAAGATTGCCAAGCTTTTCAGCAAGCTAGAGAAACAGCATCCGGAATCTGATGTCAAAGAGAATCCCCCTACCAACACACCCACCGCGTGAACGCGCTTTCTTAGTCGGTGTTGAGTTGCGCGGTCAAAAAAATTTTCTTTCACTCGAAGACTCGCTGGCCGAACTCGCTCTTCTCGCGGATACTGCCGGACTCGAAGTTGCCGGCGAACTCACGCAAAAGCTCGATCATCCAAACGCGGAAACCTATATCGGGCCGGGAAAAGTAGCTGAACTCAAAGCCTTGGGCGAAGAGACCTTGTCGCAGATCATTTTATTTGACAACGACCTATCTCCGCGCCATCAACGGGAACTGGAATTGGCGCTTGGTGCAAATATCCGCGTGTTGGACCGTACGGCGCTCATTCTCGATATCTTCGCACAACACGCCCATACAGCCGAGGGGATGCTACAGGTGGAGTTGGCCCAATACGAATATCTGCTGCCGCGCCTGACCGGACAATGGACGCACCTTGCCCGCCAGGCGGGCGGCGGCGGCGGGCGGACCGGCTCGGTCGGCGGTGTGGGCCTGCGGGGCCCTGGCGAAACCCAACTGGAGGTGGACCGCCGCTCCATCCGAAACCGGATCGCACACTTAAAGCGTGAACTGGAGAAGGTCCGCGCCCATCGCATGCGCCATCGCTCGCAGCGCAAGCGCTCACGCATCCCAACCATTGCCTTGGTCGGCTATACGAATGCCGGCAAATCAACGCTGTTAAATCGCCTGTCCAAATCTGATGTTTACATTGCGGACCAGCTTTTTGCAACCCTTGATCCGACTACGCGCCGCATCGAATTGGCGGGCGGCTACCAGGCCCTGCTCACCGACACGGTGGGTTTCATCCAAAAATTACCCACCATGCTGGTTGCGGCATTCCATGCAACCCTGGAAGAAATTGCTGAGGCCGATTTGCTTTTGCATGTCGTAGATATCTCACACCCCAATGCGCTGAACCAGTATCAGTCCGTTCAAGATACATTGGAACAAATCGGCGCAGGGCATATACCCACGATCACAGCGCTGAACAAAATAGATCGGCTCAGCAGACCTGAAGCCGCCCGCGAAACTGTTAGACAATATCCAAAAGCGGTTGCCATCTCGGCGCGCAGAGGAATCGGTTTGTCCGATCTATTGGATTTGATCCAAAAGGAATTATATGAGACATATGAGTCAATCCATGTCCGGCTGCCATATGAACAAGGCGCATTAATCTCGCTTTTTCATGAGGCGGGTCAAGTGGAGCGCATCGAGCACGAGCGCGGCGGCGTGATCATGCAGGGCCGGATTCCAGGACGCCTGGCCGCCCAGTTTGCGCGATGGCAGACAGCTAACCATCCATCAGAGCGCGAAGAGGAGGAAAACTGATGTCAAAACTATTGGACTTTCTTTCAGAGTATCTCGCACATCGCAAAGGTCTATTGCCATTGATCGGAATAGCCTTCATCGTAGTCAACTTGGTATTGCAATTTGTATTTGAGCCGTTCTGGTTAACAACCTCTAATCTCCTAATGCACATCGGGATCATCGTTGCGATCATCGGACTAATGCTGGCATGGGCGTTGTAGAAACGAACCCAAAGGAAATACGATTCTGGCACGGGCTGTTTTTGGCCGGCTTGATTGCCGGCCTGGTGCTGCGCTTCCACCTCGCAAGTTTTGCACAAATGCCGGGGCATGGTGACTCGGCTTTCTATTACACGGTCGCAAAAAACATCGCGGAGGGCCGGGGACCGGTCGTGGATTACATTGTTTATTTTTTCAGCGGGTTATTGCCGCTTCCCCATTACGCCGGGGACTTCTGGAATCCGAGCGCCTCGTTCCTGATCGCGATCCCGATGATCCTTTTTGGCAAAACGATCTCGAGCGCCCTCCTCGCTCCGATGGCAGCCGGCATTATCCCGGCGATTGCAGGCTATGCGGCCGGCAGGTATTTTTCCAAATCCGTGAAGATTGGCGCGCTCACCGGAATAATTACATTCTTCTCGCCGTTCCAAGTCTGGTTTTCGACCACGACGGAGGCGATCATCTTTGCTGGAGCCTTCGGATCCATGGCGATTTATTTCATGATGAGGGGATTTAAGAGTCCGCGCTGCTTTCTGCTCGCCGCGCTGTGCACGGGCCTGGCTAACCTAATCCGACAGGACGATATTCTTCTTTTGGCTGTGCTGGGAATTTGCATCCTGTTCGCGGCAACGCCTCGGAAGAACAAGGTCCTTATCGGGATCGCGGCGATCAGCATCCACTTCTTGATCCTTTCGCCGCTGCTGCTCAAGAACTACGCCGAACTCCATGCGCTTTTTCCGCCCGGCCCAGCACGCACGACGTTCCTGACGACCTACGAGGATTTCCATTCCTACGGGAAGGAAATCGATTGGAAAACCCTGCGCGCCACCTGGGGCATCCTTGGCATCTTCAACCATCGCTGGCACACGGCCCTGGAGAACCTCGGGCAGGTGAACTATTTTCTTGACTCCGTCTTTACCGTACTGCTTTTCGTTTCCCTGGCAGATATCCTATTGATCCACCGTGACAGGAACAAACTGCTGCTCCTAATTCCCGCCTCGCTTTTTGCCATCTTCGAATACTTATTTTATACACTGATTGCCAGCTTTTCGGGTCCCGGCTCGTTGATCAAGAGTTTGGGAGTGCTGATGCCATTCGTCTGCCTCCTGATCGTGTATGGTGCAGCGCATTATCTCCGCCCCAGTCTGCTACTGACCGCGGCAATCATCCTGCTTTCCGTCTACGCTGGCCATCAAGGGTTTGAGAAGAACTACGATTCGACGATTTACTACAACCGTATGTATCAAGCCTACACGATCGTCCGAACCACCATTCTCAACGATGCCAGCCGGCGGGGAATCAACGCGGCCGATATCACGGTGCTGGCGAGGGACACATGGGATGTCTACGAAGGCACCGGATTCAAAACGGTCATGGTTCCGAACAACGATATTGATACGATTGTTTTCGTGGCCCAACATTACGAAGCACGGTACATCCTGCTTCCGGCACTACGGCCGCAACTGGACAAGATTTACAATAACACCACACCAGATCCGCGTTTCACCTATGTCGCCTCGATAACTGGCTCAGACATGAAGATCTTCCGAATTAATTTCAGTCCATAGAATTCGGCGTTGATCTTGCACAACCTCGGATCGCTCGCCGAGCCATCTTCCGGCGCCTGCCGCGCCGTCCAGAGGCACCGCCCGCAATTTCGATTTCACAGCCGCGGAGCGGCGCAGGCAGAGAATTGCCCCGGTCTCAACATTGGCACGTACCCTCTGGCGAGGCTTGTGACCAGGCTGGAATTGCTGCGGCTTAGCCCTTAGCACAATAGCATGCCAGGATTATTCATCAGTGGCAATCTGATTCTTACCAGCTTTCTTGGCGCGGATCAGCGCGCCATCGGCCCGATTAATCAAATCTGCTACGTTCGTGATATTCTCGTTTGCCGTGGCAACCCCCACGCTTACGGTAATGGCCAGCGGCCCGTGCTGCGTCTCGATCGGCGAAGAATCGATATCTTGGCGGATGCGTTCAGCGACTCTGTGCCCGCCTTCCAGATCCGTTTCCGTTAGCAGAACAACGAACTCATCGCCACCAAACCTGCCAATAAAATCAGTTTCGCGCAGTTGCTTCTTCACTTTCGCGGCGATGGTCTGCAGAGCCCGGTCGCCAGCTAAGTGGCCCTTGGTATCATTGATGAGCTTGAGATCATCCAGATCCATGATCAAGATTGTGAGAGGGTGCTGATAGCGTCTGGCGCGTAGAAACTCTTGAGCGGCCAAATGCAGTATGTGACGGTGGTTGTATACCTCGGTCAGGCCGTCGGTAATGGCCAGTCGCTCCAGTACCTGCGTCTTTTCGAGCAGTCGCCCACGCTGGATGGTCAGGGCGGCCAGGTGACTACTGGTCACGACCAATTCGATATCCTGCTGATCAAAGGCCTTTGCCGTGGAATCAACCGTGTACGCGTAGATTAGGGCGACCACCTCTTGGTCAACGATGATTGGCGCACACACAACGGAGCGAACGGGGTGCTTGCCATCGTTGATGTTCGTTGGGCCCGGCTGCGATGGCACGTCAGGCACAACGACCAGCAGGCGTTCGCTGATGGATGATTCGAAAATAGAGCTTGGCAAATCCATGTTCGTAGCATCGCCGAAGTGTTCGGCTAGAATTACCTCGCATTTCTCGGCGCCCACTGCGATCCGTGTCAGCTCTGAAATCTCGTTCAGACCCGTTTCCAAATCCAGAATGGTCGTCAATCTGCTCTCGACCGCATCCATGAAAACGGCGCTCTGCTCGATCGATTGGAGCAGCAGATCGCGCGTCAGGGGCCGCGTCCCCGAAAGCGCTGCCACAAGATTTGGAGAGACGCCATTTTCCATGAATAATACGGAGATCACGTGCTGCCCGATGCGAATCTGGTCACCCGTTCGCAAAACGTGCGGCTGGCCGATCCGTTCCCGGTTCACGAACGTGCCGTTCAGGCTACCCACGTCATAAATAACCGCCAGGTCATCCTGACAGAATATCTCCGCGTGCTCTCGTGAGGCCGACTCGTCGGCAATGACGATATGGTTATCCGGTTTGCGGCCCAGCGTATTCTTGCCAGTCTTGACCACGTACTCAAAAGGCACATTCAAGGGGGAACGGACTGTCAAATGCCACACAGGATCATCCCATCCTAAGTCAGTGATTTGACGGAACACATACGGCCATGCGAAATTCTAGCATATTTTGAGCATAAGTTTCAAGGGAAACGTTTTCTTTCCCGGCGAGCCCAAAGCACCTCCATTTCGAGCCAATTCTCAACTTGACATCTGGAATCATCAAGGCAGACTTCTTCACAACCCTGCTCAAAATTGGGCAGGAGCTTCGTCGGGCGTGGTTCAGCAGTACCCGGTCTCCGTCCATCAACCCTCCTGGCCCCGGCAGAGCGCGCGCCAAGATACCCATGTGCCTATTCTTATGCGGAAGTGCACCTCACGGCAATTGAAGGATCTCGGGTTGTCTTGGGCCCATGGCCAGGCATGAAGCCGGGCTTCTGCCTCGGGCAATTCAAGTGCCCTTGAGTAACCCTCAATTCTGACCCAGAACGCGAAGGGCAATTGAAGAATTAGGTCACCGTAAATCATTATACAAGGTTGTGGCATCCACTGCAATCGCAATCAACCCTGCCCGGCTCCACCAAATCCAGCCGTTCATTGGAAAGCTTGAGAAACATGCGAAATAGAAGTTAGATGAGGTCCTCTCTCATGGGTGAGGACCAGCCTCAACGATCTCTGTTGTTGATGAGGTTTCAAACTTCTTGAAGTTTTCCACAAACCGCGCCGCGAGGTCACGGTAGCGCTTATCATATTCCTTCCTGTCGGGCCATGAGCCGGCAGGATCCAGCACCTCATCAGGCACCTCGGGGCACTGGGTCGGGACCTCGAAACCAAAGACGGGATCCGTCTTGTACTTGACCTTCTCCAGTTTCCCGGTCAATGCGGCCGAAAGCAAGGCACGCGTGTATTTGATGCTGATCCGCTTTCCAATGCCATAGGGACCGCCGACCCAGCCGGTGTTCACCAACCAACATTTGACCTTGTATCTCTCGATCTTACGCTTGAGAATTTCGGCGTAATAGGATGGATGATGCACCATGAACGGGCCGCCGAAACAGGCCGAGAATGTGATCTCCGGTTCGTCGCGCAGGCCAACTTCGGTGCCAGCGATCTTGGATGTGTAGCCTGAAATGAATTGGTACAAAGCTTGATTCGGGGTCAGCCGCGCGATCGGCGGCATCACCCCGGAGGCGTCGCACGTCAAGAAGATCACGTTCGTCGGATGGCCCGCTCTCTTTTCTGGCACGGCGTTGTCGATGAATTCAAGCGGATACGAGGCGCGGGTATTCTCGGTCAATGTATCATCATCGAGGTCGATGTAACGCGACACGGGATCATAAGGAACATTCTCCAAAATCGTTCCGAACATTCTCGTCGTCGCATAGATCTCCGGCTCTGCCGTTGCGGACAGGCCGATGACTTTTGCATAACATCCGCCTTCGAAGTTGAAGACGCCATCGTCGCTCCAGCCGTGCTCATCGTCCCCGATGAGACGGCGCGTGGGATCCGCCGAAAGCGTGGTTTTGCCTGTTCCGCTGAGTCCAAAGAACAGAGCGACATCATTTGGGTTTGTGGGGCTGACGTTGGCCGAGCAGTGCATCGACAGTACGCCTTCCAGCGGTAGCAGGTAATTCAAAATCGTGAAGACCGATTTCTTGGTTTCACCCGCATAGGCCGTGTTGCCGATCATCGCCAGTTTTTTCTCGAACGACAAACAAATAAACGTTTCGGTCGCAGTATTGTCCAACGACGGCATCCCTTTGAACGAAGGCAAAGCCACGATAGTAAACTCCGGGACGAACCGCTTATATTCTTCGAGCGATTGGGGTGAAATAAACATGTTGCGTGCGAACATGCTATGCCATGCCAGCTCCGTTACCATCCGGATGGGCAGGCGATATTTTTCGTCGGCGCCCGCATAGAGATCTTGAACGAAAACATCACGTCCTTGCAAGAATCCCAACATACGATCATACAAAACTTCGAATTTATCCGGCGCAAACGGACGATTGTATTGGCCCCACCACACATGATCCTCGCTCGAAGCTTCGCGAACCACAAACTTGTCCGTTGCTGAGCGCGCGGTATGCTTTCCAGTGTTCACCACGAAGGGCCCGCCGGCGGATGTAATTCCCTCTCCACGGAAGACCGCCTCTTCATACAACGCTTCCATCGGCAGATTCCAATAGGCAAGCCGCAAGTTGCCGATCCCGTGATTTGACAGGTTGTAATCCGCTTTACGCACTTGAGCAACGGATTCAGCCGGTGTCCTGATGTTCAACAAATTGTTCATAGCCAATCTCTCACCATCTTCTGATCGCCGATGTATATTTCGTTGGGGCTGGTCGGATCGAGCGCCCATTTCATGCGAGCCACACCCTCCGTCACGTCTTTTACGCTGCCGCTGTAGGAAATACGGATATGCCCTTCCATGCCAAACTCTTTACCCGGCACAGTCACAACCAGCGCCTTCTTCAAGAGGAATCGCGCCAATTCTTCCGAGTTATTGCCGAAGGCGCGCAAGTCAGGCAGCGCATAGAAAGTCCCGTCCGGTGGAATAAGACGCGCCCCGTTGAACGATCTCATTTCTTGAAGCAGAACGTCGCGGTTATTTTGGATCTGTAAACGTAATGCCTCCACCACGGATTGCAATCCATTGAGAGCGCCCTCGGCTGCGGCCTGGCTGACGGGGCTGACACCCGATGTAGTCTGAACCGTGACATTGGTCATCACCCGGACCAAATCCCGCGGTCCCACCACCCATCCAATCCGAAAGCCGGTCATGCCATAAAGTTTGGCAACGCCGTTCACGATGATGACATGTGAATCTTCGACATCCCTTTTGGTAAATCGGAGGGCCGGTACGGCTTCCTTGTGATCAAATGTCAGCTTGTGATAGATGTCATCGCAGATCAGGAAGATGCCTTTACTCTCGCAATAGGTCACCAGTTTTTCGATCAGTTCGGGGGGATAGATCACGCCGGACGGATTGTTTGGACTATTGACAATAATGGCGCGCGTATAGGATGTCACCGCCCGTTCGACATCCTCGAAACGCGGCGTGAAGGTACCATCCTCGGGCGTGACGACCACCGGTCTTCCCAGGCACATCTTGATGATTTCGGGATACGAAACCCAATACGGAGCAATCACAATCACTTCATCCTGGGGATTCAAAATGGAAAAAAAGATATTGAATAGCGATTGCTTGGCCCCGTTCGTGACGATGACATTTTCCGGTGCGACGAGGCGGTCATAGTTCTCTTCCGTATAACGGACGATCGCTTTCTTCAGGGATGGCACGCCGTCCGGCGGAGTGTATTTGACCTCACCGCTGATCAGCTTCGCCGCCGAGGTCAGGATGGCATTGATGGGCGTTTTGTTCTTCGGCTCGCCAATGCCGAGATGGATCACCGCTTCACCACGCTCGCGCAACAGGCGCGCCTCTTCATTCAAAGCGATGGTAGGGGATTCGGCAATCTCGCAGGCAGTTTTACTCAGCTTCATTCCGCTTCTCCTTCAAATCATCTCCCGCGTCCCTTTGCGACGGGAATTCAAGGGCGGGAAAATTAAAAATCTGGTCAGGGTTGCCCTGGCCAGATAGGCTTCAATAACTTACGCAGATAAGACCGCTTTGCGAGCGATATCGCCAACAGTAATGTCAAACCTATTCCTCACGCGATGATTATACTCTATCTCCCAGATCAGCCGCCTAGCGCTTTCATATCAGAAGGATTGCCAAGTGGATAGCCCCTGGCCGATGCAGTAATCCGGCGAATTAATCCCAACAGCACACTCCCCGTCCCAACCTCCACGAAAGTTGCAACGCCCTGTCCGGCCAAAAGCTGAACCGTCTCCGTCCAGCGTACGCGCGATTGCATTTGAGACTGAATATCGTGGCGTAAATCATTTGCCGATTGAAGTGGTTGTGCGACGACGTTACCAATGATCTGAAGCCGTGCATCACTGATCCCAGCGTTATTCACCGCTTCATTCCATTCGTCCTGAATCGATGCCATCAACCTGGAGTGCGCGGCAATCGAAACGACGAGCGGGATGGCGCGCTTGGCGCCGGCGGCTTTCGCCGCCTCCATGGCCCGCTCCACCGCGGCTCTTGTGCCCGAGATGACCACCTGGCCGGGGCAATTGTCGTTCGCCACCTGCACCGATTCATTCGCGCGGCTGGCCTCGGTGCACACTTTTTCAAGGGTGACCAGGTCGAGGTTCAAGATCGCCGCCATGCCGCCAGGATTCAACTCGCCGGCTTTCTTCATCAGCTCACCGCGCTTGCGGACGAGTCGCAGACCGGATTCGAACGACAATGCTCCAGCTGCCGCAAGAGCCGACAATTCGCCAAGAGAATGACCGGCCAGCGCAGCGGGCTTGAAGTCCGGGTAAAGCTGCGCGAAGACTCGGAACGAAACAACCGAATGGATGAAGAGCGCGGGCTGGGTATTGACGGTATCGTTCAAGGCTGATTCCGGCCCCTCCCACATCAGGCTGGAAAAAGAAGTGCGCAGGATTTCGTCCGCCTCTTGAAAAGTCTGGCGCGCAACTTCGTAGCCGGAAGCCAAATCCTTGCCCATGCCCACAGCCTGGGAACCTTGACCGGGAAACACAAATGCCGTCGTTTTTGAATCGAGTTTCATGATTGAACTCCTGATGGTCCAGCAGCGCAGCCGATTGAGACCGTTACGGGATATGGGGTTCCGACAGGGGCGGCAAACACCGGCTGCCCAACCACCACTCAAGACTTAAACACAAACGAGCCGTGTTCGTCACGGCTCGTTGCGGATTACTCAGGGTTTTGTTTTTCCTTCTTGACTTCGAACACTTCGCGGCCCTGATAATGGCCGCAGTTCGGACAAACCGTATGAGGCAGTCGCATCTGTCCGCAATTGGAACAGGCTACGAGGTTACGCGCTGGCAAAGCATCGTGGGAACGACGGCGATCGCGGCGGCCCTTGGAATGCTTGCGCTTGGGATGTGGCGTCATGACTTTCTCCTTTACATGCAACGGACGGGCAAAATGCCCGTCCAACGATTTCTAACGAAGCGGGCAGATTATAGCGGCAGAAGGCAGTGACGTCAAGCCCGAAAGGTTGTAAAATCAACCGCATGGAAGTGCAGATCGCCGTTGCCAAAGTCAACAAGTACGCATCCGCGGAAAGCGGGGATACACTGGAAGTCATCGAGCGCCCCAACGGCGGCTTGTCCGTCGTCCTGGCGGATGGACAAACCTCAGGACACGGCGCGAAAGCGATCTCGATGATGGTCGTCCGCAAAGTCATCGGGCTTCTGGCGGAAGGCGTGCGCGATGGTGCCGCAGCGCGCGCCGCTTCCGATGCGCTGTACACCGAGAAAAAGGGAAAAGTGATCAGTACGCTAAACATTGCCTCGGTCGATTTGCACAGCGATACGATTGTCCTGACGCGCAACAACCCCTGCCCTATCTTCATTGGGCGCGGCGACAAAACGGATTGTCTGGTCGGCGAAAGCGTTCCGCTTGGAACGTCGCGCGATGTCCGCCCCATTATCACCGAAATTGAAATCGAATCGGAATTAACCATTGTGATCTTTACCGACGGGCTGACTCATGCCGGGGAACGACGCGGCCGGCCGATGGACGTTTGCGAAGTGATCCAATCGCTGCTTGAAGAACAGGAGCCGACTCCGCAGGAACTCGCTGATGAGCTTTTGGCCTATGCGGTCAAACTGGACGAAGGGCGGCCGGCCGACGATATCAGCGTCCTCATCCTAAAGGTTGCCCCCGGCAACGGCGATGAAGTCCGCCGGATGACCGTGCGGCTTCCTATTTCCTGATGGAAGAAAAAGAAGAGCCTGACCGTAGAATCCTCATCGGGGTGGTCGGGCCGTGCGGCTCCGGCAAATCGACGCTGATCGCCGGCTTGGAATGCGAGGGTTTTCGATGTCGTCATATCGCTCAGGAACATTCTTATGTCCCAACCATGTGGAAGCGCATCACCAATCCCGACTTGCTGATCTATCTCCATTCTTCATTTGAAGTCTCGACGCAGCGCCGACAATTGAACTGGAATGAAGCCGAGTATCAAGAGCAACTGCGCCGCCTTGATCATGCCCGCCAGCACGCCAACCTGATTATCGAAACCGATGAGCGCACAATCGAAGAAGTATTGGAGAGCGCGCTCCGGTTCATTAAGTCAAAAGCCAAGACCTAGCTGGACAGGACATACCAGGTCGAATTTCCACTGACAAGCCCGTACTTTCAGAGTATAATCACGCCGCGCCAGCGAACAGCTGGTATTTTTATGGTTCTTCCAACAGAACCGTATCAGATGGAGTAAACGATGTCCCGTAGCCGCAATTTCTGGCTGGCCGTGATTGTTGTGCTGATCGCCCTATCGCTGTGGGTTGATCTGAGCAAGACTATATCGATTACCAGCCCAACGAACGGTGCAGCGCTCTTTAATCTCAACACAGATATCCGCCTCGGCCTGGACCTGCGCGGCGGACTCCAGACGCTGCTCCAAGCCGATGTCCCCAGCTGCGCCGCCGTGGATCCGAACGAATTGAACGTGACGCGTCAAATTCTCGAAAGTCGCGCAAATGCCTTGGGCGTCAGCGAAGTGACCATGCAGGTTGCAGGGAACTGCCGCATCGTGGCGGAATTCCCCGGCATCAGCAATCCCGAACAAGTCGTGGCCGCGCTACAACAGACCGGCCTACTCGAATTCGTGGACATGGGCAGCAGCCCGGTACCCGTTGGCACGGTTATCAAAACCGACTATGGTCAAACCGCGACTCAACCCGCCCTGACGGGTACGGCTCAGTCACCTACTGCCATACCCAACTCAACCGCGACCCCTGAACCACTTGCCACGGCCACTGCGATTGCCAACACCGCGCCCGCCGCGACCGCCCAACCCTCGGCAACTCAGACCGCGCCCGCTACGGTTTACCACACGGTGATGACGGGCGCCGCCCTGGATACCGTGAATGTTCAGACTAGCTCAGTCGGCCAATATGAAATCGCCTTCACATTGAAATCCAACGGCACGCAGGTTTTTGGTGATTACACTACAGCAAACGTGGGAAAATACCTGGCAATCGTGCTCGACAAGAAAGTGATTTCGGTGCCCGTGATCAACTCTGCGATCACAGGCGGACAAGGTGTAATCCAGGGGAATTTCACCGCCGACTCTGCCAACGCCCTCGCTGTGCAGTTGCGCTACGGCTCGCTGCCCGTCCCGGTTAAGGTCGTCGAGAGCGAAACCGTCGGTCCGACCCTTGGAGCCGAATCGGTTCGCAAGAGCCTGCTGGCAGGCATGATCGGCCTGAGCGTCGTGATCATTTTCATGGGGCTATATTACCGCCTGCCAGGTATTCTGGCCGACCTGGCGCTGGTGACCTACTCGTTGATTTCCTTGATGCTCTTCAAGATCATTCCGGTAACGCTGACTCTGCCCGGGATTGCTGGTTTTATTCTCAGCATCGGCATGGCGGTGGACGCTAATATCCTGATCTTTGAACGACTTAAGGAGGAACTGCGCTCCGGTCGTACCCTGCGCCAGGCTATTGACCTCGGTTGGAGTCGGGCCTGGCCATCCATCCGCGACTCGAATTCATCCACGCTCATTACCTGCCTCATTCTGTATATCTTTGGAAACACATTTGGGGCCAGCATCGTGAAAGGTTTTTCCATCAACCTTGCGTTGGGCGTGCTGATCTCCTTGTTCACGGCCATAATCGTCACACGAACCTATCTGCACGTTGTACTTGACAATCTGAAGCTGGACGAACATCCGAACTGGTTTGGATTGTAGGAGTTTTACATGAACATCATCAAGAATCGTTATCTTTACTTTCTGATTTCCTTGCTGGTGATAGTGCCGGGGATCATCTTCATGGCGATCCACTGGGTCAACACAAAAGAGGGACCCCTCGCTCTGGGTATTGACTTTCGGGGCGGCTCCCTGCTCGAAGTCCAGTTCGCGGGAAAGCTTCCGGCCATCAGCGACATCCAAACCATTTACAACAAATATCAATCCACCGGCGGTCAATCATTGAGCGATTCGCTCATCCAGCCCCTGGGAACAGATTCGTATTCAATTACCTCGAAGGATATCAACGATGCCACCAAGGGCAAGATCGTGGCAGATATGCAAACCCTATCGGGGTCGACGGTGACCGTATTAAGTTTTAACAACGTAGACCCGGCCGTCGGCGCAGAGGTGACCCGAGCGGCCGTGGTTGCGATTTTGATGGCGGCAGTTGCCATTCTGCTTTATATTTGGTGGGCTTTCCGCAAAGTGGAACATCCGGTGCGCTATGGCACGGCGGCAATCATTGCAATGTTCCATGATGTGTTTGTGGTTCTGGGCGTGGAGGCCATGCTGGGTTATTTTCTGCATTGGGAGGCCGATTCGTTGTTTCTGACCGCACTGCTGACCGTGATCGGATTCTCCGTGCACGACACCATCGTGGTATTCGACCGGATCCGTGAGAACGCCAACATCTATCGGCGCGTGGATTACGAGGTGATGGTGAATCATTCCGTGGTCCAAACGCTAGACCGTTCGATCAACACGCAGTTGACCGTCATGTTTACGCTATTCGCGCTGGCGCTATTCGGCGGTGACACCACGCGGCATTTCGTGATCATCCTTTTGGCGGGAATCTTCAGCGGAACCTATTCATCGATCTTCAATGCGTCGCCGATTCTGGTGGTCTGGGAAAATCGCGAATGGAGAACATGGTTCCGGCGCAAGAGCGAAGCACAGCCGGGACCCGCGCAATAATGCTTTCATTTGAAGAAGCGCACCATTACCGGTGCGCTTCTTGTGTCTCAGACTAGTTTTCTCCAACGCTTTTGGATCGCTCTCGCCAACGGATCGGTGAATGACATCTGAAGGCGAAACGCCGGCGCGCCGTCCGGGTTATAATCACAAATATGAGGAGCGCATAATATGAGCGAAGAAATAAATTCAGAAACCGAATCCTTCTACGGACGGCCCAATGTCAACTTGGACACCATCCACATTGGAGACGGCATTCCAATCGGCATCGAACAGGTTTCAAATGCGGACCTTGGTATCAGCGGCGCCTATGGCTCATGGGGAAAAAGCTACAGCAACGCAGACCTTCCAGAATTCGTGGAAAGCCGCATGGGACATTCCTTGGACGACAATGATCAATTGCAGCTTGGTGACTTGGGCTTCGTCAGCCGTCATCATGTCCCGGAATTGACGCAAGAGCAGAACCACGAACTGGAACTGGAGGTCGGAGCACGGTTGATCAAGGCGGCCGCACAGAGCAACGGCTGGGAACCGTCGGAAGTCAACGGACTGCTCATCGGCACCAGCGGTCCGATCACGAACGATTTTGTTTCAGAGATTTCCCAGCGGGCCGGGATTCCCGAGCAGGCGCTCAAGGTCAGTGTACATAAGGCCTGCGACGGATCTGTCGGAGCCTTGAACTTGGCGCTGAACCCCGAGCTTGCCAAGCCGGGACAGCTTAACATCGCTGAAGAACTGCGCGGAAAGAAAGTCCTGATTGGCGGAATCGAAGGCTTGAGCCGCTTCATCGGCAGATCCCAGGACAAAAACGCTTTGCAGCTTTTTGGAAACGGCTTCGGCATGATCGGCCTCATTCCAGGAAAGACCATCAAGTTTCTCGTTGGCAAAAGCATGGAAGTCTTCGACGAAGAAGGATTGTTGAAAGTGCGGATGGTGTATCCGCATTCGGGCCTCAAGGCCATCGGTAAATTGGTGGAGGTGGTTCAAGAAAAAGCATCCTACATCCGGGTCGCCGGATTGATGCATGAACCGGAGGATGGCTCGAACATTTCCATGGCGGGAATGATGGGTATGGTCAAACTATTTGTTCGCACCGGCGTTCAGGCCGTAACGGACGTTTTTGGATCCTATCAAAAACTGATGGACAGGCTGGGCACGCCGGAAAAGAAGCTGGCGGTTGCCATCGTTCATCATGCCAACTACAAGATCAACAAGCTGAAGGAAAAGCAATTACTCAAGGAGGGCATCAGCTTTCCAATGCCATGGCTGCTGAAGGATTTCGGCAACGTGAGCGCGGCCTCGAACATGATCGCTTTTCTGCGCCAGCTTCCGCAGATCAAGGCCGGCGACCACGTACTATTCGACGGCTTCGGAGCCGGAACCTATTACGACGTGCTGGCAGTTGAGGTCGGATCATAAACAAAAGACCGCCACGGCGCACACATGTGGCGGTCTTTTGTTTCGTCCGAATTGACGGGCTCAATCCATCATGGCAGCGGACAAGTCGGATTGGTCGCCAGCAATGTCCCGGGACTTACGTGGGGCAGATCGCCGCCACCATTATCGATCAGAACGCCGCCCACCAGCGTCAGCGCCTTTCCGGTTGTCAACTGGGCATTGATCCCATAGCCAGTATTATTCGCAAAATTGCCGCATGTGATGATCACGTTGTTGGGAGTGCCGGCATAGGTGTGCAAGGTGGTGGTGTTGTTTACGTTTAATCCGTCCCCGCCGCTATAATTAGCGGTGATTTTCGTGAGCGTCACAACGCCACTGGAATAAATATCCAATCCGTCGCCGCCGAGATTGTCATTGAACATGCCGAAGCCGGCTACGGAGACTCCAGATGTGGATGGTGGCCCATCATTAATCAGCAATCCGCCGGGACCATATGAGTTGTCGTTGGCCGTGACGTCACTAAGGTTAATCGATCCCCTGCTTGCAACGTAAATGCCGCCGGCGTAGTTTCCATTGAAGGTGTTAGTACCGAGCAGGGTCACGGACTGTTTGGTACCTGTGCTGTTATCTAACCAGGCGCCATAGGTGTTAGCTGCGCCAGCTGTCACATTGTTATTGGCGGTGACATTGCTGAGCTGAATGGCGCTTGCACTATCGATGTAGATTCCGCCACTGTAGTCATCAAGGAAAGTATTCGTACCACTCAAGATCACCGGCCTGTTTGCGGCTGCCGTACTTACGATGTAGACACCATAGGTGTCAGGCTGATGAGCCTGTCCATCGTCATCGGCCGTGACATTATTCAGCGTGATCGCGCCGTTGGATGTAATGGTAATGCCGTCGTGGCCGTTCCCGTTCAGGACGTTCGTGCCGGTGAGATTGATGGCCGCCCCGCCGGATTCCGCCAAAACAACGCCCCAGTGAGTTACGTTGTTATTTGCCGTTACGTTGCCCGCTGTAATGGTGCCCTGTGAAGCGATATACAAACCCGCACCCTGATTATCGTCAAAGAAGCTGACGCCTCTGATCGTGACGGACCTGGAAGTGCCGGAATAGTTTTCCAGATCAACGCCATCACCGACACCGGACGCCCCATTCCCGTTGGCGCTTAGCGCGACGGTGTTCACCGAAATCGGACCTTTGCTAGATACGCTCAACCCGCCGCTAGAATCATCATTGAATGCATCGGCACCCCTGAGGGTGACGGCGGAAGCGAAACTAGACGTGCTGTTATCAATCACTGCGCCGAATCCTTTATTTAGGTTGGCGCTAACGCTACTGAGGTTCACTGCTCCATTGGTAAAGATATCCAGGCCGTCTATTCCGTTATAGCTCAAGACGCTGCTACCGGTAAGCGTGATCGCTTGTGCGCTCGACGAAAAGTCATTTTCCAAGTAGGCACCATATCCAAGAGAGGGATTTCCATTGTTCACGGCATTAAGATTGCTTATCGTAATTGTGCCACGGCTGAGCACATCGATTCCGTCATAGGCTGCATTCTTCGCGAAGATGTTGACACCGGCCAAGGCGACAGATTGTGCGCTGGATGCCCCTGAGTTCTCGATGTCCGCCCCCGCGCCGGCCAGATCGCCATTGGCCGTTATGTTATAAGCCGTGATCGCACCATTGCTCCAGACCGTCAATCCGCCCATCGGTTGCGATGAAACCGAGGGAACATTCGAGTAATTTTCATTGAAGGTATTGTTGCCGGTCAACGTTACCGAGTAGGGTGCCGTGACAAAGTCATTTTCCAAAAACGCACCTACGCCGCCGTGGGTAAGGGCCGACGTGCCGTTGCCGTCCGCGGTAACATTCTTGACCGAGATCGGCCCGTCCGACCAAACATCCAGTCCGTCGAACGCGTTGTCCGTGAACATGTTGTACAGGGAACTGCTGCTGGTCGTCAGGTTGATGCCGGGATGCCCGACGGGCACCTCGGTGTTTACCAAAGCGGCGCCCGCTCCACCGTTGGATTCCGCATCAAGATTGCTGGCGGCGATGGCGGCGGTACTGACCACCGACAAGCCCGTCACATAGTTGCTCTTGAATTGGTTGGATCCCGCGATTGTCACGGTGCTCGCCGGTGTTGCGCCCGTAAAACTGTTTTGCACGGCTATGCCAAAGCCGTACTCGGGAACGTTGTCAGTGATGTTCACCGGGATGGTGGCCCCACCGGTGCCGTTACTACTCGCGGTCATGTTGTTGAGACTCACCGCGCCCGTTGAGAACACGTCGAGCCCGTCGCTGAAATTCGAGCTGAAGGTGTCGCTCCCACTGATGGTTACAGCCTTCGGTGAGGCCGCGTGCTGGTTGTCCAGCACCGCCCCATTCCCCGGACAGCTGTTCTGCCCGGCGACAGAATTGTTGCAGGTATCTACGGGGTCACTGTTCCCGTTCGAAATCGTCTCGACGTAGGATAGGTTGATCATGCCGCTTGAGATCACGTTCAAGCCATCGCCATTTTGATTGGAATCGAAGGTGCCGGTCGCAATCGTCACATTTCCATTGCCCAGACATTTGCCTCCCTGAAAGTCGCAGGTATCCAGAGTTGCGCCACCACCAGCGGTGTTGTTCTTGGATATGACGCGCGTCAGCGTGATGCTCTTATGCGTCTTGATGGTCAAACCCGTGCCCGTTGTTGCGCCATCGACAGTGATATCGCTCAGGGTCACGTTATTGTTCCATCCCGTGATGGAGATCGGCACGTTGAACTCAGAGGGGCTGCTGTTGATCCCGTTCGTGCAACCGTACGGAGAAGCGGCAGACGCACAGCCATTCCAACCGCCCTTCAAGGTCAACGAAAAGTTAACCATGTTCTTGTTCACCGTGCTTGAAAGTGCAGTAGCATCAAGCGTGATCGCACTACTGGATGGATCAGGGCCTTTTTCAATCCATATCGTGCCATTGACAAGAGGCAGCGTTATGTTTCCATTGTTGATATCGTTGATGAGCTGATCGAGACCGACGCCATAATAAAGCGAAGTGCATCCGTGCGATCCAGGTGTCGGTACCGCAATGGAACTGGGGCACCAGATCGGATCGCCGCTATTGATGACTTGTTGAGCTTGCTGGCTGCCGAGTGGAATGTCGTTGCCGTTGCCGTCCACCACCACCAGCTTGGTGCCGGACGGAACCTGCGACAGCGAATTCGATGATGAGCTTTTCGCCTTTCTGGACGGACCGGTTCCGCTTGGTGTCGGAGCCGCAGGCGGAGTTGTGCCACTGTCCGCCAGCACCGGCGCCGTCCAGATTGCGCTGGCCGCTATGGCCAACAGGGCGGTCGCCGAGACGAATAGCGGAAAATATGTTTTCCTGGTGTTCATACGAAATTCTCCTTTAGAAACTACTTTGACTAAATGTCAGGAACATGAAGCAGATTGCGAGCAATACGGGTGGGGGTATCTTCGCACAACAAGAAAGTCTACCCACCTGCCACGATTAATCCAAAGACCAAGCAGCGCCTCGACGCTACTTGCTGCAAAGGCATCTTCCAATTGCCCTGCACTAGATGAATTGCAATTTGATGGGAGGGCGCAGCAACGCAACGACCAGTTTCACCGCATTTTGAGCATCCGCATAATCAATCATTTCCGACGGCGAATGGACGTATCGGCAAGGGATGGAAATGCAACCCACCGGAATGCCACCCCGCACGAGCTGCATGGCGCGCGCGTCGGTCGTCCCGCCCAAAAGGACTTCACGCTGATAAGGTATCCTGTTCTTTTCCGCGGTGCCGATCATCCAATCCACGATCCGCGGGTCGGACAACATCCCGCCGTCCCGGATCTTGATCGCCGGGCCCTTGCCCAGGGCCACGTCGAAGTCGCGCTGTCCGGGTGTGTCGCCCCAACCAGTCACATCGATCGAAAAACCCAATGCTGGATCAATTCCGTAGGCCGAGGTTTGCGCACCGCGCGTGCCAACCTCCTCCTGTGTAGTAAAGACAAAATATACTTCGTTCGACGTGGACTTCAATGCGCGCAACGACTCAATCGCCACAGCACATCCAATCCGGTCGTCCATGGATTTGGCAACGACCCGATCCCCCAGATCCAAGAACGGCCTCTCGAACGCGGCCACATCCCCGGTCTTGATGGGATGGTTTGCAATACCGGAGGCGCCCACATCAATAAACATCTTTTCAAGCGGAGGCAGATCGTTGCTGAAAGTCCCGCCATCCAGTCCGATCACGCCACACGACCCGTTGACGAAACGGACGCGTCCACCGGGCAAATTACGTGGATACACGCCGCCGATGCCAGCGAAACGCACGAAACCTTTTTGATCCACATGAGTCGCCATCAGCCCGATTTCATCCATATGTGCGGCGACCATCAGGCGTGTGCCGCCTTTTCCTTTGCGCGCGATCAGGTTGCCCAGAGCATCAACGCGAATCTCATCCGCCAAGCCTTTAATCTCCGCGCGGATGACATCGCGAATGGCATCTTCGTAACCCGATGGGCTGAACGTGTCGGTCAGTTTTCGAATCAGTGGCTTCATGGAATTTCCTTCTCTCGAATTTTCTCTACCGCCTCAAAAGCGCAGGAGTGATCTGTTGCACAGCGGTATGAAGCAGGGCTAATGTATTCTTCCAATCCTCGATGCGCGCCACGCTCAGTGCGGAATGAGTATAACGGTGCGGGATGGAAACCGATACAACCGGCACGCCCGCCCCAGTGCGTTGGATGCCGCCCGCATTCGTACCTCCGCCGCCCGGTTGGCGGATTTGATAGGGAATCCCGGCTTTTTCCGCCACATCACGCATGAAACCGACCAGGCGCGGATCATCCATTGTGGAAGCATTGGAAACATAGATCGCGGGCCCCAAGCCTAGTCTCGTATTATAAGAAATATTCTCGCTTTCAAACTGCATGGGCAGGTCATTCGCCGGGGTTGAATCGATAACGATCGCCAGATCGGGCTTGAAATGCTGTGCGCCGACCTTTGCGCCGCGCAGACCGATTTCCTCCTGAACTGTAAACGCTGCGCACAGGTCAAGATTCGAATAGGAGAACTTGAGGAGTTCGATCAACGTCGCCACCCCAAGACGGTTGTCCAGTGACTTCGACATGAGCGATGGCCCTACGCGCTGAAAGTTGGGCGCAAACGTCCCGCGTTCACCGGCCTTGATTTTCGATTCGGGTCCGAGATCGATTCGCAAGGCATCCTCGGCAAGAGGCTTTTTCCGTTCATCGGGAGTCGTATGATGAATGGGTTTCGCCCCAATCACTCCCGGCTTGCGCTCCTTTCCCACCACAACTTGCTTGCCGGCGAGGTTACGCGGATCGATGCCTCCAACGATTTTGAAACGATACAGCCCTTCGCCATCCTCCGCGACCAGAATGAAACCGACTTCGTCCATGTGCGCATCCAGCATGACACGCAAGCGCTTCGCACCACCGCCCGTTTTGGTGGCGAGGAGATTGCCGAGCGCGTCCACCTCGAGCTCATCAACATAGGATTTGATTTCGTCCAGCACAACCCTGCGCACTTCCGCCTCAGCGCCGGAAACGCCGACTGCATTGCACAGCTTTTCCAGCAGCCTGAACTGCGCCGCGCCAAGCGCGGGGGTTCTACTTGGCATCTTCGTCCTCCCACGAGATCTTTGAAACAAAATCCATCTCCAGCCCGCCGACGAATTCCGCCAGCAGACGGCCGGCGCGCTGAATGTCCTTGACGGCGACGACTTCAACAGGTGTATGCATGTACCGCAGCGGAATTCCAATTAACATGGTTGGTATGCCTTCCCGCGCCACTTGAATGGAGTACGCATCGGTGCCCGAATGGGCCGGCGAAATGTCCATCGCAAACGGGATTTCGAGTTGCTCGGCAAGCATTTTGAATTCTTTGTACAGATAGGGATGGAGATTCGCTCCCCAACCCAACGTAATGCCCTTGCCCAAGGGGAATGTCTCCCAACTATCCGCGCCCGGACCCTTGGCAAAAGTAACATCGACAGCGACAGCCAGATCCGGGGTCAAATGAAAGGCGGAGGTGGCTGCTCCGCCCAACGTCTCTTCTTCCTGCGCCGTAGCGACAGCCCAGACGTCCCACAGGTGTGATTTTGCCTGCAGTTCTTCAAGACAAATTGTCAACGCCGCGATCGAAGCCCGATTATCGAGTGAATGTCCGCTTATGACCTCACCGGAGAGCTCGATCGGCGGCGTGTTGAATGAAACCAGATCACCGATGTGCACGAGATTCGCCAGCCTGGACGGGAGCTGCCCGGTGTCAACCAGAAGGTGACGCAGGCCGATCGCGCCATCGCGCGCCTCTTCCGGCAGGGTCTTCAGTGGTGGCATGACCACGACGCCGGGCAAGTCCTGCCTGCCATGAACAATCACCGGAGTGCCGGGCAAGATGCGAACGTCGATTCCGCCAATCTCATCCAGGTGAATGAGACCGTCTGCAATCTTCGTAACCATCAAACCGATGGCATCCATGTGTGTGGCGATCATGACCGAGGGCCGCGGTGGCTTGCCATGACCCTTCTTAAGTCCATGCAAGGAACCAATGCGACTTGTGGTGACTTCATCGACAAGCGGCCTCCACTTTTCCTCGATGAGCTTCGCAACCGGTTGCTCATAGGCCGAGAGGCCGGGCGCAGAAATTAGCGTTTTTAGAAAGGGAAGTATATCTGACATCAAAGCCTGGTGCGCAAAAGCGACATGCTGGAATTGGGGGTGATTATACTCCCTGCTGCACGGTTTACGAACGACATGATTTTCATCAGCAATATCCTGGACAATCAGCATTCGTTTAGTCATCATACCTCCCCAATCTGAGCCATTAGAGATACAATACACAAATCAACTGCATAATCGGTTCGGTGGTCGTTGACAAGATCCCTTTTCAACGGCGTCAGGCTAATGCCTGTCGAAAAGTGCCACTTTCGTGTTTGAACCCAGACTTTCTCATCACCGGTACCGATCCTATGACACTTTGGCAAGAATATCTCCAACCCAAAACTGTAACTGAAGCCATCACGGCGTTGGCTAACGCACCCGGCACTGCCCTGCCTTTGGCGGGCGGAACGGACCTGATTCTCGATCTCGACCAAGGTCGACATCCGCCGATTCATACCATCGTGGATATCAGCTGCGTTCGAGAAATGCTCCCCATCGAAATTCGCGGCGATGAATTGTTCATCGGCGCGTCGGTATCCCATACACACATCATCGACTCGAAACCTGTGGCAGAGAACGCGCAAGCCTTAATCGAGGCCTGCGAGTTGATTGGCGGGCCTCAAGTGCGCAACATCGCGACATTGGGGGGCAATGTGGCTCATGCGCTTCCCGCCGCCGACGGCACGATCGCGCTGATGGCGTTGGACGCCGAGGTCGAAGTTGCCAGTTCAAAGGGCAACCGCCGCGTACCAATCAGCGAAATGTTTCTTGGCCCCGGCAGGAGCGCCCTCGCAAAAAACGAATTGCTCGTTGGTTTTTATATTCCGCTCAAACACAAGAATCAAGCCTCCGCATTCAAACGAGTGATGCGGCCGCAGGGCGTGGCGCTGCCAATCATTAATATGGCGGTCTGGTTGACACGTGCTGAAGATCGAATCGCAGATATTCGCATCGCGGTTGGTCCCGGCGGACCAAAGCCATGGCGCGCCCTGGAAGGCGAATCAGACTTGCGCGGCAAAATAATGAACGATGAAACGATGGCCTCCGGCCTGGAGATCGTAATGCGCGATATTCAATTCCGCACTAGTCCCCACCGGGCCAGTTCAGAATATCGGCGGCAATTAGCAAAGACTTTATTCAAAGACACAGTCGAAACTGCCTGGAAGCGTACTTCCATTTAGAGGTGAAACATGAACGAGATTACCCTGACCATTAATGGCAAGAAGCAGATCATTCCCGCCAAAGCCGGCGAGATGCTGGCTTCGTTATTGCGCGAACGTTTGAATTTAACCGGAACCAAAATCGGGTGCGAAGAGGCCGAGTGCGGAACATGCACGGTTTTGGTGGACGGTGAACCCGTGCTTTCCTGTGTCTATCCGGCCGCACGCGCCAATGGACGAGAAATCGTCACCGTGGAAGGCCTGGCCCAAAATGGAAGACTTCACGCATTGCAAGAAGCGTTTATTCAATACGGCGCCGTGCAATGCGGATTCTGTATCCCGGGCCAGCTCATCACCGCCTACGCACTGCTCAAGCAACATCCCAATCCCAGCCGTGCAGAGATTCGCCACGCCCTCAAAGACACCCTGTGTCGTTGTGCCGGCTATCCCACCATCGAAAATTCCATTCTCGCGGCAGCGCGGTCCCTGAGGACCGGCGAACCCATCGAGCCGCCAAAGATTCAGCTGTCTGCAGAAAAATATCAAGTGATTGGCCGGGTTGTGATGCGCCCGGACGCGGAAGAAAAGGTGACGGGGCAAGCTAAGTATTCGGATGATCTCAAATTTGACGGCATGCTCTACGCGGCAGTGAAGCGCTGCGGAATCCCGCATGGCTTTCTCCGCCGCCTGGACATCAGCAAGGCGCAGGCGCTCGTGGGCGTCGAGGCGGTATTGACTGCGGCGGACATCCCCGGTGAACACAATCATGGCTTGGTCATCTATGACTGGCCCGCTATTGTTGGAATCGACGAACGTGTTCGTTACGTGGGCGACGCGGTCGCCATCGTTGCCGCACGGTCCCAAGAGATCGCGGAAGAAGCGGTCGGATTGATCGAAGCAGAATATGAACTGCAAGCGGTGATCACAAGTGCCGTTCAAGCGCGTCAAGCAGATGTTCCGGATTTGCATAAATCCGGCAATCTTCTAAAACATATAAAAGTCCGCAAGGGCAACATGGAGCAAGGCTTCGCGGATGCGGATGTGGTGATGGAACATGTCTTTCAGACCGCCATCACCGAACATGCTTTCCTTGAACCGGAATGCAGTATTGCTGTGCCGCTGGAAAACGGCCGAATGGAGATCTATGTCGGGTCGCAGATTCCCTATCAGGATCGAGAGCAGGTGGCGCGTATCCTCGGCTGGCCCGAAGATCGCGTGCGCATCGTTGGTCAATTGATGGGCGGCGGCTTCGGCGGCAAGGAAGATATCGCCGGTCAGGTTCATGCCGCCTTGTTGTCCAACGTAACACATCGTCCGGTCAAGTTGCTCTTTGATCGCCATGAAAGCTTGCTGGTCCATCCCAAACGTCATGCCACACAGATACGAGTCAAAGTGGGTGCAAAGAAAAACGGCTGCTTGACCGCGGTTGAAACAGAACTCTACGGCGATACGGGTGCCTACGCGTCGCTCGGCGAAAAGGTGATGACGCGCGCCACCACGCATTCCGCCGGGCCCTATGAAGTGCCGCATGTCCGCGCCGATTGTTACGCCATGTACACCAACAACCCGCCGGCGGGCGCATTCCGCGGTTTCGGTGTCACTCAGTCCGCATTTGCGGTCGAAAGCATGATGGACATGCTGGCCGAGAAGCTCAGGATGGATCGCGTGGAACTTCGACGAATAAATGCGCTGCACGTGGGAAGCGTGACGAACACGGGTCAAGTTTTGCGCGATAGCGTTGGACTCACGGAATGCATTGATAAAGTCGAAGCAGAAATGTTTCGCTTGTCGGGAACAGATGAACCGTTCGGTCCCCGACCCGTTGCCGACGCGCCGCATTTGATCCGTTCGTGGGGCTACGCAGTTGCATACAAGAACACCGGCCTCGGTGGCGGCGCGCCCGATAAATCAGGCGTGGAAGTGGAACTGTACAAAGATGGCTGTGTTGAAGTCCGCACCTCCGCTGCGGAACTCGGACAAGGGTTGGTCACTGTTTTGAGGATGATCGTCGCGGAAGAATTATCCATGCCGCCGGAGAAAGTTCGCGTGCTGGTGATGGATACGGACCTGACTCCCGACGGCGGGCCAACAACGGCTTCACGTCAAACCTATGTCACGGGCAACGCCGCACGCATGGCGGCGAAAACATTACGCGCGGGGATGACTTCAGCGCTGGCGGAGAAGTATGATCAACCTCCGGAGAAAATTCGTTACATCGAAGGCTTGGCGCAAGTGGATGGACACTCTGTTCCTTTGAGCGATGTTTATGTGGAGATGAAGTCGAACGGACAGGAACCGCGCGCGCTATATGAATACTGGGCGCCGGAGACCAAGCCGCTGGGCGAGGGCGGCGATATGCACGTGGCATTCTCCTATGCCGCGCAGGCTGCCGAAGTGGAAGTCAATACGAACACGGGTGAAGTGCGCGTGTTGAATGTGATCGCTGCGACCGACGTCGGACGAATCATCAACCCCCTTGGATTGGAGGGACAAGTGGAAGGCGGCGTCATGATGGGACTCGGCAATGCGCTTACCGAAAATTTCATTGTGGAAGACGGACACGTGGTCACGGATCGCCTGGCACGCTATCGCATGCCTGGGATTGCCATCACGCCCAACATCATCCCGATCATGGTGGAACATCCCGCGAAAGACGGACCGTACGGCGCAAAAGGCGTCGGCGAAATCGTGAGCATCCCGACCACGCCAGCCATCACCAATGCCATCTACAACGCCGTCGGTGTGCGGGTGGACAGCTTGCCGGTGGATCAGGAGCAAATCCTGTGGGGCCTGCAAAAAGCCATTGGGCCCCAACCTGCATGACCGAGAAGTGGAATCAAAAAGTGTCGGCAAAACTGCCGGCACTTTCATAAAGGCAATCCTCTCAACAATTATCCCCCTTGCTCGCGGTCACTTTTGTATGGCTTCGTCCATAGAAATGCCTGCCATCATCAAACCGATTTGCTCGATGGAGGCTTCGCCGCGCTTCACGATGCCAATGATCTTTCCCTCATACATGATTGCGATTCGGTCCGAAAGAGTCTGGATTTCGTCCAGGTCTTCGGAGATCAGCAAAATGGCGGTGCCCGCTTCGCGCTGGACAAGCAGGCGCTGATGAATATATTCGGTTGCGCCAATGTCCACGCCGCGCGTGGGTTGGGCCGCGATCAGGGCATCTGGGCGGCGTGAGAGCTCGCGCGCCAGGATCAGCTTTTGAATATTTCCACCCGACAGATTCTTGAGCGGTGTATCGAGGCTGGGTGTCTTCACGGTGAACTCGTTGACCAAATCAGTCGCATGAGCTTCCATCCGCGGAAAATCAAGAAAAATGCCATGAGTATATTGAGCAGACGAATGATCATGCAGGTAAATATTCTCCTCGACAGAAAATTCTCGAATGGCGCCATCCCTCATGCGTTCTTCCGGGATGTATGCCATGCCGGCGTCGATTCTCTGGTTGAGAGTAGCAGCCGTGATGTCGTTTTGCCCAACCACAACCTTTCCGGCCGTTGCCTTGCGCATGCCTGCCAGACATTCGGCCAGCTCGCGCTGTCCGTTGCCGGAAACTCCGGCCACCCCCAGAATCTCGCCGGCATGAATTTCAAATTCGACTCCGTGCAAGGCCTCGGCGCCGCGATCCCCCATGGTCTTCAGCCCTACGATCTTGAGCGTAACCGCTCCCGGCCTGAGTGGACGCGGTTCCAATTCCTTTAATTCCCGCCCAACCATCATCTTGACCAATTCGTCGCGGGTGACCTCCCGCGTCCTGCGCGTCCCGATCACTTTTCCATCGCGCAAAACCGTAACACGGTCGCTGATGTCCATTACTTCATGCAGCTTATGTGAAATGAAAACCAGCGAGTGGCCCTCACTCACCATGCGGCGCAAAGTTGCGAACAAATCATTGACCTCTTGCGGAGTGAGCACGGCAGTCGGCTCGTCCAGGATGATCAGGCTGGCACCGCGATACAACGCTTTCATAATTTCGACGCGCTGCTGTTCACCAACGGACAGCTGCCAGACATACACACGCGGATCCACCTTCAGCCCATACGCCTCGGAAAGTTCTTGAATGCGCCGGGTGACCTTATCCAGATCAAGCAACGGCTCCCGAGAGGAGCGAAGCCCCAGTGCCACATTTTGTACAACAGTCAGGGTCGGCACCAGCATAAAGTGCTGGTGAATCATCCCAATGCCGGCGCGGATCGCATCAGCCGGCGAACGGAAAACATAAGGCTTGCCATCAATAACGATCTCGCCCTCGTCCGGTTGATAGAGGCCATACAACTGGCGCATCAGCGTGCTTTTTCCCGCGCCATTTTCCCCAAGCAAGGCATGGACTTCTCCGGCGTGAACTTGAAATGAAACTTCGGAATTTGCCAGCACACCGGGAAACCGTTTTACGATATTGCGCATCTCCACACGCTGTATCCGTTGGGTTGTTTGAGTTTCAAATGTCATAAGACACCAAAGCACTTCCGGGCTGAATCACAAACCTTTCAATTTCTCCTCTCCTGCCGTGAGCAGGAGAGGAGAACAGATCATCAATGTTTTAAGGTTGAACAGAAATGGTGGCGTTCTTGATGCCAGCGATGGCGGCATCACCCGCAGCCTTCACGTCAGCGGGCAGGGTATAGCCCGGATTGTAGGCCATGCTCAGGCCGCCGTTGGAAAGTGTCAACGTGTAGGTTTCACCGCCCAATGTACCGGCTTCGTGCTTGGCAATCATGTCCTTGAGCATTCCAGTCCAGTCGTAGACCTGGCTGGAAACGACCAGGCTGGGAGCCAATGAGGACTGATCAGCTTGGGTGCCGAACCACAGCACGTTACCAGCGTCCTTGGCCGCCCCGATCGAACCGACCACGGATTGAGACGAGCCGGTGAGGATGTCCGCGCCCGCCTGGATTTGAGTCTTGGCAGCCGCCGTCATCAGGCCGACATCGGAGAATGAACCAGTCCAGGTTGTGTTAACTTTGATGGTCGGGTCCACTGAGGCCACACCCTGGGTGAAGCCGTCGATGTACGTCTTGGCATCACCGACATCAACCGGTCCGGTCACACCGATAACTTTGCTCTTGGTCAGCTTGGCAGCCAATACGCCGTTCACATAACCGCCCTCTTCTGCAGCCGCCGTGTACGCATAAACGTTCTTCATGCCAAAGGTATTGACATCCGTGCCCCAGGCAAAGGTGGTGTTCGGGAAATCCGGCGCGATATCCTGCACGGAGGAACCATACTGCGAACCATGGGCAATGACGATATCATAGCCCTTGCTGGCGTAATCACGGATGGCCGCCGCGGCATCCGGTACGTTGAACAGGTTATCCGTGTAGGCGATTTCCAACGCGGACGGGCCGCCCATGTCCTTTTGCACGGATTGCAAAGCAACCCACATGGATTGACTGAAGGCAACATCATTCGTGGCGCTCGGCATGATCACGGCAATTCGAAAGGTTTTTTGCGGCGCGGGGGTGGCTGTGGCAGCCGGGGCGCATGCGGTAAACAACATGGCAATCAGCAATAACCCTACAATCAACAAACTTTTGCGTTTCATATTCTTGCTCCTTTTAAGAATCTTTAGATGGACTTGATGGAAGTATTTTTTGCGTGCCATCACAAACAGGATTATGTATTATTTGTTTCTCTGGTGTTCACCTCCATGCCGTTGGATTTAGCTCTCGCCGCGTTCAAAGGGTTTATTAAGTGCGGCGGGCTGACGTGCTCGATTGACGCTGAACATTAGCGCGGCAATGGTCGCCAAATATGGAAGCATGACTGCCACATCCGAAGAGATCTTGACGTGTAGAACCTGCATCCAAAGTTGCAGGGAATTCACAAAACTGAACAGGAACGCTCCGCCCATTACACCCCACGGACTCCACCCGCCGAAATATACCAACGCCACTGCAATAAAACCCTGCCCAGCGGTCAGGTTATCCTGGAACAGGTTAACTACGGCGGTGGATAACGTCGCGCCCGCCAAGCCGGCCAGGATCGCACCAACACAGACGCTGAAATAGCGTATGCGGTCCACGTTAATTCCTAATGAATCCGCCGCGGCAGGGTTTTGTCCCACCGATTTTATTTTCAGACCCAGAGTGGTCTTATTCAAGAGCCACCAGGCAAAAGGCACCAACAGAAAGGCGCCGTACACCGGAACACTGTTTTGAAAGAAGATGGGGCCGAGGATAGGAATATCACCCAGAACGGGTATCTTAACGGGTTGAAATCCGTTGATCGTTGTCACTGTACCAACAACGGTTTCAAAAAGCAGGCTTGACATGCCATACCCGAACAAATACAGGCCAATGCCGCTGATGCCTTGCTCGGCTTTGAGCGTCACACTGATCAGGGACATGAGTAGGCCCATTAGCAAGCCAATCAGCGCAGCCGCCAAAAGCGCCAGCCACAAGTTGCCCGTAATCAAAGCAACATAAAACGCCATAAAGGCGCTGAGCAGCATGATTCCTTCGACGCCAAGGTTCACCACCCCGGATGTCTGGGCAAAAGTTTCGCCGATCGCGGCATACAAGAAGGGCGCCGCGAGCGGAACCATTGTCTTCAGGACGCCGATGATATCTTTCATGATTTCTCCTCTTCCTGCTTGCCCATCTGTCGCCGGGCAGACCAGCGGCGCGACCAGAGGGCGGAACCCGATACAAACAAAACCACCAGGCCCAAAATAGCGTTAATCAGCGAGGACGGAACCTGCACAGTGCGCTGCATTTCATTTGCACCCACCAACAACCCGCCGAACAAAATCGAAGCCGGAATCAAACCCAAAGGATGCAGACCACCCAACAGCGCGGCGACGATACCGGTGAAGCCATATCCACTGGTAATGCCATCCAAGAGTCGATGCTGCACCCCCATGATTTCAATGGCACCCGCCAGGCCAGAAAACCCGCCCGCAAGGGTCATGGAGAAGGCTTGATAAAAGGGAACGTTGATTCCGGAATAACGTGAGGCATCCGGATTCAGACCAACGGCGCGGATGCGGTAGCCGAGCGTGGTACGCCACAAGAAGAAATAGACCAAAACGGCCAAAACAACCGCCACGATGGCACCGGCGTGCAACAAAGTTTGCGGGATTAATCGAGGTAAGGTGGCCTGCTCTGGTATACGGGCCGATTGAGCCAGGAAGGTGCCGGCCGCGATTCCAGCCGGATCCATCATCGGCCCGCGAATGAGCAGATACATAAACTGCTGGGCGATGGAGTTCATCATGATCGTGCTAAGGATTTCGTTGACGTTCAAGCGGGCCTTAAGAATACCTGGCACAAACCCCCATATCGCACCGGCCAGAAAGCCAAGGAGCAACGTGGCAGGAATCAATATCCATCCGGGCCAGGTGCTAAAGGTTAATGGAAACCACGTCGCCGCTATCGCACCCAGCGTAATCTGCCCCTCGCCGCCGATATTGATCACGTTCGCCCGAAACGCAATGCAGATGCCCAGCCCCACCAACAACAGGGGTGTGGCCTTGACCAGCGACTGCGTGATACCAGAGACGCTCCCCGCCGCGCCGTCGACCAGCGCGGCATAGGCAGCAACGGGATTCGCCTTCAAGATGACCAGCATCAATGCGCCGATCAAGAGGGCCACGCCAACACCTGCCAACGGCAGGAGCAAGTGCAAAACGATATTGCTCCAGTCCACTACAGGGCGATGGCTGAAAGAGGCAGTGCCAATGGTCTTTTTTGCTTGCATAGCATTTCTCCAATGCGAGTCTGAACGTCATCACCTGTAATTTGACAACACTTTCGCAAGTGCCTGGATGGCAAAGAAGCTATTTTCCAATTCGTCGAATAATATGAAAGTCAAAAAAGTCGGAAACGAATCTGCTTACCGAATAATCTACGACCATATTATCGTGCGTGAACAATTTAGCTTCCATTTTCAGAAGCGGCGTTCTGCGCGGAATGTCCAGCTGATGAGCCAATGAATTGTCCGCCGCGACCGCGGCGAGCCTGGTAAATGAATACGTGAGAACAGGTTGCCCGCGCGTGAGCAGGATATCAAGAACCGAACCTCGGAATCTTGCGCCGAGATCCCCTTTGCGCATGAACTTGATGGGTAATATGTCCGAAAGATGCGCCACGGGTTTTGCGTCAACCAAGATGACACGAATTACGGATAAAACGTGCGCTCCTTTTTCACATTCCAAACCAGCCGCCTCCAACGCACTGGCACCCTTTTCTTCGATCCCGGCCTCCCCCATTTCCGTCTTCAATCCTCTGCGGCGGGCGATATGCTCAATACTCTCGAGCACCTCCAAACCACTGTCGAGGCGGTTCTGGTAGGATGGTGAAATATACGTTCCGACTCCATGCTTGCGGACGATCAAGCCCTCCAATTCCAGTTTATAGAGCGCTTCGCGCAAAGTGGGGCGGGATATTCCCAGTTGCTCCGCAAAAATTCCCTCAGGCGGCAACTTCTGTCCAGGCTGGTACGTTCCGCTCTGGATCAGACCACGCAGATAAAACTGCGCCTGATCATGAAGAGGCTCGTTGGTCGTTTTGATCCGTCGCAATTCGGAAGCCATACTGCCTTCGCACCATGTCATCAGAGGTCAGACCTCTAATGACTATAAACAATATAACAAATTTCCTGTTCAAAAGCACGTGTCATTTGTCACTTTGCAATTATGAACATTCGGATTGACAGACATGATGTATAGATATTTCGCAGCCGCCGCTGAGCTAGACTTTGTCCATAGGACACTTGAAAGAAGGCTCGGGTGGAGCGGGAATCGTGGTAGCGGGAGTGGATCGGCGGTGATTTTCGGACGTCACGGCGAGTCGGTGATGTTTGGAAATAGAGATAGGGGTAAAGATTTTGTTTTACAGTACGGAGTGCATCCGAAAAAGTAGGCAACTTCCTGGCGTACCCAGCCGTTTGCTGGATCGGGACCTGATCTTTGCGGGCATGCGCATTGGCGGGCAAGGTAACCATAGAGAACAGACTGAGCAAAGCTTGAGTAATCCGCAGAATGGAAAAGCCTGCCCACTGTCTTTGGGTTTCCATGCCGAGATGCGTTCGAGCTTCGTGGAAGGTGACTTCGACTTGCCATCGTCTGGGAAACCATGGAACGATGTTCTCGGCGGAAATGTTGAGAGCGGTGCACAAGGGAGCTTGCGTTTGGGATCGCGGACGATGACCCAACGGATCGGCACAGCGGGTTGTCCACGGTGAGACCAGACCGCAGTGCCAAAAGTGATTTTGGTGGTGCGCTTCTTTTCGCCATACCATTCTCGCACCGTGAGCCCTTTCCAACGAGTACGTTTGTCTTCGGCAACCTTTTCCAAAGTAGGCAGGCGTTTGCCCTTCTTGCGCGGCCGACCCAATGGATGGAGCCGATTTTGAGCCGGCTCAGACAAAGCGGCGTCCATCCGGAGACGGACGATCATGGCGACTGGATTTTTCAGCTGACGCAGCCGAAAAAGGAGCTCAATCACCGCAAAACTGCTGTCGGCCACTACCACCGACTGGCGTTTAGGCAGATGTCGTGGCGGAAAGCGATCGTCTGATTCGATTGGTCAGTAATCTCCTGATTCTGGCGGGCGCCGACGTGGTTCAAAGCCTGAGGCGGGAATCAGTTTCAATTCGAGCCGTGATCGAAGAAGCCTGCAAACAAGCACAGCAACTAGATCGACAGCGAAAGATCATCGAGGATGTTCGAGAGGTGTCCGTGATCGGCGACCGGGGTGCACTCAAACGAGTACTTCCGATTTTGCTGGATAGCGCTATTAAATACACAACCCAAGAAATTCAAATATCGACCAAAGCCTCAGAGAATCAAATCGAGATCAGCGTGCATGACAAGGGGCCAGGGATTCCAGCGGAAAGGCTTGAGCATGTATTTGATCGCTTTTATCGCGGCGAATCAGATTCGAAAATACAGGGGTTTGGATTGGGCTTGCCGATTGCAAAAGCCCTGCTTGAAGGTCAGGGCGGAAAAATAGGAATCGAAAGCGGGCCGGGCGCCGGTACCACAGTGAAGATCAGTCTGAATTTACGGCAGATCCGCGACTAGCCAGTTGATGAATTAATGAACTCATGGGCAAGGTCGGCTAGGATTTTTCCACTAATGCTGTTCAGATGAATTCCATCGCGATGAAAGCGCCAGCCGTTTAGCCGCCCAATTTCGTCATGATCCATCCGTAGGACAAATTGCCTGAACACATCGCGATAGAAAGGCAGGAAATCAAAGCTGGTGAAAGGGCGGCCAGGCGAGGCGAGAATGAGCTCCTGCATCCGTTCGTAGAGCGGAAGATAGCGGAGACCCTCCAGGGACGCGACATCCTCAAGTATGGCGCTATACTCGGCGATACGCCGATTGGCCTCAGCCTGAAAAGGATCTACGGGTTTTGGGTCTTCCCCTAGTGGAATTAGCGAGCACAGGGCAATGCGCGCCGATGTTCCGCTTTTCAGATCACGGGCGATAGTTTGCATATTCTCGCGATACCATTCCGGCGAGGGCTGCCTTGGAATTTGCTTCCCGATTCGGACAAATCGTTGAACTTTCTTTGAGATCAAAGCGAGCACATCGTTTTCTCCAAGCAGAACGATGATGTAGTCAGGCTCGCGTTTGATGATGGCGGGAACCCGTCGGCGTCCGTTATAAGCAAGATCGCCGCCCTCCGCAAAGCGGTAAAAACAAAAAGGGGCGTTGCCTGGTCGTTGTTCCAAGTCGCGGATCCAATCGTAGCTGCCAATCGCCACAGTGGCACTGGCCCCCAGGCAGGCTACAATTTTCTTCTTTAAGATATTTTCCATCAGCGTGCTTCCTCGTTTTTGCAAAAAGCACGGCGCTTATTGGAAGGTGACGTCGGCGGGCATGCCGGGTTTGAGCTGGCCCTGGGGGTCGGAGACGGTGAGCTTGATGGCATAGACGGTGGAGGAACGTCCCTCGACCGTCTGGACGTTGCGGGGGGTGTA